>Ga0334889_1001149_pt1 | contig 36405 bp, 26 predicted proteins | sample GraSluR1_MG_2_FD_207222 | JGI IMG/M metagenome (GOLD analysis project Ga0334889, IMG submission 207222) | Sludge microbial communities from methane-producing bioreactor in Wageningen University, Netherlands - Granular Sludge_8_08-R1 | ecosystem: Engineered > Bioreactor > Anaerobic > Unclassified...
AATTTGCTGTCTGTCCAATTGCTGAAGAGCGTTTCCCTTTTCCCGTCGTGATCTATCGTTTGATAAATCGTTCCACGGTCAGAAACGATAAGTTCGCCATCTTGGGCTCTTTTCTTTCCAGTCAAATAGCTAGAACGCCAAACACGCTCTTCACCTTTTGAGTTGATCGGGTAAATCCGCTGGTACCCTTCAGGTGTATTCTCAGTAGGATATGCTTCCCCGAGAGGAACTGGCGCTTCAGCATCTACAATTTGATTAGTTCTTGGGTCTAGTAACAAGGCATAGAAACTCTTCCACCTGCCTGAACGATAGTTGTTTTCTGCTGTTCCGCTCCGCATAAAGCTTCGGTCTTCCTGATAGTCATCTTTGGGTTGACCCAAATAGGATGGAGCATCCGCCGGGCTGCAAAGAATCAAATATTCGTGCGTCCGCGACAAGCGACCGCCTGCTCCTTGAGGATGGTGATTGACTACAACCACAGAGCGTTCGAGTGTGGGGAATAACCCATCCAATAATGCCGCCAGATTGACAAACTCGTAATCGTCGATAGCTAATCCGAAAGAATAAGTATTCTGCCAAAATGCGGGTGTAATCCTTGCTACATTGGCGATTAAAGACAGCCAAGACGAATGCTTGTATTGGTTCTTATAAACAATTTCGGAGTGAACGGTGTTGTAAGGTGGATCTATGTATGTTGCGCGAACCTGCTTTCGGTATCTTTCCTCTATCAGTTTCAACGCTTGGAAGTTCTCCGAATGAATCAGCAAGCCATCGCACTGCTCATCGAAGTTCTCAATCGACGCCACTAGCCGGGCCTTGAAGCTGTCATTGAAGAAGCGGGTATCCAACAATAGCTTGTTGTTGGCCTTGAGGAACTCGTCCGTCAAAGGCCGCGTGAAGGCTTGTATTTCGTCGATGGCGAACAGCTTGATCCACTCTTCACACTGCGCCTCGTTTGTTGCTACTTCCGCGAAGAGTTCCTCGGGTACCCGGTCGAGGGTGATGCAGTAGTTGGTTTCAATAATGAACTTCTTCTTGAGCCAGAGCTTTTTCTGAAAATCCTCTAGCTGGGCTAAAAAATCGATTAGCTTGCCCGCGATCTTGCGCAGCACCTTAATTTTGGCTAGATAGCTTTCGACCGCCGGAGCTTCGGCGTTTTCAATGTCATCGAGACGCATGACCTCGTTCTTGATGTAGAAGTCCAGCTCCCGGCGCAGGAAGTCGCCCAGATCCTTATGGATGAAATAGTCCATGGTGTTGCGGGCGGTGTACTGGTTCATGTACTTGGCCAGCACGGGGCGCTTCTTGTCGCTGTCGGTTGGAGCGGGGACCTTAAGCAGGCGCAGGTACTCCGAGACTTGCTTTTCGGGTTCGCCACCGGCGGCAGCCATGGCTTGGAGACGCTCTAGTATAGTCTCTACCGCTTCGGTATTGCGCTTGTCCCGCCAAGTGTTTTCCTGGCCAGTCTTTTCAGGGTCGGGTCGATATTCGAAATTGACGACCAGCTCGCCGGTCTCAAGCAGGGCGACGGGATTTTCGGCATGCAAGATAAAAAAGCGTTTATTGGCTTCGGAGGCCTTGACGTTGCCGTGCTCGCCTTCAGTGGCCTCGACGACACGAAAATGGACCTTGCATGGGGACTCGGGAATCTGATTAAGCTCCCGCTCCTCTTTCGACATTTTCCTGATCTCGGCTGACTGAGTGAGATCGAAGGTGAAGTTTGAGAAATATTCGGCACTCTTGATGTAATACTGGTCGGCGTTGGCCCAGTGCAGTTTCACCTCTTCGCCGTTGTACGGCACGGCAAAAGGCGCGGCCTTGCCTGATGTTTCACGGGTGTAATACCGGCGGGAGATAAAGTCGCCGTCGTCATAGTAGCGCTCAAAGAAGCGATACAAGTGGTCATACACATCGGCCTCGGCGCTGGCCGTATCCTTGAGCGCATCCAGCGCTGCTTTGGCCTCCTTTGCCGCATCCGTTTCTTCCGGCACAGGAGCGCCATATTTCTTGGCTTGTTCAATGGCTTTCTCATAGGCGGTCTGCAGCTCGGCTTTGCGTGACTCATCCACATCACCGAAGGCCTCAGCCACTATTTTCAGCAAATCCGTACCGATGAAGTCCTGAACTTCCTGCGCCTTGGCGTGCATGATGCGGTAAAAGCCGAAATCGAGGTCTGGCTGATCAAGCTGGAACAGCTCGGAAAGCTTTTTCAAAAGGCGGCTGCGAAGTTGTTCGGTAGATGGCATGGTTATCTCCTGATTCCTCAAATCACACTCCACCGGATGGTAAACACCGGCGTGACAGTTGTTTTCTGTTGCATACGTTTTTCGAGCGATTCCACTAGGCGGTCGCGCTTTTCAGCAATCTCATCCTCGATATCAAAGATTCGCTCGCGCAAGGTGCGCTTCTTACGCTCAAGCATGGCGATTTCTTCCTGTAGGCTATGCTGCTCCTCGATGGTGGGAGCCAGGCGGCTACGTCGTTGCAGGTCGCGGATCTGACGCTTGGTATCGTCCAAATCTTTTTGCGTCGCCATCTCCATGTCCTCGGCCCATTTGTCGAGTTGGTCGCGGGCTTCGGAGAAGTGGCGGTTATTCTCCTCCAGGTTTTTAGCCAATGTCGCCTTGACATGGCGTTCCTGATCCCGCATGAGGCGTTCTTTAGCGGAATCCGGGAAAGCCTGGACAGCGCGGGGCTGACCGCTGCAGTTGAACAACTTTTCACAGGTCTCCTGGTCGATGCTGTTACCCTCATCGTCCATTCCCGAGAAAAGCAGATACTCCTCGGAATCAAAGGATTCAATGCGCAGATGCTGTAGGCTCAGCCAGCCGGATTTCTCCTTGAGCCGTTCCACAACTGCGATGCGGGTAGTGTGCCCAGAAATATCAAAAACAACTTCGGCGGGCGGACAAGGCCGCTTTGAAGCCTCATGGATTACATGCTCCCCAAGGGGGTGGCTCAGGCGATACAGATACTCGCCGGGCACGTTCTCCTGAGTTTTGGAAATCAGGTGATATCGACCGCGTGAAACATGCGCGATCGGACTGTTTTGAAGATTGAAGGAGAAGTGCTGGTCATCAAATTCGGCATGACTTTGTAATGTGTGCCGGGTAACGGCCCAGAACAAGCGGCCTATACGGTCGAGCCGTTCCTGAGTTCCAGCTAGATTCACCTTCAAGCGCTCGTGTACATCCTCGTCGAAATGTTCAAGCAGCATCTTCCGTGTATCGCGCATCCTGGTCTGGATCTGTTCGTCCAGCTCCGCCTGCAGCTTCTCGAATGCGGACTGAATTTCTTCTTCGCTCCGACACCCTTGGTAGATTTCCAGGATACGGCGTTCAAAATCCACACCAGTTTCAATGGAGCCGAGAACATCATCACTGGCACCGAATACACCTGTAAACAAATTGAATTTCTGTTCCAGCAGCTCATGGACGCGCCGGTCAGCCTCGTTGCGCTCATTAAGGAAGTTGATTACGACCACGTCGTGTTTCTGGCCGTAGCGGTGGCATCGACCTATCCGCTGTTCGATGCGTTGAGGATTCCATGGTAGGTCAAAGTTGACGATGGCAGAACAGAACTGAAGGTTCAGGCCTTCGGCACCGGCCTCTGTTGCGATCAACACGCTTGCCTGGTCACGGAAACGATCGATGATTGCCGCTCTGAGGTCCACCTGACGGGAGCCGGTTGCCCGACCTGATGTTTTGTTAACGGCAAGCCACTCCTGATAAATCTGGCCGGAGGCATCATCCTTGTTGGTGCCATTGAAGGTCAGTACCTGACCTGCATAGCCATTCCCTTCGAGGAAATCTTTCAGCCAGTTCTGGGTTCGACGGGATTCAGTAAAGATAACGACCTTTTTGGCTGCTCCCATTTCCTCCATGACGCTGAAACCTATGTCCAGGGCTGTCAGAAGTGCTCTAGTTTTTGTGTCGATGCCAAGGCTTCTGGCCCAGCGGATATAGTCGGTCAGCTCGTCTATTTCGGCATTGAGCTTTACCAGATCGACCTTTTTAGCCTGCGGCTCAGGCGCTTTCTCTGGCATCGGTGTTTCATCGTCCAGAGATGCATCCTCCTGGTCTTCAAGAATCTCATCGAGAAGGTCGTCATCTATTTCTTCACCGGAAATCAATAGGTCGAGAGGGCTCGCGTTCTGTTTGGCTTCGTCCCTCAGTTTTAGTAGGCGGTCGCGCATGATCTCAAGGGTTCCGGCAACGGCGTGGGGCGAGGATGCTAGCACTTTACGGACGAGAAGTATCAGGAGGTGTTTCTGGCCTGATGGGAGCGCATAGGTTTCGTCACGCATGAGATAGCTGGAAACCGCCTCATACAGCTTGTGTTCCTGCTCCGTGGGCTTGAACGGTCGGGTAATGAGTTTGCGCTCGGTGTAGCGCACGAATTCGATGACCTGGCTGCGAAGCGAACGCCAGCAGAATGCGCCTAGGCGCTCACGCAGGCCGGAAATATCACCGCCATAGCTGGTATACTGCGTTCTGAAGGATGGCAAGTCACCAAACAGTCGGTCATCGATCAGGGTCGAGAGGCCATAGAGTTCGAGCAGTGAGTTTTGTAGCGGTGTCGCCGTCAGAAGCAGTTTTTTGCGGTCTTCCGTTGCCCAGCGGATACGCTGACCCAGCCGATTGCTTTCCCGGTAGGCATTGCGGAGCTTGTGGGCTTCATCAATAACCACGAGATCCCAGGCAATCTCTTTGAGCTCTTCTGCCCGGCTGGCGGCAAAGTGCATGGAGCAAATGATGATTTGCTTGTCTCTGAATGGGTTCGGCACACCAAGCTTTTGCTGGTCTTTATAGGTTTTTGCATCCAGAACTATGGATGGCAGATTGAACTTTTCGGAGAGCTCCAACGCCCATTGTTTCCGGAGCGAAGCAGGGCTGATTACCAGAATGTTTCGTCTACGTTCCGCCCAGCATTGACATAGTACAAGACCTGCCTCGATGGTCTTGCCAAGGCCGACCTCGTCGGCGAGTAGCACACCCTTTGAAAGGGGCGAACGCAAAGCGAAAAGAGCTGCTTCAATCTGGTGAGGATTCAGGTCTACACATGCATCAAATAGCGCGCGGCCAAGACGGTCGACACCGGTGCCGCCGACCCGGCTCAATTCGTGCGCGTAGTAGCGTGCATGGTAGTCGGTAATCATTCTTCAGAATCCTTCTTATTGCGATCAGCCGCACCACCAGCTTTCACCCACTCATCGACTTCTTCTTTCTTAAATTTCCAAAGTCGGCCCATGCGATGGGCAGGCATGGCTTGCTTATCGATCCAACGATACACCGTGTCGGAGCTTATCCCGAGGTACTGCCCAATTTCGTCAACCGAGAGCCATCGATCTTCCATCTACGCTAACTCCTGATTCTAAAAAGCATTTTTGATTTTAGACCCGTATACGCCTTGTGTCAAACGCTATTACCCGGTTTTGTACGCATATCCATGCTTTTGTCTGCATCCGATAATGTGCGCAAAGCAGGGACATGCTCTCTATAGATATTGGAGATTTCGTATTATAGGAGGTTTCCAATGTCAGCAGCCCAGTTGTCTCAGTTTCCGCCCGGTCAGAAAGACGGACTTTCGGCTCTCCCCGCCATCCCCGACGTTCAGAAGCAGACTATCCTTGATTATCTCAAGGCTTTCGGTCTTGCTTCTGAACTAACCGAGGCTGAGAAACTCCAGTTCATCGAGATTGCCCAAGCATTCAAGCTCAATCCGTTCAAGCGCGAGATACACGTCGCGGTTTTCGGTGAGGGCGAGAATCGCCGTATGAGCATTGTCGTCGGGTATGAAACCTATCTTAAACGTGCCGAGCGTACTGGCAAGTTGGATGGCTGGAATGTTTCCATTGATGGTGAAGGCGAGAACATGGTCGCGATAGTGGAAATCTGGCGTCGTGACTGGAGCCACAGCTTCCGGCACCAAGTCTACTGGCGAGAGGCTGTTCAGAAGAAACGGGACGGTACGCCAACCTCGTTCTGGGCAAAACAGCCCAGGCTCATGCTCCGCAAGGTCGCGCTGGCGCAGGGCTTCCGTTGGGCTTTCCCCGAGGATTTGTCCGGTCTGCCCTACGACGCGGCCGAACTCCCCGATGCCGAGACTGCTCTGCCCTCTGTCACCTTAGACTCTTCTGCTTCCAGGCAAAAACCGCATGCCAATGAGTCTGCGTTGTCTAGCGCCAAGTCGAGTGCGCAACCTGAATGTTCCTTACCAAGGGCAATAATAAACTCCATGGTGGAACCCGAGCCCGAACCCGAAGACGAGATCACCAAGATCAACCGCCTCCATGACGAGCTCCGCTCGATCCTCGAGGACAACGAGGATGCCTTCACGTCCAAGCATCAGGACTGGATTCTGGCCAAGGCTCGTCAGGCCAATACCGCCGATGGCGTGGAGCGTATGGTCGCCTATGCGCGTAAGGTGCTCAAGAACGCTACTAGCATAGCCGCTACGGCATAGGGGAGGACTTCATCGTGAATTACCTCTCCGTCGCTAAAAAAATGCAGTTGGAGTGGAAGTTAACCAGTAAGGCTCTTCCGCGCGAGGCCAGAGCTCCGGGCTTGTATCGGAGCCAAATGCACCCATTCTGCTTCCCATTGCAACTTGCCGCTTATAATCTGTTCCATGAAATCCGGGACGATGCCCTGGCCACCTTCGAGCGCTCGGGTATTGTCTGGCATGGGGCTGCTCTACCCGGCCTTCCGACCAACCATACCTGTTCCAGTCAAATATTCTGCGTCAACGCGCTCTTCCCGTTCCGCAATCGTCCCGAGGCCTTAGCTGACTTCCTTCGGCCGCACTTCCCGGAGATCAAGCGTATGCTTCCTGTGGAGGAAGATGCGTTCATAGCCTTCGAGTGGCAAGGCGACATCAACTATCTCGGGGAAGAATCCCATGTCGGTGCCGACCGGATTCGCGGTGCCGGTTCCACCTCTATCGACGCCGCGATGTGCTTCGAGACCATGGACGATCGCAAGGTCTTCATGCTGTGCGAGGTTAAGTTCACTGAGAGCTATTCAGCCCAGTACAAACGTTTTCGCTCGGATGGCTCGGATCGCGTGGACACCTACCGCGAGATCTTCTATGGCCCCTTTACCCCGTTTAATCTGGAAGCTGTACCCCGAATCGAGTACCTACTCTACGAACCGATGTATCAGCTTGCCCGCCAGCAGCTTCTGGCAGCCCGCATCCTAGAAGTCGGCATACCCGAGGTCGACAACGTCATCGTGGTCCACATCGCCGTCGGGGCCAATCGGGAACTCCGGTCCATCACCTCACCGCATTACCGTAAGTTCTCCCGTGACCTCTATGAGTTTTGGCCGACACTGCTCCTCACGCCGGGCGAGTTCAGGTACATCCCGACCGAACAGCTCTTTCGCTATGTCCCGACGGACCGGCACCCGGAATTGGAACCCTGGGCGCTCTACATGAAGTCCCGGTACAGCTTCCTGAAATGATCAAAGGCCTGCCTCCATCATGGGGCGGGCTTTCCTATCCTCGATACCCAGAGTGTCTTTCAGGGCAACGCGATATGGAGGGCGAGTATTTAATACCTGCTAGTACTCGCTCCATCGTGTTCACTCGCCCTTAAGCCATAAATATATGGCTATAAACCCGCACGATTCCCATTAGGCACCTTGCTCAATACCCATTGGATACCTTAGACTGTCTACCATGCTGCAATCCAGTTCACGCACGCTACTATCCCAAAACCTTAGGGGATACCGCGCGATCCATCATCTTTCTCAAGCCGATTTAGCCGAAGCCGTCGGGTGTTCGGCGACACTTATAACCAACATCGAACTCATGAAGCGCTTCCCGTCACCGGAGAATCTCGATCGGATCAGCGCAGCGACCGGCATTCCGGTATCCGAGCTGTTCCGGGATGAATCGCCGGATATGGCGTGTCTTCAAGAGCTCTCGTTGATGCGCGCTAGGCTTGAGTCCGGCTTCAAGCGGTTACTCGACGAGGTTCTGCAAGTAGCTCCGCGAGACTAACTATTGGGGCTCCTGTTACTAAATCTGTTACCGGAACCTTGCCCATTTCCTAAATAAAGTCCTATAATGCCTTAGCAAGGTTTATAAAGGCCGTTGGCCTATTCCCTTGCCAGACAATAGTAACAGTGACACTTTATAAAGCTATTTCATTACCTGGTAAGCACTTGATGACTTTCGGGACCAAGATGTCGGAGGTTCAAATCCTCTCAGCCCGAAAAAACGTCATTTTTGAATGACTTTTCGGTAATACTAAAAACTCGATTTGTCTTGTTTCACTCAATAGTTCCTCATTTGCTTTTTAAATTAGGCTAAAAGTCAAAATAGCATAAAGCTTCATTTCTATTAGACAACTAGTCCTGGTCAAGGGAAGTAAATCCGTTGATGCCGGAAGAATGCTAGGTAAAACGATCTTTTTCAAAGCGCTTACTCCAGAGGCAAAAGCCGTTTTTCGTCAATAGAGGTTTTTTGTTGCTGTTTTAGCTTGCCCGCAGAACACGAATACATTTCCGCTGGCTGGATCTTCTCCCGATTCTTCGGCGAGGATTGTCTGGCTGTAGCATTATTGTTATATATCGGTAAATCCAATTCTCGCGTATATGGTCGAATCTTATTTGATCTACATTGCCCATCTCTATCGATAAGCCTCGGTGGATTCTCCTTTTTTTCCTAGACGTAGATGAAATGGGCGCTTACATTCCAATTCGGCTATGGCACCCTTAACAATCACTTCACAATTTATAGAAAATGGTACAAAATCCGGATTATTCTTAGTGCAGTCTTATAAATGAAATATATGTATTCGCAAGCTTCTGACCGGAAAGGGCTCTCCTGACAGGTTCGAATGGAGTTTATTCAAGGCACCACCTTGCTATTACCAATGTGTTCACTCTGTCGCGATCTACAAGGGTTTGTTGAGGATTTCAGAACGATCTTTAGATCAGCATCTTCAGGATCGAACATTTCTATCAATTCATGGGGAAACGGACTTCCTTCCATCGGCCCGCGACGTGTGACAGCGAAAGCGCCCACTGCATTGGCGAACCGGGCACTCCTGGAAATATCGAGACCCCGTTCCCGAGCCCAGATGAATGCTGCATCGAAGGAATCACCAGCTCCTGTAGGATCTATCGAATCTACAACGAAGGGAGGTATCGGATGAGGCCCCTCGGATTTCGAGACTACCACGCAACCCTTTTCGGCTCTCTTGACGCAGACGATCTCAGGCCCAAGGTCAAGAGCTTGCTTCATAGCACTTGTCAGATCAGCCGTATCGAATAATGCCAATATTTCTTCCTCGCTGGGCATGAAATACGTTGCTCGCTGGATGATCGGAATGAAATCTGCTCTGCAGCGTTTCATATCCATCAATTCAGGCCGAAAATTAGAATCAAAACTCAAACGTCCTCCATCGGCCAACACTTTTTCGATCGCATCAAATCCGTATTTCCGCCAGATGGATTTTTCTCCCAGCATCGTTCCATGAATATGGATCCACTTCGTCCGTGGAAGCGAGTCAACATCTAGGCGAGGAGTTGCCAGACTGACGCGCGAGTAATCGAGAATATAATTGAACTCCCTGCCTCCATCGCTCCTGTACATCACGAATGCGATACCTGTTTGAAGCCCATCGATTGTTTCGAGATAATCGAGATTCACTCCGTCGGAGGACATTCTGTTCGTAACCGATCGCCCAAACAGATCGTTGCCGACGATCCCCACGAACCCGGTTTTCATTCCAAGCCTTGCGGCTGTACTTATCGTGATAGCCGATGCTCCACTCGGATACGGTCCAATGAACGGCGCTATACTGTCCAATGGTTGATCCTTCTCAGGTCGGACGAATTCTACTATCAGGCTGCCAATCGCAATGAGATCAAGCATCGATCACTCCTTGACCGCACCGGCAGTCAGAACTTGTACAATATATTTCTGAAGAAACCAGAAGAGGATGATCGGAGGAATTATCGCTATCGTCGTTATCGCTGAAACGATATGGGTATCCACGCTCGCCCGACTCTCCTGGAAAAGGTAAATCCCTACCGAAAGAGGCATGAGCTTTGTACTATCCAGGAGAATGAACGGGATCACGAATTCTGACCAGCTCATGAGGAATACGAATATGAATGCGGAAAAAAGTCCGCTTGCTGATATAGGCAACACGATGCGCAGAAGCGATCCCACCCTGGAACACCCATCCATCATAGCCGATTCCTCTATGGAATAGGGAATGGAATCGAAAAAACCCTTGAGAAGATACGCGATGAACGGAACCTGAGCGGCTGTGTATACAAGTATGGCACTCATATGACTCCCCACAATTCCTATCTTGCTGAAGTACCTGTACATCGGCACAACGATGATAAGCGGTGATATCATCTTGAAGAGCAGGATGACGATCATGATCTCCCGCTTGAAACGTATCCGGAATCTCGACAACGCGTACGCGCCGGGTATACCAATGAGAAGGGACAGACAACATGTAGCGCCTGATACTTTAAGGGAGTTCAGGAGAAATCCGATTATTTCATTGCCGCGAAAAATATACTTGTAAGCCTCAATGGAAAGAGGGCTGGGAAGCAATTGGGGCGGATTCGTGAAAAGTTGGTCTGTTGTGCGGAGTGAGAGCGAGATAAGCCATAATACTGGTCCGCCGAAAAGCGTGATGATGAAGCAGTATAGGATGAAGATGAATAATTTCTGCACGGAGATTTGTTTCTTCGATGTTGGTAAAGCCATCGTCCTCTCCTCATGCCTGCGTTTTCTTAAAGAATGATTTATTGTACACGATAGCTATCACCAAATTGACGACCAGAAGTACCATAGAAAGCGCTGCGCCCCGCCCTAAGTTCATTCTGTCGAATATCGTCCTGTAGACACTCATCGCAAGAACTTCAGTTGATCGCCCTGGTCCTCCAGCAGTCAGGGACATGATCAGGCCAAATGAATTGAAGGTATAAATAGTTGCGAGCGACAAATCCGTGAATAGGAAAGGTCGGAGCAGCGGGAGCGTTAGGTAACGGAATTTCTGGAATTCCGTGGCACCATCGACTACCGCAGCCTCGTACAATGATTCCGGTATTTGCTGCAATCCCGAATAGAGTATGAGCATGCTGAAAGCAGTACCACACCAGATGTTAGCGACGATGACAGAAAATATTGCCAGCCTTTCATTCGAGAGAAACGCCAGATGCTGATCGAAAAACGATCCAATAAGATGATTCGCTATGCCATAGTCGAATTCACTCAAAATTATTTTCCAGATAATTCCAATGGCAGGCGCGGGAATTATCCAGCAGGAAAGCACAACCGATCTCGTTAGCACGGCGCCGGGCACCTTCCGCTTTTTCCCTTCATGCACAAGCACTGCTATCAATAATCCAAACAATACCTGGAAAAACAGACTGCCTGCGACGTATTTCAGAGTAACAACGATCATTTGACCAAAATCCGAACTTGAGAAAAGGGAGGTGTACTGCATCAGGCCATATTTCGATGGATTTCGCAGAAGGGTCGCGTTCGAGAAACTGAGTCTCGCAACATCTATCATTGGGTACAGATAAAACGCCAGAAGCAACAGAACGAGGGGAGCGATCCAGAGGAGCGGTTGTTCCTGCAGACTCTTGTGTCGTTTGGCCATACATTCCTCATACAACCCAAAAACGGATAGGGGGCTGGTACACCAGCCCCCTACTGTACATGTTAGTATCCTAGAGCTTTCACTTCGCTCCAGGCATCATCGAGCGCTTTCTCGGGCGTTTTTTTACCGAGAATCACATCGCCGATGGCAACCTGCATAGCGAGAGAAATATCCGAGTACACAGGAGCCGCGGGTCGGAGTCTCGCGATGTTCAGCATTTTTGTCGCTTGATACAGGTAAGGGTTGGCTTCGGTGGGTCTCCAGTCGACGGACACGTCCTTGAACGTGGGGAGCGCATCGACCGCCACGGCAGCCATGCCCTTTACATCACCGTAGACCTCCCACAGAAAGCTGAATGCCTTCGCGCGGAGTTCGGGGTCTTTCTCGAAAATCACGGTAGTCCAGCCGCCGGCGCCCGATACGGGGTTCTGCCCTTTTTCGAGCGTAGGTATGGGTGCCATTGCGTACTTGGAGAAGTTCTCCTCACCGATAACCTGGGGGAGAGATCCGTGAATCCAGTGACCTGTAAGGATAAACGGAGGCATCGTCATCTTCACACCGGCATTTAAGTCACCCGTGCCCGATATACTCGCCACCTTCGCGGGCATGACACCCTGGTCAACCAGCTTTTTATAGAGCCTGAGGCTCGCTAGCATCGCTTCGCGATTCTTACCCTGGTTGAAAACCGGGTTGCCTTTCGCATCCACCAGCTCGCCGCCTGCCGCCCAGAACATATTGAGCATGAAAAAGAAGGTGTTTTCATGCCTTCCTCCCTGGGTCAGGATACCTTCGGTGATCTTTTTTTCTGCCTGTAATTTCTTGACGATAGCGATCACTTCGTCCCATGTCTTTGGAGGAGCCGACATTAGGTCCTTCCGGTACCAGAGAACCCGCACGTCGGTATAGCCGAAATGCGCAATCATTTTCCCGTTTTCGTCCGTGGCGAACTGCCGGTATGCATCGAAGTAATTGTCCAGCTCGGCCTTTGTCAAATAAGGATCGAGCGGCTGAGGAACCTGCTTAAAACCGGCGTCTTTCTCCAGGAACTTGGGGAGGAAGAAAGAATCGACATGGGCGAGTGAGGGAGCCCTCCCCGCCTTCGCTGCTTCATACAGTTTCACCATGTACTCGTTGGTCTTTTCCTGGGGAATTTCGATCTGGACTTCAACCTTGGTATCAGGGTTTTTCTTCGCCCAGCTCTCAATTCTCTCTGTGAGTAGTTCGGCAGTGCGAGGATAGTTGGAACTCGGTCCGAGAGTCCTGTACACCCAGAATGTAATTGTGTTCTTGGCATTGGGGTTTCCATAAACTTCCGGCTTGACCAGGTTGGTTCCTTCCTTGATAGACCACACAGCCGATGGATCTGCAGCCCACACACTCATCGCGACAGCCGCGATGAGTACAATCGCGAAAAACGTTCGTTTCACCCTCATCTTCTACCTCCTGAAAACTTCGGTCATGGTTATTCGTTCCATGCCTATTGCTCGCCGCATACCTGAATCGTATAACCTCTCGTTTTCGGTCCATCCAGTTCGACAAGATAAAATTCCATCCTCGATCCAATCTTCAGTACTTTCTCCTCTATAGGCGCGTACGCGAAGTATCCTGTTAAAATACTTTTGAGATGCGCGGGTGCGTTATATGCAATACATCCGTCCGAAGGTAGGTAATGGTTATGGATGTAATCTCCGTCCTCGGGCGCAAGCTTCTCCAGGTGCCTCACGATATCTTCCTCGACGCAGGGGAACCCCTCGTTCACCACGACGCTGACAGTCGTGTGCTTTGACATCACATGGAGAAAACCATTTTTCACGCCAGCTTCCTCGACACATTTCCGCACTTGTTCGGTGATATTTATCATCTCGCAATGGCTACGCGTAACAATCTTGAAATCGAATAACTTGAAGATCATTGCTTACCCCCTGTGCGCCGTATTTAGCAATCGTGCCGCGTTGTCCTCGAACAGATACCGCTTCGCCTTGTCTGAAATCGGCCACGCTTCATATGCCGACTTCAGGCTCTCCATACGAACCCGCGGATAATTGGAGCCGAATATCAATTTTTCACGTACGCTTTTCTCGGCAATCGAAGGAGATATCATCTTTTCAAGTATGAATTTCGAGTAAGTCCTGGGATTGTCGAAATACGCCATGGAGACATCAATGAATACATTCGGATTTTTTATCGCTATGAGAACCGATTCCATGACCCAGGGGAAGGCCCAGTGCGCCACGACGAAGTTTATCCCAGGGTAGCGCAATGCTAACTGTTCTATTTCCTCAAGCTTTGATCCGTACATAGTCACTCCGGGAGCAAATGTGAACCCGGAATGCAGTACCACAGGCCAATGGAATCCCTCTACCATCTTCCACATAGGATGATCGAGATGGTCGGAGAGTCTGAATCCCTGCAACCCCGGATCCAGCTTGAGCCCGACAAGCCCCATGGCATTCGCATCGGCGAGATCATCCAACACCGTCGCCTTGACCGGATCAACACTCGCAAAACCAATTAGTCGTTGCGAATGCCCACAGAGAAGCTTCACTTCCTCGTTCGTAAGCAGGGCTTCCCCACGAATCCGTTCACAATCCACGGGAAGGACGACGATCCGGTCTATTCCCCCGAAATCCATTCTAGCTTCAATTTCCGCCATAGAGCGGGTTCCGAATGGATATTTCGAATCGGGATAGATGAAATACTTTCCTACCTTGTCCCATCGTTCCTTATCTTTCACTTCCTTCATGAAAATCAGATGCGTATGAAAATCCATCATGCTGGACACCTCCGGAAGAAGTATTCTCGAGTCAGTACTCTACCTTCCACATGTATCTTCTAAGCGAAAGAGGGTGATCCCTTGTTTCGGCCAGCTTTTCTGCATATTGACGGAGCACTGCCGTGAAGAAAATATGATCGAAGTATTCGGAATATTCGGAACCTATTTCGGGCAGCCCCAGCTCGGTGGAATCAAGTATAATGTACTTTTTCCCGTACGTACCCAGAAACTTGAGTACCCGTTCATCTAGGACTCTCGTGCGTCCGGAACTTTTCAATAAAATAAAGGGAACTTTTGGGTCTGTGATCTCGAACGGACCATGAAAAAATTCTCCCGAGTGGATGGGAGAAGAATGAATCCATTGCATTTCCATAAGGATGCATACGGAGAATGAATAGGCTGCGGAGAATCCTGTACCACTGCCGAGCACATAAATAACGGGTTCATCTTTGTAATCCTTAGCGAATTGCTCGGCAGCCGCGATTGTGTTTTTCCTCGCAGTCTTTATGACCCTGTCGACCATCGAGCAAGAACTGAGGAATCCTTCGTATCCGGCGTATCCTTCGGTCCTCTGGAGAATTTCGACCGCCAATTTCATGGCCAGCACGACATTTGAATTTCCGAAATCTGAATCGGCGCCCCATTCATAAACAATTACATGATCCCCAAATTCGGTCAGCGGAGATCCTTCATCAAAGGTCAAAGTGATAGAAGCCGCGCCAATCTCACGGGCCTTGCCCGCTGAAGCAACAGTCTCCGGAGTGTTGCCATGGTGGGAAACGGTCACGACAACGCTGTTTCTGCCAGCATAAGCAGGAGTAGCATGCATGAACTCGTTGGCTGTGTAATGTCCAACTCTGAGATTTTTTGCATTTTTGTCAAGGAAATACTTCGCCGGATATAGCGTAGAGTATGATCCTCCGCAGGCCACAAAGATCACGGAGTCGATTCCCCCAACCGAAGCTTTTTCAGTAACGATCGAAGAGACGATCTGCTGGATAGACATTACAGCCTCCAATATGTATTAGGACCTTTCTATACGTTATAATACATCTTATATCAAATTACACAGAAGTCAAGTAGGTATTTATACATTTTGAGATGTTTAGTGACATATCCATATGGTTTATTGCATGCTACTTGATTTCGTGGTATTATAGTAAAAAAGCTCGCCAATCCCTGGAAGGTATGAAAATGGATAAGATCCTTAAGTTTCAGAGTTCTGTACCTCTTTACAGCCAAATCAAATCCGCATTGCTGGACGCCATCCAAACCAGGGAGTTCAAACCCAATGAAAAAATCCCCGGAGAGACAGACCTGGAAGAGTTTTTTGGCGTAAGCCGAATGACGATAAGAAAAGCGATAAGCGAGCTGGTTGAGGAAGGCATCCTCGTGAGAAAACAGGGAAAAGGAACCTTCCTTTCTGATATAACGGTTGCGACAACGCTCGATGAAATAAGTGGCTATACCAAGGCAATGACTCGGTTGGGATATCGTCCCGGCAGACGTCTGATCAGCCGTCGCTTCGAAGAAAAAGGATTCGATTACATCAAAGATCAACTTGGCATCCCGAAACACGCGCAGCTTGTTCATATCAAGAGAGTCCTGCTTGCCGACGACGAACCAATCGCGCTGGAAAATACATTTTATCCTGATAAATGCAAGTTCTTCATGGAGGTCGATCTGGACAAGTACTCGATGTACCAACTTTTAAAGGAAAGAATGCATATCGTTCCTTTCAAGGCACAGAAGACTATCGGAATAGAGCTAGCTACCCAGGAGGACGCGAGATACCTCAACACCACCGTAGGATTCCCCCTACTTGTTACCAATGAACTTGTCGTCGAGCGAGACGAGACACCTATCCATTATTCGATTAGTCATGCGCTCAGCAACAGGATAAAAATTCGGCTGGTTTCCTACGCGCCTGTCTCTAAAAGCGTGATCCCCTATTCGATAGATTCGAGCGCAGAAATTAAGTGATTCTTTCAGGAATCTTAAGATCATGAAAATAATGAAACAGAAACGCTACTATGCATTTCACTATAGACGATTCGACCCTGCTCGTCGCACTGTGGCCCTATAATAGAATTGGAGAGTTTTGAAGCATCCAGCTCAGCACTTGCCCCATGCAAGCGGGGTCCTCGATGACAGTCAGCCCCCTTGAAAGAAGCGCTTCCATTTTCGAGGCAGCCGAGCTCGCCGAATCTTCGGCAATCGCTCCGGCGTGCCCCATTCTGCGCCCCCTGGGTGCCGATTTTCCCGCGACGAACGCTGCCACCGGTTTCGTCATAGTCGAGCGAACGTATTCCGCGGCTTCGATCTCAGACATACCGCCGACCTCCCCGATGAGCAACACTCCATTGGTTTCGTCATCGCCCTCGAAAAGAGCAAGAACTTCCCTATAATCCATCCCGACAAGAAAATCTCCCCCTATTCCGACGCAGGTCGATTCGCCGAGCCCGAGCGCTCCAAGCTGCGCCACCGCCTCATACATAAGCGTTCCGGAGCGCGAGACGATGCCCACGCAGCCCTGGGCATGAATAGCCCCGGGCATGATCCCCACCTTCGCCTTGCCGGGACTGATCACGCCCGGGCAGTTGGGGCCGATCAGGCGCGATGCGGGATAATCGGGAAGGACTCTGCGGATGCGAATCATATCGGCCACGGGAATGCCTTCCGTAACACAGACGATAAGCTCAATCCCGGCTTCAAGCGCTTCGTGAATGGCATCGGCGGCGCCTGCAGGTGGGACGAAGATCGCCGAAGTATTTGCCCCTGTCTCAGCCTTCGCCTCCGTTACGCTCCTGTAGACGGGAAACCCGTTTATCCTTTCGCCGGGCTTCTCCGGTGACACCCCCCCCAACACCCTGGTACCATAGTCGCGCATCGCCCGGGCGTGTGACAGTCCTTCGGTTCCCGTTATCCCCTGCACAATGAGTTTCGTATCTTTATCGACGAGAATCGACATGGAACCTACCTCCTTCCTTCGGCGCCAGCCGCCTCTGCCGCCAGCGTCGCCGCGGCATCCATGGTTTCGGCGAATCGAATCGGGAAGACGTCGTCTTTGATCGCTTCGAGGAGAGAACGCCCCTCCCCTGCCCGATTCCCCGCGAACCGCGCCACGATGGGTATGTGGCGCTTCGGCAGGGCGTAACTCGCCGTCGAAGCCTCCGCGATCGCCTCGGCGACGCCCGCCGCCACCACGTCGCAGCGCACTATGCCGCCGAGCACGTTGATAAGAATCACCTTGACGCGGCGATCCTCGATAATAAGCGAGAAAGCTTTTCTTACCGCTTCCTTGCTCGCCCCTCCTCCTAAATCAAGAAAATTGGCGCTCGTCCCTCCCCTGAGCAAGAGGGCGTCGAGGGTGGCCATCGCAAGTCCGGCGCCGTTTACCATGCATCCTATATCGCCGTCGAGTTTCACATAGGTAAGCCCATACTTGGATGCCTCGAACTCCTCCGGCGCGCCCTCCTCGATATCTCGGTACGCCAAGAGTTCGGAATGTCGGAAGAGGGCGTTGTCATCGAAAGAAATCTTACAGTCCAGAGGAAGAAGCCTGCCGTCGGAGAGCCGGGCCAGCGGGTTGATCTCAAGAAGGGAACAATCGCAGGAAGTAAAGACTTCGTAGAGTTTTTGAACCATACCGAAGAACATCCGACGACAAGCGCTTTCGAGCCCAAGCGATACAGCGAGGGCACGCATCGAATGCGCCGTCGGACCGAGGCAGGGGTCGATGAGTACCCGGGCGAATGCTCCCTGCGAAGCCTCTTCAACATCGCCGCCGCCCGCCGCCGAGGCGAGGAGGGCGATCCGCGCGTGCTTCCGATCGATGGACAACGATAGGTAATATTCCTTGGCTATGGAGAGGGCTTCCTCAATATAGACACGACGGACGCGTGCCCCTTCGGGGCCGGTCTGCCTTGTTATAAGGCGCATACCCAGGAATTCCTCGTACAGGCTAGCAGCCTCATCGCGCGTCGCGGCAAACCTCACGCAGCCCGCCTTGCCTCGTCCGCCTGCGTGGATCTGCGCTTTGACGACGACATGGCCGCCAAACTCGTCGGCGGTAATCGCCGCGTCGCGCGCCGATACCGCCAGTCTTCCCCTGGGCACAGCAATGCCGTAACGACCAAGAATCTCCTTGGCTTGGTATTCGTGGATGTTCATGGTTCGCCTTCCGCCCCCTCGGGCGAGTCGATGAATTCCGTCCTCTTCGATGAGGACGGATCGCAGGCAGGTCTTCGGACTCGCGAGCCCTTTTGTCATTTTCCTACTAGCCGAAGCTTCCCAGGGGCGTGGCGCTCCCAGTGCCATAAACGGCGTTCGTTCTCGCATACCGCTGCGGGGCAGTTCCGGATTCTCGCCGGATTCCCTTTTGATTCCGCGCCGCTTCCCTGCTGAAAGGGGGCGGGACGGAAACCTGCGACGTCTTACTATCAGGCTGAAAACGGGGAAATGTCAAGCAAAGCGCCCATGCGATTGGTTCTTTTCTTTATGACTGTCGGCTTTTTTATAGGCATATATCTCGAAATAAACCCCAATCGGCCTTAATTACCGAACAACAAATTCCAATTATTATTGTATACTTAGGTTATAATGAAAGAAGAATACACGGTCATCCAATCGGTGGACAGGGCTCTCCTTCTCCTCGAATACATCATTTCGCATCCGGAAAAAAAACTTACGCTGACCGAGCTCGCCGAGGTGATGGATTTGGATAAGAGCTCTGTATTCCGCATCCTCACCACCCTGTCCAGGCACGGATTAGTCAGGCAGGAGGAGGGGAAAAAGCTTTACAAACCGGGGTTCGGAATCTTCGGCCTGGCCTCGTCGATCTACGAGCAAATGAAGCTTCCCGTGGTCGTCTCGCCCTATCTGCGGGAAATAGCGAGGAAAACCCAGGAAAATGCCCATCTTGCGGTTAAATCGGGTACCCAGGCCGTATTCATTGACAGAGAGCAGGGAACGAACCGGATATTGACCAACACGAACATAGGAGACACGGAGGAGCTTCATTGCACCGCGGTCGGCAAGTGCCTTATTTGCGACTATTCCCGGGAAGAGCTGGATATTCTTTTCGGCGGACAGACGCTGAGGCGCTTCACGGAACGGACTATCACCGACCTAGACGCCTTAAGCGGGGAACTCGACGAGGTAAAAGCCAAAGGGTACGGAACGGATATCGAAGAATACGAACCGAACGTGGTCTGTCTCGCCTGCCCGATAATCAATTACCAAGGTAAGATCATCGCCGCCATCGGCATCTCCGGAACCAAGGACAGAGGGCTGCCGGACCTTGAACGGAATATCGGCATCATACAGGAAGCCGCGGCGGCGATAAACAAGCTCCTTACCGGGACCGAGCCTACAAACGGAGCAGCTTCTTCAGGCTGAGCGCAGTTTCTATAGCTCCGGTCAGTTTCAATTTCCCATGCAAATAGGTCGACTCGATCGTTTGCTTTCCCGATAGAACATCGGCCCAGGCGCTGGCGGAGCTTGTAATTACCAGATTCGGATCGGCCGGAAGCCGGTCTTCCTCGACACGAACCTCCCCTCCCCGCATAAAGAAGACGGACATTCGCTTTACGCCTCCGGCAAATGCGGCCCCGGCCAGTTCCAGACCAATCCGCATATCCTCCCGCACGAGCGCCGGGGAGCTCATCCTGGAAGGAAGCCCTCGGGTGAGCTGAACCGCCAGAAGGCAGGATTCCTCGGAATTCTCCAGGCTCTCCGTTTTTGCCAGCAGGCGCTTCGCCGCCCGGGCCTCCCGGAGTTCGCCCCGCTTTTCGACATAAGCCTTCAGGGGCGAGAGGATGGCGCCATCCGGCCTAAGGCGCACTTCCCTTCCCGTTTCAGCCGAGCGGGCGATGGCCAGGTCGATCGAGAGGACTTCCATCGCCTCCGGAAAGCTGAGCCGGGGCTTCTCTTCACCCCGAATCGCCCTGACAAAATTCCATGCCGAACCGACGAATCCCAATTTCCAATCCGAGGGAATTTGAAAATGCCGCCATTCGTTTCCGGAATAGAGGCTCACCGAAGGACCCGCGAGGAGATTTCCCGTGCAGCGATTTATCGTGACGAGGCCGGCCGAACCAGAAACCTGTATCCATTCGTCGTTAGCGTAATAACGGGAAGGTATTTCCATTTCCTGGCTGTACACGTATTCGCAGAGACCGAAGGCTTCCCGCCCCCTGTACTTCCACATGACGGCGGCGGGGGAATCGATCACCGACGCTGTTGTCCCGATCCAGGCTGATACTTTTTCTATCGGCCCCAGGAGAAATCTCGCGGTGGACCAAAGGTGATGCCCGTGATCGAAGGTCTGCATTCCCCGGCCTTCGGCAAATTCCCTGAGCCTCCAGGCCCAGGCCGAAGGGGGAACCGGCCAGCCCCCCTTGCCGCCGGCTATCAGCTTGATCGATAGAGACGAGGGCTTGCCTATGTACCCCTCCCCGATTATTCGGGAAACGAATCGGACAGGTGGGTGGAAGAGGTAGTTTTCCGTAACCTTGCACACTGTCGCGGCCGAGGCGGCGGCGCGGACAAGCCGCTCTGCGCTTACCCTATCGATGGTCATGGGTTTCTGCAAAGCCAGATGCTTTCCGGCTGCCATGGCATCCAGACTGATATCGACATGGGAGGTATGGGGGGTGAGTATTTCCACCGCGTCCACGGCGGGATCTTCCAACAGCCTCCGGTAGTCGGTGTAGTGTCTTTGCGCCCCCCATTCGGCGCAGCGGCGCAGGGCTGTCTTTTCATCGGAATCGCAGACGGCGGCAATATGGACCGCCGGTATCGCCCGGTATCCTTCGTACGCCATATCGGCAATCCTTCCGCATCCGATGATTCCGATTCCTATACTATCCATCCCCAAACCTTCCTGCCGCACTCTTTCTCTTGTTCCTTCCCTTTGTCATCGCCCGAGTTCCCTTTGTATCCTTTGGGCTATTCCTTTAGGGGATAGTATAAAGCGCTCCAGGAGCTGATCATAGGTCGCGGAATGGATAAACTGACGTTCTCCCTTCGAATCGAGGGTATTAAGGGCGATTATGCGGCCGGCGCGATCCTTACCAAAAAGGCTTTCCCTGGCCATTTTATATAAAAACCCGTTATTGTGCTCCGCCAGGATGATGGGTCTTCCGTCTTTCACGAGGGTCGTCATCATCTCAGGGTCGAAGGAGGGCATGTCGACCACCCCTGCCCGGATACCTTCCTTTTCGAGAAGAGCCGCCGCCGACAGCGCCTCGTGCACGCCCCGACCGGCGGAGACGATGACCGCCTCATCATCCTGTCCCCCCTTGAGCCGATATCCCCGTCCATAGCCGAAGACGAAATCCGAGCCGTAAAGCAGCGCCGAAGCGGAACGCATGATTCTGGCGTAGACGAGTCCCTTGTTTCCCTCCATAACCCACCGCATAAACCCGATGAGCTGGTTGGGGCAGGAGATATCGACTATTTTAAGATGGGCCAGTTCGCCGAACAGGAGCGCGTCATCGTTGCCCATGTGGGTGGAGCCGTTCGTTTTAGTCTCAAAATTGGGGGCGGCGGCGAGGAATACCAAGTCGAGGTTGTGGCCGCTGGAGAGCCAGCCGGAAGATTCGATCACCTCCTGGCGCTCCTGATAGCCTATGGCAATCCTCCGCATCACCCTCCAGTCGAAGAAGGGGCAGAAGGTGCTCACCCAGGTGTTGTAGCCGAGCGCGGCCAGAGCTTCGCCTATGTTTATCATGTTCGATTCCGCCACCCCGACATTGAAAGCCTTCGTTGAATCCGCCCAGGCAAGACCGGCTTCCAAACCGCTGGTGGAAGCCAGATCGGCGTCGACCGTAGCGATTTTTCCCGAACGACCGAATTCCTTCATGCACTCGCTGATCACCCAGCTGGCCATGTAGGATCGGGAGGGATCGAGGACAGGTAGCCGATCGGGATCGTAGGGAATCCGCTTGTCCCGCGGCGGGGCTTTCCGTACCTTGGGGCCGGCTTCCGATACGTCCTTCAACGATACACCGTGGGTATCGGTCCCTTCGCCTCCGATTCCCATCGCCCTGCCCCGCCCGGCCAGCGAGGCGGCTTCCTCGGAAGGAAGAGAGGCGAGAATCTCCTGGTAGCGTTCGGTACGCAGCTTCTTTCGCCGTTCCTGGAACTGGATTTCCTGGGCTGCGAGCTCGGGAGGAATTTCGCCCTTGTGGCTGACGCAAAAGCTCGAATAGCCGCCAAAGCCCTTACGGGCGCGACAAAGAATGGCGGTGGGCTTTCCGCTCCGGGGGCTTTGCTTGAAATCGCCCAGGGCCTGTAGGAGGGCCGGATAATCCGTACTGTCCACAGAGACCACCTTCCAGCCGAAGGATTCGAACCAGCCTTCCATATTGTTCATGGGAAAAGCCGTAGCCCGCGGATTGTCCAACTGGCCGCCGTTGACATCCACCAGAAGGCAGAGGTTGTCCACTTTTTTGGCCCCGGCATACATGACAGCCTCCCAGATCATGCCCGCCTGGATCTCTCCGTCTCCGGTCAGGCAGAACACGTCGAATCGGGGTTCTTCCTTGCCCGCCAAGGCAAAGCCCTGGGCGACGCCCAATCCATGTCCCTCCGGCCCCGTCGCGATATGGATACCGGGCAGCAGGGGACCGGGATGCCCATTCAATAGGCTTTCCTGGGAGCGGGAGTTCTTGAGCAGGTTCTTATCGAAGTAGCCTAGATCGGCATAGATCGAAGCCAGGGTGGCCACGGCGTGCCCCTTGCTGAGCACGAACATGTCCTGTCCGAGCTTGGTCGGTTCCTCCACCGAATACCGCATGCACCCGCCGTAATAGAGCGCCACAAGAGGAACGACCGCAGAAAAAGCACCGCCGATGTGGATTCCCCTATCCACCGCGTCCCGACCCTGTTCGAGGCAGAGAATCCGTATCTCCGAATCCTTGATCCGCAACAGGGATACAAAGCCTTCATTCATGTTGCCGACTTCCATATCATTCCCTCCCCAGCCGTTTTCTCGCCGCTTCCTTGATCGTTTCCCTTCCCGGGGACTCCAGGTTCAGTATCCCCTCCGAGACAAGGTGCTTCAGGGCGGGGAGAACGATCTGCCCGGGAAGCGATAGGAGTATTTCCGGAAAACTCTTGTGGGTCGCTTCCGAAATGGACTTAAGAGCCTCCCGGGACTCTCGCTGAGGCTCGCGGCGCTCCTCAGGGTATCCGGAGCCCCACTCGACCGAAAAAAGACGATCGAAGATAAAGCCGAGATTAAGCTCCCCCGCCCAGCCGTATCCCTGGTTGAGGGCCAAGGATACGCAGTTGCCGCTGTTAATCCGGGCGAAGAGCCAGGCGTCCAGCGGAGAAAGCAAATGACCGCAGGTCATCCCCGGGTACTGCATCACGGCATTAAGATATCCCTGGCCTGTGCCGCACCCTCCGATCACCAGGTCCGCGATGTCCAGATGAATAAGAAGCGCGGACATGAAACCCGTATGGGTATAGAGCAATTGAGGCTCGTCGCTTTTGCTCCTCATCCCCGCGTTGATGAGTTCGAGGCCTCGTCCGCTCAGCGCCGCCATGATGGCAGGGTTTTTGTCCGCGGCGCTGACTTCGCTTATTACCGCCACTCTCATTGCATCCCCCTTACTCGCGCGGCAGGCGGGCATCATCGGCCGATGCTTCTGATAGCGCGCGCCGCATGGTCGTTCAAAGTCCGATCCGGTGGTGCTCCTTCTGTACTTCGTCGCACCAGGGCCCGACATTCCAGCTTCCAAAGACTCCCAGACCGCCGAGTTCATCGTCGCCCATATAAACCGGCACCGTAATCACCGAAAGGCCACCATAGGCGTAGGCCTGTTCGAGGGCTTTAGTGAACGAGGCGATATCGTAGCCGCCGAACAGGGCGTTAACCCCCTCGACTGCCCCGGCCAGCGCCCTGTAGTCGATATTCACGGAATCCTTCGTCCGGTAGACATTGCCGTACTGGGCTTTTTGGAGCCCGGCTATGGCCGCCATGCTCCGGTTGTCGAAAATGATTAAACATCCCCTCGCCCCATGCTCCACCCCGTCGAGGATGATTTGCGGGGTCATGGTAAAACTGCCGTCGCCCGAAAAGGCGAAGGTGTAGACGGGCCGGTCGGCCAGGGCGGTGCAGAGAAGAGCGCTGGCGGCCAGCCCCATGTATGAGGCTCCGGTGTCGGAGAACGTCAGGCCATAGGCTTCGTCCTCCGCTATCTGAAAGCCGTTCGCCTGGACGTCGCCCGCGTCGAAGTAGCGGGCGGCGCCCTTGCGGAGGGCGAAGCGATAGGCGGCCTCTATGGCCGCCGGTTGGCTGAGGACTTCCCTCCCCCACAGGGGGTCGAAAAGGATGGGATTTTCAAAACGTTTTTTCTTGAATTCCTGCCATTCCCGCTTTTTAGCCAGATTTATCTCAAGCCAGGGCGATGGTGCGGTTTTTGCCGCAAACCCTTCTTTTTTAAGGACTTCGATCCAGGCGCGTAAGTTCAGTTTCGCGTCCCCGACGACCGCCACCGTGCGGTTATAGTGTCCCGCGTCCACAGCCCTGGTGTTAAAATTGACGACAGCCCTGGCCTTCTTCCATGCCGTTCCCGAGCAATCCCACTGGCATACGGCCCTGGCGCCGATAACGATCGCCAGGTCGGCTTCGTTCATTGCGAAATTTCCGCAGATGCTCCCCTTGGAACCGCCTACCGCCATGCAGCGTCTGGAGGAATAGGGAACCACCCCGCTCATCTTGGCCCCCGGAACGATCACGGCATCCAAAAGCTCGGCCAATTCCAGTATCTCGGGCCCACAGGAGGCCGCGCCGCCGCCGAATTTGATCGTCACGGCACGAGCTTGGCGGGCCAGGGCGGTAGCCTGGATAAAGGCCTTTCGGTCCATACTGGCTGCCGGAGCGCAGCGGGGAGGCTCGGGAATCTCCAATAAATTGCAGGCTTCCATCACCGCCGATTGGGTATTCATGGGCAAAAGCAAAAAAAACGGACCGGGAAAATCGGGATTGAAGACCGTCGCGGCGCCCATTCTGAGGGCTGTGAACAGCGATTCCGGCGTATGGATCTGGTAGCCCGACCCCATGGTATTCACCAGGGAAAGAAAGCCCCCCTGTCGCGCGATGGGAATCTGCTGCATGTTGGGTCCTTCGCCGTGGGTGGTCTGATCGCCATAAATATGGTAGACACCGATCCCGTTAGAGGCAGCGGCAAGAGAGCCGGCGAAGGCGTGGAGGGCCCCAGGGCCTATGGAGGTTACGACAGCCGCAGTTTCCCCGTAATGCCATTTCAACATGGTAGCGCAGTGCGCCGCTTCGGTCTCGTTGCGGAGGTTCCACATCCGTAGCGCTCCCGCAGCCTCGTAGCAGGAGAGCACTTCCCCGAGGGCGGTGCTTCCATGGCCGAAAACGCCCAGGAATTTTCTCACCCCCTGGTTCAAGAGCCCCAAAACCAAGGCCTCCACTGTCGAAACAGACTGGAACTGCGGTATATCTCCCCTTTCGACCGCGGATCGAACGCCGCCGTTTTTTACGATTGCCCGGGCGCGGGCTTCTATGTCCTTCGTTTCCGAATTCATTGTACTGCCACCTTTTATAAGCGCGCCCCCGGCCGGTCTCAATCCCAAGGCCGCCAAAGCGCGCGATGTCATTATTGGCTATTGTACAAGTGTATTTATTATTAGTCAACAAAATGAAGAAAGAATTTGACATCTAAGCAATAGGATTGTACAATCTACAACTATTGGCGGATATTTTAGTTTCATTTTCTTAACCGAAAGACCGTATAGATGGTCTAAAGCTTTAGGAGGTAATCAAATGAAGGGGAAGAAGCTTCTATTGATTGCGGCTGCGCTGCTGTTGGTCGTTCCCAAGTTGTTCGCCGCGCCGGTGCTCATCGCCTTCAGCGTCTCCACCACCAGCAATCCGTTCTACGCAACCATGGCCCAGGGGGTAAAAGACGAGGCAGCGGCTCTCGGCTTCGATGTGATCATCCTGGATGCCCAGAACAAGATCGAAAAGCAGGTGGCCGACGTGGAGGATGCGCTGACCAAGAATATCAAAGTTTTACTCATAAACGGGGTGGACGACGGAGCCATACCCCTGGCCCAGAAAGCCCTGGGCAAGGGTATCCCCGTCATGGCCCTGCAGCGGAATCTCAACCCAGGCAACATGACCGCCTTTATCGGCACAAACAACGTGGTTCTGGGCGAGCAGCTTATCCATTGGTATGCGAGCACCCTGGGAGGTAGGCCTTCCAAGGTCCTTATTCTCACCGGAACCCCCGGAGCGGCATCGTCCGAAGACCGGATCAAGGGCATCAACGCCACCCTTCCCAAGTATCCGAACATCCAGGTACTGGCTTCCCAGACCGGTTACTACGACAGGGCCAAATCATTGCCGGTGGCCGAAAACATGCTGCTGCGATTCCCCGAGGCCGAAGCCATCCTCTGCCTTAACGACGAAATGGCCATGGGCGCCCTGGCGGCCGCTTCCTCTATGAACAAGCGCATCAAAATCACCGGCATGGACGCCAACCCCGACGCCCTCAAGGCGGTGGCGGAGGGCAAGCTCTATATGACCATTGCCCTGCCCCCCTACGATATAGGAAGAATCGGTGTCCAGTTCGCCAGGGATGTCCTCGCCGGCAAGCAGGTTCAGGCGATGAAGATCATGGATGTCAACTTCGTGACCGAAAAAAATGTCGGGCAGTTCAGAAAGTAAGGCCGAAACAAAGGACAGCCTCGAGACTCCCCAAGGGGCCTCGGGGCTTTCTGTCCTGGGTATATCGAAAGGCTTTCCCGGCGTCCAGGCCCTGGATGAGGTCTCCTTTTCCATACGAAGAGGCGAGGTTCACGCGATCCTGGGCGAAAACGGCGCGGGCAAATCCACCTTACTCAAAATTCTGAGCGGAGCCCTCCAGCCCGACTCGGGCCGGATTCTCTTGGACGGAAAAGAAATTTTCCTCAGGACCCCGGGAGCCGCCTCGCAGGTGGGAATCGCGGCGATCTACCAGGAACTCAGCCTGGTGCCCTGGCTCTCGGTGGCTCACAATCTTTTCCTGGGCAGGGAATGGATGGTGGGCCGATTCCTCATGTCCAAAAAGAAGCTAAAAGAAAAAGCCGATGAAGTTTTTTCCCTCCTTGGCCTTTCTCTCGATCCGAGCGCCATTGCAGGGAACCTGGGTATGGCGGAACAACAACTGGTGGAAATCTCCCGGGCTTTTTCGCGCAACGCGGGTTTTATCCTCATGGACGAACCCACAGCCTCCCTTACGGAAACGGAAATAAACCTTCTTTTCGGAAAAATCGAAACCCTCAAGAAGGCCGGGGTAGGCATACTCTACATTTCCCATCGGCTCGAGGAGATTTTTCGCATCGCCGATCGCGTAACCGTCATGAGGGACGGGAAAAGCGTCTACAGCGGCGCCGCTGGCGAACTCTCGCTTCCCGAACTCATCGCCCGCATGGTGGGGCGATCCATCGGCAATCACTATCCGAAAGAGGCTATCGAGCCCGGAGAACTCCTATTGGAAGCGAAAGACGGCGTTTCGGGCGAAGAAGGGCTTACATTGTCGCTTCGCCAAGGAGAAGTGGTCGGCCTGGCCGGCCTGGTGGGGGCGGGAAGAACCGAATGGGCCCGCAAGCTTTTCGGCGCCGACCCCGATCCTAAAACGCGTTTCAGGATTTGCGGAACCGAGGTCTCGGTCTCCTCTCCCCGGCAGGGCCGGGATTTGGGAATGGGCATGGTGCCGGAGAACCGGAAGGAGCATGGGCTTATTTTAGGCAGGTCGGTGCTTCACAATATAACGATCACCATTATGGACTGGCTTTCGGGATTCGGCATCGTCGATCGGAAGCGCCAGTCCGCCGTTTCCTCCGAGTATATCGGGAAGCTATTTATTAAATGTCCTTCGGATACCGTGGATATCTCCACCTTAAGCGGCGGAAATCAGCAAAAAGCGGTTCTGGCCAAGTGGCTCGCCCGAAAAGGGAAGATCATTATCCTGGACGAACCCACCAGGGGGATAGACGTGGGGGCGAAGCTGGAAATGTATCAGCAAATGAACGCCCTATGCCGGGAAGGCAAGGGAATCATCCTCATATCCTCCGATCTCCCCGAACTCCTCTCGATGAGCGATCGGCTCTATGTCATGCATGAAGGAAGATTCGTAGCCTCGCTGGACAAAAAAGAGGCCAGCCAGGAAAAAATCCTCGAGTACGCCTCGGGACTCAACTATGGCCAAACAATCAGGAATGGGAGTGAAGGAATATGAAAATGCTGTCACGAAGCGGTCTTTCGATGTTTATGTCCCGCTACGGCTCGTTCGGCGTCCTCTTCGTCATCAGCCTTGCTATGTCCTTGGCGAACAAATCCTTTCTCACCCTTCCCAACCTCGTCAACGTGGCCCGGCAGGTCTCTATCAATACCATCATTTCAGCCGGCATGACCTTCATCATCATCACCGCCGGCATCGACCTCTCGGTGGGATCCCTGGTGGCGCTTTCCAGTTGCGTGGCGATGATTATCATCGAAGCCACCGGATCCTCGCTGCTAGGGATATGCACAGGCATCCTCATCGGCGGCGCGGCCGGAGCCTTTAACGGAGCCTTCGTGGCCTGGGCGGGGATTCCTCCTTTTATCGTCACCCTGGCCGGCCTCACCATCTACCGGGGAATCGCGCTGATCATAACGGGGGGAACGCCGATCATCAGGTTCGAAGGGGGCTTCCGCGCCCTCGGGCAGGGCGCCCTCCTGGGCATACCCGTGCCTGTGATCATCATGCTCATCGTCGTCCTTTTTATGCATTTCCTCCTCACCCGGACAGCCTTCGGGACCCACGTCTATTCGGTGGGCGGGAACGAAGAGGCGAGCCGTCTCTCGGGGATCAAGGTGGGAAAGGTCAAATTCCAGGTCTATGTAATGGGAGGGATGCTCACGGCGCTGGCGGGCATGGTGCTCATGGGCAGGCTCTCCTCCGCCCAACCCAATACGGGAGAAGGCTTCGAGCTCGACGCCATCGCGACGGTGATATTAGGCGGCACCAGCCTCATGGGAGGCAGGGGGACGATTTGGGGCACCCTGGTCGGAGCCTTCATCATCGGCATTCTGAACAACGGCTTCAACCTCATGGCCGTGGACGCCCATTTCCAGTTGGTCGCCAAGGGGATAATCATCCTCCTCGCCGTGCTCCTGGACCGTTATCTAAAACGAAAGCAGGCGTGATAAAGGCTGTCGGCCTCAAATTCATATCCTGAAAAGGCATTGGATTCTCATTCCGCTTGTCCTTCCGCCGCCTTTCCCTGTAGGATCCCTCCCATGGAACTCAGCCCGGCGGCGATAGCCGTCATGTGCCTCGCCGCCTTTGCCATAGGTGTCGCCAAGAGCGGAATCGCGGGAATCGTGACTTTTTTCACCCCTTTCGTGGCCATGACCATGCCCTCGAGAATGGCCACCGGTATTATGCTTCCCCTCATGATCGCCAGCGATATCGTCGCCGTTTTGTATTGGCGGCGCAAGGCAAAATGGGAGACACTCAGGTGGGTGCTTCCGGGCTCGCTCAGCGGCCTGACTCTCGGTTTCATTCTTCTGAAGAACATCGACGATGAGACCTTCAAGCCGATACTAGGTTTGTTTATCGTCTTCATCACATTGATCGGTATGGGTCTTAAATATTTCAAGTTCAAGATAAAGGGCGAAACGAAAAGCCTTCCCTTGCTGGCGGGTCTGTTCGCCGGTTTTTTCGCCATGCTCGCCAACGCCTCGGCGCCGATCATCGCGATTTATTTCCTGGCCATAGATCTCAAAAAAGAAGATTTCGCCGGCACCAACGCATGGTTTCTCATGACGACGAACATGCTCAAGCTTCCCTTCAGCCTTGCCCTCGGCACGATCACGGTTAGTCATTTCGGCTTGGACGCCCTTATCTTTCCCCTGTCGCTGGCCGGCCTGGCCCTGGGAATCAGGTTCGTGAAGCGGGTGCCCCAAAAAACATTCACCTTCATTATCCAGGGCTTGTCGATTTTGGCGGGCCTGCAGCTGCTCTTTTAAGGCTCCGACCCCGGTGTCGGGGCGCCGGGGCGAAGCCTCCGGGTCGGCCGATCGAGGGCTAAAACTCCCGGATCAGCATATCCTCGTAGCTTTCGCGCCGCACCGATAGGCGATGCCTCCCCTCCCCGGTGGTCATGACCACCGCCGGACGGGGAATTCTGTTATAGTTGGAAGCCATCGAGTGATTGTAGGCGCCGGTGGAAAAAACGGCGACGATATCGCCGGGCTTCGGCTCGGCAAGTCCCACATCCTTGACGAGGATATCCCCCGATTCGCAGCATTTTCCGGCTATGGTAACGACGGTATCGTGGCTCCAGTCGGCCTTGTTCGCGCTGATGGCGTGATACCTGGCTTCGTAGAGGGCCGGTCTTATATTGTCCGTCATTCCTCCGTCCACGCCCACATAGGTTCGAATCCCGGGAATAGTCTTGACGGAACGGAGCTCGTAGAGGGTAATGCCTGCTTCGCCGATGATCCACCGTCCTGGTTCGATGGTTACCATGGGCATGGGGATTTTAGCCTTTTCCATTTCGAAGCGGATAAGCTGCATCATGGGATCCAGGAAATAGCCGAGTTCCGTTTCCGGATCGCCGGGAAGATAGCGGATGCCGAAACCGCCGCCGAGGTTGAGTTCCGACACATCGAATCCGTAATCCGTATGAACATCCACGATGAGTTTCAGGGCGACGCCGAGGGCGGCGAGGTGGGAAAAATTGTCCCTGATCTGGGAGCCTATATGGAAATGGAAGCCTCTAAAATCGATGTGAGGGGAGTTGAGGACGGCGCGCATATAATCGTTCCGCACCGAGGAATCGAGGGGAATGCCGAATTTCGAATCCAGGCTTCCGGTCGAGATGAAGCGATGGGTGTGGCTGTCCACGCCGGGGGTTATCCGATAAAGGAGTTTTACCTTCTTGTCCAGGCGGGCGGCGATGCGCTCTACTTCGCTGATCTCCCGCAGGTTGTCGGAAATGATTCGTCCGACATCGTTTTCTATGGCGTATTCGAGTTCGTCCAGGGTTTTCGCGTTCCCGTGGAAGACGATCGCCCCGGGATTTACTTGCGCTTTCAAGGCGGCGAACAATTCGCCGCCCGAAACCACGTCGATCCCCAGCCCCTCCTGGTCGATGATCCTGCACATGTCCAGGGTTTGGAACGCCTTGGAGGCGTAAACCGCGCGCGTATTGGGGTATTTTTCGAGAAAAGCTTTCCTCACGCTCGAACAACGTTCTCTGACGGCGGATTCGGAAACGACATACAGAGGCGTCCCGTAATGGGAGGCGAGTTCCACGGTATCGACTCCGTCGTAGAACAGGTGATTGAACCGTACGCTGGCATGGGAATTGAATTCGCCGATGTCCATTCAGCATCCCTCCTTCAACAAGCCCAGGGCCGCGGATATTTGCAGGGCGACGCCGACGGGCAGACAACGCTCATCGATATCGAAGAGCTTCGAATGGAGCGGCGCCCTTATGCCTTTTTCGCCATTCCCGCAGCCCAGATGATAAAAGGCGCCCGGTCGCTCCTGCAGGAAAAACGCGAAATCCTCCACGCCAAGGCTGGGCTTTTCCCGCCACAGGAGGTTTTTATCCCCGAATAAAGCCTTCGCTTCTTTTTCGACCAGGTCCACTACAGCCTTGTGATTTATCAGGGCAGTGTATCCCGGGCGTATTTCCGCTTCGCCGGAGCCCCCAAGGGCGGCGGAAATATTTTCAACTATGGAATTGACGCGTTGCGCGATTCTAGATCTCACATCAGGGCTTGTCGTTCTTATGGTGCCCGTCATGTATACTTCGTCGGCGATTATGTTGTTGCGTTGGCCGCCATTTATCGTACCTACGGTTATTACCGCTTCCTCCAAGGGAGAAACGTTGCGCGACACCACTGACTGCAGGGCGTCAACGACTTTCGCGGCGATCATTATCGCGTCGATTCCGGTGCTGGGATAGGCGGCATGGGCGCCCTTGCCTTTTATTTTTATCCCCAGGAAATCGGAAGCCCCGTTGAGCGCCCCGTGTTTCAGCTCGATCATGCCCGCCTGAACGTCGGGCATGACATGGAGTCCCAGCACGTAATCGACCCGGGGATTTTCCAGGCACCCGTCGGCGATCATGGGCGCAGCCCCGCCGGTGGTTTCCTCCGCGGGCTGGAACAGGAGTTTTATCGTCCCCGCGAAATCGTCTCTGTGCGCCGAAAAGTAGCGCGCCGCGCCCAGGGCCACGGTCATGTGCGCGTCGTGCCCGCAGGCGTGCATGTACCCATCGTGACGGGAACGGTAGGGCCTGTCATCCGGCTCCTGGACCGGCAGGGCGTCCATGTCGGCGCGCAGGGCCACGACGGCCCCGGGCGCGGCGCCTTCCACGAGGCCCACCACGGCTGTCCGCATTTTGCGGAAGGGAATACCCAACTGTTCGAGGGTTTTGCACAGGTATTCCTGGGTTTTGTATTCCTCATCCCCCGGTTCGGGAATGGCGTGCAAATCCCTTCGTATCCGCACCAGCCAATCCTTCATAGCCTCGGCCTCAGCCAGAATAGCCTTATGATCCTTCATAGCATCCCCTTCGCTTTACCGCAGAGCGCCCAGCGAACCGAGGGTCGCTAGTAAGGCGCCGGAAAAACAGCCGTCGAAAACGCGCAACGCGGGGCCCTTCATCGTCACCGAATCGGTGGACACATCAAGTTCGAGCCGCCCCCCCGGCATGTTCATCGTCACCGGGCCCTCCACCAACCCTAGCTTCTTGGCCACCGACGCGGCGGCGCAGGAAGAAGAACCGCTGGCCAGGGTGTACCCCGCGCCCCGCTCCCATATTTCGATCCGCATGGAATGCCTGTCCAGGACCTTGGCGAACTGCACGTTCGTAGCCTTGGGGAAAAGCGGATGACGCTCCACCAAGGGACCATAGCGTTTCGCGAGCTCCGCCGTTGGCTCTTCCACGAAAATCACGCAATGGGGATTACCCATGGAAACGAAACTCGCCTCGAAGCTTTCACCGGCCAGTTCGAGCTTGGCGAGCAGCAGCTCCTTTGCATCGGTAGCCAAGCCGGCTTGCCTCGCGGAGAAGGAAGGCTTTCCCATATCGATTCGAATACTAGGAGGATTGATGCTCTCCACCTGGGCCGAGACCCTTCCCCCCTTCGTTTCGACATAAAAAGGACGGTCTTCCACATAGCCCTCTTCGGCCAGGTACAGACAGAAGATTCTCAATCCGTTCCCGCTTTTTTCGGCCTCCGAGCCGTCGGGATTGAATATTCTCACCCAGGGACTCGCGCCTTGCGCGATGTGTCCCGCAGGCAGCCCGCCAAGATCGGAAAAGCCGCTCAAGGGACCTAACAAAATGCCGTCCGACCCCGCGCCATAGTTTCGGTCGCAGATAGCCCTGATGGCCTTGGCTTCGGGGATAAAGGGAAATTCCCGGGGATCGATAACGATATAGTCATTGCCCAGAGCCTGGTATTTTCTGAACTGAACGCTCATCAGCCCCTCTCGATAAGCACGCGCGGTACCCGCTTGGATATTCCGCAACTGACCTCATAGTCTATGGTCCCCATGATCTCGGCCAGCTCCCCGGCGGGCAGCTCGGGCAGGCCGAAGAGAGTCGCCTCATCGCCGACCCGGGCTTCGGGAATATCGGTTACATCCACCATGATTTGGTCCATACATACCCTGCCGGCCACCGGCGCCCTCTTTCCCCGTATCACCACCGCCGCCCTGTTGGAAAGGTGGCGCGAGTAGCCGTCGGCGTAGCCTACCTGCAGCAGAGCGATGCGGGTAGGCCTAGAAGCGGTGAATATCCTCCCGTAGCTCACCCCCTCCCCTTCGCCGATATCCCGGAGGCTAGTCACTGCGGCGCGGAATTCCATCACGGGCTTAAAGCCCCCGGGTAGCCGATGATCCGCGTCGGGAGACAGGCCGTAGAGGAGCACTCCCGGTCTTACCATGTCCATTCTGGATTCGGGAATCCGCAATAACGCCGCGCTATTGGCCATATGCCTGATCCCCGGCTCGATTCCTTCCGCCCGTATCGCATCCAATGCCCTATTGAATACCTCGATCTGACGGGTAGAGAAATCCGAATCAGGGTTGTCTGCTTCGGTAAAATGGGAATAGCAGCCTTCGATTCTTACCCCGCCGAGTCGGGACACAAAACTGACAAAGGAGCCCGCCTGTCTGGGTTCGATACCCTGGCGGTGCATGCCCGTATCAATCTTTACATGCACAAAGGCCGGTCTGCCCAGGCGGAGCGCCGATTCGGACAAGGCCTTGGCCAGGTCCTGGGTAAACACGGTTTGGCTTATGCGGTTGGACACGATTATGTCCGCATTGCCCGGATCAGTCGTGCCCAGAACGAGCAAGGGAGTCTTTATTCCAGCCTCCCGCAGCTCCAATGCCTCTTCAAGGTAGGCGACGGCGAGAAAATCCACCCCCGCATCAGCCAGGACACGTGAGATTATAACCGCCCCATGCCCATAGGCATCGGCCTTGATGACCGCGCAAATTTTCGAGCTACCCGCGATTGCCCTGAGTTGTCGCAGGTTGTTTTCGAGATTTCCCTTGTGTATATAGGCCGAAGCCTTTCTGTGTATCATCGATCTATAACCTTTCGAGTAACGAAGCTGCGCCGCCAAGACTCAAGTCCCGGGGAATGCGGCCATCGATTCTCCTGCAAGCGCTAAAATCCCTGTTCCATATAAAGAAATCAGCCTTTTCCCCAGACTCAAGCCGGCTTCCGCCGGCCCCCCCTGCACAGTCGAGAAGAGCTTCCGGATTGGCGCTCATGCAGGAAAAGGCCTGCGGCAGCCCGCAGCCGGTCGCGGCGGCAAATGAACGCACTATATCGATGCCCAGCAAGCTCGATCCGATCAACGTTCCCTCTTGCGCATACCTGACCCCCGAGGTATCGGAGCGCACAGCCTTGCCGAAATAACTGTAATCCCCGTACCCCAGCCCTGCGGGAGCCACCGCATCGCTAGTCAATATCAGTGAAGCGGGGTCTATGCAGCGTAGGGCGCTGCGCATCGCCTGAGGGCTCACATGCACACCATCCGCATTGAGTTCGACCCAGCCGGCGCCACCGTCCAATGCAATGTTGGCCAGTCCGCCTTCTTTATGGTCGAATCCGCTCATCGCGTTGAACAGATGCGTAATCGAAAAAGGTTCTGGCGGCAGCTTCGCCGATGCTTTAGCATCGGAATGACCGAGAGCGATCATAACCCCCGCCTTTTTTAAAAGCGGATAAAGGCTTTCAATATTCGGCAATTCAGGAGCGAGAGTCATGATCCTCAGCTTGCCCGCACAGGTTTCGAGCACCTTCTCCAGTAATGACACCTCAACCTGACAGATCTGCTCGAGGCCTATCCCCCCCCTTCGCTTGGAATTGATGAAAGGCCCTTCCAGGTAAATTCCAGGAATGACCGATCCGTAGAGTCCGGAGTCGTCGATGGCAGTCAGGAGGTTTTTTACCGCAGCCTCATCCCATAAAATCGTGGGTAAAAAGCGCCCCACGCCCTTTGTTTCCAGCTTCGCAGCTAAATCCCGTAAAGCCGCTCCATCAATGGCTGTCTCAAAGCCATAGCCGAAGGCTCCATGTATATGCAGCTCGATAATAGGCGGACTGATCCATACTCCACCACACTCGACTACAGGCAGGTCTCCGATCCGCGCTCCGCCAGCCCATTCCTGGGGAATTTCGCCCTCGCCGATCCATCGGATGATTCCAGCCTCTACAACGAGACTGCCCTCATATAAAAGCCTTTCGGGGAGAAGTATTCCGACGTCAGAGAGAATAAATCCATCGGTCATAGCTAAGGCATTGTGAACGAACGCCGGATTCATGTAAAGGAGAGTCTCGGCAATGACAAGAGTCGAGCTTTTAGAGTACCATGCCGGCACAAAAGAAAAGGAAGCCCGATGAATCAAAAAGATTACGGCTATATAGCTCTGGATCTGGACGG
>Ga0334889_1001162_pt1 | contig 36173 bp, 35 predicted proteins | sample GraSluR1_MG_2_FD_207222 | JGI IMG/M metagenome (GOLD analysis project Ga0334889, IMG submission 207222) | Sludge microbial communities from methane-producing bioreactor in Wageningen University, Netherlands - Granular Sludge_8_08-R1 | ecosystem: Engineered > Bioreactor > Anaerobic > Unclassified...
ATCTTTCCTTGAGCTTTCCTTGTTTCTCCTTCCTGTAAAAATCCGACAAAACTGAAGGAGAAACTTCGCGAGTTATTTCGAGTTTTATGTTTACCATAACTATAGTTGTTCATATATTTATGTCTTATACTATAGATAACCTAAAAGCCCATATTTTTCAGGCGGAAATTTTGCCCTAAAATCTTGCTCTAAGCCACAAATATCTATCTTTTCCATAACTCCTTTAATTAAGATATTAAATAATTACTCATTTATGATACTTATCCTTAAAATACTCCAAAATTATTGCATTCTGGATCCAAGTATTCGGCAAGTCCAGCAAAAGGCCTAATAACAATACAGCCACCAGCTGGCCAAAAACCGAACCGTATCCGGCAACAAGCATAATAGATAGAAGAGCAACAACGGAAGTTGCCGTCATTGTAAGGCCTGTCCTAAGGGCGCTTTTATACTGCTCTTTAAAATGCCCCTTCTCTCTTAGTGTCCTGTTAGTCAGGAGTATATTTGTGTCCACGGAGTATCCCAAAATCATCAAAAGCCCGATAAAAGTCGCCAAAGTCAGCTCAATACCTATCAGGTTCATTAAAAAAACCGCCCCGACAATATCTGAAAAGGCGGCCAAAACTACGGCAAATGAAGGCACAACGCTCCTAAATAGTAGGAAAATAATAATTGCCATAGCAACAAAAGCAAATATAATCCCCCGGGTTATTTCGGAGAGGATTGAACTGCTAAGTTTTGGGTCTATCTGGCTAACCTCATAATCGCTTACAGGCAAGGCGGCTTCAACAACTCTCACTATTTCTTCAGAAGCGCCCTGCGGGGCCTCAATTGAGAGCCTTACACCTACAATAGAAGATACAGGGTAAGCCGACACACCATAATCTCTTCTTAATACATCCGCCATTTCAGAGATTTCTGAAGAGCTCGCCCCATCAAAAGAAATGGTAATCAGGTCACCCCCCTTAAGCTCAACCCCTTTCTCGATAAAAAAGCCGGTGGTCACCTGCTTGTGGGCAAGAAAGCCCATTGAAACCAGCAAAAATGCCAGCGTCAGAAAAATAAGGTTCCTGTTCATAAAATATGGTGGGAAAGTTATTTTAAGTTGTCTTTTGGGTCGGCAATCTACTCTAGCCGGATTTTACTTAAAGTATCCCCATCCTTAAAGACCATATCCACTATTTCTTCAAATTCATCCTGAGTTGGTTCAGTATATATGGGAGCTAAAACAGGCGAGTGTTCTTTGTTATCTGCAACATTTTCCATTATATCCCATATAAGAGGATATAGGGGGCTTTTTCTTATAATCCAATCCAAAACATTGAGTTCTGTGGTATTTAGTCCGGAAAGCCTCTCTTCAAGATCCACTTCTTGATTAACAATTGTTTTCAGGAATTCTCCGGAGTATCCATAGCCCATAACCGGTTTAAATGCCACCCTATGATAATCTTCAGGTTCAATTCCTCCGGCACATTCTACTTCAGCCATACAGTCCAGTTGGGGTATAGCTTGCGCGGCGCCAATCTCATATTTTGCAAGGGCAAGCCCCATCAAATCAGGCAATATATCGTATATACCTTTAGAATATCCGGAACTGACCTTTATTTTGTGGCGCGGCCTTATTTTTCTGAGCTTAAGTAAAGTTGTAATATTCAAGTCATATCCGCTAGAAGCCATATATTTTATCCATTCCGCTTCCAGATTATTATATGCTCGGGTATTTCTCCCGGTTATTACAGTTTCCTGATATGGAAGAGTCTTGTCTCCCAAAACTCCCCTAATTGTTGAACTTGGAACTTCGTCTACCATAAAACTACTATCCTAAAGTATATATACCTATTCCTCAATCCTCGGAGCCAAAACAAAACCGAGCCGAATCTTGTCCTTAACCATAAATTCAAGGTGAAGCGGATAATCCTTATTAAATTCAAGCTTTGCTTTCTCGGACAGCTTGCTTGCCTTAAGCATCTTGCTTAGGTATTCAATTGAGTACCTCGCAAAAACCTCTTCATCGCTTTTTAGGGAGTACATCTGGGGATTTCCCGCATCAATCTTAACCTGAGTATAGCTTGAGTCCCCGTCTGAGCGGAGTATAAAAGACTCTTGGTTAAGCCTCAAAAGGACGGAATCGGATATAAGCGCCCCGTTCTCAATACCCTCTTTTATTACGCTGGGGTCCACTTCAACGCAGTTCTTGTTTTTGAAGTCAAATTTGCTTATATCCTTCATTTCCTGCTGCATAACAGAAATTATCGGAACGGCAAATTTCCTTGTAGTGTTGCCGTCCAGTGTAAGCTCAAAGCGGTCCTCTTCCTCATCAAGGGAAAGCGTCAGCTTGTCTTCAGGCTTTGCCTTCCTTATAAACTGGACAAGCTTTACAATATTAAGGCCCGCCTCAACATCTTTGTCGCATTTGTAGCTCTCAAAGGCTGTCGGAAGCAAAAGGAAATCCACAATTGCAATAACCGCCCTATCAGGAGTAACAAGGCTTATGCCGTCTTTTTTAAACCTAAACATTCCCTCGTCAACAATCTCGGAAATTGCGTTAAGGCTTTCGCGAAGGAGCCCCACATCATACAATACTGCCTTAAACATAACTAAGTAAGATATAAATATAAATTTAGGCGTTTGATAACCGACCTGATTAGATATCAGCTGATTTTTGCCAAGAGTCGGCGGGATTTGGTTAAAAATCATTTGGCAGGCAACAGAATTACTTTAATTTTCAGTAATTTATGGGCGAGTAGTTCAGTGGTAGAATGTCCGGTTGGCAATCGGGAGGCCGTGGGTTCAACTCCCACCTCGTCCATGCTATCTTTTTTCAAAACAAGCTTTATCCTAAAAATCAAATATTACACGCTAATGTCCTGCCTTTAGGAAAATCAGACAAAAGATTCCAACTCCCTGATAAAGCCCTCAAACCTCTTCTCATGAGTCCTTTTCTCAACATCCTTTTCCTTCAAAAGAAGAGTACATACCGGCTTTTTTCCGGAATGCCTCTCAAAATCAGAAACCGCCTCAGGATTCATAGTTCCGCTTTTTGAAACAGAAAGAAGCGCCAGATTTTTGAACTTTTCGCGGTTTTGGGCTAAATATGCCCTTACGGCAGGCGGCATTCTGCCAACCCATATCGGGGTCACTAAAACAGCCAAATTATAATCTGAAGGGTCCTCCTTAGGTTTTCTAATCTTTGCGCCCCTGTTTAGAAGGGTATCAAGCCCGCAGTAAAAGAAACCTATTTTTCCGGCTCGCTCTTTTTCCTCCACAATTTCCTCATACTCCGCCCGAAGCTTTTTTTTGAGGCTTAGCGCGAGCTTTCGGTTCGAGCCCGTCCTTGAGTAGAAAACAACCAAAACTTTCGGCCTTTGCATAGATTAAATATTCATCTGGAGTATATAATCATGAGACTAGGGATTTTAGCTTTAGGTTTGCTTTTGGTTCTGATTGCGCTTAGCGGATGCCTTGAAAGCAATTCGGATAATGCGCAGAAAGCCTGCATTGATTCTGGGGGTGAAGTAAAGACTGCTTTTTGCTGCAAATCCGCGGGGGACTTCCCAAATAACTGCCTTATTGGAGCTTGCGGATGCTCTCCTGAAAACAGCCATGAAGTAAAAATATGCGACTGCGGTGAAGGCAAATGTTTTGACGGCAAAACATGCGTACCTGCCATAGAAACTGAAATCAGCAGTTTTGAGGAGTGCGTGGCGGCAGGCTATGCCATCATGGAAAGTTACCCTCGGCAATGCCTGACGCCTCAGGGAAATACCTTTGTTGAGGATATAGGCTCTATTGATTATATGCACCGGGGATTTTGCGAAGAGTCGAGGGGACACTGGAATGAGTGCTCAAACAGGTGCCAAATTGATAACCAAGGGAAAACAGATGTTGCCTGCGACATGATGTGCGAAGCTTTGTGCGAATGCGGGGGAATTGCGGGACACCGATGCCCTGACGGATATTACTGCAAGATGCCTGAAGGGATTGCTGACGCTCTCGGCTACTGCGTAATGGGAAGCCGGGAAAGGCCCCCTGAAGAGCCCACAAACTTCTGCTCAGCGCCTACAGGGGAAGTTATGCGCATTGATGAAGCGAAGTCTATTGCCGCCCAAAGCAGCTGCGCAAACCACGGGCTGATTGGCTCAGAATATTTCTGCAACAGCCATACAGGCACATGGTGGATTGACCTTGAGCCGTTCGAGGCAAACCCGATATGCAACCCGGCATGCGTTGTAGACATCAGTACAGGAGAAGCGGAAGTCAATTGGAGGTGCACAGGGGCGCTTCCTGAGTAGCCTTTTATTTTTTATAGGGTTTTAGCTCTTTTAAAGAAAATCTTTATTTATCAGATTCCCTATAAACTCCCTGTGAAAAAATTTTTTGCCAGCTATTTTTAAGGGCGGTATAGTTATGGCAAAAAATTCCAAACCTGAGGGGACACTTGCAATACTGGCGGCGATTTTTGTGCTATTTACGGCAATGCTTGACCCGCGAATTTCCCTTGCAGTTTCTGTGGCCGCCCTCCTTTTGATTGCAATATATTCCTTTTTGAAAAAATGAAGCGACAAAGCCCAATCTTAGTTTCCGCTCTTATTATAATCACCGCCATTCTCCTTTCTTTTGGGCAGAACTTAAAAGAATTGCCTTTTTCGGGCGAAGGCAGAGAATTTGCGAATGTCGTTCGCGTGATAGACGGCGACACTTTTGTTTTGGAAGGTGAAAGCAGAGTGCGGCTGATTTGCATAGACACGCCTGAGAGGGGAGAATTCTATTATGAAGAGGCAACCCGCTATTTAGAAAGCCTTGCCCTAAATAAAGAGGTCAGGCTTGAAAAAGATGTGTCCGAAACCGACAGGTATGGCCGGCTTTTGCGCTATGTTTACATTGATGATATTTTCATAAATGAGGCACTTGTGAGGGGAGGCTATGCGCAGGTTTACAGATTTCCCCCAGATACCAAATACTGCGATTTGTTTCAAGAGGCCGAAAAGGCGGCAAAATCGGAAAAATTGGGGATTTGGTCCTGAATATAGGAAGTATTTGGAAAAAGAGGGAGGATTTAGGAGGAAATAATGCCTGTGGTACAGATAAAAACCTCTCAGAATAAAACTTAAAATTCCCACCTAATTTATGAAACTAATCACTTCAGCGCTCCCATACATCCACGGAGTGCCTCATTTGGGAAACATTGTCGGCTCGGTGCTTCCGGCGGACATTTTCGCGCGGTTCTGCCGCCTGACAGGAGAAAAAACAATTTTTATCTGCGGCTCTGACTCACACGGCACGATGTTTGAGGTCGCCGCAAAAGAGAAGGGAATAACCCCAAAAGAATTAGTCTACCAAAACCACGAGGAGGTAAAGTCGATTTTTGAGAAGCTGAATATGAGCTTTGACCATTATGGAATTACCGATTCTGACGCAAATAGGGAGCTTACCGTCCATATTTTCGAAAAGCTCGACCAAAACGGCTTTCTGGATGAAAAAGAGGTTGACAGCGCGTTTTGCCCAAACTGCCAGAGGTTTCTTGCCGACCGCTGGATTGAAGGAAAATGCCCCCACTGCGGAGGGCTCGCCAGAGGCGACCAGTGCGACGACTGCGGGCGACTCCTTGACCCTAAAGACATTATCGGCCCTGAGTGCAAGAACTGTCAAGAAAAAATCGAATTCAAAAAGACTAAGCACTACTATTTGAAGCTTCCAAAATTCGAGAGCTGGCTAAAGGAATGGGTCACAAATTCAGAGGGATGGAGCCGTCTTGCCAAAAACGAAACTTTGGGCTTTCTCAAAGGGGGCTTGCAGGAGAGGGCGATTACAAGGGATTCTTCCTGGGGCTTCAAGGTGCCAAGGGACGGCTACGACAAGAAGGTCTTTTATGTCTGGTTTGACGCGCCAATCGGATATTTGGCATTTACAAAGGAGTTTTTGAACTCCAACGAGGAATTTGAGAAGTGGTGGAAAGACATTACAGGCGAGGTAGAAATCGTGCAGTTTATGGGAAAGGACAACTCAATTTTCCACGCCGTGATTTTCCCTTCAATGCTTAAGGGATGCAATGAAAACTGGAAACTGGTCGACAGGATTATTTCTTCAGGGTGGCTTAAGACAAAAGATATGAAGTTCTCAAAGAGCAGGGGAGCTGGGCTTACAACACCTAAAGCCCTTGAAATGCACCCAACAGACTACTGGAGGTTTGCCTTAACAGCCCTTTATCCGGAGAACGATGACACCCTCTTCTCGATGGATCTTTTCAAGGAGAAAATCAACAACGAGTTCGCGGACATTATAGGAAACTTTGTCCACAGAGTGATTTCTTTCTGCCACTCAAACTTCCAGGGGGTGCCTGAGGTCGATTTGCCCAAGGACTCAGAAATTTTCAAGGAAACCGGTGAAATCTTCGACAAAATCGAGAAGAATTACAAGGACGCCAGGTTCTCCGAAGCCCTCAAAAATATAATACACTACGCCAAAGTCTCAAATGCCTATTTCAACAACAGCGAGCCGTGGAAGGCCGAAGAGGCAAAGAAACTGGAGGTTTGCGTGGTTTCCGCTAATTTGGTGAACAATTTGGCCATAATGCTCTACCCTATTGTTCCAGCTTTTTCCGAAGAGATTTTTGGGTTTTTGAATGTGGATAAATTCAAGGTCAAGTGGAAGGATGCTGAGGAGTTCAAACTAAAGGGTGCAATCAACAAATCTACGCCGCAGATACAGAAGATTGAATAATTACTAAAAAATATTACTATTAAATAATCACTAATTAGATTATGTCCAATAATATCTCTCAGATGGTCAAAGAAGTCCTCCTGCATAAAGACGCCGCAATCACATATATCCGGGATTTAGGATTTAGTGGCCCGGACCAGCACTCCAAAAGCGGGAAGGCCCTAAACGCCAAGGAAACCCTTCATATTGCAGACCAGTTAGGTCTAGACGGGGTCTTTGAGGTCAGAAATGCGGACCACACCGAAATCGTGATTGATTTGTACGAGAGGAAAGGCAAATATATCCTACTGACCTATGACCCAAATGGGGATATCGAAGAACACCTATTGCGTCCTCAGGATGAATCCTGCCTATATCCCACCTACCAAGCATCAAAATACTGCAATCTCAATGGAGAAAAGGCAATTATCGGGAGAACCTCAGATATTCTCACCCGCCGTTACTTCCCTCACAAAAAGCCCACCCCTGAAGAGCGGGAACTTCTAAAGCAACTTGGAGACATTAACGAGGCTCTGGATTGCGCAGCACTGTGCATATATGTTCAGACCATAAGGGAACAACTGCGAAAAACTGGAGAGGTCAATGTCTGGGATATAATCCCGGGCAATTACTTCCAGGCGGTCAAATCCCATAACTACTCTGAAAACTGGGGTTTTGGCGAAGAAGACCCCTTTAGATCAGGCGCAGAGGAAGAATTCTGGGAGACACTCGTCTACAATCAGGAAGAAGAGTATTGATAACCAAACCTAGTCTACGGAGGGCCGTGAGACTTTATAGCGAATTTCGGACAGTTGTTCTCAGCAACATATATTCAACCTCACAAATAGGTGTGAGGGTTTATAGCGATTATCCCTAATATGTTCTAAAGAACATATTTTCAGCTAAAAATCAAAATCCAAAGCCTCACAAAAATCCTTCAAGTGTGCCCGCTTTATTTGCTGATGAGCTCTTCAAATTCTCACATTTTAGCCCTTCTTTTGGCTTTTTCTCTGCCGCAACCTTTGGCTCACTTCCGTTAATTTCGCCCTGTAAATTATTTTCAGGCACTTCTCCATTACCGCCTTCTTTTGCAGAATCCTCTAAAATACCCTCACTTTTCGGCTCTTCTGTCGCTTTTTGGGCCTCTTCTGTAACTTCAGCCTCCTCGCCCCTCTTCTCAAAACCGACCCTGAGAAGTTTCTCGACTCCCTCCAAATCATCATCCAGAATAAGCCCCAAAAGCTCATCAGCGTAGGCCAGCTTGCTTTTCTCCTTTAAAAGCGACATTCCAAGCTCTTCAGCTGTCATCTGCTTTCTGACAATCTCTGACGCCTTCTTTGACAAATCCTTTTTGGCTTCTCTCTGGAAAACAAGAATAGCCCGCTCGCGATAAGATTTTTCAATCACCCCAAGGTCAATTGAGGAGGCATTCTTGATTTTGAGCTTCACAATCGGCTTGAGTTCGCCCTCATTTTGAGAAATTCCCTCCAAAATCCGCTTAACTTCCTCGGTCCCGTCAACCTTTTGGTAAATAAACAGCCTCTGCTTAATTTCCTTAAAACTAAGCCCCCCGTCAAGGGAAAAGTATCCCTTCTTAAGCTCAGACTCCTTTTTGTTAAGCTGTGTCGCGACAGTGCTTCCGGGCATCAGAAGCTTCCCTTCTCCGACAGGAACCTCATTATGCCAGTGAACATGCCCGTTTACCAGATAGTCAAAGCCCCGAGGAAGGTCAGAAATCTTGAGATAAACATCCTCAAGGTCGGAATAGACAAAAGGCTCGATATTCTGGTGCATCAGGAGTATGTTTTTGGCGCCGGGGACGGGTTTAGGTGACCATTCTTCCAAGACCCCTCTTGCATATTTTTCGGGCACATGGCTCATCCCGTGAACCGCAATTTTCTCGCCATCAACCTCAAAAACGATTTTCTGGCAGTGAAGATTTATTAAAAGGCCTGCCCTGTCTAATGCCTGAACAGGATTAACCAAATTTGCCCTTCGGTCGTGGTTTCCGTACACTGAAATAAAGGGAATTCCGTCCATCGCCCTCGGATTAACTTCCTTCTCTGACTCGATAATTTTAATACTTTTGCCGTTTTTGGCCTTGAGCTTTGAGAGAAACTGCATCGCTTCTGAGAAAACTTCCAGGCGGGGCACCCTTGAGTCAAAAAGGTCGCCCGCAAAAAGGATCATCGCCGCTTTTTCGCCCAAAAGCTCGTCTAACACAAAATACGAGTCGGGCTCCCTTTCTGTGCCCTGAGCATAACCCAAGTGGAAGTCGGAGGTTATTAGAATCATAATTAAAACCCATTAAAATAGATGCTTGTATAAAAGTTTTACTTGTCTGTCATATTTGCAAACAGTCTCCGATACTTTTTCTCTAAGCTCTTTCTTTCTTTTTTCTCTTGCTTTTCTAATTTAGTGTTACGGTACTCCTTCTCATTATCTAGGGCAGATTCTATCTTATTCTTATATTCCGGATGCCTTTCTGCAAGCTCGTAGGCATGGTCTATAGTATGTTTATTATATTGTCCATGTTCAATGAGCCTTACTAATTTATCTAATACATTCCTTTCATACTTAGCGATGGCAATATTTAAATTATCTAGGGTAGATTCTATCTTATTCTTATATTCCGGATGCCTTTCTGCAAGCTCGTAGGCATGGTCTATAGTATGTTTATTATATTGTCCATGTTCAATGAGCCTTACTAATTTATCTAATACATTCCTTTCATACTTAGCGATGGCAATATTTAATCTTGCTTCATATTGAGGGTTTTTCTGAACAAGCTCTTTAGCTTCAGATAGAATATTGGATGATTTTAAATCAGCCCCATCCACACCTACATCCTTTATATAGGTTACCTTATTGCCTCCTATGTTATCTGTGATTTTTAATTCTATACTTTCTTTAGAAGTTCCAGGACCATTATTTTCAATACGATATATTAACTCCTCCAACCGCCTTTGTTCAGGTGTTTTTCCTGAAAGATAAGTCTTCAGTTTATGGGATAATTCATCCAATAGGACAGGACTCATAAATAACCTAGTGTATATATATATATATACCGCTCACAAATTAAGGTAAATCGCCACTAAAACTTCATCCGGTTTATATTCTTCAAAGCGTCCTCAATTGCGAAAATAAAGTTGATTCGCGAATGAGTCTGGCCTCGGGACTTAAGTCTCACATCCTTAATCCCAATTATCTGAAATATCTTCTTCATCTCATCTGATGCGCAAAGCCCAAGCCCTCTTGGAGCCGGCATCAATTTTACCTCAACCGAGCCGCATTTTCCGGCTATTGCGTAAGGTATCGAATGCCCATCTCCGCAACTGCACTCCCACGAGCCGCAGCCCTTTCTTATTGGGAAGAGAGCCAGTTTGGCATTTTTAAGGGATTTATCCCTTGCCGCCTTGTTTGTTGCGGCTTTTCCAACTCCAATCCCCAAATAGCCTTTTGTGTCCCCTACAATTGTCATCATAGAAGTTTTTGTCCTTCTTCCTGATTTGTGCACCCTCACCGTCCTTCTGCTCGGCCGCCTCTGTATGCCGCCGCCTTTTCCAGGGCTTCCCCCGATAAGCATTGTAATTTCCTCTATTCCGGGCAAAAGGAAGTCCACAATCTCAGATTCTCTTATCTGGTGGTGGGTGCTAAAAATCTCATTCATCCCGATTTCCCCTGCCTTGACCATTTTGCCAAGCTGTGTTTTTGGAGACCATTCGACCTCAGTATCCTCATCATCATATCTCCTTGCCCTTTTCGGCTTTTCAGCTTCAATCACCTCCTCAGCATCAGGAATAGTATCCAAATCAATTCCCTCATCGGCAACTGCGCCTTCAATTGCAGACTCTTCAACTTCAGGAGAAACGGCAGGTTCGGCTTTTTTATCCTCGGCGGGTGATTTTTTAGAAATTTCCTCAATTTTGGGCTCTTTATTTTCCAAATTATCTTTCCCCACCTTTTTCTTTTCTTCAGTTGCCATAATCCTTCAAAACATTTTCTTTAACTTTATCAAAATCCTTTGAGGCTGAATCATGCAGGTGCTTTCCTGAAATCCTGTCTTCTGACGGCATTTTTTCCTCTCCTGCCGGGATATTTAGCCCTGAATCAACAAGGCCTTTTAGGACCGCAAAATATCGGTTCCCTTTGGTGTTATATGCAAGGCCCATGTCATAAACAGCCTCATTTATGCCCTCTTTTAGGCACATTTTACCGAATATAAGCCCTGAAAGGTAACACGCGGGAATGCTGTTTTTTGAGTGTTTCCAGCCGGCCTTTTCAAGATTTTTTGACAGGTAGCCCAGTCTTGTCTTATCCGAGCCGCTGTATTCTATAAGCTGCAAAGAAACATTGCTGTTTGATATTCTGGCCGCAACTCTCGGTTTTTTTGACTTAAGAAGGGCGAGCCGCTTTCTGTAATTTGTCCTTTCCTCGAACCGCCTTTTTAGCGGCAGAATGGTCTTTCTTTTCATTTACTTAGTTTGTTTTAAATTTTAAATCTTAAGAGGGTATTTTAAGGTAAATAGCATCCGTTCAAAAATACTCTCCTTGAAAAGGCTACAAAACACACAAAAATTTTATACCCACTATCCACCCTAAATCAAACAAATAACAAAAACAAGCAAATTTAATAGTACTCTGAGAGGACTTTTTCTATTTTCTTTAACCCTTCCTTTGCCTCGCTGATTTTCTTCGCCCCTACGCAAACTATGCTTCCTGATGAGAATACAAGGAACGATGTGTTGAATTCCTCAAGCCTGCAGATAAGCCCCGGAAAGTTCTCAGGCTCGTACTCGCTGTTCTCCATTGAAAAGGCTATTTTTTCGAGGTTTAAGTCCCTTCCCAATGCGCCGACCGCCACCACATTCTCAATCTTTGTCTTGTATGTGTTTGGAGTTGTTACTCCGACTTTTTTAAGCATTTTGAGGATTTTTGCTATCCCCTCTTCCGCATCCTTTAGGCTTTTTGAGCCGACACAGACGATTGTGCCTGAGCGAAAGATTAGGGCTGTGATTTTGGGGTCCTCAAGCCTCATTACAAGGCCGGGAAATGCCTCAGGCTCGTACTCAGCGGCTTCGAATGTCTCTGCAATCTGGATTAGGGGGAGGGTTGCGTCAAACTTCGTCGATACTACCACATTCTGAATCTTTATGTCCATGAAAATATATGCTAAAAATACTTAAATGGTTATATCCTCCTAATTTGAGAATACTGTTTTGTCGTAATTTTAAAGTGGTTTATTACGCCGGAAAAGCCTGAAACAAAGGCTTTGGAGTTAAGATTGCAATCACTATCTGATTATATATAATTGAGGACAGAAAAGTATTTATATATATCTATACTATTATAGTTAGGTGATAAATATGACAAAAGATATTGCTAAAGTTACGGATAATGCAACAGGAAATAAGGATAAATATACCATAAACCGGAGATACATGTCTGCAGTAGGTCTAGCTTCTGAAATTCTCGGAGTGGGTTTGATAGCAACAAGTATTATTCAAGAACCCCTATTTTTTGCTCCGGGAATAATTGCGTATGGTTTTGGAAGGGGGGCCTTAGAGGCTGTTAGGGACCAGGTAGAGGAGAATAGATTTCAAACCCTAGAGAAACAATTAAGAGACCTCTATAAACAATAGGGGCATAACCATCCAAATACTTTTACTTTTTTCATTTAATCTTTTTCAATATTCAACTTTCCCTAATTATGCTCCAAAAACTTTCCCTTGAAAATTTCAGAAGCCACAAAAAGACCGAATTTGAGTTCGCGGAAGGCAATAATGTCCTAATAGGGATTTCAGGCTCGGGCAAATCTTCAGTCCTTGACGCAATCTGCTTTGCCCTCTATGGAAACACTCCAAAGCTTCAGGCAAGAAAGCTGAAAGTCGCCGATCTCATAATGGACAAGCCAACCCCTGAAGATGAGGCAAAAATCACGCTGAATTTTGAGCTTAGCGGCAAAAATTATGAAATTATCCGCATACTTAGCAAAACCAAGCCGACTTACGCCGAGTTGAGGATTGACGGCGCCCTCAAAGCCACCTCAACCACGCAGGTGACTGAAATCACTGAAAGGGCTCTGAAGGCGAATTTTGAGCTTTTCTCAAAAATCATATACTCCGAACAAAACCAGCTTGACTACTTCCTTACTGTCCAGAAGGGCGACAGGATGGCAAAGATTGACGAGCTCCTAAAACTCCAGAAGTTTGAACGCGCCCGCCAGATTGCAACCTCTTTTAAAAACAAGCTTCTCTACAAGGCAAAAAACCTCTCGGAATCGGCTGAAAAGTTTGACGAGGGCGCCCTTAAATCAGAAAAGGCCCGCCTTGAAGAGGAAATCCGCGCCTTAGGCGAGGAAATAAATGCCCTTACTCAAAAAAACAAGACTTCAAAAAATGAAGCCGACCTTTTGGAAAAATCCTTTAGCGAGATGTCAAAGGCAAAATCTGAAATAGAAGCCCTGGCTAAAAAAAAGCAGGAACTTTCCGGGGCCATTTCCCTTATTGAAAATGAGCTCAAAGAGATGCCAAAAGGTGACATTGAGACAGCCCAAAAGGAATTCGAGGCCAAAAAAGCGATTTTTGAAGAGCGGTCAAAAGCTGAGGAGGCAAGAAAAAAGGAAATTGCCCTTGCAGAATTGCGCCTAAAAGACCGCCAAAAGCAATTGGAGGAGAAGGAAAAAGCCGGCGAATTTCTAAAAAATTTCAGCCCGCAAAAAGCCGCCCGGATTGAGGAGAGCCTAAAGGCGCTCAGGGAAAGCCAATCCCACGCAAAAATTGAAAAAAAATCCCTTGAAAAAGCCCTGCTCCAGCTCAAAAGCGCAGAAAATATGTGTCCGACCTGCGACAGCCCCCTTTCAGAGGAAAAAAAGTCGGTGCTTGAAAAAGAGAAAAAAGAGGCCCTCCAAAAAACAGAGAAACTGCTTGAATCAATAGAAAAAGATATTACTGAATTTGAAGGGAAATTTGCCGCCGAAAAAAAGAGCCTTGAATACGCAAAGTTCTATGAAAAGCGGCTTGAGCAGATAGGCCCTGTTGAGGAAGAGATTAATTCTCTTAATTCCTCCCTAAAAGCCCTGCTTGAGAAAAAAATTGAGGTGGATTCCTCAAAAGCGGACTATGAAAGCGCTAAATCCAAAAAGGATGCGCTTGAGAGAAGGGCCTTGCGGGAGGCAAGGCTTAAGGAGTTTAAGGAGAGGTTTGGAGAAACTGAAAACCTGCTCAAAGAGATGAAGTTTGATGATAATGCCTTTGAAAAGCTGAGGCAATCATTTGAGGATAAAAAAAGGGAAGTCCTTTTATTGTCAAAAGACCTTGACTACAAGCAAAAAATCGCCTTGGAAAAGGAAAGCACATTTAAAAAGGTCCGGGAAGGGCTCAACTTTCTTGAAAAAAACGCCTCAGAAATAGAATATCTCAAATACTCGACAGAGACCCTTGGAAGCTTCTCAAATATTCTCACAGATGTGCAGGGAAGGCTAAGGGAGGAATTTGTGGCAACCCTAAATGAGGTTATGAATGCGGTTTGGGCTGAAATCTACCCCTATGAAGATTATTCGGAAATCCGGTTCAAAATTGAGGAAAATGACTATCTCTTGCAGCTGTTTGACCTTAAGGGCAAATGGGTAAATGTTGAAGGGATTGTCTCCGGAGGGGAGAGGGCAATTGCCTCCTTAGTCATGAGAGTTGCGCTTTCAGTTACCCTTGCCCCAAACCTAAGGCTTCTGATTTTAGATGAGCCTACGCACAACCTTGATTCAGGCACAATCGAGAAGCTGACAGAAATCCTAAAGACAAAAATTTCAAGCCTCATTGACCAGATCTTTATCGTTACGCATGATGAAAGGCTCATTCAGGCGGCCACAGCCTACACTTACGAGCTTAAGCGCGAAGCGGGCAAAAAAGAGCCGACAAAGGTTGAGAAAATTGAGAATTTTTTTGAGGGTTAGGGGGTTGGCTCTAAGCTAAAGATAGGCAATTGAGCCAAATATTTATAAATAAATGTATAATTATATGGCGATTTGCCCGTACTGCAATAATAATGGGGGTTACCCGGAGGGTAATAATGGCGGTTCTTTATCAATAACCCCGGGTCACTTATCAGTATCTACCGATTTAATTGTAAATTATATAAGAGATCTTGCACGGGAGGGGAAAAGAGATTCAAGATATTGCAAGGCTTTAGAAATAATAGGGAGCAGCGCAGAAAATAATCCACCTCAGGGGGAAATTTTAATGGGGGCTATTAAAGATGCTTTTTATGTTCCGCATGATTTCCCGCCAGAGGACATAGAGAGAAAAGATATATCTTCTTTAGATATCACTAACTTAAGGCGCGTTGGAGATTTCTTGTTTGAGCTTGGCTATATAATACCCTCTCTGGAGATCTATAAGACTGTGCTTTATTTATCTCCCAGCCTTAAATATAATCATATCGGCAAGATAATCCAAACTATGGAGCGGTTATCAAGTGATATGAACATTGAGCCATGGCAAAGATTTGACCCTAATGACCTTTTCGGATTGGGCCTTGTCAGATAATAGCTCTTTTGCAGCGGACATCAATTCTCCTTCCCTTTTTCCACCTTATCCTTGCCTTTCTTTTTCTTCTTAAAAAAGCCAAAAGACTTTATAATAGGCTTTAAGAAAAGCTCAAGAACCGCAAGCCCGTAATAGATTACAAAGCCGAGAGCCCCCAAAATCACAAATGAAGCCACAAGGTCGGCGCTCAAATTCCAGCCAACATTGAAAATTTTCACGGCAATTATCGGGAAAACTGCAGAAACCGCAACAACAATAAGGAATTTTGACAGAAGCTCAATAGCCTTAAAAAAAAGATAAATGGCAATTAAAGCCACAAAAACAAGCCCGATAATAGCTAAATCAAGCATTTTGAGCCATGCCTTGCCGCGGACTTAGCCACTGACGCCGCGACTGAGAACGGCGGCAAAAACGAACAGATAAATTGCGAGGAAAATTGGGTTTTGCCCTGATGCTCCATGATTTTATTTAGGGCTCTTTGCTTGAGTGGATGGTGTTTTTTCCTTATAAGCTCTCTTGCAATCTCAGGATTTGACTTAAGCCTGCCCGCATACCAGCCCATATATTCAGCCGCAGGATGGTATTTTCCAAGAGCCTTTGACTTTCCATAAGTTATTGCCAGGAGTATTGAATCTATATCAGGCTCGCAATTAACCTCAGTTAATCCGCGGCCGACCATAAAGTTTGCATGGGCATTGCTTCCGCCTATCTCCCCCAAAAGAAATTCATTCGCGAATTTTTTTGCCCTAATATTTGAAAAACGGTCAATATTCGTAGAATTAAATGATTCTATAGCATCGCAGTGCTGGGCGCGCTCTTCAAGCCCTTCGCGGTAAGCGTCAAAGGGGTGGGGGGCTATTGCAATCCCGCCCTTGTCATGTATTTCATCAATAGTGTCAAGAAAATGCCGATTTGGTCTGACAAATTCGGTTATTCCCAAAGCCAGCAGGTGGCCTTGTTTTGTTGTGATTTCCTCTCCCGGAATTATAGTAAATCCCTCAAGCTTTAGGTTTTTTAGTGTGTCCCAGGCCTTAAAGGAATTATGGTCGGCAATAGCAATGCCTGATAAGCCCTTTGCCCTTGCCGCTCTGACCATCTCAACAGGGGAGGAATAGCCTATATCGCCAAACTTATCTTTTGAGTACCAGGAATGCGCATGGAGTTCTAAAAGCATAACTTAATAGGGATATTGGTATAAATTGGGCGGATTTTTCTTTTTGGGGCTTGAGTCGAAACCAACAGGAATCTATAGACTCATCCAAACCCCCTCATTTAACAACAATATTGCTAAAGGGGCGCCTCATTTATTTGAAGGCAATTACCTGAAACCCATATTTCTCAACATCCTCTTTGGACCAGAAAGATTGTCCTTTAGTCTTGCTGACATAAGTTACCGTTTTCTCAATTGCCCTGCCCGTGTACTTTTTTGTTTTTGGATCCCATTCCCTGAGAACAAGAATATCTCCCGGCCTACACTCAAAGTCGGCGAGCCTTAGCTCATAAGTTTTAGAGCCTTCAACAATATTCTCAAAATATTCAGGCCAAACTTTCTTTTCAATTCTCATAATTATTTTTGGATATTTAGTTTAGGCGAAGCCTTATTTCCTGCCCCCTCCACCAGAACTTCATTTGTCTTTGGCTAAGTAAATTAAGGTTATAATAATCTGGCGGTTCACGCCACGCAAACTAAAAACCGGCCAGAACATATAATAATTATATTACAACTAAGTAAATTATGGGTGTAGAAGATTATATTTCTCTTGTCTTAGTCGGGGAACGAGACCCCCGGGATATATTGGTGGGAAAAATAGGCCCGTTAAGCAAGCAGGATATCTATCAGCTAAGGCTGACTTACCTTCCGAAAAATTGCACTAATCCGGATGATTATGAATTGTATACTAAAATAATTACTCGGCGAGAGGCGCTCTATATTGGCGAAATAAATGGTTGCAAATTCCACCCAAAGCCCATTCCTTTCATGGATTTTTCGCAAGAGCTGGATATCGGCCCGGAAATTTCAGAAACAATCTCTCGATACCTTTTCCCAAGTCCCCCTAAAGAATGCCCTCTTAAGGAATACTCCCCTCTACATGCTTTAATTGAAATTATATCAATCTGCATAAGCCCCGAAAATCACCTGCCAAAAGCAAAATAAAAACATAATTAAAAAAGACTAATTATGGAGCCGATTAAGGATTTGAGGGTTAAGCCGGGTATTTCTGCTAAAGAGCTTGTCGACCAGATGTTTCTTGGAGGGGGATTTAGCTCAAAAAATATAAGAATCGGGGCAGAAATCCTCAAAAATATGGCTGATGATAAGGACTGCTTTACATTCCTATCCTTTCCCGCCTGCATAATCGCAACAGGAGTTCGGGGAATAATAAAAGACCTTGTAAAGGAAAAAAAAGTTGACGCAATCATAACCACCTGCGGAATGCTTGACCACGACCTTGCAAGGATTTGGAAGGACTACTACCACGGAAGCTGGGATGCCGACGACAACCAATTAAGAAAGGATGGCATAAACAGGCTCGGAAATATTTTTGTGCCTGATGAGAGCTACGGAATTGTGCTTGAAAAAAAGCTCCAGCCCATAATTGAAGCAATCTACCACAAAAAAAACAATATCGGAACAAAGGAACTTATCTGGCTCATCGGAGAAGCCATACAGAATGAAGAAAAGGCTGAGGAGAGCATAGTTTATTGGGCTTGGAAAAACAAAATCCCTATTTTTGTCCCGGGAATTTCTGACGGCTCAGTGGGCTTTCAGATATTTATGTTCTGGCAGGACCACACAGACCTTAATATCAATCTAATGAAGGATGAGAGAGATTTGTGCGATATTGTCTACACCCACAAAAAAACCGGAGCCCTGATGGTTGGAGGGGGAATTTCAAAGCACCACACCATATGGTGGAACCAATTCAAAGAGGGCCTTGATTATGCAATATATATCACAACCGCCACGGAGTATGACGGCAGCCTTTCTGGAGCGAGGCTAAAAGAAGCGGTAAGCTGGGGAAAGGTCAAGCCTCAAGCCAAAAGAATAACAATAGAGGGAGATGCAACAGTAATTTTGCCGCTAATGGTTGCGGCCTTATCTTAGGATGGTTGAGCATGAGGTTTCCGGCTACCCCACATGGCTTATGGCAATCATTTTTGCAACCCTGATTGTCGCGGCAATCGCCCTTTATGTGTCAGGGGACATCATTTCTGCGATTACAAGCGCGCTTTTTAGCTAAACCTATGCCCCCGATTATCTTTTGCAAATATTATTATTCGGTTAGGTAAAATATGAGATTTGCCATAGTTGATGAGAAAAAATGCGAGCCCAAAAAGTGCGACAAATTATGCATGAAGCTCTGCCCAAGAAATAAGCTAAAGGAAGACTGCATCACAATTGAAGAGAAAGCGAAAATTGATGAGGGCTTATGCGTCGGTTGCGGAATTTGCTCAAACAGATGCCCTTTTGAGGCGATTAAAATTGTAAATACCCCTGAAAAGATAGGAGCAATGGTCCATCGGTTTGGTGAAAACAAGTTTGCCCTCTATAACCTGCCCCTTTCCGAAAAAGGCAAGATTACCGGGATTATAGGGAGAAACGGAATTGGAAAGTCAACCGCAATGGGGATAATTTCAGGAAAGATTTCAGTTGACCCAAAAGGCTTACCTACAATCCTAAAGCTATATCTGCAGAAAAAAAGAGGGGTTTCCCTCAAGCCGCAGGTTCTCGAAAAGGTGAATTATAACGAAATAAAGCCTGAAATTGCAAAGATTTTAGGGATTAGGGACAAAAGCCACTATTCAGGGGGGGAACTGCAAAAGCTCAATATCGCCAAGTGCCTCTCAAAAGATGCGGATTTGTATATTTTTGACGAGCCTACCTCCTATCTTGATGTTTTTGAAAGGATGCGGGCGGCAAAAGCAATAGCCCAAACGCTTAGAAACAAAGAAGTTATTGTTGTTGAGCACGACCTTGCAATTTTAGATTATATTTCCGACCAAGCCAATGTGCTTTTCGGGGAAGCCGGGGCTTATGGGGTGGTTTCCTCAAAATACTCAATCCTTAGGGGAATAAACAGCTATCTTGAGGGATATCTGCCTGCCGAGAATGTCCGGATACGGAAAAACCCTATCAGGTTTGAAGTAGGGGCAATGGATGAGATTGGAAAAGACCGGCTTATCAGATTCTCTGACATGGAGAAAAAACTCGGGGATTTTGAGCTTAAAGTTGAAGCCGGAGAATTGAACCGAAACGAGATTTTAGGGTGCCTTGGCCCTAACGCCATAGGAAAGACAACTTTTATGGAAATGGTTGCGCACAATATGAAGCCGGATAAGGGTGAAGTTGAAAAAGCGGCGGTTTCCTACAAACCCCAATACCTTTTTGCGGATTATGACGGGCTTGTTGAGGAAATTGTGCCAAGGGACGCCGAGTTCAAGGAAAGGCTGGCCTATCCTTTGCAATTGCAGCGCCTCTACAAGAAGAATGTCAAGGATCTGTCAGGGGGCGAGCTCCAGTCGCTTGCTGTGGCCCTCTGTCTGTCTAAGGAGGCGGATATGTACCTTTTAGACGAGCCTTCAGCCTTTTTAGATATAGAAAGCCGGCTTTTATTGGTTGGGCTTTTAAGGCAGCTTGTTAAAGACAAAATGCGCTGCTGCATTATAATTGACCATGACCTGCACTTTATCGCTCAGGTTTCAAACAGAATTTTGCTCTTTGAGGGCGAGCCCGGAAAATTCGGCCGGGCAAAAGTGGACAATACTGCAAATGCCATGAATCAATTTCTAAAAAAGCTTGGGATAACCTTCAGGCGGGACCCCGAAACGCATAGGTTCAAGGTAAATCAGGAAAACAGCCAGTTGGATCAGGAGCAGAAAAAAAGAGGGGAATATCTGGTGTTTAAGTAAGGTTTAAAAATAGCCTATTCCCTGCCATCATATCGGGTAAAAACCGGTCTTTGGAATTCAAGCAAAAATCCAAGCAATCGTCAAACCTCCTATGAAAATCTAGTTTTTCTCGCCTTTAATTGTAATTTTTCCCTGAGCCGACCTAATAACACAATTATCTCTGCAAAACCCATCGCTTGGCAGATTTCGGGCGCAAATATATTCCTCTTTTCCTATAACACGCAAGGGGCCTGACTCAAGGCCGAGCCCCTGAAGGCCAAGTTTTGCCTCAATTTCAGCGTCTTTTAGGGCAATATTCTCAAGATAAGCGCAGATTCTCTCGGATTGGGCTTTTTGGGACTCTAAAGCCCTATTTTCAACAAAGTCTCCGGTAAAGCCGTAAATTACCGCCGCAAGAGCCACCCCTGCAGAAAAAAGCAGGACATAGGAAATGGCAGGATACATCCCCTTCATTACTTAACTATCCCCTTCATTATTAAAATTTTACAATTATCTTTATGAAAGCGGTAATTTCCTTTAAGGGTAAGGCTTTGCAGCAGGAAATAGCCTCCGGCATGTATGCAGGGAGGAAAATAGGCGAAAAAGTAAGCGGCAGTAATGTCGCAGGATTTGAGGGTTATGAATTTGAGATTACCGGCGGAAGCGACAAGGAAGGCTTTCCGATGAGAAAAGGGGTTGGAGGCCAGGGCAGAAAAAAACTGCTTTTATCGGGAGGCATCGGATATAACCCTAAAGAAAAGGGAATTAGGCGCAGAAAAAGCATTTGCGGGGAGGAAATTTCAGAAAGGATTGTCCAGATTAATTTTAAGGTTGTAAAAGAAGGCGCAAAAAAGTTTGAGGAATTTTTCAAAAAAGAAGAGCCTGCGGCTGAAGGGGAAGAAAAGAAGGAGTAATTAAAGAAAGAGTAATTTAAAGCAAGCAATAAGGCAAAAATGAAGTTTAAAACAAATTCTCAGAATGCAATTTAAGGAATTTTGCCTAACTGCGGCGGCTTCCCTCTAACCTAATTATCAAAGCTACCAATATACCGTAAAAAGCTATGAGCAAAGGCAAGTTTACCGAACCGACCGCATCCGAACTCACATTAAGCCATGCGCTTTTTGAGTGCATTGTCGCATCTCTCCCGCTTTCCCTTACCACAAACCTGAATTCATAATTTCCAAGCCTATCCGCCTGCTCAAGCCTTACGGAAGTATATACTGCGCTGTATGGGTCAAACTCTCCTGTTTTAGGCAAGACCAGCTGAGTTTTTTTGCACCCCTCTCCACAAGAATCTGATTGATTCCTAAAGTCAACCCATCCGATTGCTTCAGGGTAGTTTACCGAATACATATAAAGGTCTATAGGCAGGTCATATAGTTCCTCATTTTTGATATTAAGGTGCCATATATCTGAGCCGGCAATGCCAAGCCCCTTATTGACCATTGAGGGTTTTACCGAAAACATCTCATCCCCAAAATCCTCATCCAAAGGAGGCTCGTCTTCTTCTTTATCCTCAGGGTCGCCTTTTCTCCAAGGCACCCAACCTTCCGGAGTGCAAACATAGTACATCTTGTCCCCCCTATCTGATAATCCAATATATACCTGTGACCCTAAATCAGCTTTTTCAACAAAACACCGCTCATCAGCGCTTGGAGCCCTGTCGCACTTGAGAACCATATGCTGCAGGCCTTCTCCATCATCATAGGGGTAGCAATCTGAAACCTCCTTTTTCCCAATATATTGGAGCTCATCAGAGAATCCTCCTCGGGCAATCCAGGCATCAAAAGGGCACGCATAAAGCAGAGCAAAATCCCCTGTTTTTTGAGGGGCTACCCATGCCTCATCAAGCCTGCATGAACGATAAACAGTCACAGTTCTTTCGCGGCTCTCCCTCATAAGCCCCCCATCAAGCAGTATTTCCTCAGTATTATTCTCAAGTGTTGGTGTAGCCTCCATCGGACCGTATCCTGCCGAAGCCACTTCATAAAAGCCGCCCTGCCGCAAAATACCTAAACATTCCTCCCAATTATAAAGGCATTCGGCAAGGTATTCGGGAGCCAATTCTGCCATAGACCCCCAAGTCCAGGACTGCGTGCAATTGTATTCAAAACTTGTCGAAAGTGTAATCTCTGCCAAAAAATCCTCTTTGAGCTTTATATCAAGCCTAAGGCTGGTATTAGCGATGTTGCCTTCAAGATTTGATACAAAATCCACCCCTGCATCAGAAATGCTGTAATCAAAAGGCTGATTTAGGCATTTGCTTGGACCAAAGAGACCTGCAAGATACGATTTTATTATATCTTCCAAGTCTTTCTCGGATATTATATCCACTTCCCTTAATTTTTCATAAACTGCCCAATGATTTGAAGAATTTAATGCATAATCTGAAAATTCAGCATAATTCATCCCAAAAACACTTAAGGTATCAAACTCCACATTCAGCGGCATTCCGGATAGTGTAATCTCCGCAGAAGAATCCTTAATATCCAGAGCCTCTATATCTACCGTATCGCTTATTCCGCAACCTGACCTTATTTTTCCTTCGAGCTCAGGGGTAAGGCCATTATTTTTATAATAGTTTTGCAGGTCTTTGGCTTTGCATATCGGAGATTTTCCTACATCCCCCAAGGTAAGGAGGTTAAGGCTGCAAATTCTGTCAACCTTAATTGTATCAAAGCAGTCAACACTCTGATGTCCCGACAAATGAATTCCCCCAACAAAGTCTTCAGAAAAATACAAATCCCCCACTTTTCCGGCAGTTGAGGGAATTTCTCCCGGCAAAACCCTCCATGCCGAAGATGAGATCCTAGAATTATTTACCGTCATCCCTATCGCTTCCACAAGCTGGCGCCTCCATGCCCAGCTCATATATCCGTCAAGATCAGCCTCAAGATTGTAGGTTTCCCAAAACGCGGATTGCTCGGGCACAATAAATCCTTCAATCATGCCGCGATTCTCATTAAGGTAATCCAAAGTGCGGTGCTTTGAATATATTCCATATAGCCTTGCAGCGCTATTCAGGTCCCCGTCTATAAAATTAACGCTAAGCCTCAAAACAGGGATTCTATTCAGGCAAGCCGGTATATATGCCGAAAACTGCATGCTTGTAGATTCTTTGCTTCTAAGTATTGAATTGCTGTTTTTGCCTCCAATGCTAAGATGGTTAAAGCTAAGGCCTGTCGGCTGAGGCTCATAGAGTTCGGCCAGCTTTCTGGCATTTGGGCATGTCCAAAGAGTTGTATCTAGGGGAACCCATTCCCCAAAAATCCAGTCCCCGCTATTATAATCCAGCCCGCAAGGCTCGCTTAAAATATCAAATCCGGCTCCGGGGTCGCACCCTTCAGTTTCCCATTTTGTGCATGTCCAGGGGTCATCATGGCACTCAACGCACTTTTGAACACAGAGATATTCCTTCTCATAAAGCGGCCTGGGACAGTAAAGAACAGACTTATTTCCAAAATCGCACCCTTCAAAATAATACCTTTGCTCAATCACCACCTGAGAAGAGTCCTTTGGAGGAAACATGTCAGTACAGGTTTCGGGGGGGTGATATCGCGGTGTTGCAAGGGTTGGGGTTAAGATTAGTAAGGCTATAATTATTGCAATTGTCCCTAAGATGAATTTATTATCCCTATTACCCCTTACCCAAGACCACTCTATCATCTTTTAATCACCAAAATCGCGACACATATAATAGCTATTACAAAAATCCCAAAAGCAATATAAGCCATTGACCTATCCCTATCTATCTGCTGAATCGCAGAGCTTTTCTTTAGAGGCATGCAGTCAAGGCAGTCTCCAAGCGCCCTTTCCTCCTCTGTGCATATCCCGTCATCAAAACAGCCCGCAACAGACAAGTCTTGGATTCGCCCATCATCAGACAAAATTGCCACGGGCTCAAGCAAAGAGTATTTGTAGCTCACACTGTCAAATACTGTGCCGCCTTTTTTGAGTTCCGCCAATATTTCATAATTTTTAAGGTCAAAAGGAGCGCTAAACTCAATTTTTTCCTCGCTTGGGTTAACCCCTAAACTAATGCCCTCCTTTGAATATTGTCCCGACGCCCCTTCTGAAAAAACCGAAATCTCAAGCATTGCCCCTTCCACAGCAGATTTATCCGCAGGCCCGACTAGATTAAAAACAAGCCTTACCCTCTCGCCTTTGGAGTAAAAATCTTTGTCCTTATCTAAACCCAGAATTTTGCCCCCTTCTCCACTCAATACCGCCCGGACTTCCTTTCTGCAAAGAAATTCTTTATTTGAATAGATGCTCACAACTACTCTGTATGTGCCCGGGGCATCCGGATTAAGGTTATGGCTGTAGGTTTTTGACTCTCCGCTCAGCAATACCCCTAAATTATAGTTTGATGTTTGAATAACCTCTTGGGTGTAGGTGGATATTACTGCAACCTCGGCTTCCAAAGTTAAAGGCAGGCTTCCCTTATTGGATAGCAGATATTCTATTTCTATAGGGGAGGATAATGGAATAGTCTCTCCAACGGTTCCGTGTATTGTCTTTATTATTTTCCTTGATATATTTTCGCTAAGCTGGTAAGTGTAGGGCACCTTGAGATAAACCCCGCTTGGCCCAAAAACAGCCGCTTTGCTGATTGTAAAAGGAGAGCTTACCGAAATCTCCCTCGAAATTGAGGCTACAGGTATTCCTGAAGCAGAATAAAGGGAATATACCACCATATATGTTCCGGGCATAAGCCATAATGGCAATTCTATTGAGTCTGAAACCAATTTTACTTCCCGGGCGGCCAAAGCCACATCTCCAGCTTTTGAAACAACTGTGGCGCCGTCAGCTTTTCGGATAATATCAAGGCTCAAATACAGACCCTGATGCTGAACCAAATCCTTATTCATTATTGTTGTCTCTGTCAGGACGGAGCTGCCTGAATCATAATTATTATGGTCTGTGGAAATTCCCGAAAAAAATATCCCTGGCTGATATGCTAAAGATAAAGGCAGAGCCAAAATTACGAGAGCCGCCAATATTGCGATATCCTTGAGCCTAAACCCCATAATTAAAATTATATGAAATATAAGAGCTAAGAACTAAAATCTAAACACACACCTCAAAAAACTCCCCCCTAATCCCATCTCCTTCAATATAGGACAATAATCTTTTTTCGCAAAAATTCCCTTGATTCATCAAATCGGGCCTGCCTGCAATAAGCCTGAGATAGATAGGAGAAGATACTTTTTCCAAAAGGCGGTCAGAATAGGATTCAAGGGGGCAGATATTCCTGTTAATCTTTCCTTTAGAAAAACTTGAGGAATAGATATAAAATTCTTCATATCCCGAAATATCTGCAACAAATCCTCCGGCATCCTCATCAAAGCAGATTGAGTTTCCTTCCCCATCCAAAATAAGAACCGCACCTAATCCGGAAATGTTTATATACTCTGAATTTGAATACCCCTCCACTGCAATTATCCTTTTCTCAAAATCAACCTTTTCAATGCTTAGAAGGGCATTTTCAATAGTTAAGGCGTTTGCCTGAATATTTTGTGAATCAATTGCCCTTCCCTGCTCTGAGTGGATGTATATAAAAGCTGAAGTGAGGGCAAAAAGGAAAAGCGCGACACCTACCGCAAAATCAACATTTATATTGCCTCGCCCCATATCTTTTATATATTTCTTTGTAATTATGGGAGTCTTAAAGTCACGATTTACCGAAATATCCGCAAATGCCGGAAAGCCTGCAAAAGGGGAAATACAGGTGTCAACTTCGCTTCCTGCAATACTGAATATATATCCCGCCCCCTTGGGCAGCGCAAAGGACAAAAAAGATATACTGATAATGGAGTTTGATTACGAAGTTTCATACAAGCCTATTGACGGAAAAATATCGCTCAAGGGAGAACTCATGTATTTGGATGAAAATACGAAAAAAATCCTTGACAAATGGAAAAAGGACAAGCAGGTTGAAAGTTCGGTTTCAGTACCGATACTAAATTATCTTCTTCGCGTCTGCGCTGTGGAGAGCGTAAAAATCTCAGACAGCCTTCAAATGCCAGTCCCCATCCAGCTTCCTGAAATAAGGCCTAAAGAGAGCAAGTAAAAGAAAACGAGCCGGCAGGCCTATATTTAGGGTTTTCAAAAAAAGTTCCCTCTGCAAATAGCTATTTTGGATTAATATGGTGGGCAAAATCCCTCTTTGCCTAAGTTTTCCAACCTATATCTAATTATCTTAATTCAACTTCCGAGCCTGCTATAATATATCTCAAGCCCTTGCCTTGAGGATGGCCCACACCTAAAGAGCTTTCGGCGGCATAATTTGCGACAATTCCCGCAAAAGGCGCATTATTATACGGCCTATTGTTGCGGCAGACCTGCTGTGTCAGGCTAAACACATAATCATCGGGAGATACTATTCTGTCTTCCCCGCCGGCGCCTCCAAAAAACTGATTAGGGATAAGCTCTGCAACATTGGCTGAATCCAGATTTGCCCAGAATTTCATCTTATCGCAGTAAGGCGGGGGAGTGGAGCAGACAATTGCATCAATCTCTTCCCCATCCTCTTTTTTATATTTTGAGGCCTGAATGTTTGGGCAGCAGATTCCACCCATACTTATATTCCACAAAATCGACAGCTCAGAATTTCCCGGCTCAGAGCAGTCAATCACATATTCGCGGCCGGAATTCAAAGGCTCAAGATTTCCGCCGCGACCTACTTTCCAGACCTCCACATCAATTACAGGCAGGCACTCTTCAATATAGTATTCAAATTGGCCGGAACCTGAATCCGAAGACCAATCAGCATTAACCACACTCTGGCAGGCAAAAAGCGCATCATCAAGCGTGGGCGGGCCTTCCAGATAAGAAGGTGAGCATAATCCCCAATGGACCCCCGCCTCATCATAGTCGCACCCAGAAGCGCATACACCGTCTTTTGGGTGCTCATCCAAGTTTGGATTTCTCCCAATCCCGCTTATGCAGGTTTCGCCTGAATGGCACTGAGCTGAGGACCTGCAATCAGATATGCCGGGCCATCCGGCGCATGCCGAAGAGGACGCATAATAGTCCGCATAAGAAAGCTGGGAAAATCCTCCCGAAGAGCTTTCAAGAACTGAAGACTCAACTGCAATATACTGAACATCTATTGCATCCTGAGGCAATTTTTCAAACAAAAGGATTTGAGAGCGGGCAAATCCGCATATAGCTGAGTCATAGATAAGGTTCTTAATGGAACAATCTGAGTCAAATTTCCTTACCTCATCGCTATTGCAGTAGCCGATTTCATCTGAAAGCTCTCCGCAAAAGCACGCGCATTTTTCTAAAAATTCCCCCCTCCAGTATCCGGGAGCCTCACTACGGCACTTCCTTTCGCAGAAATCTTTTGCGTTTGTTTCCCCCCACGAGCTTCTGGCGTTTTCAACCTTTAAAAAGTACTGGTAGTTTGACATATCTTCCCTTGGAAGCCACACTCTCAGTGAAGCTTGTTTTGGAATGCACAGCTTCTCCTCAAGGCGGCTTTCCTCAACTATAGCCTGAGGTATCCTTGTCTCAATTGGGCAGTCCATACCGCCAAAAGAAAAGAGCCTGTTTGCGCGAGTTACCCTAAGAATTGTTTTAGCACTTTCTGTTCCCTGATTCTTAGTCTCCCACCCCCAGTCAAATCCGCATTTATATTCTATTCTGTTTTGGGAGTACCACTCTTTTGCAGAAGATAGGGGAGACCAGCCAAAAATATTCTCCATCAGCCCTGAAATTGCCCCCGAAGGGCCTGATATAATATTAAGGAGGCTAAACTTGCTCAAATAGCCTTCAGTAAAGCTCTGCTCTGTCTTATACGCGCCCTCATTTACAATGCAGCCCTGGGGATATGGGCCTAAGGGATAAGCCGCCCTGTCCTGTCCCAATACACCCACCCGATAAATCCCGTCCCTGAGCTTTGTTGCGATGTTTGAAGTAAGGCCTGCCCTGATACTTGCAACCGAAAAATCTGAAATGTCGTCAGGGTTGGCAAGGAATGCGGAAATCTCGCAATCCGCATAAATTTCGTTGTATGAAGCATATTTCTCTCTAATCAGCCCCGCTTCCGGAGCTTCCTCAAGCGCCTCGGATATTGCGGAAGGGCTGCTTAATCCCTGAAAAGGGTTTCCTGAAGGATAGGTAATTCCCGGCCTTGCGCACGACTTAAAAACAGACTCGCTTTCGGGTGGGACAAAAAGAAAATAAGGCCCCTGCCCTTCAGCATTGATTTCAATAAAATAGTCTGAGTCGGGCATAAAAAACCCCTGATAAAGCTCCTCAAAAATCATGTCCGCATCCTTTATTTTGTCGCCGCCCATTCCCGAGCCTGCGCCCCAGGAATCAATCCTGCTTTTGTCAAATAGAAACGGATGGATTGTCAGGCTGTTGCTAAGACCTAAAAGCGCTGTCATTGCGCAAGCCGACCGTGTTTCAACAGGCTCTTTTGGCGCAGTCTCAAAGCCCATAAAAAGGGTCACAATCATCATAATGCCTATCGCAAGAATCGCCACTATCATCACCTGAGTAAGGGTATTACTAAACATGGACATTATTCCCTTAAGCCTATGTATTGTCTTTTTCATGGCGGCGCCCTCAAACCCTCTACAATTATCGCGCTTTTTGTCCCGCTGCTTGCGCCCGTAACGCTTTCAAAAGAGGTCTTTATAAAGCAGATAAAAAAAGGCTTTCCGGAGCCGCAAGGCGCAGAATAAGATTCATCTCCGCCAAGCTCGCAATAAACCTGCATTTTTCCGTCTTTTTCATACTCAAAGCACTCATAAGGAAGAGATTTGCAGCCAACTGCGGCCTCGCACTCCTCAGCCGGACTGTAAAACTTGCTTCTTGTCGAAAGCCCTGAAGAGATATATACCGGCTCGCGGAACAGTTCATTTTTGGGGCCTATAAGTTCCACTGAGTTTTGCTTCAAAATAACCTGCCTGCATCCGCTTATCGGGACGCAAGTCCTTGTGTCTGAGGGGGCGGCTTCAAGCCATAAAACCGTGCCCTTAATAGAGCTCATTGTGTGGACCTTAAGTCCGGCCCATTGTTTCTCTGCCAAATATGCCCCGATTCCGGCAGGTACAGTCAGAAGCAGAAGAATAGTAACCAAAATCACAAGAAAATACATAACCTCATGCTCAAGCCCCTTAAGCGCCCTACCGCCCATAATTATAGTCCGCTACAATATTTCCCATAAGCTCAGCCCTGCAGGCATTCACCAAAAGATAATATTGCCCCTCTTTTCCCTGTTTAGTGAAATTGGGGTTATTTTTTGCCCACTCTTCAGCCATCGGCCTCCATGCAGACTCCCCGCAACCGGATCCCAAAACATCAACTGCCGCAAGGTCGGCGACAGACGCAGGGGACTTAGACCATGGGCTACCCTGACCTCCGCATGCCAGGTACCATTCATTGCAGTTATTCTTCAGATAGCTTGCGCCCGGAAGGGAAGCTTTTGCCTCATCCGCAAAATTTTTGAGGCCCCCCTCATAAATCTTCTTTACAGCCGCTTCAGAGACAACATCAGTGAAGGGTATATTTTTTGAATATTCATCATAAAGGCCGCCTTTATCAAAACTCTTTGCAATTCCGGAAAATGAGGCGACAGCAAGAATAGCAAAAATTACAGACACCATTACCAGCTGGTTATGGCTTTGCCCTTTTTCATTCATAATAATTGCAATTATTCTTCAGATATTCCCTTATTCCCCCATAGCCTTCAACTCCGCCAACTCTCCAGCACTCCGCCAATACAGAATCCCTATTAATCCCGTAGGCTTCTGACAAGTCTTTAGGTATACTTCTGTCACAGCCGCCCTGCGCCCATTTTAAGCAGGCAGAGGCAGATTCCAATCCCCCCTGAAAATCCTCCCCAATTTTCCAAATCTTGCCCGTGCTGACTATAGCTACGGCAATCAGGGCTAAAAGGATAATCATGGCAAGCAAAAGAGATTTATGTTCCATAACTTAATTTCCTTATTTATTGCTTATTATTATTGCCTATATTTACCTACATTTGCCTACCGTTGCCTACAGTTGCCTATATTGGCGCATTTTCCCTAACCTCAAGGCCCAAAGAGCCTTTAGCAATTAAATTCCCTAAGCCTTATTATGGATGCTAAAGAGTACTTCTCCAAACTGGGCGAGCAGATTGACAGAGCCTACGGAATTGCAAATGAAGCCCGAAAAAAAGGCAAAGATGTCGAAACAAAGGTCGAGTGCATGCCTTCAGCCGACAAAAACAACCGCTGTATAGACATTCTCTCAACCCTATACCCGGAATTCTCCGAGAGCCGCGAGCCTATTCTAAAAAGGATTTCCGAGCTTGAGGAAAAATACGGAATAGGCGCGGATGAAGTTGCCCTTGAAATATCAAAAGAAATATCCCTTGGCAAATTCTTTAAGCTAAAGAGCCTTGAGGAAATGATTGCCGCAGGATTGAGGTTTGGGTGCGCTTTTAACACTAAGGGGGTTGTCGGGGCCCCGCTTGAAGGCATAACCAATGTAAAAATAGACCCGAGCGCAAAATTCCTCTATGTTTATTATGCGGGGCCCATAAGGACCGCCGGGGGAACCGCCCAGGTATTCACCCTTTTTATAGCAGACCACATCAGGCGGGCCCTCGGTCTGAATAAATACCACGCGACAAAGGAAGAAATGGAAAGGTATTATACAGAACTTACGGATTATCTGACCTATGTCACAAGAAAGCAATATAAGCCTTCAGAAGAGGAAGTAAATTTCCTTGTAAGCCATGTCCCGATTTGCCTGAGCGGAGAGCCTACCGAGCAGAGGGAAGTCTCCCGCCACAAAGACTGCGAAAGGGCGGAAACCACAAAAATAAGGGGTGGAATGTGCCTTGTTTACCTTGACGGCCTTCCACTAAAAGCAGAAAAGCTCCTAAAAAAGCTAAAAAAATACGGTGAGGAAATGGGGCTTACCGAGTCCTGGATGTGGCTTGAGGACTTTATAAAAATAAAAAAAGGCAAGAAAGGCAAAGCCGCAGAACAAACTTCAAAAGTCCACAAATTCCTTCAGGAAGTTCCTGCCGGAAGGCCGGTTTACGCAATGCCCGACATCAAGGGCGGATTTAGGCTGAGGTATGGCCGCTCCAGAAATATGGGCTCAGGGTGCTTTGGCTTTCACCCGGCAACCCAAGGAGTTCTTGACTCTTTCCCTGCCGTGGCAAGCCAGATGAAAATAGAGGTTCCGGGAAAGGGATGCACTGTGGGGGTATGCGACAAAATAGAGCCGCCGATAGTCAGGCTAAAAAACGGAGATGTTGTTCGACTCCTGACCCTTGAGGAAGCAAAAGAAGCCTATCAAAATATTGACAAGATACTGTTTGTAGGGGACATGCTTGTAACTTACGGCGACTTCTTTGAAAACGGGGAAAAGCTCATCCCAACCCCTTATGTTGAGGAGGTCTGGCTCTATGACCTTGAAGAAAATATTGAGGCGGCAAAAAAAGCGGTGGGTGTAGAATCTGTTGAAGCTCTGCTAAAAAACCCGGATGAGATTGATGCGCAAACTGCAATTAAGCTTGCAGAGGCAGGCATTCCGCTCCACCCAAAATATCTCCATTTTTATGACGGGATGGGCCCAACTGAAATTGCGGGCCTTATAAGATACCTCAGCTCAGGGGAGAGGCGGGACGGGCACTTTGTCCTAAAAAATGACGGGAATAAAGCCCTGCTTGAGGCGGCATTCATACCCCACAGGCTTTCTGTTGACAAAATGCTTATTACTCTGGAGGATTTTGAGCCTCTGATAAAAACTTTTGAGGGTATGGGCCCGGAGGATGTTGAAAAAGATGAAGACTCAGGATATGCTCTTGTAAACAAGCATTCAAAATTTGAAATAAAGGAGAAGGCCACCAAATATATCGGGGCGAGAATGGGGCGGCCGGAAAAGTCAATGCTAAGGAAGATGAAAGGATCTCCCCAGGTCCTTTTCCCTGTCGGAGATGCCGGGGGCAGAATGAGAAACCTTGCCGAAGTCGAAAACCTTATCTCTGAAATAAGCCACTTCGCCTGCCCGGAGCACGGAGCGTCAGTTTTTCCATATTGCATCAGGTGCGGACGCCATCTGCAAAATCCAACCCGAACAAAAAAAAATATATATGTAAGGGGGCTTTTGAACGAAGCCTACCAAAATCTCCAGGAACACCGGCTTGAGATGATTAAAGGAGTTCGGGGGGTTACCTCAAAGAGAAAAGTCCCCGAGCCGATTGAAAAAGGCATACTTCGGGCAAAGCACGGGCTTTATGTATTTAGGGACGGGACTATAAGGTTTGACATGGTAAACGCTCCCCTGACTCACTTCAAGCCAAAAGAGGTTGGGACAAATATTGAAAAGTTAAGGGAACTGGGCTATACTAAGGATATTAAGGGGGCTGAGCTTACTGACAGCGAGCAGGTCCTTGAGCTTTTCCCCCAAGATTTTCTTCTCTCAACCTATGGTGAAGAAAGCGCGGCAGAATATTTCCTTTCTGTCGCAAAATTCATTGACGACCTGCTTACTAAATACTACGGGCTTGAGCCTTTCTACAAAGCGGAGCGGTTTGAAGACCTTGTCGGGCATCTTTTTTTGGATATTGCCCCCCACACAATCGCCCCCGTAACCTGCCGCCTTATAGGATTTACCTCAAACAGGTGCCACTATGCCCACCCCTACCTTTTTGCGGCGACCCGGAGGGACTGCTTTCTTGCAGAGGAAAAAATTCCCCTCCTCTCAGGAGACAGAATAAAGCTTGTGGAAATTGGAAAATATTTTGAGGCTATGGCAAAAAAGAACGGTACTCAAAAAGCGGACGCCTTTGGAACCCTGATGACCTGGACTGATGACAAGGCGCTGACCCTAAAGGAAGGAATGATTGTACCGGGCAGAATCTCGGCCCTGTCTAAACACAAATCTGAAGGGCGATTTCTGAGAATTAAAACAAGGTCAAACCGGGAAATAATCGCGACAGAGACGCACAACTTTTTTGTCTATGATGGCAAAACGGAGGGGAAATGTAAGGAATTAATGGCAGGAGCCGGGCTGAAGAAAATAAAAGCAAAGGACCTAAAGGCCGGGCAGAATTTCGCTGTCCCGCTGAATCTTGATTTGCCCGAAAAGGATGAGAATGAGCTTGACCTCACAGCCCTTTTAGGAAAAGAGGGGCGGCTTGTTATAAGGGGGGTTTCAGAGGAGATTAAAGAGGCAATTCCAAATATCCGGCAGTACGCAAAAAGCCGGGGGATAAATTATCACACATTTTTCAACTACTTCGTAAGAGACAGCTTTCCAATCCGTGTTTTTGACGGGGTTTGCAAGGAATTTGGGCTTAGCAGGCAGGGGCTCTTAAAAAAGGCAAGGCTCGGCTTTGAAAAGGAGAGGGTCTCAGTTCCGGCTGTGATGAAAATTGATGAGACCCTGCTATATCTAATTGGCTTCTATATAGCCGAAGGATATTCAAGGGCGGGGGAGAGGAACTATCAGGTGAGTTTTGCCGCAATTGAGCCTGAGAACCGCAAAAGGATTAAGGAATATATCAAAAGCGTTTTTGGAATAGTGCCTTATGAGGCGAAAGAAAGCCTGACCGTTTCTGGAAAGATCCCTTATCTTCTATTCAGCAGGCATTTTGCGCTCGGCTCAAACGCTCGCGACAAGTCGCTTGAATATTTTATGCTCTTCCCTAAAGAAAAAATTAAGCCGATTCTTCAGGGCTACTTTGACGGGGACGGCTCAACAGACAATCTGCGGATTCGGTGCGCAAGCGCAAATGAGGGTTTGCTTGGGCAGATTGAGATTATGCTTATGCGGTTTGGGATTTTCACTACGGCCTATTCCGAGGACAAAGCCCCCAAAAGGGGAAAGGTCGCGGAATTTTACCTGAAGCGCGGCAGAGCAGTTCCAAAAACCCGGCTTTATTATCTTAGCATTCAGTCGTCTTTTGCAAAAAAATTCTGCAAGGAAATCGGATTTCGGCTTGAGAGAAAAAAGAACGCTCTCCAAAAGGCAACAGGGGCGCTCAAAGGGCGGGACACCTATGAGGTCAGAGAAGGGATGGTTCTTGACCCGATAACCGAGATTGGGGAGGTAAAGAATCGCGCTAAATACACCTATTGCCTGACTGTAACAAAAACCCATAACCTGTTTTCTAAATGGGTGGTCGGACAGTGCGACGGCGAAGAAAACGGAGTAATCCTCATGATAGACTGCCTGCTCAACTTCTCAAAAGAATATATCCCCGAAAGGCGGGGCTCAATCTCTGACGCTCCCCTGACTATTTCAACTATCCTTGACCTTGGCGAGGTTGATGATGAGGTGTATGATATGGACATCGCCCCTCGCTATTCAAAGGAATTTTATGAAAAGACTAAGGAGAGGGTTTTCCCTTGGGAGGTTAAGGTTGAGCAGGTCGGCGACCGCCTGGGCAAAAGCAATTGTTACGAGGGTCTGGGATACACCACAGAGAATTCCAACTTCAACCGCGGAGTCCACCTGACCACCTACAAAACCGCAGAGGATATGGTGGAGAAAATCAGCCGCCAGCTCGGCCTTGCAGAAAAGCTCAATTGCGTTGATGAGATGTTTGTCGCGGAAAAAATACTCTCAAGCCATTTCCTAAAAGACATCAAGGGAAACTTTAGGACTTTCTTTCGCCAGACCTTCCGATGCACCGCCTGCCAGAATGTAATAAGAAGGCCGCCCCTTAACGGAAAATGCCCCAAATGCAGCGGGCCGATTGTTCTGACTGTCTCTGAAGGGACAATACTCAAGTACCTTGAGGCTTCTAAAAAAATAGCTGAAGATTACAAGCTTGAGCCCTATCTCTACAACCAGCTAACTCTACTTCAAAGCCAGATTAACAATGTATTCGGCAAAAAAGACAGGCAGTGCTCTTTGGCGGCTTTTTAGCCAAGCCCGATTAGGGATAAACCGGCTACCGGCGGCAATCGCGAAATCCCTTTATTTTCCACTATATTGCCATTTAGAGGTTATATTTGAGCTAAAACAAAGGTATATATATTTTCAGCTTTATTAAAAAATGAGATTGTACACCTATCTTTCAGAAGACGAAGACTGGGAAGAGGAGCCTGAAGAGGACGAAGATTTCGAAGAAGAGGAGCCTGAAGAGGACGAAGAAAACTGGTAAATTCCCGGCAAATATTTTTCATTCTTTTAGTGAACTTTTTTTGCTTGCAGTCTGCGGGAGCTATCCTTCTTTTGGCGAAAATGCTCTTAATTTCAGGATTGGGTTAGGATATTGCCCAAACTCCCGCAACCATAGGGCTGTTTTTGCAAAGTCGGGAAATTAATTATTTACTTAACCCTATTATGGCATTCTGGCACTTGATTTCGAGGCGGACAAAAACCGGCGGCAGGTTCGTGAGGAGCCGCAAGAAGAGAAAGTTCGAGAGAGGCGGGTATTTTAGCCAGATTAAGCTTGGAGTCCAAAAAGTCGCAAAGATTCGGGTTAGGGGCGGCAATGAGAAGAAAAAGCTGCTTATGGGCGAATTTGCCAATGTTGAGGGCAAAAAGCTCAAAATAACAGGATTTGTCGAAAACAAGTCAAACTTTCGATACAACAGGGCAAAAGTCATCACAAAAGGAGCGCTTTTAGAGACTGAAAAGGGCCGGATAAGGGTAACAAGCCGGCCGGGCCAGGACGGCACGATTAATGGGGTTTTTGTCAAGTAGAAGCCTATCCGAAATATTTGGAAATGTCTAAGACAGGCATAATGAATAAACTATATATAACCCAACACACTAAACTAATCTTATTTAATTAAATATCAGATAATGGTGGAAAAGGGTATGTGCTCTGTTTGCTGGCGGGTTGAAACCGTCTACAACTGCAAAGAATGCAACAGAAGCTTGTGCCTAAACTGCATTGACCTGCCGACAGGCTTTTGCAAAAGCTGCCTGCACAAAATCCAAAGTAAACCTCCCCCCAGCAAGCCGGGGGGCTTCAACTATCTTATAAATTCCTGCTGATGGGCATTAATGTAAGCTTCAACATCCTCTAGATTTAACCCTCCAACGGTATTACAGTAATACCCCTTT
>Ga0334889_1001165_pt1 | contig 36099 bp, 23 predicted proteins | sample GraSluR1_MG_2_FD_207222 | JGI IMG/M metagenome (GOLD analysis project Ga0334889, IMG submission 207222) | Sludge microbial communities from methane-producing bioreactor in Wageningen University, Netherlands - Granular Sludge_8_08-R1 | ecosystem: Engineered > Bioreactor > Anaerobic > Unclassified...
TGAGCATCGGGGTTGATTCTCGGGCGCGGGGACTTGGCGTGGGACGGGCGTTGCTGAACGAGGCGATTGTCCAGGCCGAGCGCGACGAGCAGGGGGACGTCAAGGTCGTGGCCGGCGCGAGACTGGAAGACGCGAACCGGTTCTATCAGGCGTGCGGGTTTGAGCGGGTGGATGCAATTACTCAGCACGGTGAGACTCTTTACGTCTACGTCAAGCGGCTCTGAGGCGTCATCCTTGCTGTCGGGGGTCGATCTGGGTGTGTCTGCTTCAGCCGTTCCGAGCATGCCTTTTGTTTTCCACAGGTTTCCGATGAGAATGCTGCGCGACGCGGGAATCGGTCTGCGCGTCGGCGGTTCGAACCACCCGAGCCTGATCAGAGACAGCGGTCAGGAGTCTGCCCGGAAGGCACGGCGGGCAGCGGATGTCCCTGCTGCGATCAGTCTTGAGCGGGGGACCTGAGCGTGGCGTCTCTCCTGGTCACCCATACTTCACACTTCGTTCGTGGCGCCGACGGCCACGTCTACTCTCCCGAAATTCTGACTGCGTACTCCTTTTGGGGTCGCTACCTCGCCGCCTTTGACCAGGTGGGTGTGGCGGCGCGAGTGCGGTCGCTGGAGGTCGTACCGAGAGATCTCCCGCGAGCGGACGGTTCCCGTGTTGTCTTTCACGACCTGCCGGATTACACGGGTCCGTGGCAGTATCTCGTCTGTCGCCGTGCGCTCAGTCAGTGTCTGAGGGCGGCCGCGCAGCAATACGACGGTTTCTGCCTGCGTGTGCCCTGTGCCATTGCGACGCTGCTGTGGAGGGAGCTCTGTCGGGCGGGCAGACCGTTTGCCGTGGAAGTGGTGGGTGACCCTCAGGATTCGCTGGGAGCCGGATCGGTTCGGTCGATCGTGCGCCCGTTGGCATGCTGGAGTGCCGTGCGGGCCCTGCGCGCCCAATGCCGGGATGCACTCGCCACCGCGTACGTGACGCGAGAATCACTGCAAAGACGGTATCCTCCGAGTGCCGGGCGATACACGACCCACTATTCGAGTCTGGAACTGCCGCCCGAGGCTGTGGTCGATCATCCGCGCGGCGACTTCACAGTGGCCAGGCGATTGGTGTTTGTCGGAACGTTGGCGGTACTCTACAAGGCACCGGATGTTCTGCTGCACGCTTTGGCTTTGTGTCGGCGTTCTGACCTCCGCCTGACTGTGGTGGGCAGTGGACGAATGCAGTCAAGCCTCGAAGAGCTCGCCACATCATTGGGCATTGCAGAGCAAGTGACGTTCCTGGGGACGGTTGCGCCAGGGGAGCCCGTGCGAAGAGTTCTGGATGCGAATGACCTGTTCGTGCTTCCCTCCCGTCAGGAAGGATTGCCACGGGCCATGATCGAAGCGATGGCACGGGGACTGCCGTGCATCGGCTCATCGGTAGGAGGGATTCCGGAGCTGCTGCCTCCGGAGGATCGGGTTCGACCGGGCGACCCGGTCGCATTGTCGGCAAAAATCGTCGAGTTCGTCGATGACCCGAAGCGAATGCGTGCTGCCGGCGCTCGCAACCGCGAAACGGCTCTGCAATATGTGTTGCCGCATCTGGTAACCCGACGAACAGAGTTCTACGGGCATTTGCTCGATGTGCGCGGCGCGAGTTCCAGCGTTGAACAACGAGCGTGACGGGGCGAATACAGGTGGTACGACCGACGCTTTGTTTGCCGGTGTCCGGGTCGGTTTTCTGTCCACCGTACCCAGCACGATAGCCGTCTTCTATCGTCCTCTGATCGACGCACTCTGCCAGCAAGGCGCGAGAGTAGCGATAATGGCCTCGGGACACGCGGAGCTGCAGGAGTTGAAGTGCGGTGGACGGGCGGGTGTCTTCCCGGTCGACTTCAGCCGCAAGATCACTTTGCAGCGTGACATGCTCGCACTGCTGCATCTGCTGCGATTATTCCGCACCCAACGCTTTCACGTTGTTCATACGCATACCCCGAAGGCCGGCTTGCTCGGCATGCTGGCGGGCTGGCTGACCGGTGTCCCGGTTCGGATTCACACCCTGCACGGCTTGCCGCTGGAAACCGCCCGGGGATGGAAGCGGAAATTGCTGACGGTGACGGAGCGCCTTACGTGTCGGCTGGCCGGGCGGGTCTGCGTAGTGAGTTCCAGCCTGAAGAACCGTGTGCTTGAACTGCGGCTGTGCCCACCCGGGAAGATGACAATCCTCGGAGAGGGCTCCGCTTGCGGAGTGGATCTCAATAAATTCAGACGGACGCCGGCCGTCGAGGCGCGGGCCCGAGCCATCCGGCAGGAGCTGGGGATTCCGGAAACGGCGGTGGTGGTCGGATTCGTGGGCTGGATGGTCGCGGACAAGGGAGTTATGGAACTCGTCAAGGTGTTTCAGGGCTTGGCGGAGGATCGCCGCGATCTCTATCTGCTGATGGCGGGAGCTGACGGGGGCAATCGAGATCCGTTGCCGGCGGCGACCTGGGAGGCGATCCGCGGGAATCCGCGTATTCATTACGTCGGCCGTGTGCCGGATCCTGAGCACTACTACACGGCGATGGATTTGCTGGTGCTTCCGTCGCGGCGCGAGGGATTCGGGCTTGCTATTGCGGAGGCCGGAGCGATGGGAGTACCCGCGGTAGCCACCCGTGTCACGGGTTGCGTGGATGCAGTCATGGACGGGCGGACCGGTGTTCTGGTGTCTTGCGGGGACATTGCCGGTCTACAGGACGCGATCCACGAACTTGTGCTGCATGCGGGCTTTCGACGAGAACTCGGCCGTGCGGCGGCGGATCGCGTTCGAGCAAGGTTCGCGAGCGAGCGACTGATTGCCGCACACCTGGACCTCTATCGAGCCATGCTCACGCGGGGCTGAGCCGGGCAAGCCGGGAGCGTCGGACGTCGTCCCAACGGTGTGGCATTGTTTCCGGGCTCATCGGGACCGTCTCTCCGCCTTTCGCACATCATCGGTGGACCTCGCTGATGCAATTCCATGGCTGGGTTTGACGAGAGAACAACGACGTTTTCGCGGGCACGGGTCTGGTGTTATGCCGCGCTCAGCGCCGCTGTCGTGTACCTCTCGACCATGGCTCCGGGCGTGCTCTGGGGTGATTCCGGTGACGCCCAGATTCGCGTGCTGATCGGCGCGCTCACCGACGCCCGGGAACTGGCTCGGGCTCATGCTCCCTACTATGCGGTGGCGATCGGACTGCACCGATTCACCGGGGCCGACGCGGCCTGGGTAGCCAACCTTGTGGCGGCGCTGGCCGGCGTCGTGACGGTGGCCAACTTCGCCTGGCTGCTCACCCACTCCGTGCGTAGACGCGTGTCGCTGGTGGCGGGTACGGCCATGCTGCTCCTGTCGCACACGCTCTGGCAGCTCAGCACGGGGGCGGAGGTGGTGACCTTCTCGACGATGTGCCTATCCTTCGAGCTGGCGGCCGTCGTGAGCTATCTGGCGGCCCGAAAGCCGTACTGGCTCGTGCTGGCGGCGCTGGCGAACGGGATCGGCTGGTCCACTCACAACCTGGCTATGCTGACGTGGCCGGCCTACGTGGTGCTGATGGCGATGCAGTGGCGTCGCCGGCCGTCGGCTCCGGCGCTGGCTGCGGCGGGCACGGCATGGCTGATCGGCGTGTTGCCGTTGGCCGTCCTGACCGGAATGGCGTACTCCCAATCGGGAAGCGTGAGCGACACGGTTCGATCTCTTCTGGTCGGGCGGTATTCGCGGCAGGTTTTCAGCGTGGACCTCGGACTCGGGACGGCAGTGCGGGCGATGGTCTATGTCGCCATGAACTTCCCCACGCCGCTGATCCTGCTGGCGCCGTGGGGCTGGTGGCGGCTCCGCCGGTTCGAACGGCGGGAAACCTGGTGGTTCCTGACGGTGGCGGGCGGGATGTACGGCCTCTTTGCCGTGCGCTACCGCGTACCGGATCAATACACGTTCTTCGTGCATGCCTACCTGTTCCTGGTCCTGTTTACGGCAGCCGGCGTGGAGGGCTTGCTTCATCGATGGCGATCCCGGCGAATCGTGACCGCTGTTCTGATTTTGTCGGCCCTCGGTCCGCCGGCGTACGCGGTGGCGCCTCCGATCGCCCGCGCAATTCCGGCCACTCGCGCCCTCCTGCCCGCGCGCGAGATTCCCTATCGTGAGCCGTATTCTTGGTTTTTGCGGCCCTGGCGGACGGGCTACCGTGGGGCGGAGAGATATGCCAACGAGGTCTTTCTGACGCTTCCGCTGGAGAGTGTTCTGATTCTTGATGAGATGATGCAGCCGCCGTTGATCTACCTTCAGCGTCGCGATCGCATTCGTTTGGACGTAAAGTTTCAGGCGTCACGGTACCTCTGGGACTGGTCGCGGCCGCTGGAGTTGGATTCAACGACTGAATCTTCGCTGATTACCACCGGCCGTCTGTTTGTTGCCAGCACCGTACGAACATCGCTGCCGGATTGGCTGCGCTCTGAGGCGTATGATTATGTGCCGGTGGGTCTGATATGGCAGGTTGTGTTCACTCAATCGACGCGAACGCGTCGTGGCGAAAACCAGACCGACACCCCTAGTCTGCCGGCGTCGTGAACGCGGCGAACCCACCGTAAATGCGTTCCGCAGCCGGCTCGAATTCCCCGGGCGACAAGGCTGCGCTGCATCGCACCCGCACGTAGTAGGTGGTACTGCGCTTCAAACCCGTCAGCGGCAGAGAGAACGACGTCTGCGGCACGGACGTCGTCGTCCTGAAGATCGGCGGAGTCACCGTCTGGTTTGCATCTGCGGACCAGACAGCGTCGTCAAAACTGTACCCGTAATCGGGCTGTTCCTGCAGGTAGCGAACATCCGCGAGGGAGAACTCCGGGGTGGAGAACACCACGACAGCATCCTCTGGCCCGATCACGGACACCGCGACGGGGATGTCGTTATACCAACTGACGGGCCAGAGTGACAGAGGCGCGAGATTCCCCTCGGCATAACGGCGTCTGTTTTCCTCGTACGCTGGTCGAAGCCACTCGTCAAATATGCTCCAGGACACACCGGCGATTCTCTCACTGGCGATGATCGATCCCATCAGGCGGGAACGCTCCTCGGTCCGAAGTGAGCCTCGGGCAAAACCCGAGCGTTTTGGGAAATGTGCACCCAAGGCTTGTGAGTTGCCGTACCCGCCGGTGTAGTATCGGAAGACCAGATCGTTCGGACTGTGAGTCACGGCCAGTTCACCGGTCTCACCCTTCAGGGTCATGCTTCCATAGGCTTCTGCGTGAATGAGCACGCGACCGTCCCACCGGCCCCATGGGCTCAGTGAAGTGTGGAGAAACAGATGCCCGCTATCTCCAACGTCTTCGCGCAACTGCCGCATGAAATCGTACGTGCGCAGCCAGTTGGGCTTCGTTGCACTTCCCAATCCGTCGAGGTACCAACCATCCAGGCCATGCTCAAGCTGGAATTCACGCATCCACGAGAGGGCGTCCATCAACGTGGTACCGGTGACTTCTTCCCATTCGTAGGGGTAGAAGTACGTTGTCACGCGGAGGCCATGTGAGTGCGCAAAATCCGTAAACGGGCGTACGTACTCTGGTTCTTCGAAGTGATACTCCCAACGGCCATTTGCCTCGTTGAACACCGGCTTGTATCGAACTCCCGGGAATGGGTCCGTGACACCGGGCGGGAGAGTTGACGTGCTGTCGGCATAGTAATTGAAGTTGAAGAAGGACAATACGCCGAAACGGCGCTGTTTGTATCGGTCTATGATCTGCCAAGTGCTGCCACCTGTCCGAATCCCTTCAGGATTATACAGGTGCGCAACGAACGGCCGCGCATCCTCCCCATATAGCTTCTCAAAATCAAACGCCTTCGGCGGAAAAACACCGAACGCCGAACTCCTTCCCGTCGCCAACGTGATGGGGAACGTGTTCGGCACCCCTGCTCCGCCGCCGTACGTGCCCGGCGTGTCCGGGTGCATGTAGTGGCAGGTGCCGCCGTCGCCGTCGTTGTAGTAGAAATCGCCGTTCACCCCCTTCGCCCACGGCGGGTTCGGCAGCAGCGACGTGTACGTGTAGGTCAGGCTCGCCCCGGTGTTCTCCAGGAACACCAGCGAGTCCGAGTTGATCTGCACGCGCAGGCCTCCTGCGGATTTCAACACGCACGAACGCCGATCGGCGGACTCAACCGAGAAGACCCCCACCGACGGAGCGAACGTCAGCGTCGCCACCTTCCGCGGATTGACTGAATTCGTCGCCGGCGCGATCCGCCGCCAGGCGTCGATCCCGCCGGGTTTCACCTCGTAGACGCCGCCGGAGGTCGTCACCGTCACGCCATCTCCCTCCGGCAACACACTCACCACTTCCATCCCGTAGAACGGCGTTCCGGCCAACGCCATCGTCGGCGCGACCGTGATCGTCACGGTGTCGAACGCCGACTGGTCTTGCGATGTCAGCGTAAGCCGGAACTCCAGCGTGATCGGCCCGGAATCCGCCTCCGGCGCCGTGAATCGGACCAGGGGGCGGTCGTTCCGTTCCAGGGTCACCGCCGGGCCCGCGATCTGCGTCCACAGGAACGTGACCGGGGCTTGGCCGGAGTACGTGCTGCCCGACCCGTCCAGCGTGACCGTGTCGCCCGGGGCCACCGTCTGATCGGCGCCCGCGTCGGCCACGAGATCCCCGCCGGCCGGGTCATATAGGTCGTCCCCCGTCGGGCTGAAATAGCGGAAGTACGAGGCCGTCCGTCCGAGCGAGGTCGTGGCAGTCACGGATACCCGGAGGGGTTCCGTTCCGGTCAGCACGTGGTTGAGTTCGGGGCCGGCGGCGGTCGCGCCGTCGGACATCGACCATTCAAACCCGACCGTCTCCCCGCTCTCCAGGGTCGTCGTGGCGGCCTTGGCCCAGATCGTCGGCGGCGCGACGCCGTAGTCCACGCGGGCCTCGAACGAAACCAGGAAGTCGGCGGACGATCCGTCCACGCCCACCGCCACGACCTGTGACAACACGTAGGCCGGCCGGTTGGCGGGGTCGGTGGCCTGCAGTGTCACGCTGTACAGCCCGGCCCGCGCGAACGTATGCCGCACCAAGGCTCCCGTCAGACGAGTTGCGTCCCCCAGGTCCCACAGGAAGTGGTGACTCTCACGTTCCTCGGCGGAGATCCCCAGGACGTTCAGCACCCACTCGCGCGGATTGGCCGGATCGACCAGGCGCGCGAGAATCCGACGCGGTTCGCCGTCGGCAATGTCCAACGGTTCCTGCTCGGAGGGTGAGTCGCTTCCCGCTGAGGGCGGGCTGGTCGATGTGGATCGCGCAGGTGTGCTGCACCCTGCAACAGCGAGCCACGCGACAACCAGGCCCGCTGCAAGCCGCCCGCCCCACACGGCGCGCGGACGCCTCGCCACCCCATCCTGCCCTACTCGCCTGACGCGCCCGTCAACCGCTGATTGCATGAGGCCCCCATTTCGCCTGGTCCCCTTGTTCCACCCAAATTGGTAGTATGCGTGATATCGGCCTTCGCGATACGCGGCTCCTGTAGGTAGGGTGTTCGCAGGAGGCGTGCAGGGCGAGGTCGCGTGGGCCGTCGTTCGGTTATAGGTCGTTCGTCGTGGATTGTCGAACGCGGTCCTGCCGAGGCGTGAGCCGGCGGGCTCGCCATCTGCGGGACGGCAGCTATGATGTTGCTTCCAGCATGACAGAGTTTTACGCAATCCTGTCGCAGTATTGGACAACCGGCCTGCTCGCGCTGCTGGTGACGCTGGTGGCCACACCGTTGGCCATCTGTGTGGCGCGCCGCCTGGGCGTGATGGACGTCCCCGACCAACTGCTCAAGCCGCACGCCCAGCCCATTCCGTACCTGGGAGGTCTGGCCATTTGTCTGGGCTGGGCAATTGCGCTGATGGTGGCGATGGCCCGGGGCGTCGCTGACTGGGAGGTGCTCGGTCCCATTCTGCTGGGCGGGCTGGCGGTTGTGACCATCGGGCTTCTCGACGACCTGCGAGAACTCGCGCCGAAGCTGCGTTTGTCGCTGACAGCCCTCCTGGTGGCGGTGGTGCTGGTCCGAACGGGCACCGGCTATCACCTGGTGGATTCGGTCCTCCGGCCGCTTGGCCTGACCGTGCCCGCGTGGGCCGGCAGTTCGCTTTCGGTGCTGGCGGGTGTGGCCATCGTGCTGGGGGCGTGCAACTCGGCGAACCTGATCGACGGGCTGGACGGGCTGTGTACGGGAGTGACGGCCATCATTTCGCTGGGCTTCTTTGTGCTGGCCTCACATCTGGCTGTGTGGGGGTATAGCGAAGATGGTGATCCGGTCCGCCTGGTGATGGCCATTGCGATGTTCGGGGCCGCGTTGGGGTTTCTGCCGCTGAACACGAATCCGGCGAAGATCTTCATGGGCGACGCCGGGAGCATGCTGCTGGGATACAACTGCGGGATGATGATTCTGCTGTTCTCGGAGAGGGGGATCTTCCGGTGGGTCCTCGGCGGGCTGATGGTGTTCTCCCTGCCGATCGGAGATACGGCGCTGGCCATCTACCGTCGATGGCGAGGAAGGCGTCCGATCTTCGCCGGAGATCGCAGCCACTTCTACGATCAGCTTGTGGACCGGGGCATGACCGCCCGGCGGGTGGTTGCCATCAGCTATGCCGTAGCGGTGTTCTTTGCCGTCATGGGCTGCCTGTCCATGGTGCTGCGGGCCCGCCACGCGTTGGTTGTGTACGCACTGGTGGGGTTGCTGGTGTTGGGGATCCTGCGGGCCCTCAAGATGACGCGGCCGGAACGCGCCCAACCCACGCCGCAAACCGGTCGCCCGCGTCTGAGCGTTCTGTTCAGCTCGGCCGGGCGGCGGGTAGCGCTCATCCAGCAGTTTCGCCGCGCGGCCGGTGACCTTGGGCTTGACCTCACGGTCCATGCCGCAGACTGCCAGCCCATGGCCCCGGCGTTCCAGGTGGCGGACCGGACCGTGCTGGTGCCCCGCGTGAACAGCGCCGGATACTGCGACGCCCTACTGGAGTACTGCCGGCGGGAGGGCGTACACGCCGTGATCCCGCTGATTGATCCGGAGCTGCTTCCGCTGGCCGATGCCCAGGAGCGGTTTGCGGCGGCCGGCACGCGCGTGGTTATCTCGTCGGCCGACGTGGTTCGGGTCTGCGTGGACAAGGTCCGAACGGACGAATTTCTGCGGCAGCACGGATTTGCGATGCCGCGACTGCTGAACCCGTCGGACCTGGAATCGCCTCCGTTCCCCTTGTTCATCAAGCCGCGGTCCGGCAGCTCGAGCCTGGGCGCCCACACAATCCGAAACGCGGCAGACCTGGCCTACTACCGCAGCGTCGACCCCGACTCGATCGTGCAGGAGTTCATTGACGGCGTGGAGTACACGGTGGACGTTTTTGCGGACTTCGCCGGCCGGGCCCGCTGCGCGGTCCCACGGCGCCGATACGAGGTCCGCGGCGGGGAGGTGTCCAAGGGCCAGGCCGTTCGCCACGAACGCATGATGGCCGAGCACTGCCGGCTGGTCGACACGCTTGGCGGCTGTCAGGGCATGATCACCATTCAGTGCTTTCTGACCCCGCAGGACCACATCGTTTTCATCGAAATCAACCCCCGATTCGGCGGCGGGGCCCCGCTCTCCATCCGGGCCGGCGCGGACTCCCCCCGCTGGCTGCTGGAACTGCTCTTGGGACGCGAGCCCAGAATCGACAGGAACGGCTGGACCGACGGCCTGTTCATGCTTCGCTACGACGAGGGCATCTTCGTACCCCCGACGGCCCTGCCCCAGTCCGCCCCCCCGCAGAGACCCGCCTGAGCCCTCGATGCGGAACCGGCACTACTTGTGTCCGGAAATCACGCCATCACGGTCTCGCTCTCCGTTCGTTGGCTGGCCGAAGTCTTGCGGAGGAGACGTCGATCCCGCTCCCCTGCGGCGCAACACTGTCCCTGTCAGAATCCCATCGCCCGCACGATCCCACACATGATGCGCAGCACACCGTGCCCCATCGGCGGGCCGCAACGGGAGAAATGTCCCATTTGGTCCTCGCACGTCGACGCAACCCGCCACGGAAGCGGCCGAGACGCAGTACGCCCATGGAAGCGCGTCGGGGGGATTCCTGTTCTCCCGTTCAAGGAATTCCATGAGAATCGCGGACGAAAAAACCCGCCACGGGTTTGACACGCCGGGATTACTCGACTATATTTGTAGTCGACGTTGATCATCTTCGACACCCGTGGGGGGCGGAAACGCCCCTGGAGCCCGCCGCATGGCACGAAACCCGAAGAAACGCGACGCTCGCCGACCGGCCCTCAGCCCGCTGGAGCTGGAGGTCATGGACGTGGTCTGGAACCTGGGCGAGTGCACTTCGGCCCAGGTCACCGAGGCGTTCCAGCAGAAGAGGCCACTCGCGCCGACCACGATCCGCACCGTGCTGACCAGCCTGCGCAAAAAGGGATACGTCCGCCCCGTGCCCACCATCGAACGACGGTTCCGCCTGCGCCCGGTCGTGCCGCGAGAGGTCGTGGCGCGACGGTCGCTTCGTGAACTGCTTGCCTCGCTTTTCGGCAACACGCCCCGGAAGGCCATCGTCTGCCTGCTCGACGACCCGAACCTCACCGAGCAGGAACTCGACGAAATCCACCGCCTCATCGACGCACGCAAGCGAAAAGGACACCAGCCATGCCCCTGCCCCTGCCCCTGCCCGACCCCGGCCTCGCCGCCGGCCCGATACTCTCCCGCTTGCTCGCATCCAGCGTGGAACTGGCCTTGCTGGCCATCCTGATGGGCCTCCTGATCCCGGTCGCCCGCATCCGATCGCCGCGCGTCGTCTGCCTGCTCTGGCTGATCGTGCTGCTCAAGCCGGTGCTGTCGCTTTCCTTCGGCAGCCCCCTGACCGTTGTCCGCCTGGAACCGGCCACGGCCGATACACGCGATTCGATGACCACATCCGCCGAACCCCTCTCGATGCAAGGCGATGCGCCACCGGCGGAGTGGTTCGCGGCGCCGCTACGATACGCAGCCACGGGTCCCGAGGCCCTCGCGGCGCCCCCGCCCAGCGTACCAGCCCTGGCACCGCCCATCGCCATCGTCACGAAGGCCGACCCGGCGCTCGGCGAGTACGAGCCGCCCCCGGCGGTCAGCGCGCTGCCCTGGATTTGGCTGGCGGGCGTGCTGCTCATGCTGATTGACTACATCGCAGGCCGCCTGTGCCTTCGCGGAATCCTTCAGACCGCCCAGCCGGCGCCGGCGACGCTGGCCGACCACTATGGCCGCACCGCCATCCGGCTGGGCCTGCGTCGACCGCCGCAGCTTCTCATCACCGACGCGCTCGATTCTCCCGCCACCGCGGGTCTGTGGCGGCCGGTGGTGCTGCTGCCGACGTGGATGGTGCATCAGAACGACGGCCCATCCATCGAATGGTCGCTCCGGCACGAACTGACCCACTGGCGCTGGTTCGATCCGTGGCTGGTGTTGATCCGTGATGTGGTGCGCGCGGTGTTCTGGTTCCATCCGGCGGCCTGGTGGTCGGCGCGCCGCCTGACGGAGTCGATGGAGCTGGCGTGCGACCGGGCCGTACTGCGGAACCCGCGCGAAGCCACCGACTATGCCGAGCGCCTGCTCGCCATCCTTCAGCACGTTCGGTACCAGCGGTCCATCGCCATCTCTGGCAGCCTTTTCGCCACCCGCACCCTGGTGGTCCGGCGTATCGCTGCCCTGCTGGATGAGTCCGGCCTTCGCCTGCCGCCGATCACCCGGCGTGCCATCCTGGGCGTGATTGCCGCGGGCGTGTGCGTTCTCTCCGTTGGCGCCACCGTGCACGACCCGACGACGCAGCCCACAACAATCGTAAAACCCGACGGCTCTCGCGTTCTCCACTTCCCGGAGGATCGCCACCTCGGCACGCTGTACGTGAAGGACGCGGACACCAGGCGCGAGATCAAAACTTTCCACTACTGGATCGACGGCACGAGATGGGAATTCCTGGACGTGGCGCGCGGCGAAGTTGTCGTCCCGCCGAATCGGCACGTCCGGCTCATGCTGAGCATCGAGGGCTGGCGCGATCTATCCCCGCTCGCACGGCTTGCCCCGGACGACCTGTACGAGATCACGTTCAAGCTGCATCTGCCCGGCGCGCCTCGGCCCGACGACCGCTGCATGGCCCACCTGGCCCACCTGACCGGCCTGAAAGAACTCAACCTCTGGCAAACCGACATCACGGACGAGGGTCTTCGCGTGGTGGCCGGTCTGAAATCCCTGGAACGGCTCACCCTGCCCGATCGCGTCACCAATGAAGGTCTGGCCCACGTCGCCACGCTACCCGCGCTCAAGGCACTGCACTTCAAGAAGAACGAAGTGACAGACGCCGGGCTGGTGCATATCGAGAAGCTTCAGACGCTGGAGGAGCTTGAACTCGGCGGCGAGAAACTCACCAATCGCGGCCTGCGGAACCTCAAGCGGCTGCCGTCGCTGCGGTATCTGCTGCTGTGGGGCGACAGCATCGACGGCCGGGGGCTTCAGCACCTCGGCGGCATGAAGTCCTTGCGTATCCTGCATCTCGGCCACTTCAATCTTACGGACAACGACCTCGCCTGGGTTGGCCGGATGCGCGGTCTGGAACGACTCACTCTGTACGACACAGACGTCACCGACGCGGGCCTGAAGCACCTGCAATCGCTGCCCGCGCTGAAGATGATCGACCTTTCCAAGAGCGTGAACAACCCCCGCTTCCCCTTAACCAACCCGGGCATCAGCGATGCGGGCATGGTGGACCTGTCCGCGATCCGCACTCTGGAGCTTGTGTACTTACCGAACTGCTCGCTGACGGACGCGGGTCTGATCCGCCTGGCCGGACTTCCACACTTGCGGGACCTTGCCATTCCAATACCCACGTTCCGAGACGCCAAAGACTGCCCCCGGTACTACACCGCCAAAGGACTGGCCCGGCTCGCCGAGGTCGGCACTCTGGAATCACTGAAGATCGGCGGCCCCGGCGTCACCGATGAGGCCATGGCCTACATCGCAAAGATAAAGAACCTCAAGAGTCTCCTGATCTTCGGCGGACAAGTTACGAACGAGGGTCTGGCCCGATTGCGCGAACTCCGCAAGCTCGACAACCTGGACCTGTACGTCGAGGGGACCACGACCGCCGGCATATCCCAACTGAACGGCCTGCCCGCGCTGCGAGAGTTCACCGTCCACGGCTTCCAGACAGACGGCACCACTCTGAACCTCGGCGGCCTGAAGAACCTCGAGATGTTCAGTATGAACGCCAAGGGCCCCCTGCGTGATGAGGACCTCGCCTGCATGTCCGGTCTCAGTCGCCTGCGCGGGCTCCAAGTCGGTGGCGACAATCTGTTCACGGACGCCACCCTCGCCAACGTCGCCGGCCTTGCCGAACTGGATCGGCTCTGCCTCATGGGGCCCGGCATCACCGACCACGGCCTCACGTACCTGGCCAACCTGAAGAAGCTCAACACGCTCACCCTGGCCGGCCGGTTCACCGACCAGGGCCTGCGATCCCTCGAAGGCATCAACGACCTCAACTGGGTCCACCTGCACTCGTCAGAAGAAATCAGCCAGGCTGCCACGGAACGCCTTCGCGCGGCCCTGCCCAACGTCCAGATTCTCAACGTGGAATCCAACCGGGCGCTGCCCGCAGCCCCTGTGCACGCACCGAAGGCCGGCGACGTTGCCCCGCCGTTCGCGGCCGAAACGCTCGACAAGAAGACGGTGACGCTGCAAGACTTTCGCGGGAAGGTGGTGCTGCTCTACTTCTGGGCGACTTGGTGCGCGCCGTGCGTGGCCGCCACGCCGGACATCAAATCGTTCCAGGCAGACCTCAGCAAGTACCCGGACTTCGCCATGCTCAGCCTGAGCATGGATGATGACGACCACAAGGTCCGCGAGCACGCGAAGAAATTCGGCCTGGCCTGGCCGCAGACCCGCATCGGTCAACATTCGACCATCGCGGCGGATTACGGAGCGAGAGGTGCACCCCACTACGCCCTGATCGACCGCGACGGCCGCATTCTGTCCACGGACCACGATCTTATGGTGCTTCACGCCACCGCCGAACGGGCCCTCAAGGGCAAACACGGCAAATGACGGCCTCCCGTCAAGGCTCGCACGGCATCGGCTGAACCACCGGCCAATCGCCGTCGAGCACCACGACTTCGTTCAGGTCGCCTTCTTCCACGGCCGCGTACGGGATCAGGCCGGCCTGCCGCGCCCGCCCCACGAAGTCGGCCACCCGCGATCCGCTGTTGGCCGGCGTGTAGTTCGCACTCAACACGTAATCGGTGACCAGCACCGTCTTGCCGCGATCCGTGAATTCGGCCAGCGTTGCCAGCCGCCGCGTGACGTCCTCCTCGTCGTTCGGGTCGGTGCCCGAGTACACGAGGTCCTCGATGCCGATGCCGTCGATAACCGCGAAATACGCCTCGCTCAGATCGTCCAGCTCGTCGTCGTCGTTGTAGATGATCTCGTCCGCGTTCTGCGGGAACACCAGGAACCCCTCCACGCCGCGGGTGTCACGGGCGTATTCGGCGATGCGGGTGATCCAGTCGATCATGCGCTCCCGAGCCTCCGGCCGGGTCAACTCTTCGATCCCTTCGTCCGGGTCGGACCAGAACTCGAACGCATCCACGATGTCCAGATACACCCCGTCGACTCCGGCGTCGATGATGCGATCCAGCGGCGTTTTCTGCGGACCGCTCGCGGTTCCCAGGATGGTGGCCTGCCAGCCCGGGTCCCAGTACCGCACCTTGTAGTTGCCGCCCCAGTCCGGGTTGGACGGTCCCAGCCACGACGGGGCCACGCCGTCAATGGGCGCACCTCCCTCTCCGTTCACCCAGCCGGGGTCCCAGTAGTCGCGGTAGTCCTCCGCCTCGCCGATGCTCAGGTAGGCCAGGATCATCTTGTCGCCGCAGGCGCCGCCCTGGCGAATCGCGTCCAGCTCCGCCCGCGTGAACTCGCTGGCCGCATCCCCCTCGCGGCTCGGCTCCAGCACGAGCCAGGCAAACGAGGCCGCCGCCAGGGCCGCGTCCCCTACCGCATCCGGCTGCAGCACGTAGAGGAAGCTCTCTCCCGTCGCGTTGTCGTTGTCGGGCTGGTTGTCGTTCGCATTGTCGTTGGTGTTCGTATTGTCATTGCCGTTGGCGTTGTCATTCAAATTGGCGTTGTCGTCGTCCGCGTCGCCGCCCCCGCCGCCTCCATCGCCCGTCGTGCAGCCCGCCGACGCCGCAAGCAGCAACGCGGCGAACGCACAGAAGCCCATCTTCAGCCAATCAGACAATCGGCCTCGCGCCGCTCCGGGCGCGCTTCCAGACGCGTTCATGGTGTTCATGGTTGTTCCTCTCGTGATTTGCCCAGGCGCCGACCGCTTGGCGCCCGCAGCCCGAGAACATTATGGCCAGCCGGCCCTCTCCCCGTCCAGGCTTCGTGGCGGGTGGCATGCCCATTTCCGCCGAAGGCGGATCGGGCATGGCAATGCATGCCAGGTGTGTTCGGGCAGGGAACATGCCCGAGACTGAAGCCAGCAGGTAGGGTGACCGAGTGGTATTCCCCTCTGTCTTCGTTCTTGCGTCCTCACCTTCGGCGCTGAACGATTCGGACAAAGCACAAGCACGCCAGCGTCGCCAGTGAGGAAGGCATGATCATCGCTCCGCAGGGAGCGGTTGAGGCCGCCTGGCGACGGATCGCCGCTTCCTGGGCGGCCACCGTCACCTCAAGCATCTCTTCCGCCGCCACACGATGGCGTTCGACGTAGTCCTCCCCCTCCGCCTCATCCAGCACGATCGAAACGACGTACAGCCCACCGGGCGGGATCTGCTCGAACGTCTGGGTATGGGTGAACGTCTGCTGTGCGCCGGCCGCCAGTGGAGCAACATGTGTCTGGGACAGCAGGTACTCATCGCCCGCGATCGTGCCCACCGCCACCATCCGTACCCGCAACGCCGCCGACGTCCCCGCCTGATTGGTGTTGCCGCATGTCGCCGAAAAGGTTAGCGTCCGGTTCTCGAACGAGAACTCCCAAACATGCACGGCGATGTCCGCCGCGCCGGCCGTTCGCGCCAATCCCAACACGGCGCCGACCGCGGCAGCCGCCGTCCACACTTGCCTCGCGCTGCGCATGATAGTCCCCATGTCTAATCCGCCCTTCACCCTCGCGCGCACCAACCCCACCGACGTATCGGTTCATCCCCACCAACGATCGAGGCTCGTTCGCGTCGTGCCACCGGTTTCCGCCTCCACGCTGCTTCATCCCTGTCAAGCAGATGCCGATAACTCCCCGACGCGGCATCAGCGGGCTGCCGCACTCGTCATTCGAGGCTGATCGGCCAACGACAAAGATCAGGCACGGTGCGAAGACTTCTTTGGATCGCTCCCGTGGTCGTGTTGCGGAATCGCGGATGTGGGTTGCGGGAGGGGAGCGACGATCATCGAGCGGCCACGCGAAAGGCCAAGGGCGGAATCTGCCCGATCAGAGAACATTCCTTGCCGCAAGGCTGGTATGACCACGACCCGCGATCAAGACGGGAAACTGCGCCGCCAGGGACTCGAACCCCGGACCCGCTGATTAAGAGTCAGCTGCTCTACCAACTGAGCTAGCGGCGCGTGGCCAGACCCGTATTCAATCGTGAAAGGCGGAACCTGTCAACTTGGGCGGATTCCGACTCAAAAGGCCGGACCCGGAGCCGCGGAACTACCGCTGACGATGCACCATGAAGTGCGCCACGCCTGCCAGCGAGTCGCGGGCCGGACCGGGGCGCAGCACTCGCAGATGCTCCACGGCCTCCCCCAGGAAGCCGCCCGCTCGCTCCATCGCATACTGCAGGCTGCCGGACTGGTGCAGCCAGTCTCGCACCTGGGCGGCCGGCGCGCGTGAGCCGTTGCCCAGCACCGACGCAAGCCGACGGGCCACCGCGGGCTCACCCCGGCGCAAACAATGAATGGTCGGCAAGGTCGGCTTGCCCAGATCCAGATCCCGGCCAAGCGTTTTGCCCATTTCCGCCTCGGTGCCGGCGATGTCCAGAACGTCGTCGACGATCTGGAATGCCACCCCCACCAGTCGGCCAAAGGCTTCCATCGCCCGCACCGCCTGGTCCGAAGCACCCGCGAAATGCGCGCCCAACTCGCCACAGACGGCCGTCAGTGCTGCGGTTTTGCGATTGACGATCTCGTAGTATTCGGCCTCCGTCAGATCAGAGTTGCCGCGGTGGTGAATCTGCATCAGTTCACCCTCGCATACGGTTGTGGTGGCGGCCCCGATTCGGCAGGACGCGTGTCGGCCCGCAACGGAGCTGCACAGGTGGTACGCCTGAGAGACCAGGTAGTCACCCAGCAGGACGGCTGCCTCGTTGCCGTGCAGGGCGCTGACGGTCGGGCGCCGACGCCGTAGGTCGGCGTGGTCCAGCACGTCGTCGTGCAGCAGCGTGGCCACGTGGATCATCTCCACGACGGCCGCAAGGGCATTGTGGACGTCCGTGACTTCCCCGACGGCCCGGCCCGTGAGGAGCAGCAAGGCGGGTCGGAGCATCTTGCCCCGATACCCTTGCACGTACGCGCTCAATTCATTGATGAAGGGGAAATCGCTGAAGAGCGTGTCGTCAAAGAGCTGCCGGGCCCGTTCCAGATCGTCCGCGATGGGCGCATACAGGGGTGCCAGGACATGCCCGTTTCCATCCGGGCTGCCGACGGCCATCGAGCCGGATCGACTCACATCGAAGTCCCACAGCGCCATGCAGCCATTGTAGATCGCTCCGGAATCGTGGCCGAGCATGTTTCAAATCTTTTGAAAACTTATGAAATCACTCCGCTTCCCAGGCTCTCCGAGCGTTTCTTGCGGCGGAAGGCCCATCCTGCTGGGCAGCTACGGCGCGGGCAAGGCACCGGGGGACCGCCTTCAGCCGCACAGCGTGCTCGGAGGCTCGGCCAGGAACTTCAAGGCGACCCCGCAATGCATGGCGATGGCCGTCGGCAGCGCCGCGTCGTTGAAGTCGTACTTCGGGTTGTGGATCGCCGGCCAGTCGGGAATGTTCCCCGGGCGGACCCCCACACGGAGAAACGCGCCGGGCACCCGCTGGCAGTAGTAGGCGAAATCCTCGCCGCCCATGCTCGGGGCGTGGGTGTCGGCGACGCAGTTCGGCCCCAGCAACTCGCGTCCGACTTCGAACACCACCCTGGCGCATCCGGGCTCATTCACCAGCGGCGGATAGGCATCCACGAGCTCGAAACGAGCCTCAACCCCGAACATATCCGCCACCGCATGAGCCACCTGCTGCACCTGCGTCCAGGCCGACTCCAGCGCCGTGACGTCCAGGGCCCGGATGGTTCCCTTCATGCCGCACTCATCCGGGAGCACGTTGTAGGTGTGCCCCGCCGAGACCTGGCAGATGGAAATCACCAGGGGCGTCACGGGGTCGATCCTTCGCGTTCGGATGGCATGAACGGCCGTCACGATCTGGCATGCGGCTGCAACCACGTCGCTCCCGCGGTGGGGATACGCGGCGTGTGTGCCCGTGCCCCTCAGGATCAGGTCGAACGTCCTCGTGCCCGCCATGACCGGGCCCGCGGACACGGCGACATGCCCCAACTCCACGTCCGACCACCCGTGCAGGCCGAAGATGGCATCCACTTTCGGGTTGTCCAGCGCGCCCTCGTCAATCAGGCGGGCGGCGCCCCCGCCGGCCTCTTCCGCAGGCTGGAAGAGGAACTTCACCTTGCCGGGGAGCCGGTCAGCCAAACGAGACAGCACCATCGCCGCCCCCACCAGGGCGGCGGTGTGCCCATCATGCCCGCAGGCATGCGTTTTCCCGGGCAAGGTGGAGGCGTACGGCAGGTCTGTGGCCTCCTGGATGGGGAGCGCATCCATGTCTGCCCGAAGGGCCACGCACGGGCCCTGGCGACGGGAGTTCAGCAGGCCCACCACGCCCGTGCCGCCGACTCCGCTGCGCAGCGTCAGATTCGGGAGCGCGCCCAGATGCTCCAGCACGCGGCCAGCGGTGCGGTTCTCCGCAAACGCCAGTTCGGGGTGGGCATGCAGATCGTGGCGCAGTGCCACGACCGTATCCAGCACCCCGCGGATCCGCTCCGGCAAGTTCAGCAACGCAAGGTTCATCAGCATCTCCCCTGCAAGGCCATTTGTGCCCCGCTTCACAATCTGCAGCGAACCACTCTCCGACTCTGTGGAATCGTACGCCCCGGGGCGGGTGTGCAGAAGGGTCAGACGCACGAGCGATAACACGAGAGTTTTCGGGAAGATGGGTTGCGTCTGTCCATCTGGGCCGTTGTGCCGGTATTGGCACAGTGGGATCAGGACGCGTCAAGTTGGGTTATGGGGCGCCCTCCAGCCCTGAAATGGGGCGAATACCCGACTTCTGAACTGGCCCGATATTTGTCAGGACAGTTGACGTGTGGTATATTACTGGTGGCGGTAGGCTCCCCAACGCACCACTCTCCCCCATTTGAATTGTAGGACGGTATGGGTTCGCCCCCTGTCTCAGGGACGCGCGCGAAGGCCCTGCGGGGTCCGGCAAAAGAGGTCATAAAGGACGCACTCTTTGGGCAGAGAGACGTAGTAGATCGTAGATTGAAGCTGGGATGCCGGGTCGGGTTCGGCCCGGTCCATAGGCCTCAGAGGCTGAAGGAGTTGTGACATGGCAGCCAAACCGATCGACAAGCCCAAGCCGTACGGCACGGTGACGTACACGCCTCAGGCAGGTCTGCCCGGCAAGGCCGTGCTCAATGCGCTGGATCCGCAGGATCTGGAGCTGCTCGAGCGGCTCCTGTCCGAGCCGGTCGAATTCGTGGACCACCCGCGGCTGCGCAGCCGGAATGCCGACCAGGACCTGTTTGGAGCCAAGACGCAGTTGGCCGGTGCGGCCGCGACCGAGTTCGTGTCGCCGGAGCCGGTGGTGGATCCGACGCTGCCGGACTCCAAGGTGCCGACGTTGGACGCGGACCAGGAGCAGACGCTGTTTCTGCGGATGAACCTGGCCCGGGCCCGGATCATGGAAATCCTGAAGCAACACCAGAACAAGCGGCTGACGGCCGCGGCCGTCCGGCAGTTGCTGGGCTGGGGCAAGCGGGCGCTCGACGCCCGGGCGGAGATTGCGCGGCGGAACATTCCGCTGGTGCTGGCGATGGCCAAGCGGACGCGTCTGAACGGCGTCGACTACAACGAGTTGATCAGCGAAGGCAACATGGCACTGCTCCGCAGCGTGGAGAAGTTCAACTGTGGGCTGGGGTTCAAGTTCAGCACGTACTCGTGCCGGTCCATTCTCAAGGCGTTCTCCCGGGTGGCGATGCGGGCCAGCCGGCATCGCGGGCGGTTTCCCGTGGAGTTTGACCCCGCCATCGAGAAGAGCGACTTCATCGAGCGCAAGCGAGAGGAACACGAGATCAATTGCATCGACGAGCTGCGGTCGATTCTCATGAAGAACCTGGCCGAGCTGAACGACGTCGAGCGAACGGTGATTGACGAGCGGTTCGCCCTGTCCGCGCCGGACCCCGACACGGCCCAGCCCAAGACGCTGGAGCAGGTGGGCCTGATGATCGGCGTGACGAAGGAACGGGTGCGGCAGATTCAGAACCGGGCGTTGCAGAAAATCCGGCAGGTGCTGGAAGACAGCTACCTGGCGGCCTGACGAGACTCCTCCGCCACGGCGGCGGCCGAGAGAGAAGAGAGAGCAAGGGACTCGCGAGGCGGTCTCCGCGTTCACCGCGGGGGCCGCCTTTGCGTTGTGGCCGGGCGACCGGGGTGCCCGCTTCTCGCGTTGTGCAGAGGCCGGGCGGTCTGCGTTGTCGGGCCCGATGACCAGCCCTATACTGCCCGGAATCCGGCAGGGGCCGGGGCGCTTCGCGGGCGGGAAGGGGCGAAAACGCGGGAGGTGGGCGTGGATCGGTTTGAACTGGTCAGCGAGTACGAGCCGCAGGGGGACCAGCCGCAGGCCATCGAGAGGCTGGCCTCGGCGTTTACGAGGGGGGCGTCCCAGCAGTGCCTGCTGGGCGTGACGGGCTCGGGCAAAACATTCACCATGGCCCATCTGATCACCCGTTTGAACCGGCCGGCGCTGGTCATCTCGCACAACAAGACGCTGGCCGCCCAGCTTTATGAGGAGTTCCGGGCCCTCTTTCCGGAGAACGCCGTCGAGTACTTCGTCAGTTACTACGACTACTACCAGCCCGAGGCCTACATCCCCCAGCGGGACATCTACATCGAGAAGGACGCATCCCGCAACAACGACCTGGACCGCCTGCGCCTCAGCGCCACGTCCTCCCTGGTGTCGCGGCGCGACGTGGTGATCGTGGCCAGCGTGTCGTGCATCTTCGGCCTCGGCTCACCACAGGACTACAAGGCCAGCATTATCGCCGTGCTGGTCGGGCAGACCGTGGAGCGCGACGCCCTGCTCCGCCGCTTCGTGGACCTGCAATACTCCCGCAGCACGCTCGACCTGGACCGCGGCAAGTTCCGCGTCCGCGGCGACGTGGTCGAGATTCATCCGGCCTACGACGAGATCGCGTACCGCATCGAGATGTTCGGCGACGAGATCGAGCGGATCGAGCTGATCAACCCGCTGACCGGCGAGACGCTGGCCCACGAGCAGAAGCTCTTCATCTTCCCGGCCGTGCATTACGTCATGCCGGAAGACCGCCTGGAGGCGGCCCTGAAGTCCATCGGGGAGGAGCTGGAGCAGCGGCTCTCCGAGTTCCGCCGCCACGGCAAGCTGCTCGAAGCGCAGCGCCTGGCCGCCCGCACCCGCTACGACATGGAGATGCTGGCCGAGGTGGGGTACTGCTCGGGCATCGAGAATTACTCGCGGCACCTGGCGGGCACGCCGGCGGGGGCCAAGCCCTACACGCTGGTCGACTACTTCCCGAAGGATTTTCTGCTCATTCTCGACGAGTCGCACGTGACCATTCCCCAGCTTCGAGCCATGTACGCCGGCGACCGCAGCCGCAAGGAGGTGCTGGTCGAGCACGGATTCCGGCTGCCCTCGTGCCTGGACAACCGGCCCATGCGGTTCGAGGAATTTCGGGGCATGTGGAACCAGACGCTGTTCGTGTCCGCCACGCCCGGGCCCTATGAGCTGGAGGTCTGCGGCGGCGAAGTCGTGGAGCAGATCATCCGGCCCACGGGCCTGGTGGACCCGGCCATCGTTGTGGCCTCCGCCCGCGGGCAGGTGGCCGACCTGCTGCAGCGCATCCACGAGCGGGTCTCCGCCGGCGAGCGGGTGCTGGTGACGACGCTGACCAAGCGGCTGGCCGAGGACCTGTCGCAGTACATCCAGCAGGAAGGCCATCGCTGCCGCTACCTGCACAGCGAGATCGACACGCTGGAACGGGTGGAGATTCTGAAGTCTCTGCGCACGGGCGACTTTGACGTGCTGGTGGGCGTGAACCTGCTGCGGGAGGGGCTGGACCTGCCGGAAGTGTCCCTGGTGGCCATCATGGACGCGGACAAGGAGGGCTTTCTCCGCAGTGAGACCTCGCTGATTCAGACCATCGGCCGGTCCGCCCGCAACGTGAACGCCCAGGTTGTGCTCTACGCGGACAAGACGACGCCCAGCATGCAGCGGGCCATCGACGAGACGAATCGCCGCCGCGAGATCCAGATGGCCTACAACCGGGAGCACGGCATCACGCCGCAAACGATCATCAAGGCCATCCGCTCCGGGCTGGAGTCTGAGCTGAGCGCCCGCCGCGTGGCGGCCCAGGCCATTCGCGAGTCGGAAGAGCAACTGGACCGGACGGAGTTGATGGCCCGGCTGGAAGAGGAGATGCTGCACGCGGCCGAGGAGCTGGATTTCGAGCGGGCGGCCCGGCTGCGGGACCGCATCAAGGAACTGCAGGCGGCGCCGGAGCTCGTGCCGGTCCGCATGGCGGCGGAGCCGAAAAAGACGGGACGCGGCGGCAAAGGTGGCCGACCGCTGCCCCGACGGAGGCGTTGAGCGACGATGAGGACTCACGGCGACGACGTTCTGGACATGCAGGCCGTTCGGCAACAGGCCGTGCGCCTGGCGAAGATGGCACGCGACGAAGACCTCGGCTCGCGCGGCGACATCACCAGCGCGCTGATCGCGGACGTGGAACCGGCGAGCTTCCACCTGCTGGGCAAGGCGTGCGGCGTGTTCGCCGGCCGGGAGGTGGCCGCCGACGTGCTCAGCGTCTTCGAAGGCCGCATCCGCCTGCACTGGATGGAACCCGGCCGGGACGGCAACCGGATCGTCGAGCCGCCCACCCACCTGGCCACGCTGACCGGACCGCTGCGGGCCATTCTTTCCGCCGAGCGAACGCTGCTGAACTTTCTGCAGCGGCTGTCCGGCGTGGCGACGGCCACGCGCCGCTTCGTCGATGCCGTGGCCGGCACGCGTGCGGTGATCCTGGACACGCGCAAAACCATTCCCGGCTGGCGCTGCCTGGACAAGTACGCCGTCCGCTGCGGCGGCGGGCAGAACCACCGCCTGGGCCTGCACGACGCCGTGCTGCTGAAGGACAATCACCTGGCGGGCATTCCGGTCGATCGGCTCGCGCAGGAGGTGGACGGCATGCTGCTGCGGCTGCGCGAGCTTTGCCCGCCGCCGGCCTTCATCGAGGTCGAAGCGGACCGGCTCGAGCAGGTGGAGGCCCTTCTGCACGTCCGCGGCATCGACGTGATTCTGCTGGACAACCTGACGCCCAACGAGCTGCGGCGAGCGGTGGACCTGCGGAACCGACACGACCTGGCGGATACGGTTCAGTTCGAGGTTTCCGGCGGCGTTACGCTGGAGACGGTGCGGGCGGTGGCCGAGGCCGGCGTGGAGCGCATCTCCGTGGGCGCGATCACCCATTCCGCGGCCGCCCTGGACCTGTCGCTCGAACGGGTGGGGTGATGCAATGCCGTTGGCACCGGGCCACGACAGCCCAGCCCCCCACGCGACGACCGGGCGTCCATGGGTCATCGACGTGCATTGCCATTTCACGCTCACCGCACGGCGCTGGAATGAGGAGTCACCGTTTGATTTTGAACGCGGGCCGGCCACCCCGTTTGCCGCGTACAACTCGCCACGGCATCTGGGCCGGATCGGGCAGCGACTGGCCCGGCGATGGATCGGCCGGGGTCGGCATTTGGGGCCTGACGCGCTGGACGCCCGGCTGGAAGCGCTGTTTCTGAAGCATCTGACCACGTTTCGGCACGTGGACCGCGTGGTGCTGCTCGCGTTTGACGAGGTGCATGACGACGCGGGTCGAGCCCGCGGGCCGGCCGGCCGCCGACGTGATTTCGGCACGGACATGTACGTCTCCAACGGGTTCGTGGTGCAGATGTGTCGCCGGTACGCAGACCGGTTCCTGTTTGGGGCCTCGGTGCATCCGTACCGTCCGGACGCGCTGGATTGGCTGGACGCCGTCGTGCGGGCCGGCGCGGTGCTGATGAAATGGCTGCCGCCCGCGCACAACATCGACGCTGATGACACGCGGGTGATGGCGTTCCTCCGTCGGTGCCACGCGCACCGCCTGCCCCTGCTGGTGCATTACGGTCCGGAGTTCACCCTGACCACGCACAACCGGCGGGCCGAAGACCCGCGGCCGATGTTCCACGCGCTGCGCCGGCTGCGGGCGGAGAAGTGCATGCCCACGGTCATCGTGGCCCATGTGGCCACGCCGCTGCTGGGGCCCTTTACGAACGACAGCGCCTTCCGCTCGCTGCTGGCGGCGCTCACCGGCGAGTTTGCCGACGCGCCGCTGTACGCGGACATCGCGGCGCTGGCGGCCCCGTCCAAGATTCACGGCTTTCGCACGATTCTGCGGACGCCCGCCGTCTGGCCGAAGCTGGTGTACGGCAGCGATTTTCCCATTCCCTGCGTGCCCGCAGCGTTTCGCGACCGGCTCGGGCCGCGGTACCGCTGCGTCGCGGCCGAACGCAACTGGATCGACCGGGACGTGCTCCTCAAGCGCGCCGTCGGCCTGCCGGACGACGTCTTCACCCGCGCCGCCGGGCTGCTGCGTTTGCCATCGGATGGGGGAGGTCCAGATCGTGGATGATTCGTCGGCTTCAACCTTTCGCGCCTGCGCGGGGCTCGTTCTGGTCGCGGGGATCGCGCCGTCCGGTGGCATGTGGGTCGCCCAACTGCTTCCGTTTCTTCCCCAACCGCTCATCATGGGAGTGGTCCTCGGGTCGTACCTCGGCGGCCTTGTTCTGATCTGCTGGCCGCTGAAACGCTATATGCCGGTCATCGTCGCATGCCTGGCCGCCGTGGCGTACATCCAGATCCTGGCATTGGCCCGGACGCTTCCGACCTATCCTGTCACGCCGCCGCTGTTGTGGTTCGTGAGGACTACGGGTTACGTTCTGCTGGTTTTTGGGTTGGCGCCCCTCGTGTTGCTGGCGATTGCGGTGGCGGTCCGCCGTCGGCACTGGCCCGACTTCGCCGCCCACCAGTGTCAGCGGTGCGGCTACGACCTTTCCGGTTCGCCCGGACCGGCCTGTCCTGAGTGTGGAACCGCGTTTGACCGTGCTCCGGTACCCAATGGAACGGACTCGTAAATGTTGTTTGGGCTTGATGCGCCTGCGCTGCGTCGAGCCCGGGTCACTCGGCGGGACGCGTGGTCGGAGACTCCGAGGCGGGAGCATTTGACCCGGGGAACTGCTGGACACTCCAGAGGGGGTGTTCGTTTTCGTCGCATGCGGAGATCTGCGGGACGCCGTTGCTGCCGATCGCCATTTCGAGTCGGATCTTCTCCCTCTCGTCGCACATTTGCAGCATCGGTTTGCCGTCCGGTTGCAGGTACATTCCGGCCCGATACTTGCCGGTATCGTCAAACAGTGAGAACGACGGGGCGCCGTTCGGGTCGACCCACATCCCGGCGCGAATCGTTGATTCTCCCTTCCAGAATCCCAGTCGCATGAATCCTTCACGGGACGTGTCGATCTCGAACCGTTCTGCGCCGGTTTCACCCATTAGGAACAGACTGCTTGACCCGTCCGCGTTTGCCGTCAGCGCGACCCGGGGCTTGTCGGGTGCGTCCAGAATGTCGATCCCGGCGCTACCGTCTGCCTTCCGGAACACCGAGAGCCCCTTGCCCGGGGTCACGTCCCGCATTGACAACCAGGTGGACCCGTCAACCGAAACACCAAGGTATTCGCGTATGTTCCCCGCGGTGTCGTGCAGCGTGAGCCATGTCGGGCCATTCCTGTCCACGGAAAACACGCCTCGGACCACGCCGCTACGATCGACCACCTCGAAACGCCCGGCACGGACCACGCCCTGTACGGCCGGCCGGTTCAGGATGGCCAGCGTGATGAACGCGGAGCCGATGAGAATGGCAATCGCGACGATCCAGATTCGGCCGTGCATCTTCTGCGACCCCCCTCTTCTGGGGCAAATGGGACGCGGTTCCCCGTCCCTCTCACGTCCGGATGCGGTCGAGCAGCACGACGGCGACGGGGGTGAAGAGGATGATGGGGATCCAGCCGGGCAGGGCAGGCAGGCCGGCGGGGCTGAGATTCTGGCCGACGACGGAGACCACGAAGCACAGCCCGCAGGCCACCAGGCACTTGCCGGCGTCGCTGATCAGGTTGCCCGCCATCCGGCGGAGCAGGAACGGGATGCCCAGCAGCAGCATGAGCACGTTGACCATCGGCGTGGCGAATCGTTCGTGGCGGATCTGCGCGACGTGCTGCGCGTCCGGCAGGCCCAGCCCGACCAGATCGGCCAGTTGGGTGGAACTGAGGTAGCGCAGCCACTGCGACGACTGCCGCATCTGGATGTCCCGCGGGGTCAGGTCGCTCAGGTAGTAACGGGGGTAGCTGTCGGCGAGTTCCACTTGCGGGCCGATGGCGCCGGGGCCGCGAGTGACCTGTTGCCGCTGCAAACCGCGTTCCAGCTTCCAGCGCCCGCCTCGGGGAAGCCCGGGCTGGGATTCCCACGTGGCCTGCCCCGCCTCGATCACTTGCGTGATGTCGCCTTTTTCGTTCCGAATGAGGACCAGCATGTCGCGCATTTCGCCGGTGGACGGAAGGAACTGCCGGGCGGAAAGCAGGGCGCCGTCGCGGTCGTTCAGAAACCACACTTCATAGGTCCGTTCGCCCAGCGGGTCGTCGTGCCGGCGGGCCAGTTGGTGGGCCAGCGAGGGAATGATCCACTCCGTATTGACGAACCACGCGGCCGTGGTCGCGATGCCGAACGCGATGACCGGAACCGTCACCCGGTACAGGCTCACGCCCGAGGCCAGCATGGCGGTCATCTCGTTGAGCCGACGCAGACGGCCCAGGGTCAACATGCCGGCTACGACGGTGATCACGCCGGAAAGCTGCCCAAAGTACTTGAAGAGGTTCGCCCCGTAGTAGCTGGCGATGCCCATCGCCACCTGCCCGACCGTCCGATGGTCTTCCGTGAACTCGTCCATGTTGAAGAACAGATCGAGCACGATGTACAGACTGATCATGACGCCCAGGGCGATGAGGTAGTTCACCAGCAGGGAACGCAGGATGTATCGATCCAGAGTGCTGATCATGCCGGTTGCTACCGCCTCACGAACCGCGTCAGTACCAGGACATCCAGCACGCCCACCAGCGCAATGCCGGCCCAGATGATCAGAAGACCCGTTCGATCCGTGCCGACCTTCTCCGCCATCTGCCGCCCCATGATGATGATGACGGTCACCAGAACCGAAGGCACGAACGCGATGCCGAACGCGGTCAGCACGTGCGACCCGCGGAACACGATGGCCAGGGCCGCCCCCAGAACCACCAGCACGAGCACGCTGACGCTGAACGCCAGGCGGGCGTGGATCAGCGCGACCAGATCGCGGTGCATCGTGGCCAGCCGCTCGCGAAGCCTTTCGTGCAGTTGCCTGCCCTCGGGCCCGAGGTGGAATGCGTCTGCGGCGTCCTTGTCGAGCAGCATGCGCGGCGAATACCGCATGACCTCCTGGGTTGCAGGGGACGGCAGGGGAAACGGGCTGGACTCCCAGCGGTCCTTGCGGCTCGAGCGACCCGGCATCAGGGGATCGGAGAGACTCACATGGTCGAAGAACTCCAGCGTGACTTCGGCCCCCCGCGTCTCCGTACGGCGAATTCGGACGGCCGCCCGGTCGGACGTGATGGTCCGTTGCACGTCGCCGATGACCTCGCGGACCCGAACGTTGTCCGTGAACGTCAGGCGGCCGTCCGCCTCGTCCTGCACGGCGTTGTCCGACCGGAGTTCGTACCGGACCTTGTCGTCCCCGAGGACCACCGGCTCGCCTCGGTCGAACGCGGCACTCCATTGCTCCGCCAGGCCGTGGTAATAGAAGGCGTCGGCCATCGCGTTCCGCAGCAGGTCAAGCGGCTCTTGCACTTCGGGGATCGTGTCGGGCCGGCGAACGAACTCCCACAGCTCCGTCAGGTTGCGCCATTTCAGCTTCATCGCGGAGCGAAGGGGGATGGGAGTGGCCTCCAGGGGGAGAAACTCTTCGCTCATCCACTGCAATCGGCGGCGGTGGAAGTAGTGGGCCCCGTACATCTCCCCCGCCACGGTGGGCGGATCCTCCGTCTTGTCGAAGCGGATGTCCACGCGCTCCGCCGTCCCATAGCTGACCCACTCGTCCTTCTCCATCTGCACAAAGGCCACGCGAGTCAGGTTCAGAAAGTCCGGCTGGCTCACGCCGTCGACCACCGCGCCGGGGATCGCTTCCGTCGCATCGGCATAGATGCGGGCCTTCTGGCCCAGGGGCAGCCGTCCGGGCGACTGGAGACGTTTCTGCACGAGATACACCGCGTCGGCCTTCACCAGTTGCGTGATGTTCGCCATGAGCCCCGGGATGACGTAGTTGATGGTGTAGAACGTGACCACCGCCGACACCAGGCTGAAGAGCAACGTCGGCAGCAGCAGGTGGTGGATGTTGATGCCGCTGGCCCGGCAGGCGGTCAGCTCGTTGTCAGCGCTGAGACGCCCATACGTCACCGTGGCGGCGAACAGCGCGGCGACCGGCAGCACCAGGGCCGCCGATATCGGCAGGATGCGGACCATCACCATCACCAGTTGCCGAGTGGTCATCTGCTCGGCCTCGATGATGTTCATGATCCCGCCGGTGAGACCGGCCAAGGCGGTCAGGGCGACGGCCGTCAGCAGGAAGGCCTTGCCCATTTCGCGGAAGATGTATCCTTGCAGCGTCCAGAGCATGTTTCGTTCGGACCCGGGCTGGGCCGCCTTTGCCGTCGACCCGGCCCCGCAACCCCGGGCCGGGCCCGGGCGCACGCCAATACCATTCCGACCAGCGTATGTCCGATAATCGCCAATTGCAACTCCCCACGGCCTTTCGGCGGATTGAGCCTCCCGAAACGCCCGGGAATCGACCGATAAACGAGGCACGGTACACCCGCCGGCGGCTGCGGGACACGGTTCGCCGCCTGTTGGGACGCCGAATACGAGTGTGCGATGTCGTCAAGCTACCAGCGCAAGATTCTCGGACTCTCCCGCCTGCTGGAGGTGGTCGCCGAGGCCCGCCGCGCACGCAAGGCCGTCGTCCAGTGCCACGGCTGCTTCGACATCGTCCACCCCGGACACGTGCGATACCTGGAGTTCGCGCGACGGCAGGGCGATTTGCTCATCGTCACCCTGACCGCCGACGCCGCGATCTCCAAGAGCACGGCCAGCCCGTACATCCCCGAGGAGCTGCGCGCGGAGAACATTGCGGCCCTGGAACTGGTCGACTACGTCTACATCGACCCGTCGCCCACGGCGGAATCCGTGCTGGACGCCCTGAAGCCTGACATCTACGTCAAGGGGGCCGAATACGAGACGTCCGGCGATCCGCGGTTTCTCCGCGAACGGGCCATCGTGGAGGCGAACGGGGGGCGGGTCATCTTCTCCAGCGGTGAGACCATCTTCAGCTCCACGCGACTGATTGCCAGCATGGCGGCCCAGACCGATCTGGAACGGCAGAAGCTGGCCCTGGTCCGCCGCCGGCACCGGGTGACCCGATCGGCCCTGTTCGATGCGCTCGACCGCTTCCGCAGCCTGCGCGTGGCCGTCCTGGGAGATCTCATTCTGGACCGCTACGTGTTCTGCGACACGATCGACATCGCGGGCGAATCGCCCATGATGTCCCTGGCCGAGCTGCGCGAGGAACGGTTCGTCGGCGGAGCGGCCGTTGTGGCCCGGCACCTGGCGTCCCTGGGCGCCCGGCCCTTTCTCGTCTCGACCACGGCCGTCCACGATGACAGTGAGGTCGTGCCCGTCCTGAACGAGGAAGGCATCGAGCACCATCTGGTCCCCACGCGTCCCGCGCTCGTGGAGAAAACGCGATACCTGGTCGAGCACAACAAACTTCTGAAGGTCGACAAGGCGGCCCGCATTCCGCTGGACACGCGCATGGAGCGCGAGGTGGCCCAGCGGCTGCTCCATGAGCTGGACCGCATCGACGCCCTGATCATCTGCGATTTCGGCTACGGGACGGTGACGGCCGGCTTGCTGCGGCAGCTTCTGCCGGCTTGCACGGAGCGCGGAATCGTCGTTACGGCCGATACCGCGGGCTCCCGGGGGCACCTCGCGGAGTTTCAACAAGTCGCCCTTCTGTGCCCGACGGAACGCGAACTCCGCGCCATCCTCAACGATTTCGACGCCGGGTTGTCCAGCGTGGCCTGGGAAGTGATGGGCAGAACGCAGGCGAAACACCTCATCGTCACCATGGGCGATCGGGGGGTCGTCGTCTTCACACGCCCGACCCTGGAAGCGGACAGCCCCGGATGGTCCGGGCGCCTCCGCAGCGAACACATCCCGAGCCTCTCCGAGCACAGCGTGGACCGGCTGGGATCCGGCGCCGCGCTGCTGGCCGTCACGACACTGGGGCTGAGCCAGGGGCTGAATCTCATGCAGTCGGCGTGGCTGGGCATTCTGACGGCGGCGGCCCAACTGGGCAACGTGCCCGTGCGAATGGATGAACTGAGGGCGCGAATCCGGTGCTGGACGGAGCCGACCGCCCCCGCCGTGCGGGAGGAGCCGCTCGCCGTGGCTGCCCTGACCTGACCACAGTACCCGAAGCCCTGACCAAAGTACCCGAAGCGGTTCCTCGCCAGATACACCGTAACTCCATTCTTCTCAGCCGGTTGCGCACCCTTCTACCTGGGGGAACGTACGGCGCCATGCAATTCGCTGCATTTCCGGGGCACGACTGGTCGAAAAGCATTTGATCGGTATATCAAACACGGGTTGGGTGATATAATCTTACCGATATGGACGGCCCACCTGCAGACATCTGGAAGGAATTCGAGCGGAACGTGGTGAGCCACTCCGCCGCGCACCACATTGTGGCCATCGCCGAGCTGCTGGAGTCGCGCGGGTATGCCCGTGTGTCGGACGTGGCCAAAACGCTGAACATCACGCGCGGCAGTGCGTCGCTGACGCTCAAGGCCCTCAAGCAGAGGGGGTTTGTGGAAGAAGACGAAAATCGCTTTCTTCGTCTTTCCGCGAACGGAGAGAGCATCGCCCGCGCGATTCTGGGCAAAAAGGCGCTCATCCGCCGATTTTTCACGAACGTGCTGGGGGTCCCCGAGGGAACGGCCGAGGTGGATTCGTGCAAAATCGAGCACCTCGTCGGGCCCGGAACCATGCGACGCCTGGACCACTACCTCAAGTTCCTCGATAGCCAGCACCGGGCCGTCCAGTCGTTCAAGGAGGCTTGGCGCCATTTCAGCGAGTCGATAGAGGATGCGCCGGAAGCGCCGGCCCGGTCACCCGCGAGGGGTGCCGATGCGCAGGCCGATCTCCCGGCCGGTGCGTGAGGCGGCGTTCGGCTCCACCGGTTCTGACGGCTGACTCCTGCGGGCTACAGCAAGGTTGTACGGAATGTCGATTCCAGTAAGGTCCATGGCATCCGGCTTGAAGGACATCCACAAGAAGATCGCTGCGGATTACCAGCGCATTTTCTCCCAGGACGGTCAGGGGCAATGCGAAGCCCGCATTTCCATCCTGCGAGCCGTACTGGACCGCGAGGGCCATTTCACCGTCGACGAACTCCGGGAATTGCTCGAGCAGGCCGGCGTGTCGTACGAGCGGGATTTCCTCGCCCGGACACTGGAGTCCTTTGTGCATTACGGGCTGGTCTGGGCGGTTCGCGCGTCAGATCGTCCGGTGCGGTACGAGCACGCTCACCTCGAACGCCACCACGACCACGTCATCTGCGTGCGCTGCGGCCGGATTCGGGAAATCGATGCGGCCAGGCCGCGGCGGCTGGCCGAGATCGAACAGGCGACGGGCTACCGCGTGCTCGACGGGCAGGTGACGGTTCGCGGCGTCTGTGAGCAATGCCTGGCCGGTCGGCCCGAGGTGTTTCCGCTTTCCGCGGGGGCGCCAGGGGAAGAGGTTCACGTGGTCCGGCTGGAGCTGACGGGACCGGAACGCAAGCGGCTGATCGGCATGGGCCTGGCGGAGCGGGCCCGGATCGAGATCATCAGCCGGGACGGGGAGGCGGGGGGCGTCATCGCCATCGAGCAATCCCGCGTGGCTGTCGGCCGGACCGTGCTGGATCGGATTTTCGTGCAAGCCGGCCGGGCCCCGCAGCCGGCGGTTTCCCCGCGGGCCGTTCCCCTCACAGAGCTGGGTGTGGGCCGCCGGGGCCGGATCGTACGGATCACCGGCAGCGGGCCGATCCGGCATCGCCTGATGGAGATGGGGGTGACGCGCGGGGCCAACGTGTTTGTGGAACGGGTGGCCCCGTTGGGCGACCCGATCGAGGTGACGATCAAGGGCTATTACCTGGCCATTCGCAAGAACGAAGCGGCCCAGATCATCGTGGAGCCGTAACGGCATACGCATGGTATTGTTCGACGCCACTCAGACCCGCCAGACCATTCTTCGAGCGGTCATTGCCGGCAACCCCAACTGCGGCAAGACGTGCCTGTTCAACGCGCTGACCGGGGCGAACCAGAAGGTCGGCAACTACCCGGGTGTGACGGTGGAGCGTCGCGAGGGCCGGGTCCGGTCTTCCGAGGTTGCAATGACGGTCGTTGACCTGCCCGGCACATACTCGCTGACGGCGCTTTCGGCGGACGAGGTGGTCGCCCGCCATACGATGCTGCACGAGCGGCCGGCCGTGGTGATCAACGTGGTTGACGCGGCCAACCTGGAGCGCAACCTGTACCTCACCGTCCAGTTGATGGAAATGGAGATGCCGCTGGTCGTCGCCCTGAACATGGTGGACGTGGCCGAGCGGCACGGAATGACCATCGACGTGGATCGCATGGCCGCGGTCCTGGGGCTGCCGGTGGTGCCGACGGTGGGCAACCGATGCCGGGGCATCCAGGACCTTCTGAGCAGGAGCCACGAGGTGGCGTGTCACACGACCGACGGCGCGACGCGGGCAGTCACGTACGGGCACGGCGTCGACGACGAGGTGGACGCGCTGGCGGCCGTCGTGGCGGCCGATGCGAAGCTGTCGGGCCGGTATCCGGCTCGCTGGGCGGCAGTGAAACTGCTGGAGAAGGACGAGGAAATCATCCGCGACATGCGGGTGGCCGCAGCGCATCCGGCCGCCGTCGAGGCGGCGGCCGCCGTCGCGATCCAGGCGATCGAATCCCATTACCACGAGCCGTCGGAAGTGATCCTCGCGGAGGCCCGGTACGGATTCGTGTCGGGGATCATTCGAGAGTGCGTGACCCACGGCAACGTGTCGCGGCGGTCCGTGACGGACGCAGTGGACGCGGTGGTGTGTCATCGACTGTTGGGACCGCTCGTGCTGGCCGGCGTCGTGTACTCGCTGTTCGTGGTCGTGTTCAAGATCGCCGATGAGTGGCACTGGCTGTTCGGCCGAAGCCCCACCCAGTGGATGCAAACGCTGTTTGCCTGGCTGGCGTACCAGGCGGGCGGACTGGCCGACACCTCGCCGATGCTGCATTCCCTGCTGGCGGACGGGGTGATCGGCGGGGTCGGGGGGATCATGGCGTTCGTGCCGCTGATTTTCGTGATGTTCGCCTTGATCGCGGCGCTGGAGGACACAGGGTACATGGCCCGGGTGGCCTTCGTGCTGGACCGGGCCCTCAAGGTCTTCGGGCTGCAGGGCAAGAGCATCATGGCCATGATCGTCTCCGGCGGCCTGGGCGGCGGCGGATGCGCCGTGCCCGGCGTGCTGGCCACGCGGGTGCTTCGCGATCGGGAGGACCGGCTGGTCACCATGCTCATTGCCCCGCTGATGAACTGCGGCGCGAAGATCCCGGTGTACCTCATGCTGATCGGGGCGTTCTTCGCGGAGCGCCAGGCCGGCATGATGTTCCTGCTCTGGCTGCTGTCGTGGGTGTTCGCGCTGATCTCGGCCGTCGTGATTCGGAGGTTTGTGGTGCGAGGGGCGCAGGCGCCGTTCGTCATGGAGTTGCCCACGTACCACGTCCCCACCCTCCGCGGCGTGCTGCGGCACACGTGGAGCCGGACGTGGATGTTCATTCGCAAGGCGGGCACGCTGATCCTGGCCACCAGCGTGCTGATGTGGTTCGCGATGTACTTCCCCCGGGCGGACACGGCGGATATCGACGGCCGGATCGCCTCGTTGCAGAGTCAGACCGCGGATTCGGACGCGTCGGCACAAGCAGATGCCCTGCAGCGCGAACGGCAATCGGCTCAGCTTCGTCACAGCGCCGCCGGCCGGGCGGGTACGGCGTTGGAGACCGTCACCCGGTGGGCCGGCATGGACTGGCGCGACAACATCGCCCTGATCGGCGGATTCGCCGCCAAGGAGGTCATCGTCAGCACGCTGGGTGTGGCCTACGCCATGGCGGACGCGGATTCCGACGAGGGGGGAACGCTCTCGGCCCACCTGCGGTCCGATCCGGGCTGGACGCCGCTGCGGGCGTTCGCCCTGATGGTGTTCGTGATGCTGTACGCCCCGTGCGTGACCGTGCAGATCATCACGCGTCGCGAGTCCGGCTCGTGGAAGTGGCCGCTGTTTTCCATGACGTACACGATCGCGCTGGCGTTGCTGATGGCCACGCTGATCTACCAGGTGGGCGGTGCGTTCGGCTGGGGGGTGTAGCGGCGGCAGGAGTTTTGGCATCGTGTGGTGGGAGTGGCTGATCGTTCTGGCGGCGGCGGGGATCGCGGGGGCGTGGTTCGCGCGGTACGTCTATCGCCGAGTTCGGCAGGGCCCCCGCGCCAACTGCGCGACCTGCGAACGACGGAGCCTGGCCTGCCCGCCCGGACTGGTGCAGATTCAACCCGAGGCGGAACCGGAAGTTCACCATGCCCGTGGAGATCGAAGCGAAGCTGAAAGTTGAGTCGCTGGAGGCCGTGCGTGAACGGCTGCACGCGGCCGGGGCCGTGTTCGTCCGCGATGTGACGGAGCGGAACCTCCAGTACGACAGTGCCGACGGCCGGCTTCGGCAGGGCGATTCCGTGCTGCGGGTTCGCTCGCTGGAGGTCCACCGCGGCGCGGCCCTGCCGGCCACGCTCACCTACAAAGGCCCGCGCCTGCCCGGCCGGGTGAAGCACCGCACCGAGATCGAGCTGGCCATTGCGGACGCCGAGTCCGCCGCTCGCCTGCTCGAGTCCCTGGGCTACGTGCGCCTTTGCCTGCTGGAAAAACGGCGGGAAACCTGGCAGCTTGAATCGTGCCACGTCGAGCTGGACGAGTTGCCGTATCTGGGCTCGTTCGTCGAGATCGAGGGCCCGGACGAAGTGAGCATCGCCCGCGTGCAGCAGCGGCTGGGCCTTGCCGACCGCCCGCACATTCCGCAGGGCTACATCGCGCTGCTGTACCAGCACTGCCAGACCCACGGCCTGCCGTTTGCCGAAATCACCTTCGCCCGCGCCGCCCAACACACCGACCCCCGGTACAGCGTTTGAACGCGGTTGGGCGAGTGATGCTCGTCTTGTTTGTGGGACTGGCTTTGCGTTGTGGGACCGGCTTTCCAGTAGGTCTTGGGAGGCTGTGGGCTGTAGGATTGGTCCGCACGGCGGACCCTACTCCTGTTTTGTGGGACCAGCTTGTCTGTGTGGGACCGGCTTGTCTGTGTGGGACCGGCTTTCCAGTCGGTCTCTGTTCCTTGTGGGACCGGCTTTCCAGCCGGTCTGGTCTTCCTGTCCTTCGAGGTTCCAGTTTCGAGTTTCCATTTCTCGAGTGTCTGTGGGATCCCGGCGCGCCGGGATTCCGGCCGGTTTCCGGCGTGAGTGATTGCCCGGGTGTACGCTGCTTTCTGCTTCATCGTTCACCTGT
>Ga0334889_1001169_pt1 | contig 36017 bp, 32 predicted proteins | sample GraSluR1_MG_2_FD_207222 | JGI IMG/M metagenome (GOLD analysis project Ga0334889, IMG submission 207222) | Sludge microbial communities from methane-producing bioreactor in Wageningen University, Netherlands - Granular Sludge_8_08-R1 | ecosystem: Engineered > Bioreactor > Anaerobic > Unclassified...
TGTACAATCAAGTAACATATGTTACTAGTCTAAAAAATATTTTATTTTTATAATTTTATGAAAAAAGAAGAAATTAGAGTGTATTTCATAAAATTAAGAACAAAGAAATATTCTTATTCAAAATGTCAAAAGTTGATTTATGATGAATTTGGTTACAAATATCATATTTTAACTTTAAAACGATGGAATTCTCGTTTTAACGAGAATGGAATTTGGGACTTTAAAGATAAATCTCGATGTCCAAATCGAGTTTATTACAAAGTTACTTACGAAATTGAAAAACATATTTTAGATTTTCGTAAAGCAACTGGTTGGGGTGCTTTAAAAATTAAACAATCTTTAAAATTAGATATTTCACATGAAACAATAAATAATGTTTTACGAAAACATAATTTAGTTCGTAAAGATGGAAATCGTGGTCAAAGAGTTAAATATGTACGATTTCAAAGGAATCATCCTAATTCACTTTGGCATATTGACGATAGTGAATTTGGAGATAAAGATAAAATTATTGCTGTAATTGATGATGCTACACGATATTGTTTAGGAATTTTACATGTTTCAACTGTTACGACATTGATTGCAACAGAATTTCTTAATGATTTAATTAAGAAATTTGGGGCACCAAGAGAAATAATTAGTGACAATGGTGCTCCTTATGGTCTAAATAGTAAACATTCAAAATTTGATGTTTGGTGTAGAAGAAGAAATATTATTCATATTCGTACTAAGGTCAAAAGACCTCAGACAAATGGTAAAGTTGAAAGATTATTTGGTACAATTGATAAAGAAATTACATTTTGTAATAACGATTTGGAGTTATTTAGAATGAGATACAATCACTTAAGACCACATCAGAGTCTTTTTTCAAAGACTCCTGCTGAAGTTTATTTTGATTTTACAAAATGGATTTAGAAAAAAGTTATCTGGTAACATATGTTACCTGACTACACAACTTGTTAAATATAGTAAAATTTATAATAATTTATTATATCAAATTTGTTATGAATTCAACTTTTTGTTCTAAAAAATGTATATCACCAATTGTTGCAACAGCTTTATTATTAGTTGTTGCAGTTGTTTCAGTAGTTGGTTTTCAAAATTGGTTTGGAACGTATTCAACAAGTATTTTAAGTGGTGTTGAGAGTTCATCATCAAATGATGTTAAAACCAGTAGAATAGAAACAATTGTTGGAAACAGTTTGTACATAAAAAATGATTATGATAATTTAACAATTAAAGATATAAAAGTCAATGGTTACAGTTGTTTTGATAGTGAAACAAATTATTCTAAAGGAATATTAGAAATCAATATAACAGATTGTATTTCAAACTTAAACATAAGTACACCAGATATTATAGTTATAACGGATAAAGGCTTGATTGAGAAAAAACTTTATGTAAAACATGTTAATATTACAGAAACAGGTAGTGGTAGTTTGCCACCAGTAGTTGATTTAAGTTGTTCTTTAAATGGTACTACTATTGAAAACGGTTCATCACATACATTTTATCTGTATGATAAACCATACAATAACGTAGCAGGATGTTCTTTAATGGCACAGGTAAGAACTTGTAATGATGGAAATTTAGATGGTTTAAGCAACTATAGTTATTCAATATGTAATGATAGTTTAGCACCAAGAGAAGGTGGAGAATGGGTACTTGTATTTGCAAATGAAGATTTAGGTGTTAATAATGATTTTTATATTATGAAATATGAAGCAAAATTTACAAACACAGTAAGTAAAGTACAGGATGCAATATATCAGGTTTGGCGATATGATAATGCCGGAGGAGATTTGAGCATAATATCATCTCCAATACTTGAACCAATAACATATATTACTCAACCAGATGCAATTTCTGCATGTAATTCTTTAGGTACAGGTTACAAATTAATAACTCGTGCTGAATGGGTAACAACAGCAAGAGAAACAGAAAACAATACATATAATTGGAATACTAGTATAATATACTCAGGTAGTATGTATAGGGGACACAGTGATAACTGGCCTGCATATTCGTTGCCTATTCCAAATATAAATGATGGTTATATTGGAACAGGTAATGGTGGAACATCAATAGAGAGAAGAACCTTGAAATTATATAATGGAGAGATAATATGGGATTTTTCAGGTAATGCATGGGAGTGGAATGATGACTTTTATAATACTAATGAAGAGAGTTCATTAGGTCAAGGTTCGACTGGTTGGTATGAGTGGACATCTGTAAACTCATCTTATAATGATTTTAAACCCTACAATACATCTTTAACATCATATAATGGAGTAGGAAAAGTCTATGCTAATGTTGAAGATGCACATCCAAGTGGAACAGTGCATTCATTTATGTCTGGTGCTTCTTGGTATAGTAATGCAGGTTCTGGTGCTTTTGCATTAGCTTTAGGTCATGCTCCTTTGGGCTTGCATTACGGTATTGGTTTTCGTTGCTCATATAATCCTTGATTTGAACTTTATATGAGATAATTATTGTTTAAAAAAATGATTTGTTAATGTATGAAATTATGTTACTGATACAATTATGTAAGTTTTTTGGATTTTGTAGTTACTTAAAGCTAATTTTTGAGGTAAAAAATGAAAAATAGTTGTATTAATATTATTCAATTATTTTTGCTTTAACAATTAAATATTTAAATAAAAAACTGATATAATTATTATGAAAACATTGATAATATATTATTCAAAATGTGGTTGTACGAAAAAGATTAGTAATTATATTGCAAAAAATATTGCTGAGTGTGATTGTTTAGATATTAAATCAGTAAAGCCGGATGATTTAATGAAATATGATTTTTTCATAATAGGATCTAGTTTGCATGCTGGTGGTATAAATTCTAAAATAAAAAAACTTCTTGAGAATATGCATAATTTTTTTGCTTTTAAAAAAATTGCCTTTTTTATTGTTGGAATGGATGAGCAAAACTTAGAAAAAAGATTTGAAGAGAATTATCCTGAAACATTAAGAAATAAATCTGTTGCAAATGGAATGTTCAAAGGAGAGATTGCTCTTTTAAAACTTAATTTTATTGAAAGATTTATTATAAAAAAAATAATGAAGACAGAACATGATATTTTAAAAAAAGGATTTAGTGATGTTGATAAGTTTATTGATAAAATAAATCAAAAAAAATAAAATTGTAAAATTTGTTTTAATCATTAATATAAATCATTCTTTTCGTATTTTAAAAAATTTTCATCATCATATATATCGTTTGTTTTTATTTTATCCATTCTATCATGTTTAAAATAAAATATTACTCTTTTTCTAAATCCAAAATAATAAGTCATTAGCGAATTGATCAAAAGACTAATTATTCCCATAGAATATTCTTTTGCAGCAAAAATCAAAAAAAAACTGCTTATTATCATAAATGAAAAGAAAACAGCAAGCAATAATCTTACAATATTTTTTCTTTTTAGTAATAAAATACCAATAATTATAAAAATTATTGCAACAAATATCAATCCAATACTAGTATATATTAGATTTGCACTTGTAAATTGTGTTAAATCACTAAATGGTATTAAATGATTTACTGTTGCTGGTCTAAAAGAAACCATAATTCCCAGTATAGATATCAAAAATGCTGATATAAAAAATATAATGGAAATTATTAATACGCCTATTGGTCTTTTTATGTTTTCCATATGATTTATATTTTTTTGATGTTTATAAATATTTAGTTTTGCTGGTTACAAAGTATAGTAACTTACCTGATTTTCTGTTTTGTTTTTGGCTATTTTTATTATATCGTCAAGATTTGAACTTGTTGTTTCTATTTCTAGAATTAATTTGCCTGAATTATCATATTTTTCAGATTTTAAGTTTATGTTTTTTCTAAAACTTGAATAAAAATTACCTGTAAATTTTGCAGGTATTTCAAGTATTAATTTTACAGAATCTATTTTTATTGGCATTATTTTTTTTAATTGATCTAAAATTTCTTTTGATTGCATTTCTATTCCTGTGTTTGGATTTATATTGTATTTTAATTTATTTACTTCTCTTTCTATCATGCTAAATGTATATTTTGATTTTGTTTGTGGATTTATTGAAATTGAAGCTATATAATTAATTATTTGAGTTTTTTTGCTTTCCCTTAGATTATTTAAATATGATGTTGGTATTTGACATTCTCCTTTTATTAATATTTCGTACATTATTTGTTCTTTGTTCATGTTTTTGAATATCTTATTTAAACTTACATCATTTGCTAATTCTCCCTTTTTTTGATCTTTAAATATTTTTTCTTCACATATTACATCGTATATGTTTTCTATTTTTGGGTTTTTTCTAAATTCATTGAGTTTTTCAAAATCAATGAGCATTTCAAAAATTTCTTTATCTTTTTTAAGCCTTATTTCAAATGCTTTTTCTATATTTGCCATTTTACTTCATCATATTTTAGTTTTATAGGTTTAATAAATCTATCTGTATTTTTTAAACAATGTGAATATAAATATTATTGCATTTTACTGAAATATTAATAAGTTTTGGTAGTTGTTTGTTTAAAAATAATTGAAAAGAAGTATTTTATTTATGGTAGGTGTATATAATAGTCAGCATCTCTTGTTGAACCTATTCCTGTATATATTGGGAGAGTGAATTTCTCAAACTCTAAATCTTGACTTTCTGATGCCAATTTTAACCTATCGCTAAAGCTTATTAAAAGATCAGAGTTAAACATTTTGTTGAAATTCTTTGTTTTCTGGTTATTTTGGCAACATAACTTAACAACTATTGAATTGTATCCTGCAGAATTTAAGTGATTGTTTAATCTATTATTTGTAGGATAGTATCCTGCAGTTATTGACTGTGAACATATTGCAATTTTATATTTTTTTGATTTATAGCTTGTTTCTGAAATCAAATCTGTATTTTTAGAGAATAATTTTTCAAAAAAAGTTTTTGTTTTTATTTGTGGGTCTATCCAATTTATTATTTTTTGTGCAGAACTCTTATTTTCTTGATTGAATCTTTCCAGCTGACTATATATTTTTTTAAAGCCATCTTTGTTTTTAATAGCCAAAAATTTTATTCCTTCTTTTTTACATTTTATAATTATTTTGATCAAACCTGCTGTTTTTTGTGTTGAATATTCTAATTGTTGAATATTTTGTGTTAATTTTTTTGTGTCTATTAATTCTTTGTAAAAATCATTTATTTCGGATTGCATTGATGTTGGTATCATATCACATGCTAAATGTGTGATTTGTGCCTGTTCTATTATTAAAGGAATTTCTTTTGTCATTTTTTGTTCTTCAATTTCATCTTGATTGTAACAAAAGAAAACTATGTTTGACCTGTCAAAAAATGAAGAATAGGTCATGTTTTTATGATTTTTTCTTATAAAATCTGCTATTTCTGTTTTTGTTGCACTAAATCTTACATATTCGTTGTCTATGATGTTTTCCAAATTATTCATGATAATGCTATTGTGCGTTACTAATATTTAAACTTTTTTATTGTAACTATTTTAAAGTAGTTTTTTTTAGTTTGGATATTTTTTAATTTTTAATTATTAATTAGTAATGTTTATAAAGATAACATAAATTATTTATATTATTATAATTTTATTGTTTATTTTATTTCTCTATATACTATATATAGTATGTTGTTTTTTTAAATTAACACAACATATTGATTTTTTCTTAAATAATGTAATCAGGTTTGTTGTATTGATTAGTCCTAAAAAATGTTTATATAAAAAATAAAAATATACTTTGTATGACTCTTAATAACAAACTTAACAACATTAAAATAGTTAAGAGAGATGGTTCACAGGAGAATTTTAATCCTGAAAAAATAAGATCTGCGATTCAAAAGGCTTTTATTGCTTCTGGCTATGATGTTGATGAAGAAAAATTTGATGAGATTACTAATGAAATTGTCGATAGAGTGATATTTGAAGACAAATATCCAGAAATTGAGGCGGTTCAGGATGTTATTGAGCAGGTATTACTAAATAAGAATTATTTTAATGTTGCCAGAAATTATATAAGATATAGAGAACAGCATAGAATGCTTAGAAGTTCTAAAAAGGCTTATGTTGATGCAATAGACTCTATTTCTGACTATGTTAATCTTCAGGATTGGAGAATTAATGCTAATGCTAATCAAGGTTATTCTTTAGGAGGTATGATTCTTAATGTTTCAGGTAAGATGACTGCGAATTATTGGTTAAAATGTGTTTATTCTCCTGAAATAGGTAATGCACATCTTAATGGGGATTTCTATATTCATGATTTGGATATGTTTTCTGGGTATTGTGCTGGATGGTCTTTAAGACAACTTTTAAATGAAGGACTTAATGGAGTCCCAAACAAAATAGAGTGTGCTCCTCCAAAACATTTTGATTCTGCTTTAGGTCAGATGGTTAATTTTCTTGGTACTTTGCAGAATGAATGGGCTGGTGCTCAGGCTTTTTCTAGTTTTGATACATATCTTGCACCTTATGTTTACAAGGATAAATTATCTTATAATGAGGTTAAACAATCTATGCAAAAATTTATCTTTAACATGAATATTCCAAGTAGATGGGGAGCTCAGACGCCATTTTCTAATTTGACTCTTGATTGGAAAGTTCCTGATGATTTGAAAAATCAAGTGCCTATGTGTGATTCTGAACCTTTACTTAAAAATGAACCACATCTTACATACAGCAATTTTCAAAATGAGATGGATATGATAAATAAAGCATTTTTAGAGGTTATGATTGAAGGAGATTCAAAAGGAAGGATTTTTACATTTCCTATTCCAACATATAATATCACTGAAGATTTTGAATGGGAGGGAGAAAATGTTGATTTATTATTTCTTGCAACTGCTAAATATGGTATTCCATATTTTCAAAATTTTGTAGGATCTCAGTACATTAGGGACAAGGATGGAAATCTTATAGAAGATGAACATGCTTATAAGCCTGGTGCTGTAAGAAGTATGTGTTGTAGATTACAGTTAGATTTAACAGAACTTCTTAAAAGAGGAGGTGGATTGTTTGGATCTGCAGAGATGACAGGTAGTGTTGGAGTTGTTACTATAAATGCTGCAAGACTTGGTTATCTTAACAAGGGAAATAAATTAGGATTGTATTCTGCTTTGGAAAAACTTATGATTCTTGCAAAAGATTCATTGGAAATGAAAAGGAAAGTTCTAAACAAATATATGAAAGTTGGTCTTTATCCTTTTACAAAAAGATATCTTGGAACATTAAAAAATCATTTTTCAACAATTGGTGTTAATGGAATGAATGAACTTATAAGAAATTTTACTAACGATGAACATAATATGACAACAACATATGGACAGCAATTGGCAAAAGATGTTCTTAACTTTATGCGTGAAAAAATTAAAAGTTTTCAGCAGGAAACTGGAAATCTTTACAATCTTGAGGCAACACCAGCTGAAGGAACATGTTATAAATTAGCTAGAGAAGATAGAAAAAGATTTCCAGACATCTTACAGGCAGGGGCTGGAGAAAATTTCTACTATACAAATTCATCTCAGATTCCTGTTGGATTTACTGATGATCCTTTTGAGGCTTTAGAGCTTCAGGATGAACTTCAAAGAAAATATACAGGAGGAACTGTATTACATTTTTACATGGGAGAGAGCTTTTCAAATGCTTTAGCATGTAAAAACTTTGTTAAAAGGGTGATATTTAATTATAGATTGCCATATATAACAATAACTCCTACATTTTCAATATGTCCTGAACATGGTTATATAAGTGGTGAACATCAGTTATGTCCTAAATGTGCTGATAGTGGTGTTGAAACAGAATGTGAGGTTTGGACTAGAGTTATGGGATATTTTAGGCCAGTTTCTCAGTTTAATGTTGGAAAAAAGGGAGAATATAAGGAAAGATTGAGCTTTAGGGAAAGTAAAACAAAGAATTTGCAATTAAGTGAAATAATAAAAACTCATTAAGAATGATACAAATTCCTAAACATAACATTTTTTCTGGTATACAAAAATTTACAACAATAGATGATCCAGGTAGATTGTCTGGTATTTTATTTACAAAAGGGTGTAATTTTAGATGCAGATATTGTCATAATTCGTATTTTCTTTTACCTGAATATCCATTACTTTTAAATTTGGAAGTTGTGGATTTTTTAAAATCTAGAGTGGGTCTTTTGGATACTATTGTTATTTGTGGGGGTGAGCCTACTATGCATGGACAAGGATTGATTGAATGGTTAAGATTTATAAAAAGCTACGGATTTAGGGTAAAATTAGATACTAATGGGACAAATTTTTCGTTAGTTAAAGATATTATTTTAGAGAAACTGATTGATTTTATTGCAATTGATTACAAGGCTCCAATATCAAAATATAAAGATGTTGTAGTTGTTGGAAATGAAAACATATATCAAAATATACTAAAAACCATAGAATTAGTAGCTAAAAGTGGTATTGAATATGATATAAGGACTACTGTTCATTCATCACTTTTAACAAAAGATGATTTGCTCATTATGGTTGATGAACTGAAAGGAGCAGGGGTTGATAACTATTCTATACAAAAATATGTTGATTCTAAAAATGTACTTGACAAGGATAGTTTAGGTTATGATCAATCTAGTCTTATGATTATGGAAATTAAAGATCTTCTTAAAAAAAAATTTTTAAAATTTGAGCTTAGAAATTTTTAAAAAAATATAATTCCTATATATGTCATATAAAGAACTACTGAAATAATTCCCCAAAGACTGCTTACTTTTTTTTTAGAAATTAGTATTATAAAAAGTGTTGTTGCAATTGCAAGGAAAATTATACTTGATACATAATCTGTAATGTTTAAAGATATATTTTTGAGTATTCCACTTACTCCTAATATAAAAAAGACGTTTGATATATTGCTACCTAATATATTACCTATTGCAATATCAAAATTTTTTGATTTTGCACATGTATATGTTACCATTGCTTCAGGTAATGATGTTGCAAAAGCAACAGTTGATAGCGTTAGATAAATTGTTGGTATTTTCAATAAATTACCTATGTTTTCAATTGATACTATAACGCCTTTTGCTCCTAAATTTAATATTAAAAGACTTACTGCTAATATTAAAAAAAGAACAAAAGTTGGTAATTTAGATAATTTTGATTCTTCAGTTTCTTTTGCTTCTTGTTCAATTTCTTCTTTATTCTCATTTCTGATTTTATATGTTAAATATAAAGCATAAGAAAGGATAAAAACAATACCAATTAGCATATTTAATTGTTTAAATAATATTACAAAAATTACAGCTAAACTTGATATTGCAAGTATTGTTTTATCAAACAAAGATGTTTTGCTGTTGAATTTTTTAGAAAATATTACCAATATTCCAAATATAAATAGAATATTTGAAATATTGCTTCCGATCACTGTTCCCATTATAAATGATGCAGGATCTGAAGAAGAGAATATACTTATAATTGCTGTAAAGAATTCTGGAAGAGATGTTCCTACTGCAATTATTGTTAATCCTATTATAAAATCGTTTAAACCAAATCTTTTACCTATATTTGCAGAACTTGATACAAGATGTTCTGAAGACTTGATAAGCATATAAAAACTTAGTGCTAATATTCCTGTGTAATAGAGTATAATTGTATTCATCAGGATATTATATTTATCATGCTTTATAAATTTTAGTGTGAACTTATTATTGTGTAATTTAAGATTTAGATGTTTTTAGATTGCTGTTTGTTTAATTGAATTATATGCTTGTTTATAAAAAGGTTTTTGCTAAAATTTAAAAATGCCAAGTAATTATCATATCTTATGAGTTGTTAGCTCAGCCTGGTTAGAGCATCGGACTCTTAATCCGGGGGCCGCGGGTTCGAATCCCGTACAACTCGTATTTTTAGTAATTATTCTTGTGAAAATAGTTTTGTTGTTTTTGTTAAAATTTAGATGTTAAAAACTTATTAGTATCTTTAAAGTGATTAACAATATTTTTAATTAAATATTATGCATAGTATAATTATGAGTGTTTTAGGAATGTTAAGCTCTTTAAGTGGTAGTATTTTTAAAATAATGAGTAATGGAAACTTACTTTATGGGTTATATTTTTTTGCGTTTTTTTTTCTTTTGTATACCATATTGTTTAACCTGTTTAGATTTTTATCTGATAAAAAAGGAAATTCTAATCCTCTTTTTGAAAAAAAACCAAGAACTGTTATAGCTGGGGTTGTATCATTTATTTCTACAAGTAGTCTTTTTTATGGTAAGAGTGTTGAGAATGTTCTTGCAATATTTCACGGAGTATTAGGTTTTTTTTTCAACTTGCTTTTAGCTATTGTATGCTGTTATGCTGTATTTAAATTGCTAAATAGGAAAAGAGGTGAAAATGAAAAGGTTGAAAATTGGGAATATGCATTGGTTTTTCTGTTTGTTTATCTTGCAACTATGTTTTTATTACCACAGGTTGCAATTTATAATAATTCAACAGGTACATGGACAGCTGTAAGATCTGGATCTAACACTCCTTACCTTGCAAGATTTGATAGTGTTAATACCGATGTTATTTTTGATGTTCTTGTTATAACAAATGAGCTTAGTATGCTTGCATTATTTATATTTTCTTTAATGTTTCTGTTTTCTCTTTTTTCTGGTAAATCAAATGATGATGTTTTATCAGAAGATGATAAAGAACATAGATCTAAGGTTTTAAAAACAAAATTAGACTTAAAGGAAATTTCTGAGAAAATGAAAGAATTATCTGAAATTTTTAAGGCCAAAGAATCAATAGTTAGTCAACTTACATTAAATTTGAAAAGGTATTTGACAAATAAAGAATATGATTTTAAAGCACATGAAATTTCTAGAAAAACTGATCAAAATGTAGGGGAGGATGGAGAATAAAAATGGATACAATTATAAAAAGAATTTTATCAGATTATAGAACATCTAATGAAAGCATGGTCATTTGTGTTGAAAGATTACTCAAAATGATTGATGAATTAGAATTTGATGGTGTATCTTCTGATCATCTTGCAGGAGCTTTTGGTTTTTTGGGTGTTAAGAATGATTTGCAAAAAATTCATGATGCATTTAGGTTAAGTAAAAAAGAAATTATTGAGATATTGAAGAAATTAAAGGATATAATTAATCAGGAAGCATTAAAGTTAAGTGATTTGGATAGATATATTCAGACAAGTGATATTGAACTTTTACAGTCATCTGTTAATGTTATACAAAATTATATAAGAGAACAAAGCGTTGAAATGAATAAAATTTCAGCACATTTGCCTGATATTGTTGAGGAATTTACAAGGTTTTTTGGAATTGCTGATAGATCTTTTCAAACACAAGCTGATGATTACGATAAATATGTAAGAGATTTTATAAGTAGAATCAAAAATATGCAAATTGATGAAATTGGAAAATCTTTAGAAGTTATTTGTGGTTTTTTATATCGTTATAATGAAGGGTGGAAGAGTTATCTTTTAGAACATTTGGGTAGTACTTCAGATTCTTTAAAAATTGCAAGAAATTTTTTTAGTAATAGTCATGGAGAACATAATTATAAGATTGCAAAAGAGATATTTGAAGCAGAAACTTTAAGTCATGAAAAATTATTGGAATTATCAAAAACATTGTTTGGAACTATTAAATCAGGAGATAAAGAAATTGTTGAAATTATAAAGGAAAAAGTGCCAAAAAAAACTGCTCAGATTCCTGAACTTTCTCTACAAAATCAACAATAACATTTTTTAAAAACTATGCTATATATTGAAGTTTTGTTTCTATTCTTTCATCTTTTTTTTGTTTTGGAATTAAAACTCCTGTATTAAGGTATGATTCAAGACCGATTATTTCTGTAAATAATAATCTATTTCCATTTTTAGGTGATGTTGCAAAAAGTGGTTTTTCAACTGTTTGTTTTGGAGATTCTTTGAGTAATAAAATTTCCATGCATTTATTTGTTGGGTGTTTTTTTTTTACATATTCAAAATACATTTCAAGTAGTTTTTTATCATTGTTAAAAAATGTTAACCATATAGGGTTTGATGTTATAGATAATTTTGATGATTCAGGTCCACAATATTTTAAGGCTTCTGTTCTTGTTAATTCTAATCCTTGAACTTTTTCATATATTACATCTTCTATTATTAAACCGTTTGATTGTTCATCTATTTGGGAATTTAAATCAATCTTTCCCAATCTTTGTGAATCATATGATATTTTTATGTTTCCATTTGGATGAAAAAGGATTGAATCTAATGTAAACATGTTAAGGTTATTCCAGAATTTAAATGTGTTAAAATCATAAGATTGCATGTTTGATGCTATTTTAAGTCTTTGTTTTGCAATTTCATAAAAACTTAAAAATCCATCTTGTTGATAAAGGTAAATACATTCTTTTAGATTACCTAAAAAATCAGGTATTAGTAAATATTTGTTTGTTGAAGTACTCATTTTAAATTTTACTGTTTTTTTGTTTTATAAACTTTTTTAATAACTTGTTTGTTTTAATTGATGAAAAATAAGATTACTATAAAAAGTAATAATTTGAAATTTAGAGAAATATGTTACATATTGTATTAAAATTGTTTAAAAATTCATCGTATTGTTCTGCATTAACTCTTTTTGGGTTCATTAATATGAATTTATTATTATGTTTTATTAGTTTAAAATTTTTGTTAAAATTGTTTAGCAGATAACTTGTTTTTTCTGAATCAAAGTAAGTTAATAGTTCTTCTTTGTTACCGTTTAGTATAAAGTTCTTGTTAAATTCTTGGTTATTTTCTATTTCTATTTTGCTCTTGCTAAAAAAACCATGTTTAGCAGATAATTCAAAATCAGGTATTTTTTTGTTATTAATTTGTTTTTCAACTACATTGTAATTATATGATATTGTTGTTTGACCTGTAGATACTGTGTATGATATTTCATATAATAATGAATCGCTTGAAAGACTTATTATGTTTTTCATTTTTTTTATTCTGTATGTCTTAAATATATCAAAATCATATCCTTCAAGAATTCCTTCTTTTTCATATTTTAATCCTTTCTGATTAGCGTATTGAATTATTTTAGAAACTCTTTTTTTTTCCATTTTAATTCCTAAGATAACGATAAAAATGATGAATAATGCTATGCTACTTATTATTAGAATTACATTGTATTCCATATTTTATCTTTTATTTTTTTGTTTATATATTTTATGTTACAACTTTAGTATCTTAGTTAAATTTATAACCGATGCTTTAAAGGATATTATGATGACGGATTATTACGAAGAATTTAACCTGAAAATAAAAGATAAGATGAAAAAAGCATCTGAAGACAAGACTTTGTCAGAAGAGGAAAAGAAGAATAAAATTTTTGTTGATGGAATGCTTAAAAGGATGAATCAGGAAAAATATATATAAAATTTGTTAAGCTTTATTTTAAACGTTTCTAATGATTTTTTTTATTTAAGATTTTTTAGCATTATTGATTGTGTTGGGAATGCAAAATTTATTTTTTCTTTTTTAAATTCTCTTTTTATGTCTAATAGTATTTTTTCGTGTAAATCTAAGTAATCTTTATATTCTGGTGAATTTACAAAATATACAAATTCGTATAGTAATGCAAATTCATCAAATTTGATGAAATTGGCTCTGTCAAATATTGCAAGTTCGTATTTAGAAACAACTTTTTTTATTATTTCAATTCCTTTTTCAATTTTTTCTGTTGGTGTTGAATATTCTATGTTAAGTTTTTCATTGATTCTTCTTTTTTTGAGTTTGGCGTAATTGTGAATGTTTGATTCTATTAAAATTTTATTTGGAACACTTAAAAGTTCTCCGTTTAAATGTCTTACTCTTGTTGTTTTAATTCCTATGTTTTCAATTGTTCCCCTCTCGTTTCCAAAATAAATAAAGTCTCCGTTAACAAATGGTTTATCTATTAAAATTGAAATGTATGCAAATATGTCTGCTAATATGCTTTGTAATGAAAATGCTATTATTATACCTCCAAGACCTAAACCTGTTACAAGTGTTGATATGTTAAAACCGATATTTGATATGTAAAAAAGTATTGCTGATATCCAAAGGATGGTTTCTATTATTATTAGTACAAATCTGTTTGCTTGTGGATTGTAATTTTTATTTTTTTTTGTTTGTAATATATTGTATTTTGCAAATAGATATTCAAGAATTACTTCTGTTATTCTTATAGTGTAAAAAAGTGTTACAGCTAAAACTAACATGTCTATATATTTTGTTGCCATTTCAGGAAACTTAAGAAGTGATAATATTACTGCTAATGGTATGAATAAATAATCAAAGAAATTAAAAAATCTTAATATGTTATCAATTTTTTCTTCTATTAATTCAATTTTTGTTGTAAATTGTGATAGTTTTTTTTCAAGAATCTTTTTAATAAGATATTTTATTCCATATATCAATAACAAGGAAATCATTATTACAATGATTGTTTTCTTGATAGCTTCTATGTTGTTGTTTTCTAAAAAATATTCTAGGAAATCTACTATTAATAAATCATTCATACCTATAATATTTATTTCTTATTTTATAAAACTATTTTTTAACTGGACTGTGCTGAGAATTTAGTAGATTTTGTTTATATTTACTTTTTATTGAGTACTACATTTTTTTATAAATGTAGTAAAATAGAAAATCTTTATATGGATATTAAAACATTAAGGAAGAAACAGGCTGAGTCTATTGCTGATAAGATTGGTTCAAAAAAACTTACTGCAAAAGATGCAATGATTAAACCGGTTATATTAAAACAGGATGATAAGATAGATATAATAATTAAAAAACTTAGAAAAGAAGATACTAATTATGTTATAGTTGTTGATGAGAACGATAAATTTTTAGGGGAAATTACAGTTGAAAATCTTATAAGGATAATGGTTAATGCTTCTCTTAATGAGCCTTTGGTAAATCTTTTAGATATAGGTTATAGTAGATCTATAAATTATACAACAGCTAAAGATTATGTTGTAAGGCATAATAATGTTGTAAGCAGTGATGAGTCGATAATAGAAGTTTTAAGATTGATTGATAAAAAAAATGTAAATTACATTCCTGTTCTTAATTCAAAACAGAAAATTATTGGAGTTATTACACCTAGCAGTCTTTTAGATTTACTTAGTAAGAATTAGAAAATGGCTGTTGAGTTTTTTATGGATATAAGTATTATAATAATACTTGCAATGGTTATTGCTGGGATAATGAGACTTTTAAAACAACCATTGATAATAGGATACATAATAACAGGGATATTGGTTAGTCCTTATTTTCTTAATATGGTAGGTCCACAAGAAACCATGCAATTATTGTCTGATATAGGGATAGCTTTTCTTTTGTTTATAGTTGGCCTTAGTTTAAATCTTGACATGTTAAAGGATGTTGGAAAAATATCTGTGATTACAGGTGTTGGACAGGTTTTGTTTACTTCTTTTTTTGGTTTTATTATTGCAATGTTATTAGGTTTTAATATTATTTCTTCCTTGTATATAGCTGTTGCTTTGACTTTTAGTAGTACCATAATAATAATGAAGTTGCTTTCTGATAAGGGAGACTTAGATACACTTTATGGAAGGATTTCAATAGGTTTTTTGCTTGTTCAGGATTTGATAGTAGTTTTTGCATTAATCATTATATCTTCTATTGCTAAGGGTGGAGGAGAATTAGGATTTGTTCTTTTTAAATCGTTAATGACTATAATTGCAATTATATGTTTGGTATTGTTGTTTTCTTATTATGTTCTTAAAAAAATAATAAATTATGTTGCAAATTCTCAGGAATATCTTTTACTTTTTTCGATTGCATGGTGTTTTATGCTTGCATCTTTGTTTGCGTTTATGGATTTTTCAATAGAGATTGGAGCATTGCTTGCTGGAATAACACTTGCAGGTACAAATTATAAATTTGAAATTGCATCAAAAATGAAACCATTAAGAGATTTTTTTCTTATATTATTTTTTATAATACTTGGTTCTCATATGGTTTTTGCTGATGTTAGTGCATATATTGTTCCTATTACAATTTTTTCATTGTTTATATTAGTTGGAAATCCTTTAATAGTGATTGTTCTTATGGGTTCTTTAGGGTATACAAGAAGAAATGGATTTCTTGCTGGATTAACTGTTGCACAGATAAGTGAATTTTCACTTATTCTTGTTGCTATGGGAGTAAGTGTTGGACATTTGGATAAACAAATACTATCAATAGTTACAGTTATAGGATTAATAACAATAACAGGATCTTCTTATATGATTATATATGCAAACAAGATATATCCATTATTTTCAGGATTTCTTAAAATATTTGAAAGAAGTGGTGTTAAGGTTGATGATCAAAAAAATTTCAAGAATAATTCTTTTGATGTTATATTGTTTGGTTATAACAGGATAGGATTTGATATTTTTAATTCATTTAAGAAAATTCAAAAAAAATGCCTAGTTGTTGATTATAATCCAGATACTATTACTGAATTATCAAAGGCAGGAATTGACTGTGTTTATGGAGATGCAGGAGATATTGAATTTTTAGATGAACTTTTATTGTCAAAAGCAAGAATGGTGATATCAACGATTCCAGATTCTGATACAAATATGTTATTGATAGAAAAGGTTCGTTTAAAATATGCTGATGATGTTATAATAATTGTAGTTTCACATCAGATAGATTCTGCTTTAGAATTATATAAAGTGGGAGCTTCTTACGTGATACTTCCTCATTTTTTAGGTGGAAGTTATGTTTCATCAATGATTGAAGATTATCAAATGAATGTAGATTCGTTTTTAAATGAAAAATTAAAACACATAGTCTATCTTAAGACAAAAAAAAATAAAAGGCATGAACATCCTTTACATGAAAAATGAAAAAAAGAAATATTGAAATTAAAAAAGACAATTATTGGTATCTAAGAACAGTTGATGAAGTGTTTTTGGAATTGAATTCTTCAAAAAATGGACTTGAAGAAAATGAAGCTAAAAAAAGGCTTGAATTGTATGGCAAGAATAAATTATCATCTGAAAAATCTTTTGCATGGAGAAGAATACTTTTTGATAAAATAAATTCTATATTAATATATATTTTGTTTGGTTCATCTGTTATAGCTTTTCTTTCAAAAGAAATGCTTGAATTTTATATTATAATTATTATAATATTTATGACAGTATTTCTTGGTTTTTTTCAAGAATATAAAGCTGACAGAACCATAAAGGCTTTAAATAGCCTTACTGCAAAAAAAGTTTCTGTTTTAAGAAATGGTATTAAAAAAGATATTCTTGCACATGATTTGGTTATTGGCGATATAGTTTATCTTAAAAGGGGAGATATTGTTCCTGCGGATTTAAGAATTATTGAATCTGGTGGACTTCAGATTAATGAAGCAATAATTACAGGAGAATCACTTGATAGGGTAAAAATAAAAGAACATTTATCAGAACAGAATACAAGTGTTGCTGATATGATAAATATGGCATTTAGTTCTACATCTGTTACTGCTGGAAATGGTATTGGAATAGTTGTAGAGACAGGTCTTGATACTTTTATTGGGAAAATATCTTTGTCTATTGAAAGCATAAAGAATGAAAAAAGTCCTATACAAAAAAAAGTTGATGGAATGAGTAAAATGATATCATATATAGTTATAACAGTTGCAGTTATATTATTTGTAATACTTTTGCTAAAAGGTAATTCACTTTATTTTAGTCTTATTCTTGTTAGTGCTGTTGCAATATCAGGAATACCTGAAAGTTTCCCATTAGCTCTAACTTTTACATTTTCAAATGGAATTAAGAAGATGGCAAAGCAAAATGCAATTGTTAAAGATTTGAATTCAGTTGAAACTTTAGGAACTACTACTGTTATATGTACTGATAAGACAGGAACTTTAACTGAAAATAAGATGAGAGTAGTTAATGTTTATTTGCCATCTGGAACTAACTATCTTATAAAAGGTTCAGGATATGATCCTAAAAATGAATTTTATTTAAATGATAAAAAAAAGTATAGAAAAGAAATCGAGATTTCCCAAAATTTTACAAATGTTGCAGTTTTATGTAATGATTCTTCTATTGCATTAAAAGATAATGAGTGGTTATTATCAGGAGAACCAACAGAAGGAGCTTTAGTTACTCTTGCAAAGAGTCTTGATGTTGATGAAAATGTCTTAAGAGAAGATAATAAGAGAGTTTTTGTTTTACCTTTTGATCCATTAAAAAAATTTATGGTTACTGTACATGAAAATATGGATAAGAAAAATGGATATGATTTTTATATGAAAGGAGCTGGTGAAATTGTTCTTGAAAAATGTTCATTTGTAAGAGTTGGTGAGAAAATATTGAAACTTGATGATAAAATTAAGAATAATATAATTTTAAGCATTGAAGATTGCAATAAAAATGGTTTAAGAGTTTTATCTTTAGCATCTAAAAAAGTTAAATGTGCTAATTTAGATAAAAAGGATTTTTTAGATAATTTAGAAAAAACAGATTTTATTTATGAGGGTTTTGTTGCAATTGAAGATCCTATACGAGAGGAAGTATATCATGCTGTTAATGAATGTCATAAGGCAGGAATAAAAATAGTAATGATTACAGGTGATCATAAACTTATTGCAAAACATATAGGTGAAAAACTTAATCTTTTTAATCATTCTACAAACAAGATCTTTGAAGGTTATGAGATAGATAAACTTACTGATTCTGAACTTGATGCAATTATAAAAGATGTAAGTATTTTTGCAAGAACTACTCCTGAACATAAATTAAGAATTGTAAATTCTTTTCAAAGGTTAGGAGAAATAGTTGCGATGACAGGAGATGGTGTTAATGATGCTCCTGCTCTTAAAAAAGCAGATATTGGTGTTTCAATGGGTAAAAATGGAACAGATGTTGCAAGAGAAGCATCAAACATGGTTTTAACTGATGATAATTTTGCAACTATAGTTAAGGCAGTAAAAGAAGGAAGAACTGTTTATAGTAATGTAAGAAGATTTGTTTATTATTTTCTTGCTGGAAATTTTTCTGAAGTTGCAATTATTTTTATTGCAGTAGTTTTTGGATTAAATATTCCACTGACTGCATTAATGATTCTTTTTGTTAATGTTGTAACAAGTACTATTCCTGCCTTAGCATTAAGTATAGAGCCAACACATGATAAAGTTATGAATCAAAGGCCAAGAAACCCTAAAGAAAAGCTTTTATCTGGGTATATTCTTACTAAAATATTAATAACTATTCCTTTTTTGGTAATAGGTACATTAGGATTGTTTTTGTGGGAGTTGTTTATAGCTGAAGGTTCATTGCCAAAGGCTATGACATTTGCATTTGCATCAATTATAACTTTTGAATTGTTCCATGCTTTTAATTCAAGAAGGCTGCATACAACAATCTTTGATAAAAAGTTTTTTAGTAATCCATATTTTTTCTTATCAATTGGTACATCATTTGTATTGATGCTTATGACAATATATACAGAGATAGGGCAATTGATTTTTAAAACGGTACCTTTATTATTTAGTGATTGGCTTGTTATAATTGCTGTTACATCAATGGTTATTGTTTTTACTGAAATAGTAAAAATATCAATAAAATCTGAGTTTGAAGAACAGAGTTCTCTTAAAGGAATAAATATTACCTTTGAATAATTAATTTTTCTTATTTTAAGATTGTTTTAAAAGGATTAAAGTTTATCATATATATTATGAGACTTTGGTCTATACATCCTAAGTATTTGGATTCTAAAGGTTTAGTTGCTCTTTGGAGAGAAGGATTACTTGCAAAAAAGGTTTTGGAAGGTAATACTAAGGGTTACATCAAACATCCACAACTTGTCCGTTTTAAAAGCTTAGAACATCCAATTTTGGGTATTAATAATTATTTATATTATATTTTTAAAGAAGCTAAAAGTAGAAATTTTAATTTTGATTTGACTAAATTAAGATTTGAAAAAGAAGAGAATCAGGTTATTTTGGTAACTTTTGGACAAATAGAATATGAATTTAATCATTTATTGATTAAATTAAAGAAAAGGGATTCTAAAAAACATGATTTGATAAAGGTTGACAAAAATATTGTTCTACATCCAATGTTTAAAATGATTGAAGGAGAAATTGAAAAATGGGAAAAAAATAAAGAATAATTTTATTATTTTTTAATATGACTTTCTTTTGAAAATGTTAAATTATGTAGATAAAAGTTAAAAAAATTTACAAATAATGGAAAAACTAGTAAATTAATTATTACATTATTGCCTAATACTACAAGATTTACAAGCATAAACATCAATATTAGGGTTGTTTCAATGAAAAAGGATACAAGATTAAATATTCTGAATTTTGGTTTTACGTATAGGATAGTTGCACATATAAGACTTAATATTATACCAAACAAAACAAAAAAAGTGTAAAATAACATAAATGCAAGAGTAAGTGTAATGTTTCTTAGTGTAAATCCCCATGGACCTATAAAAGAAAAATAGACATTATAAAAGACTATTGTAAGTATCAGCAGATAGAAAACGGCTTTTGTTATTTCAAGCCCTATCATCATGTTTTTGTGCATTCTTATATTTATCATATTATTTTATAGTATAATCCATTTAAATATTTTTGTTTTTAGTTTTAAGTTGAGACATTTCTTGTTTTGATTTTAAAAAAGATAAATACTTAATAAAATGTTATTTATTGTATTTTTTTTTTAAGAAAATACCTGTTTGATGCAACATACAAGTTTTCTCTATCTTCTAAGATTCCTTTTCTTTTTGAGTTATCTGAATATATTTCTAATTGTTTTTCAATATCTATAATTTTTGAAATATTGTTATTTTCTCCTTCTAAATATTGAAAAAATAGTTCTCCTAAAAAGTAATTTGCTTTTGTAAATAAAACAAAATGATTAAAAAAATCAGAAGGGATATTTTTTGCGTTTTCGTATTGATAACTATATGTTTTTATTAATTTTCCAAGTTTTCTTGAATTTTCTTGTGATATAAAAGTAATGAACCTTATTCTATCATCCAAACTTGCATGTTTTTTCCATAAGGATTGGGTTAATCCTTTTTTTAATACAGAAGGATCTTTTTCTATTGCTTCTTTAAATAATTCTAAAGAAAGTCCGTGTATTTTTTCAGTGTAGTCTTCTTCAGGTTCTGAAATAAAAAATCCCATGACTCTATATAATGTCTGAAGAAAGTAATCTGTAAAAACTATATATCTAATGTTATCACTCATTTCTAATGATATATCTTTTTATATTTTTAAAGGTTACTGTTTTATTTGTTTTTATTTATAAATAAAAAAATATTCATTATGTTGGTTAGCAAAAACTTTATGAATAATAATTTAAGTATAATATCTATAAATGGTTGAGTTGAAAATATCAAGCTGGAATGTAAATGGTTTAAGATCTGTTGTTAATAAGGGATTTAGAGATTTTATAAAAACAAATTCTCCTGATATATTATGTCTTCAGGAAATAAAAATGCAATCACATCAAAATGAAGATAATTTTGGATATTCTTCTGTATTCATTAATTCTGCTCAAAAAAAAGGTTATTCTGGTGTCATGATATTGTCTAAGATTAAACCTTTAAACGTTTTTTATGGTATTGGGATTGAGGAACATGATAAGGAGGGAAGAGTTATTACTCTTGAATTTGATAATTGTTTTATTGTTAATGTATATACGCCAAATTCTCAAAGAGGGCTTTTAAGGCTTGATTATAGGCAAAGATGGGATATTGATTTTAGAAATTATATTTTTAAGTTAAATTTGACAAAACCTGTTATATTTTGTGGTGATTTAAATGTTGCACATAAAGAGATTGATCTTAAAAATCCATCCCAAAATCATAAAAATGCTGGTTTTACTATAGAGGAGCGTAGTGGATTTAGTAAAATTGTTGAAGATTTGTTTATTGATACTTTTAGATATTTTTATCCTGAAAAAGTAAAATATACATGGTGGAGTTATATGTATTCTGCAAGACAGAAAAATGTAGGATGGCGTATAGATTATTTTATTGTTTCAAAACAAATAATAAAGTATATAACTGATTCGATTATTAATGATGATGTTATAGGTTCAGATCATTGTCCTGTAACACTTAAAATAGATTATGAAGCTGTGTGCAATTACAAAGCTTAATTTTTTTTTAAAATACTATGAAATTAATAATAATTTTATTCTTTTTTAAATTTTTGATATAATTTTTTTAGTATTGATTTATCTATTTTTTTTGAATAGTAATATCCTAAGAAAGATATGACAAGAGCACCTATTGCATCTACCATCAAATCTGTCATTGTATCAACCAAACCAGATTTCTGCATGTTAAATCCCAAAAAATAATCCATAAAAAATTCAAATATTTCCCATAATGTACCAACTGATAATGCAAATGAAAATGAGAATAATGATATAAAAAAAGGATTTAACTTTAAACTTACATTCATGTCTTTGTTTAATGCGTATACAAATATAAAGCCTAAAAGTCCAAGCACTATTGCAGATAGTGTGTGTAACATAAGATCCCACCAGTGATATTTGTAGTAGTAATTATGTGCTTCTCCTAAAAAAATACTTGCATATATAAATATTAAAATTATCAATTCTAATTCTATTGGAATATCGATATCAAAACGTTTTTCTATTAATATAGGTAGAAAACTTAATATTAATGCTAAAAGTGAGAAAAAACACATTATCCAGTTTTCAGTTATTGCAGATATTATTGCTGTTACTATAAAATTGAATTTAATGAAAAAAGATGTTGTTATGTATAGTTTCTGATAGCTCATAAAAATCATTTAACATTGTTTTTTATAAAATTAATGTAAAAAAAACAGTTTTTGACATATAATTTATAAAATATTTATTATTATGTTATTTCTAACTTTAATGAATCCTTTAAAAAAAATTGCCAAAAACCCTTTTGTACTTGCTCCTATGGATAATGTTACAGATCTTGCATTTAGAGAACTTGCTGAAAAAAATGGTGCACTTTATACAGTTTCAGAATTAACATCTGTTGAAGCTTTGATTAGGGAAAATGTTCCTAAATACAGGTATATGAGAGGTAATTTGAAATTTAACTGCGTACAACTTTTTGGAAATGATGAAAAGATGTTTAAACATGCAATTGAGAAAATTGAAAATGAGGTTGATATGATTGACATAAATTTTGGGTGTCCATCACCTTCTCTTATAAATAATTTTTGTGGAGCTTATTTGCTAAAAAAACCAGAAAAAATAGCATCAATAATTAATTCTGTTGTAAAGAGTACATCAAAACCTATAAGTGCTAAAATAAGGCTTGGTTATGATAAAAAAGAACACATTGTGATAAGTAAGATAATAGAAGATAGTGGGGCAGATCTAATAACTGTTCATGGTAGAACTGCTAAACAAAAATATAGTGGTATTGCTGATTGGAATTCTATTTTTCAGGTTAAATCAAATGTAAATATTCCTGTTATAGGTAATGGTGATATATTAAAAGAAGATGATATTTTAGATAAAATAGGCTTGGTTGATGGGATTATGATAGGAAGAGGTGCAATGGGCAATTCTTTTATTTTTAAAAGATTAAAATATTTTATGCAAAAATCAAAAAAGCTTGATTATGACAGAAAGGATATCCAAAAAAAAGATTTTGATTTTTATTTAAAGCGTCTTGATGAAATAGATTTATATAAAAAAGATTTAAAAGTACAGATGCAGGCAATGTGGTTTTTTAAGGGGATAGAAGGAGCAAAAGATCTGCGAATAAATATATGTAAAGATAGAAATATTACTAATACAATGTCTGTAATTAAAAAATTTTGATTTAAAAAAATTATTTAATTGAAACTACTGGTTCACCAGGTATTGCTGATTGAGATGTTGATTGTTTTTCATCTATGATTGATACTTTAACTTTGTATTCATCTTCTAGATATTTTTTTATTTCATCTATGGTTGTTTTTTCATTATTTAATCCTATAAAAGTTGTTAATCCATCTCTTAGTGTTTTTGGTAGAAATTTTTGTATTAATTTTTTTTCATGTTCAAACCTTCCTGTTGCTTGTATTGCATTTAGAATTGTTTTAAAATCATTGCTTTGTTTAAGTTGAATATCAATGAATTCAAACAATTCATATCTTTGCTTTGGAGCTTGTATTATTTCTATTTCATTTATATTTGCTAGGTTAAATCTTTCTTTTGATTTGTTTATTTTTCTTAATATTTCTGTTAATATTAAATGTTTTTTTTCAGATAATTCATGGATGTTATCGTTTTTAATAGATGGCCATTTTTCAAGAGATATGAATGATTCATTTCCTAAAGTATGCCATAATTCTTCTGCATTATGAGGGATATATGGATGTAACATTTTTAAAATTTGTAAAAATACATCTTTTTTGGTTTTTACTGATATGTATAGATGATATTTTTTTAATTCTTCAAGGTAAGTTTTTATTCTTACTATTGCCATGTTGAATTTGTATTTTTCAAAATCATCTTCTACTTCGCTAATTAAAGAATTTATTTTTGATTTGAAATATTCTTCTTTAAATTCGTTTTTTGGTATTGAATTTATAATGTTTTCTATAATAAAATGCATATCTTTTACAAAATCGTATGATCCTTTAAGTCCTTTATCTGTCCAGTCTAATTCAGTTTGTGGGGATGCAGCTGATAATATGAATAACCTTGTTGCATCTGCTCCAAACTCTTCTATTATAGGAACAGGATCAACTCCATTTCCTTTTGATTTACTCATTTTAGAACCATCTTTTAGAACCATTCCCTGATTTAATAGCCTTGTGAAAGGTTCGCTATATTCAGATTGCAATATGCCTAAATGTTTCATTGCTCTTGTAAAAAATCTTGAATACAATAGATGAAGTATTGCGTGTTCAACTCCTCCTGTATATTGATCTACTGGTAGTATTGAATTAATTTTTTCATTATCAAATATGTGTTGGTTATTTTTATTGTCAGGGTATCTTAGAAAATACCACGATGAATCAACAAAAGTATCCATTGTATCTGTTTCTCTTTTTGCTTTGCCATTACATATTGGACATGTACAATTTTTAAAACTAGGCGAACTTGCTATAGGGTTTTCTCCTGTTTTAAATTTTACATCTAAAGGTAACAATACAGGTAAATTTTCTATCTTTTCGGGTACTATTCCACATTTTTCGCAATATATCATAGGTATAGGGGTTCCCCAATATCTTTGTCTTGAAATACACCAATCTCTTAACCTAAATTGTACATGTTGTTTTCCAATATTTTTTTCTGTTAGTATTTTTGATATTTCTTCCTTAAAATCACTATTTTTTTTATTGTTATGCTCAAAAGAATTTGTCATGTATCCATCGCTTAAAATAGGATTTTTAAGATTGTTTAGATCAATTTTATTATCATAAGGGCATATTACAGGAATTATGGGTATGTTAAATTTTTTTGCAAAATCAAAATCTCTTTGATCATGTGCAGGAACACCCATTACAAAACCTGTTCCATATTCTGAAAGTACGTAGTTTGCAACATATACAGGAATATCTTGTTTGGTAATTGGATGTTCTATGTATGTTTCTAAAAATATACCATCTTTTTCTTTTTCTGAAAATCTATCAACGATATTAGCAGATTTTATTTGGTTAATTTTTTCTATTATTTTTGCTTTTTTTTCTTCTGGCAAGTTTTTTATGATTGATTCTATGTATTCTGATTCATATGGAAGTGCCATAAATGTTACTCCGTATATTGTGTCTGGTCTTGTGGTAAATACATCTACTTTTTCAGGTAAACCTTCAATTTTTTCAGGAATGTTAAAACTTATTATTGTTCCTTGTGATTTTCCTATCCAATTTCTTTGCATTTGCTTTACAGTCTCAGGCCATCCATCAAGAGTGTTTAAATCTTCGTATAACTCATCTGCAAAGTCTGTTATCTTAAAATACCATTGAGAAAGATTTTTTAATTCTACTTTGCTTTTACATCTGTCACATTTTCCATCTTCTACTTGCTCATTTGCTAAAACAGTATTACATCCAGGACACCAATTTACAGGAGATTCTTTTTTATAAGCAAGACCTTTTTCAAACATTTTTAGAAATATGTATTGATTCCATTTATAGTATTCAGGATCACAAGTTACAACTTGATTCTTCCATGAGCAGGAGTATCCGAATTTTTTTATTCCATTTTTTATTGTTTCTATATTTGAATATGTCCAATCTTTTGGGTTTATACCTCTTTCTATTGCAGCATTTTCAGCTGGTAGTCCAAATGAATCAAAACCAAAAGGGAAAAAAACGTTAAAACCTTTCATTCTTTTGTATCTTGCCATAAGATCTCCTAATGAATAGTTTCTTAAATGACCACAATGAGGTTGACCGCTTGGATACGGAAACATATCAAGCATGTAATATTTAGGTTTGTTTTTATTCTCACAGAATTCAAAAATGTTTGATTCTTCCCACTTTTTCTGCCATTTTTTGTCTATTTCTACCTGTTTTGCATCTGCCATTTTGTATTTTATATGTTTAATTTTAAAAAAGCAATCGTATATTTAAAATAAAAGGATTCAAGCCAAATAACTTTATAAATTTTTCTCTCCTTTTTTCTTTCAAATTTTTTCAAAGATGAGAAATGTATTTTATGTTTATTTGTGTTGATCAGGGATTATGTTTTTATTTGTTTTAAATTTAAATTTGCTTTAATATTTCAATTATTTCATCATAAGTCTTAGAATCGTTTATTTTTGCTCTTACTATGCATGAATCGAACATATCCTTTGTTAGATAAAATATGTTTGTTTTGGCAGAACTAAAGCAAATGTTGTATTTTAGTGATAATTCTATGAACCTTATTATTATGTTTATTCTTTCTTTATCAGATAAAATGTTTTCATGCTTATTCTTTATATCTTTAATTTGCCTAAAAATTACTGGATTTTTTAATGCCCATCTTCCTATCATGCAGGAGTTTATGTTTTTAGATTTTAAATAGTGGATTTTTTCCATAGAATTAATGTCTCCATTTATTATTATGTCTATTTTATTTTTGTGTTTGTTTTCTGAATTGATAAATGAAATCATTTTATCAATTTTTGCAGGTTTTGTGTAGGATTGATCTGCATATCTGCAATGAAAATATATCTTGTTTATGTTTTTTTCTATACATAGATTTATTATTTTGTCTGCAATAAAAGAATTTTCTGATATTCCAAGTCTTGTTTTTATTGACATTATTATTCCTGTTTCTGATTGTATTTTTGATAATTCATCTAATACTTTTTCAACTTTTTTAATGTTTTTAAGTATGCCAACGCCAGTTTCATCTTTTGTTAATGTTGATTGTGGACAACCCATATTATAATTTATTTCATATGGCTTAAATCCTAATATTTCTATTATTTTGTTAATTCCTGTTCTTATTAAAGAAATATCTTTACATATTACTTGAAATATTGTTTTTTCCTGTGAATTCTTACATGTTTGTGTTTTGTTTATTTGTGATTCATCAACATCAATCAATTTATCTATGTTTATCATCTCTGTAAACACAAAATCTGCTCCATATTCTAAACAAAGTTCTCTAAATGCGATATTATTGAATTTATTAATAGGTGCAAGATATGTTGTTATAACCATTAAAAAAAAGAATTGTTTTGTGTGTTTTAAGTTTTTCTTATATTTGTACTTTTTTTTTGTTTTTAAGCAATTTTAACTAATGACTCATACATTTTAAACGCTTTTTTCCTATTAGATGACATAATTTCTACTAGTGGACTATATTTTTTGTTTGCAGATTGTTTCTTATATTCAAAATGTGAGTTTGCACCCAATTCTGCTTTTATCCATGAAAAAAAATCAGTCATTCTAAGTTCTAGATAGCATCCTTCATCTTTAGTTTTTATTCCTGTTGCAAATGCTTCATCTTTTTTTTTAAGTGCATAATTGTTTTTTGTTTTTGTTGTAAGTATTGAATCTTCATAATCTGCGTACAATCTTTGTAATGCATAGTTCATTTCGCTTTCATTATTTACAATAAGCTTAGTTCCTCCAAGATCTACAAGGTATATCCCCTCTATTACTTCTTGTACTCCTTTATATTTTTCAGAAATTTCTGATGTTTTGTAACTGAATTCATAAAAGTCCATACCAGATGTTATTGATTTATGCATTTGATCTATGCAAAATCTTACATATTCTTCAAGATTGAATTTTTTTCCTTGATTTTTTTCCCATGCATATATTTCATTTTCTGATGGATCAAACATAAGATTTGTTTTTTTGTCAAATTTTGATAAAACACTTTTTATTGACTTTTGCCTTGAAATAACTCTTCCTGCGTTTATGTGATTGTAAACCCAAAGATTTACAGGATTTTCGTTTACCTGAATATTGTTACTTATTATTGATTCAAGGTTCTTATGTATTATTGGATACTCAGGACTGTTTCTTATTTTGTCATGTATATCAGAACTTGCATTTATTATCTGATTTGCAAAATATTTTAAAAAATCAGCTTCTGATGTTATTTCTAATGGATTAGCATCTAAGCCTTTTCCAAAAAGACTTGAAAAAAATGTTGTTCCAAATTGTTTTGCAACTTTTGCATCATGTTTTATCCTCTCAAAAATTTTATGAACCAGTAAAATTTGTTCCTGTTCGCTTAAAGAAACATGTGGAAAATTAAATCCATAACCTTCTTTATACATTTGGTTAATACCAAGTATGTATAGTAATCTTCCTCCTGAACATGAATCAAGAGGATATCCACAAGTTATTGAATGTATTTTTTCTGCCAAATTTTCTAAAAGCATTTTATTGTTTATCATTTTCAAGTAGGATAAATCCCAAAATATGATTCGTAACTTCTTAATTTATAAATTTTTTGTTATTCTAGGCAAAAATGACAATATTTTTTAAAATGGATTAGAATTTTGTTGTTAAAAATTTTAAATAAGGAGTAATCTTTCATATTATTTATAAATGATTAACTATGTGTTATGATTGTAAATGATTATAAGTATGAAAGGGGTATCAAAAATATATCAGATGGGAGAAGTTGCTGTTAGGGCATTATCTGATATAAATCTTGATATAAATGAAGGAGACTTTGTTGCTATTGTTGGAAGTTCTGGGTCTGGAAAATCTACAATGATGAACATGATAGGTTGTCTTGACATTCCAACAAATGGACAGATATATCTTCACGGACACGATATATCCTCTTTATCTGAATCTGATTTATCAGAATTAAGAGGTAAAAAAATTGGATTTATATTTCAACAGTATAACCTTATTGAAAAGATGTCTGCTTTAGAAAATGTAATGTTGCCTTTAGAATTTTTAGACATTAATGAAAAAAATGCTAAAATTAGAGCAATTGACTGTTTAAAATTGGTAGGTCTTAATGATAAGATGCAACATCTTCCATCACAGTTGTCTGGTGGACAACAACAAAGAGTATCTATTGCAAGAAGTCTTGTTGCCGAACCTGATATAATACTTGCTGATGAACCAACAGGAGCATTGGATTCAAAAACAGGTTTTCAGGTTCTTAATATACTTGATGATCTTTGGAAAAATAAAGGTAAAACAATAGTTATGATAACTCATGACATGAATCTTGCAAAATATGCAAATACCATTGTTGAATTAAGAGATGGTAAAATAATTTCTCAAAAAAGTAATCTTAAAAAAAAATGAAAATTGTAAAAAATATATCGGCTTTTATGTTAGTATTAGTTTTGCTAAGCACTTTTGCTTATGCTTCTGATTCGGGTTCAGGAATATTTGTAAAGCTTTTAAATCAAAAACCTGATCCAGTTAAAGCAGGAGAAGATTTAGAATTAAATATTGCAATAGAAAATCAGGGAGACAAGGCTCTTGATAACTATTATGTACAGGTAATAACATCATATCCTTTTAAAGAGTATCCTGATGAATCTTTAATTAAAAAAGTGGGAACAATTTTACCATATACTTCATATGGTACATCAAAATCAAGTGACGGATTGGTTGTTTTAAAATTTAAGTTAAAAGTTGAAGATAACATAAAAGAAGGGACTTATCCTTTAGATATTCGGGTTTATAGGGAGGGTTACCAGCAACAGGGCTTTACAAAAACTGTGTATGTAAAAGTTGATAGTCAGGCTAATGCTGAAATATCCAGTATAAATGTTGAAAACCTTGTTCCAGGGCAAAAAACTGAACTTGTTTTTGGAATTAAAAATGTTGGTAAGTCCAATTTAAGAAATGTTATGTTTTCATGGGAAAGCACGGATGATATAATTCTTCCTGTTGGTTCTGGAAATGCAAAATATATAGATAGCGTAAAGGTTGGAGAAACGGTTAATGTTTCTTTTGATGTTATATCTGATGTAAATACAGTTCCAAAATTGTATAAAATAAATCTTAATCTTGTTTATGATGATGTTGAAGCCTTGCAGAAAATAACTGAGGCAGGAACTGTTGAGACAAATAAAAGAAGAGAAGTTAACAGTAAGGCTGGAATCTATGTTGGTGGAAATACAGAGTTTGATATAAGCTTTTATGAGTTTAATAATGATGAATCAACTTTTAATATAGCAAATATTGGCTCAAATGATGCAAATTCAGTAGTTATACATTTGATTGAAGATGATATCTTAAAGATTGAGGGTACAAGTTCAATAGTTATTGGAAATATTAAAAAAGGATCTTATACATCAGCGGATTTTAAGTTGAAAAATCTTGGCAATGTTGAAAAGCATAATGTAACTTTTGTTGTGAAATATACTGATACTATAGGAAATAGGCAATCTTTTAATAAGACATTAGAACTTAATATGAATATTTTAAGTAGTAGTAAAATTAATGATGTAAAATCACAAGAGGTTGGTTTATTAGGTATTGTAAAATATGGTTTGCTATTTGTTGTTTTAGTAATTGTGGGATTGGTAGTGTTTGTTAGAAACAAAAGATTTAGGGCTAAAAAATAAGAGATTAGAAAATGAAATTTGTCAGATGCCTTAAAATGGCACTTAAAATGTTGAAACATTCAAAATTAAGATCATGGCTTACAATAATAGGTATCATTATTGCTGTAAGTTCTGTTACAACAATACTATCATTTGGGCAAGGGATAAAAACAGAGGTGAATAATAAATTAGGAGATACTGGAATAGATATTTTGAATCTTTATTCGGGTTGGAGTGAAGAAGGATCAAATGAATTAACTATAAAAGACTATGAAACTTTAAAAAAACTTAACGAGGTTGATGATGTCGAGCGTATCATAAGAATATCAAAAAACACCACATACATGGGAGAATCTGTAGACATAAGGTATATGGGAACAGATACTGATGTATTCAATAAGTTTTATTCTACTATTGAAATAATAAAAGGAAGAGAATTAAGATCTGCAGATGAAAAAGTGGTACTTGTTGATGAGAATGATGTTAATAAGACGTTTGATAAGAAATTACGCGTTGGAAGTATGCTTGAAATAGATGGTCAGATGTTTCGTGTAGTTGGAATATATAGAAATAAGGATATTTTTGCAGGAGTTAGCGGTTTTATAATGCCATTAAAAGATGTTCAGGAATTTTTAAGGCAGGAATATCAATCTATTGTATTGATAAATCCCAATTTTGATGCAAACCTGCCATCAGGTGTAAATTATGAAGATATGTACCATGCCATGAATATAAAAGTTGCTAAGGGGTATGATGTTGAAGATGCAAAAAATACTATTTCTCAACGGTTAGATAAGAGTAGACGTTCTTTAAGTAAGGATAGGCCTAATTATTATCTTACAGGTAAGGATGAAGCATTAAAGTCTATTAATACAATACTTGATGTAATAACTTTTGTTCTTGTAGGGTTTGCAGGAATATCTGTTCTTGTTGGAAGTGTGGGAATTGCAAATACCATGTTTACTTCAGTACTTGAAAAAACAAAAGAAATAGGAATAATGAAAGCAATAGGAGCAAAAAATAAAGATATATTGTTGATATTTTTATTTAATTCAGGATTTTTAGGTTTGGCGGGTGGATTAATAGGTGTTATAATAGGTCTTTTATTAGCACTTTTGGGTGGATATGCAATAATTAGTGCAACTGGTGTGACTGGGATAAGTGTATTAAGTGTAGTAAGTTTTAAGATAATATTTTGGGCTTTGTTTTTTTCGATGATGATAGGCATGTTTTCTGGTCTTGTACCTGCAAGAAATGCATCCAAATTAAAACCGGTAGATGCATTAAGATATTGAGAATTTTAAAAAACATTTTTTACTTTTATTTTAAAACGGTAAATTTTTAAAACAAAGAAGATATGTTTAAAAGTATTGTGGTTGTTAAGATTTCTAATTTTGCTCTAGAATATGATAATGAAACAAAAGAACAATTTGAAGAGTGTATTTTAAATAATTTTGTTAAGAGGGCATCTCTTATGCCAGATGCTCATAGTGGATATTTTGCACCTATTGGAAGTGTTATAGAAACAGAGAAAATAATTGTTCCTCAGTGGATTGGTTTTGATATAGGTTGTGGAGTTTTAGCATTAAAACTTGTTGATAGTAATAGATTTTATGAACAAATCTGTGCAAACAAAGAAACTATTTTTAAATCAGTAACATCTAAAATTCCAATGGGTGTTTCACTTTACAATATGAATCAAGATAAAAAAAGGGCAATATTTCTTGAATATAAAAAACTTGTATGTGATTTTAAGAAGAATATAGATTATAATCATGAGGATTATAAACTTTTAAAATCACAGATTACAGACAATAATTTTGGAACATTGGGCAGTGGAAATCATTTTATCGAAATTGATTTTGATTCTTCATTTAATATATGGATAGTTATACATAGTGGTTCTAGAAATGTTGGTAAAAAAATAGCTGAAAGATATATGGAAATAGCAAAATGCAGAAGTGGATATCCAGGCTTAGATATTTCTTCAAAAGAGGGGATTGATTATGTAAGGGCTATGGATTTTGCAATCAAATATGCACAACTTAATAGGTTGAGTATGGCTTATGATGTAGTTGATGTTATAGAAAAAATAATTGGTGAAAAATTAAATTTTGAAGTGTTTGCTAATAATAGTCATAATCATGCAGTAATATGCAATGATTCATCTATTATTCACAGAAAAGGTGCTGTGTCTGCTAAAAAAGATGAGAAAGGGATTATTCCTGCTAACATGAGGGATGGGTGTTTTCTTGTTTTAGGATTGGGGAATTATGAATTTTTATTTAGTTCTTCACATGGTGCAGGAAGAAAGTTTAGTAGAAAAGTTGCAAAAGAGAGAATAATGTTTAATGATTTTTGCAATCAGATACAAAATGTTGTTTGTCGTAGAGATGAAAGTTTTATTGATGAAGCACCTTGTGCATACAAAAACATATATGATGTCATGAATATGCAAAAAAAAAGTGTTCTTGTAGTTGATCATTTAACTCCATTGATAAACTTTAAAGGGTAAAATTATTTATTGAGACTTTTGAAAAACCCTAAAATTCTTAGAAGAGTGTTAGGAAAAACCCTTATAAGCCTGAATTGAACAAGTTCAATTCCAAATTTATTCCTTTTAATACTACACTGCTATGTGGTGGAACAATCAAAGGAATGATCAAAAATCGCAGTAAAAAAAATTGGGTGATAAATATCTTATTATTTATTGTGGGGATAACTCAAATTTTGCGATTTTTGTTTTATAGGTTTTTTGTAATCTTCTATTAAAAAAAAATAATTACTGTAATATAAATGTAAAATTTATAAAATGTATAATTGTTTTTATAATTATGAGTCAAGAATATGATTATCAATGGGAAAAAATGTTTGCAAATCCTGTTGCTGAAAAAAACATTTTAACTTTTGACAATACGTTTGGGTACAAAGTATTGACAAGAGATAAAGATGGGAATGCAAAAAAAGTTCAATTTGATGTGCTTAATGAAAATAGATTTTGGGATATTTACATAATTGGCCAGTTTAACAGTTGGGGGGATAATGCTGAAAAACTTGAAAAATACAGGCTAAAAAATGATAATGGAGTATCAAGCATAATAATTGATGAAATCTTACATAAAGATGAATATAAATTCCTGATAAAAGATTCAAGAAGCAAAAACGTAATGTATCTTTGTGATCCTGCAACAACATATTTTGCAGATAATGGAAATTCTGTTTTTTGGGATTTTGAATCAAATAGTTCTTATAAACTTAAATATGACTTTGTTGATTTGAAAAAAAAGGCAGTAAAAGTTATACAGACAGATCTTTTTGGCCTTATTTCCAATTTTAAAGATGAGAATTTACAAATTGGATACTCTTTGGGTGATAAGAATACATATAAATTCATAAGAACATCAGGTGTTATAAAAAAAATAAAAGAGATGGGTTTTAATGTTGTTCAGTTTTTACCTTTTAATCAATGTATAGATGGTAATAACTGGAAATTAAGATATCTTATTCCTTTTCATTATGCAATACAAAAAAATTGGGGAGATGTAGATGAATTTTTAATGATGATAGATGAATTTCATAAAGAAGGAATTGCGGTTATGATGGATCTTGTTATAGGTCATGTTCCATATAAGGATTATAAGATATTTATGCATGAAAGTAATAATTTTGGTGTTCATGCTTGGCTTAAGGAAAATAATGAAATGCTTTATCTTAAAGATGAAACTTTTTGGGGTACTAAAAGAATAGATTTTGATAATTCTAATGTTAGAAAATTCTATACTGAAATTGCGGTTTTTTTTATGAAAAATTATAGAATAGATTCATTTAGGATAGATAACATAGATGGAATCATAAGATATGGAGCAAATGGTGATGGGAATGAAAGAGAGAATGGAAGAACATTCTTAAGAGAAACAAATAAACTTATTTATTCTTATAATCCATCTGCAATAATCAATTATGAAGCACATTACTATTATGGTGATAATTCTAAAATGCTTGTTGCAGATATTGATAGTAATCCAAGAGCATTAGGTGCAACATGTTATAATTCATCAAGATTAACTTATTATTTTCACACGGACTATATGTTTTTATCGGCTGATAAAAATTCAGTATGGCCAATAAAACATGTCATTGATGAACAGGAGTGGGGAAAATCAAATTCTACCATGGCAGATTTTCATAATCATGATGCTGCTGCTGGACTTATGAGCATGAGGTGTACAGGTGCTTATGCCTATAATTGTATGGTAAAATCAGAAACAAAAAATTCAATTCATGCAATAGGTAAGATAAAAGTTATGGAAGCAATAATATCTTTTTGTTGCGAAGGAAGAACTTTGGATCTTTTGCAGACATTTTTATTGCAAGAAGGGACATTTGAACATAATTCTGCAATAGATTGGAGTATGATTGAGAAGAACCAAATAAGTCATGATCTTGTTGGTTTTAAGACAAAAATCAACAAGATTTTAGATGATGAGGCATTTGCTCCTATTAATGTAAAAAATCGTAAAATTTTAAATATAGATGATAAAAACAAGGTTGTGGTTGTAAGCAGAAGTAGTGATAAAGATAACTTTGTGGTAATCATAAACACATCAAATTGGAATTTTTTCAACTATAAGGTTGGATTGTTGTCTAAGAATGATTATGTTGTGATATTTAATTCTGATCAAAAAAAATATGCAGGTATAAAAGATGTTTCAATAGAAGGAGAAATTCTTGTCAACCAAAAAAGTTGTAATTTTGAGAAACTTGAAAGAGAAATAGAGCTTTTTGAATTAAGACCATACGAGGTGATAGTTTTAAAAGAAATAAAAAAACAATAGATATTATGATGTACAAAAATTTATGTAAAAATCAAGATTGATGGGCTCCGTTCGGAGTTAAGTAATATTTAACAAATATTTCTTAATTAATAAATTTTTCAATAGCAGCTTAGTATTTTCTTATTGAAAATATTGAGCCAAAAAGAAATAATTCTTTTTAAATTGTATAAAACTATATGCCATGCTAGTTCTCGATTTTTCATTTCTTCCAATTTACTT
>Ga0334889_1001172_pt1 | contig 35957 bp, 29 predicted proteins | sample GraSluR1_MG_2_FD_207222 | JGI IMG/M metagenome (GOLD analysis project Ga0334889, IMG submission 207222) | Sludge microbial communities from methane-producing bioreactor in Wageningen University, Netherlands - Granular Sludge_8_08-R1 | ecosystem: Engineered > Bioreactor > Anaerobic > Unclassified...
TTACAGAAAAAGTCATCGATATTCGTCTGGGTCTTTGCAGCAATTTTGCAAATCCTGTGTAAGAGCATTTTTTTGATCAACCCAAACAAACCATACAACACAACCATACCCAACACAGCCAGCAGCCAGGTCTGCACGGAGTTCTCTAAATAATAGTTTGATAAAAATTGCATCCTGCCTCCTTGAAAAAAACCTGATTCTACACTGCTTATTCTAGCATAGGTATCACAAGCGCTGTTTTCCTCGTGAGAGTACTGAACTGTTGCGGATTTTGTCGTTGCGAAGGTTTCACCCGACGCAGCAATCTCAGCGCCAGACAGGGGGGTACCCCATTCGCCGCAAAGCGGCTCCTTCGCGGTGATATCAAGTGATGGTTGATTTTCTAGAAACCATTGCTATACCCTTTCATCGTTATCACCCACTCGCTTATCCGGTAATGCGGTAGAATTAAATCAGGCTTTGTCTCTAAAAAACGGAGAAGAACCATGAACGAATTTCTCACCATGATTAATAACGAAAACCTGATGGGCAGACTTCTCACCACCATCATTGGTTTGGTGGTCATTTTTTTCCTTGTCCGTCTGGCGCACAAAGCAATCACACAATACATTCAAGACGGCCAATCCCGGTCTTTTTTAAGAAAATTATCGAGCACCCTATTACCGGAAGCTACCTCCCCGAAGCAGAAAAAGATTGGGACAAAATACTGCACAAATACAATATCGAGAAAGCTTCCATTGCACCCATGACCACCCTGGTTGCAAACGATAACTGGATGGAATTTACCGGTCGATATGTGGTGAATTTCAAACAACGGCGCACCACCAAAGATGCAATTTTTAACAAAATTATTGAAGCCATTGAAAACAGCGATGGCAAAGTGTCGCTTGCTTCTGCCACTTTCGATCTTGTCAATGCCCCCGGCTTCACGATTAAAATTGAAGATAATCAGGTTGAGAAATCAACTGAAAATGAGGCTTAAAAATAATGATCCCCTTTACCCTTCCATCACAAATGTTTCAAGACACAGAACTAACACAGATCTTGCTGTATATCTTCATCTTTTTTATCATTGCCGGGATCATCCGCTGGCTGGCAAACCTGATCTCAAAACTCTTTTTGGGACTCTATCAGCTCTCTCCCCGCCACGGGAATATCTCGGCTGAACGTAAAGACACCCTGCGGGGGTTATACGCCAGCATCATCCGCTTCACCGCCGTCGCTGTCGCCATGATTGCCAGCGTGGCCCTTTTCGTCAAGGCAGAAACCCTGATCTGGGTGGTTGGGCTGTTCAGTGCAGCCTTTGGCTTTGGCGCACGGCCAATCATCTCGGACATCATGGCCGGGCTGGCCTTTATGTCCGAAGACAATTTCTCTGTGGGAGATAAAGTGGAAGTTTTTTCATCAATAGGATTAGGCGGCGTCCAGGGCGTGGTGGAATCCGTCCACCTGCGCACCACTTTCCTGCGGTCAACCAGCGGCGAATTGTATCTGATCCCCAACAGCGAAATGCGCATCGTACGCAACTTCAGCCGTGGGCGTTTCTCCATCGTCAAGATCACCCTCGCAGTATCTTCCACCGACCTGAGCAGATCACTGGTGCTGCTGGAAGACATGCGCGAGGACGCTGTCCTGGAATTACCCAATCTGCTGGAACCCTGGCAGATCATCAGCGACTCAGGAAAAATGGGCGAGCAAACAGAGCTGACCCTCGTCGCCAAGGCCCGTTTTGGCAAAGCGGGGGAGATGCGCCCCCGGCTGTTGGCAGTGGTGCAGCGGGAACTGGAAAAGGAAAATATTGCCCTGGTAAATTAAACAACCAGGCTCATCAGTTGATTTTAATGAAAACCTCCCCGATCCACACAGATCACCGGGGAGGTTTTGACTCATCGTCCCAAAATGCCAATCCTTATGCTGGTGCTAAAGCATACCGTATCGTTTCAGGGCGGTATTCAGGATCATATTAACCAGCTCTGTATGGCCTACGCCATCGGCCTGCGCTTCAATCACAATATCTGAAATACCAGGAGACAGCCCCGGCAAAGGATTAATTTCCAGAATATAGGGTTTATTACCATCACTGGCATCCAGACGGAAATCCACCCGGGCTACATCCAATGCACCCGTCACGCGAAAAACTGCCGCGGCGTACCAGTTCAAGTCATCAACCATTTCATCATCCAGTGGTGCTGGGCAAAGATAATTCAACTGATCTGCCAGCGCCACTTTCAAACGGTTGCTGTACACCCCATCACTCTCCAGATAGGGATTCAGATCAACTTCCATGGGCGGGAAAAAACGCAAGCCGGATTGAATGCGCGGCGCAGTCTCATTGATTGGCAGGCGCCGGGCAACCGGACCAATCAAGTTGCCCACAACGCCCACGGTAACCTCGCGCCCTTCGATAAACGTCTCCACCAAAGCTGCCTGTTTATACCGCTCCAGAATATATCCAACCTGTTCGCGCAGTTCTTCCTCATTGTGCACCACTGATTTCGCGCTCACCCCCATGCCGGTACCTTCCCGGCTGGGTTTCGCGAACAGTGGAAATTTCAGATCATCATGAAGTTTCTCCGTGACACGTTCAAAGGTTTGAAAAGCCGGCGTCGGCAGATCATGCCAATGAAAGATGCGCTTGGTCATCGGCTTGTCCAACGCCAGAGCCAGGGTCAACACCCTGGAACCGGTATAGGGAATCTGGAGCATTTCAAGGATCGCCGGCACCTGGGCCTCACGAGCATCACCAAAATGGCCTTCACTGATATTAAAACAAATATCAGGCTTGTACGTGCGCACCGTATCATAGAGATTGATATCCGCTTCCAGAAACTCACACTCATGACCGCCCGCGCGAATCGCATCAACCAGCGCGTCGATCGTTTTTTCCGAATCGAGGTCATCCCACTGATCGTCTGTCATCCCTTCCCAGCGCGGGGCGTTGACCTTCAAATTTGCCAGCAAAGCAACACGAAATTTTTTCATAGGATTAACGTTTCCTTTTTTATCTGATGGTTTTACAGGAACGACTGCATGCCGCGCCTGTTCATATCCATGAAGCAGCATGATTTTAGGCTGTTCCTGTTCAATTCTGATTTCATCTCCATTTCAACAAAGTATAAATATCATTGAGATTATTCCAATTGTACAAGTACTGAACGCAAAATGATAGTAAAAAAAGCACCTGTGGGTGCTTTTTTAGCAGGCTGGATCGATGCAGTGCAGGCGGTGTTCATACCACCGGGTTTTCGGCAAAATACGCGTCCAGTTCCTTGATCAGCTTTTTCTTCTCATCAGCTTCAAGAAACGCAGCCTCAAAGCCATTCCGTGCCAATTGATACAGATCATCACGAGTCAACTTCAACGCTTTCTGGATGGCAAGATAATTCTCCGTGACGTAACCGCCAAAATAAGCCGGATCATCAGAATTAACTGTCACACATACGCCCCTGTCCAGCAATTTTTTGATACTGTGGTCTTCCATCCGGGCAAAGACACGCAGCTTGGTATTGGAAAGGGGACACACGGTCAGCGGCACCCGCATCTCTGCCAGACGACCAAGCAGCCTCTCATCCTCAATACTGCGGACACCGTGGTCAATCCGTAAAACACCCAAATCATCCAGTGCGCTCCAGATATAAGCCGGCGGGCCTTCTTCACCGGCATGGGCTACCGGCAGAAAGCCCAGTTCACGCGCCTTTTGGTACACGCGCAGGAACTTCTCCGGCGGATGGCCGACCTCGGAAGAATCCAGCCCCACGGCCGTGATCCAGTCTTTATACTTTACGCCTTCTTCCAGGATTTCAAAGGCCTCTTTCTCACTGAGATGGCGCAGGAAAGACAGGATCAATTTTGAAGTAATCCCGTACTGTTTTTCAGCATCGGCCAGAGCACGGTGAATGCCAGTGATCACCGTCTCAAAAGGCACACCGCGGTCGGTATGTGTCTGCGGGTCAAACATGATCTCGGCATGGCGCACGTTTTGCTCATGCGCTTTGGTCAGGTAGGCCCAGGTCATATCATAAAAATCCTGCTCATGAAGCAGCACATTCGTGCCCAGATAATAAATGTCCAGAAAATCCTGGAGATTGCTGAACTGATAGGCAGCCCGCACTTCCTCCACATTTTTGAAGTCGAGGGTAAGGTGATTACGCTGGGCCAAAGCAAACATCAACTCCGGCTCAAGACTGCCCTCAATATGTAAATGAAGCTCCGCTTTCGGCATTTTTTCAATAAACTCACGCATTCTATTATCTCCTCAAATGCTGTACGAAACCCGATAACGCACCATAGTTCTATTATAGAGGATTTTTTCCATTACGTTAACATTTTTTTGACAAATCCCTGTTAGGATTAAGTTGGTCTTAGAACATGGTAAACTGCAAAAGGAAATGTCCATTTCCTCAACAGAGTTGCCCCAAATTTGCTCCTTGACCAGGAACTCTGAACAGGACTATAATTCTAAGTTAGAGATTGGTTTGAAAGTCGATAGAGGTGCTATGCCTATTTATACTTACCGGTGTGAAAACTGTGGTGTCCAGTTTGACCATACCCAGAAATTTACGGATGACCCCTTAAAACGCTGCCCTGAATGTGGAAAGGAAGCCCTGCGTAAAGTCTACACGCCGGTCGGCGTGGTCTTCAAAGGCTCTGGATTCTATGCCACCGATCACCGCTCCCCATCCGGCATGAAATTCGCTGGTTCAGGTGCTGAAGATAAAGCCCCCAGCAGTGAAAACAAAACGGAAACCAAAACAACCGAGAAACCCGCTGCCGAGACTTCGAAAGACAGCAAAAAGACAGACTAACTCCGGTTAAGATAATCCTCAACGGCCTGGCACGCCCAGACCGTTTTTGTTTTAAAAGCTCATTCCACCCCCACCGGTATGGTTGTCTAGTCGATCCTCCCCCATATATAGCGTTTTAATACTATAAAATTACCAGAGCATAACACACATCAGTACATTTATCCTGTCATGCTGATTGATATACGCATTCTATTCGTGTATAATTAATTCATGACCTACAAAACCCTGCCCTACAAAATTGCCATGGTGTTGATCCTCCTGCTGGCTTTGCCCGCTGCGATTGTCAACGCGCAGGAAGTGGACGGGGACTATATTAATGGGCATAATCTCACCGGTGAGTTTTACACCTTCTATCAGAACGCCCCCGAGCCGCTGCGCATCTTCGGCTATCCGATCACCGAAGCTTTCACCGACCCATACGGCACCCGGATGCAATACTTCCAGCGTGCCCGCCTGGAAATAAAAGCGGGGGAGGTCATCGTTTCCGATCTGGGCTGGCAGCTGTATGATACGACCATTCCGGTGAAACCAGTCCCCACAAACACCACCTATTGCGACAATTTTGGAACAAAATACAATGTTTGCTATGAATTCTTGCTGTTTTACGAACAGCACAATGGCGAAAAATATTTCGGGAAACCCATTTCGAAGATCTTTCGGTTAAGTGACACTGGCCCCAGCATGCAGTATTTTGAGAATGCCCTGATGGTGTACCACCCCGATGCTGCCACGGGAGAAAAAATTGCGGTAAGCGATCTTGGCAGAATGCATTTCGACATGCTGCGGCATGACCCCGCCTTGCTCGATCTAAAAGAGAAAATCACCAATGCCCCTGCCGCGCCGATTGAGCTGCAAACCCGCGCATTCGTAAAAAATGTACTTGCCCAACCGAATGAAGACCAGACCATCTATGTCATTGTGCAGGATGCGCAGCTCCAGCCGGTAGAAAACGCCACCGTTTATGTAACCTTGCGCTTCCCGGATGGTTCGCTTTCCAGCACAACCCGCATCCCAAGCGAAACGGATGAAAATGGCGTCTGCACCCAGCCCTTCACAGTGCCTGACTATCCAGTCAATGAAATCATTCAAATGGATGTATCGATTGAGTACAACGGCAGCAATGCCGAAACCACCACCTGGTTCCGCATCTGGTGGTAAGCACCCAACAACTATCATCTGACTGACTGCCCCTCGCGGGCAGTTTTTTGTTTTTTATGGGGATTAATCCATCAGGAAAACACTTTACAAAAAAAATTCATGCTCCTGGTTGACCGATCAACTGATAGACTGATTGACTGCTTAACCTTGCAACAACCGTTCATAAAACACCGCAATCTGCGAACGCACCAGGTTCAATTCGGCCCGCTCCTGAATAATGGCACGGTTCACTTCGGCAGCCTGCCCGCGCAAGGACGGGATCGTCAAGGCCAGCACCAACGCCGCGGCCAGGGCCTGGGCCTTGTCCGCTTCCACCAGCAGACCATTTACCCCGGGTACGATCCACTCCCGCAGGGATTCAATATCGCCGGCAATCGGAAAACACCCAATCGCCATCGCTTCCAGCAAGGAATTGGGCGTGCCATCGTGCGCGCTGATCGACACCGACACCGCCGCCCGCTGGAAAATCGCCCACAACTGTTCCTGCGCCAGGTAAGGCAGCAAGTGTACCCGCCGGCCGATCTCCAGCCGCTCCAGCCAGCTTTGCGCTTCTTCCTGTCCCTGCATGGCCGCACACAGGAAATGCGCATCTGGTACACGTTCCAGCACCATCGGTACCGCCTGGAAAAAAATATCATTGCGCACACTGCCCGGGCGAAAGCCGCGCGGATTGATCACCAACGGCGTATCTTCCGGGAACTGGGGCAAGTCCGGCAGCACGGGCATCGGCCGCGCTGTGCTGATTTCAACCAGATCAATCCCGCCGCTGCCGGGCACAGTCATCACCGGCTTATCCGCATCAAAACCCCAGGCGCGCGCCAGTCGAATGTCTCGCTGCGCATCGGCAGCCAGACCATCAGCGCGCTGCAAGGTGCGCGTGGTGAAACGCCGCATGGCAGCGGAGCCTTTCCCATGCAGGGTCAGGTCATTGCCCCAAATGGAAACGGCCAGGGGCATCTCCGGCGGAGCGTAAGAGGCTAACATGCCTTCAAAGGGAATCCGCAGGGCGTGGATCACATCAGGCTGCACGCGCTGTGCCACCCGGCGGAATTGAGGCCCATAGTAACGCAGGGTCAATGGCCCCAGGCTATACCGCACGCGCTGGAAAAGATTGCGAAACCGCGCGACCAGCCTGCGCGAGCGGGGTGGCTGCGCGGGCTGGTGTGTGTCTGTTTCAGCAGGCTTGCCGCCGCGCCCGGCCTGACTGCCAGACAGGCTGGCAAAGGCCACCGGCAGCACAATCATTTCTGCCACCCCCTCCAGCGGCTGGCAGGGGAACGTGCTGACCAGAATCACTTCGTTCTGCATGGCAAGCAGGCCGCGCACCCAGCGGCGGGTGATCGGGCTGCGTCCATCTGCCGCAATCAGAATCTTCATCGCCCCTCCTACCAGATGGCTGCCACGGCTCGCGCAAACACAGCGGCCATCGCTTCCAGATTGATCTCCTCGCTGACAATGCGGAATGACTCGCGCCCCATCTCCCGCAGTCGAACAGGGTCGGACAAAGCATTCTTTACAGCTATACGCAGTGTTTCATCGTCTCCGGCGGAAACCATCCAGCCATTTTCAGGGCGCACCAGATTGGACTGGGTACCGTCCGCCTCGGCCACGATCACCGGCAGGGCATACGACATGGCTTCCTGCACAGCCAGGCCGCCTGTGCCGGGCAGCACAAACAGATCAGCCCGCGAAAAAAGCGGGGCCAGATCGGGGCCGTGTACTGCGCCGTAGAAACGCGACCGGGGATACACCTCCCCTGTCAGGGCTTCCAAAGCAGCCCGTTCGGGGCCGTCTCCTACGATCCACAGATCAGGCTGCTCGTCTTCCGGTAGAGCAGCACAGGCACGCATCAAAGCGTCCACCCGTTTGCGGGCCTGCAAACGTCCGACGAACAGGATTACCGCACGGCCGTCCACAAAGGCTGCCGGCCTTTGCGGTGCAGCGTGCACCGGGCGCGGCGCCACCGCATTGGGCGCCACAAAAATGCGCTTGTCAGAGAATCCCAGCCGGGCATACTCCTCTGCTCCCTGCTGGCTGTAGGCAATCAAGGCATCAAAATCCAGCCGGCGGTCATTCAGCGCGAAATCACGCATTTTTTGCTGCCAGGAGCCTGCGGTGGGTGCGCCCAGTCCCCAGCCAATCACCGGGCGCTGGCGGGCGTGCATCCAGCGCATGGCCGCCCGATTGCGGATTTCACGGGGATTAGCGGCGGTCACCAGCACATCCGGCTGCCAGGTTTCCAACCATTCGAGCATATTCTGCTGTACGCACACATACCACCGGCCGCGCAGGATATGCCGGTTGTCAGCAGGATAGTATTCGGCCACTTCTGGATACTTGCCGGTATCGATCATCTCCTCCGGGCGGGGCTGGCCGGCAAAGACGGACACCCCCTGCGGAAAGACCTGCGCCAGCGTATCAAAAAACGGCACGCGGTACGCAGGCAGCACACGCTGCTGCACACCCAGGCGGGGCGCCTCCGTCCTCATGTGATCACCGTCACCTGTGAGCCGCGCAAGGTTTTCTCCACCTCAATGCGGGCAGGGAAAGCATCCTTAAGCTGCTCCAGATGGGTGATCACTAAAATGCGGGCGAAGTCGTCGCGCACCAGATTGATCACCTCGATCAACCGTTGGCGGCCTTCGGCGTCCTGACTGCCAAAGCCTTCATCAATCACCAGCATTTGCAGCCGCCCGCCCGCGCGCTGCGCAAGCACGCGTGACAGCGCCAGACGAATGGCAAAATTAATCCGAAATGCCTCACCGCCGGAGAAAAGTTCATACTCCCGCGCACCGGCCGCATCGCTGATCAGAATGTCCAGGGTTTCTTTCTTGTCAGTACGCTTCTTGTCCTTATAATCCCGCTGGGTGCTAAACCGTACCGACATCTGACCATCCGTCAGACGATCAAGGAGTTCGTTGGCCTGATTTTCAATCTCCGGCAAAGCCTGTTCAATCAACAGGGCGGGCACGCCATCCTTGCCAAAGGCGCGTTCCAGGGTCTTCAAGTATCCCACCTGCCGGGCAATCGCCTCGCGTGCTTGCGTCTGTTCAGTCTGCCGCACTTTTTGGTCCGCAATCGTTTTCACCCACTGTCTGGCCCCGCCAATCTCGGCGCGCAGGATATTCTCGCGTTCGCGCAAATCCCGCAGGTCCCGTTCGGCGCGGGCAATATCCGGCACAGATTCGGCTGCTTTTTGCACAACCGCTTCCGTTTTGGTAAATATTTTTTCCGCCTCTGCCGTTTCCTGTTCGCTCGCGGTTGCCTGGGCTTTCAGGCGTTCGATTTCATGTTCGAGCGGCGCCAGAGCAGCGCGGGCATTTTCCAGCTGCCGGTAAGCCTGCTCGCTCTCCCGATTCTCCACTTCGGTGCGCCGGACGGCATCATGGGCCGCGGCGTCATAGCCCAGTACTTTCAACGAAGCGTCAATTTCGGCCAGAACGGTGCGCGTCTCAAGAGCAAATGCACCTTTCTTGAGGATATCCCCCACCTCCCGGAGGCGCGGTCTGCCATTTTCCTGCCACTCCGCCTGTTGGGAGCGGGCAATCTTCACCCGTTCCTCCCATTGATCCAGCTCACGCTGCTGCTGGCGAAGCTGCCCTTCAATCGATTGCAATCCTTTCAATTCCTCACGGATCTGCTCCACACGCTGCTCAACGTCCTTCATGCGCGCCTGATTGGCGCGGTAGCGGTCTCCCTGCTGCTGCCCCTCATTTTTGAGATGCTGCAGCAGCTCCTCAGGTTGCTCCAGATGCTGACCGCACAGCGGGCAGTCTGCGTCTTCCAGCTCCTCAAGCTGGTCCAGCCGCGCCTTAAGCTCATTCATCTGATCCTTCAAACGCTTGTTTTCCGCTTTGGCTTCCGTCTGTTCATCCAGGATGTGGTGCTCTTCCTCCTGAAGGGCCGCCCGTTCAGCCAGACGGGCATTGGCCGCTTCCACCGCCCGGCGCACCTCGTCCAGTTCGGCTTCCATCTTCGGCAGCGCGTCAGTCAGAGCTTCCATTTCCTGTGCTTTTTCCTGCAGCGTCTGCTCCTCCTGCAGCAGGATCGAGCGCTGACGGTCAATCTCTGCCAATGGCGCCGCCCGTTTGGCGTCAGCTTGGTGAAAATCAACCGAGATCTTGTCCCATTCTGCCAAAGATTCACGCGCTGCCTGCCAGTGCTGGTAAGCGGCCGTGATCTCATCCGCCCGCTGGAGCTGGTCGCGCACCCGCGCTGACTCGGCCTCCCGTTCTGCCAGGGCCGCCTTGTTTTGTTCCAACCGCTGGCGGGCAGACGCAAGCTGGCCGCCCAGCATTTCAAGCACCTGCTGCTGCTCGGTCAAAGCAGATTTCAGCCGGCGTTGGTCTTCCAGAACCGATTCCTGCAATTTTCGCATTTCCTCCAACTGTGCCAGATCCTCTTCCAGCGCAGCGAGACGGGCACGGCGGGCAGGTTCTGTCTGAATTTCCTCATGGATTTCTTCCAGCAGCCTGTCGATGCCCGCCAGTTCTTTCTCCTGTTCACGGCGGCGCACAATCGTCCGTTCGCGGTACCTGTCCCAGTCTTCCAAACCGAGGATGCTGGTAAGGATGCGCTTGCGGTCACCAGGCCGCTGCTGGGCAAACTGGTCAGCCCGCCCCTGCAGGAAAAACGAGGCATTGGTAAAGGTCTCGTAATCCATGGAGAGGGTTTCCTCAATCCGCGATTCCGTCAGGCGCAGGGTGTGCTCGGTAAGCTGCATCCACTTCCCGCTGTCATTCTGAACGCGAAACTCCAGCATTTTCGTCTTGCCGCGCGGATTGGTGCGCTCCACCTGATAGAGATCGCCTTCATACGCAAATTCAAAAATAACCTGGGCAGCATCTGCATGGCGATTGATCACCGACTCATCACGGCTGCGTGCCTGACCAAACAAAGACCAGGTGATGGCATCCAGCAGCGCAGACTTGCCCGCCCCGTTCGCCCCGCTGATGCAGGCCACATCCAGATTGGAAAAGTCCAGTTCCACCGGATCCAGATAGGAAAGAAACCCTTGCAAATACAAGCGCACCGGGATCATGAATGCTCTCCTGTTTCCAGGCCGGTTTCATCGGTCTTGTCTTCACTCTGCAGAGGCGCTACCAGCACTTTGTCAATCCGGCGGCCATCCATATCCACCACCTCAAAACGCCAGTTGCTCCAGTCCAGCGTCTGCCCGGTAACGGGGATGGTGTCGAACTGGCTCATAATGAAGCCGCCCAGGGTTTGATACCCCACCCGTTCTTCATCCGGCAAGGATTCAATGTTGAGCATCGGCTTCAATTCATCTACACGCATTAATCCATCCAGCAGCCAGGATCCATCCGAGCGCATTACGGAAGACCGGTCATAGTCCTCCCCGGCAGAGGGAATATCCCCGACGATCGACTTGAGCACATCCGCCTGAGTGACCATCCCCAACATGCCCCCATACTCATCAATCACCAGCGCCACAGACAATCCGGTTTCCTTGAATTTTTCCAGCACCTTCATCGCCGGCATGCTCTCTGGAATGAAAACTGCCGGGCGCAGCATCGGCTCCAGATCAATCTCTTGATCGTGAAGCGTATTTTGCAGCAGGTCTTTGGTCAATAAAACGCCAATCACGTTATCCAGCCCGCCTTTGGCAACCGGAAAGCGCGTATAACGACTGTCCATGATCTTCTGTAAACTCTCGGAAAATTCTTCTTCCACATCCAGCCAGGTGATTTCGGTGTGCGGGGTCATGATCGCATCCACCCGCCGGTCACCAAAGCGGAAGACGCTTTCCATGATGCTTTGCTCCTCCTCTTCGATAATCCCGAATTCTGTGCCCTGCTGTAAAAGCATGCGAATCTCTTCTTCTGTCACCGGCGGTTCGTTGGTTTCCTTGGCGCCCAAAATGCGCAGCCCCAGGTCCGTAGACGCACTCAGCAACCGGATGATCGGTGAAGTCAACCGGGAGACCGCCCGGAAAAAGCGCGCATAGGTAATAGCGATCTTCTCGGGATTGCTCAATGCCAGCCGCTTGGGAATCAGTTCGCCAATCACCAGCGAGAAATAGGTGATCGTCAAGGTCACCAGCAGCAGAGCAATCGCCTGCGCTGCGCCCGCATCCAGAAACGGCAAACGCGCCAGCAGGGGGGCCAGGTCACCGGACAGGGTTACCCCGCCCACCGCGCCGGAAAAAACCCCCACCAGGGTAATCCCCACCTGCACAGTCGACAGCAGGCGGTTGGGTGTTTCCGACAGTTCGACAGCCGCGTCAATCGCCTTCTGATCTGCTCCCTGACGCTGTTTCAGGCGCACTTTGCTGGACGAAACCATGGCCATCTCGTACATGGCAAACAATCCGTTCGCCAGGATCAACCCTAAAACCAGCAAAATATTGATCAAAACATTCATGATGACCCTCTCGCTCACTCTTCGTCTTCAAACAAGGCAGCCTGGGGGACTTGCACATCCCGCTGCACGTCGGGTTTTGTGCTGTCGGCCTGCCCGCCCGGCAGTTCATGTTCTTCAACCTTGTGCACTTCGTGAATGATTTGCATGGCAAGCTGATTCAATGGCTCCGTGTCTTCCACATCCATCGTTTTCCAGTAGGTTACCAGCAGCTCGGCATGATCCATTCTGCTGGCGAGCTGACCTTCCGGCAGGCGCAATCGATCTTCTATCTGCGGACGGCGCAAGAAATGAAATTCGAACGCCGGTTCGGCGTGCCGCCGCACCGCGCTCTCGTCAATGTCTGTCTCCCAATCGCGCGGATAGGTCACCGTCAGGCGCACAATCGCATCGCGCAGGGCATCCTGTGCCGGCAGGGCATCCATTAGCTGCTGGCTCACCTCCACCAGCGACGTGAGGGTGACCGTGCGGTCAATGAACTTCCTGCCATCCAGCTTGTGCCAATCCACCTTCGTTTCGCCTTTTGAAACCTCCGCAATCACAAAATATTTATCATCCGCGGCCTCGCCAAAATCAACCCGTTCAATCGAACCGGGGTAAATGACCGGCGGATGGGCATCCTCATTCAGGTTCTGCGCCTTATGGATATGCCCCAGGGCCACGTAATCAAATTTTGGATTGCGCACCAGGTTACCGGGCAGCACCAGGTCATTGCCCAGCATCACGCTGCGCTCACCGCCGTATTTGGCGCCCTGCACGGAAGCATGGGCAGTGAACACGGTCGGCAAGTCAGGATCAATCTCCTCCAGCCAATTGTCCAGCATCTCAACAATGCGCTCCTCCATCTCGGCATATACCTCGGCCGGGTCTGTGGCGCTGATCTCCAAATTTGCCATCAGGCCGGAGCGGGACAGCCACGGCAGGGCAATCACCTGCAGGGGCAGGTCTTCCAGCTCGGCCGGAGTCAGTAAGGCCGGTTTGCTGAGCACATGCACATGCGGCACCGGCAGGGTTTCATATTCCTGCATGGCGTGCGCGCGCCCCAAAGCTGGGGAAAGGTCATGGTTGCCAACCAGCAGCAGGGTTGGGATACCGGCATCCGACAGTCGCCGGATGCGTTTGCCCCATTCCCGCTGAAAAGTTGGCACCGGTGTGCGGTCTTTGTAGGCATCGCCGGCAAACAGCACCATGTCTACTTTTTCAGTGATCGCCGTGTCCACAATCGTATCCAGAGCTTTCAAAAAGTCCAGCACGCGCAGCGGCAAACCGGAGACCGGGTCACGCCGTCCGTGGGCGGCTACGTCAATGTGCGTATCTGCAAAATGTAAAATCTTTACCATTCGGTCTAGTTTCCCATCTGGCTCAATGCCTGCTGGCTGAGCGTATATCCTGGATGACAGGCCAGGCTTTTTTCAAAGTCTGCTCTGGCGGCGTTGGCATCGCCCAGCGCGCGGCGCGCCATGCCCCGCCAGTAATAACTTTCTTCCATACAAGGCTCGCGCGCCGTGTCCAGGGTGGCCGTAGCCAGGTCGATCACCTGCTGGTATTGCCCCATATTGTAGTAGGCTTGGTAGGCTTCATCGCGGTACCACAACACCCGGAAAGGCCGCCGTTCGGCGGGCAGCGCCGGATAAAACTGAAAGGCAGTATCGAAAGCCCCGACCGCCCCGCGCGAATCACCGCTCAACTGCATGCTGCTGCCGAGGTTATACCAGGCGAAGAACTGATCCAGCTCGGCCGTGGTCGAAATCTCGTCATAGGCTGTCCGCGCAGCCACCTGCACGCTGGCAGACACATCCCGCCAGACGCCCAGCACCGCTTTCAGGTGCGCCTCCTCGGCGGGCGAATATACCACCATAAAGACATTGTTAAACCCGCGCCATTCATCCTCAATCAGATCATAAGCAATCGGATAATCCGCCGCAAAATAAGCATCCTGCACAATAAAGGTCTGCTGTCCATCATCATAGCCTGTCATTAAATTATAATGCCCCATCCAGCTCAGGCGGCCGGTGGCCGTCTCGTGGATAAAGGTGCCTTTCTCGATCAGCACCGGGAAGCCGGCCGCAATCAGGGATTTAATCAGATTCAGATCTCCGCCATAGCGGTAGATGGCCTTCAACTGCGTTTTCTGGTTAACGTAATCCGTCAGTTCGGAAATCATCACATTCTTGTCGGTATCCACCGGTTTGACCGCCGCACCAATATCGGTACGATCGCCAGTCCAGCCCTCATAGGCTAACGCCATCGCCAGCGTGGCCGGGGCGCAGTAATTCCACAAACCATGCTGGGAGATATACGGTACGCCGGAAATAACCGCCGAGGCCGGTAATGGCCTAACGGACTCCTGCGGCACTGGCGTACCAGCGCCAACAGCGTCCAAAGTCGGCTGGATGAAAAACGTCGGCGTAGGCGCAGAGCCGCCAAACAATGCGGCCTGCTTGGTGGCGTGCGCCGCCGCGGTGACCTCAATCGGCAGAAAAACCACCTCTTCCGGCGGGGAGACAAGATAATAGATGCGCGTACGCCACGTCTCCAGCCGCGAGGCAATCCCCTCTCGTACTGGCCGAATGACCAGCGACAGAAAACACAGCACAACAGCCGCGGCAATGATGAGCAGAATAACAGGTTTTCGTTTTTCCATCCTGCTGGAATTATATCAGGTGGGCACGTCAACCAGTCAACCAGTTGATCCGTCAATCAGGAAACTACCATTGCTTGCGTACCGTTTTTCCTGATTGACTGGTCACTGATTGACTGCTTCCCATTCCCTGTTATAATCTGCCCCATGAAATATCACGTATGGACCGAAGGTTGTCAAATGAATGTCGCCGACTCGCGCCGGGCCGCATCTGCCCTGGAGCGTTTCGGATATGAACACACGCCGCGCGCCGATGACGCCGACGTGATCGTGCTCAATACCTGCATGGTGCGCCAGAGCGCCGAAGACCGCGCCTATGGCCGTCTGAACGGCCTGCGCCCGCTTGCCACCAATAACCCCAATCTGGTGGTCGCCGTAATGGGCTGTATGATCGGCGTCAAGGGCAACGAAGCTCTCAAAGAGCGCTTCCCTTTCATTAAAATCGTCTCCGCCCCTTCCGACATCCGCCCGCTGGTGGAGTACCTGGCCGCGCAGACCGACCACCAGGAAGAAAACGCCCGCACGGACGAACGCTTTGCCTGGATGGACGGCGAACTGGCCCTGCCATCCTATGAGCAAAACCAGCTTGTCTCCGGCTTCATCACCGTCATGGACGGCTGCTCGCACGCCTGCGCCTACTGCATCATCCCCTCCAAGCGCGGCGGCGAGAAATCCCGCCCGCCGGAGCACATCCTCTCCGAAGCGCGTTTGATGGTCGAGCAGGGCGTCAAGGAGATCATCTTCCTCGGGCAGATCGTCGACCGCTACGGCCGCGATAACCCCGACTACCCCTCCCTGGCCGGGCTGCTGCGTCAGGTGCACGAAATCGAAGGCCTGGAACGCATCCGCTTCCTGACCTCGCACCCCAACCAGATGTCAAACGACCTGCTGGACGCCGTGGCCGAGCTGCCCAAGCTGATGCCCCACATCGAAGTCCCCAACCAGGCCGGCGATGACGAAGTCCTGGCGAACATGCGCCGCGGCTACACCGTGGAAGAATACCGCCAGCTCATCCAGCGCATTCGCCAGCGCATCCCGGGCGTCTCCATCGCCACCGACATCATCGTCGGCTTCCCCGGCGAGACCGAAGAGCAGTTCCAGCATACCTATGACCTGCTGGCTGAACTCCGGCTGGACGTGGCCCACCTGGCGCGCTACTCCCCGCGCACCGGCACCCTCTCGGAGCGCAAAATGCCCGACGACGTGCCGGACGAAGAGAAATGGCGCCGCTTCCGCCTGCTGGAAGAACTCCAGGAAGGCATCAGCACGGAGATCAACGCCCGCTACATCGACCAGACCGTGGACGTGCTCTTTGAAGAGAAGAAGAAAGGCCGCTGGCGCGGCCGCACTCCCACCTACAAACTCGTCTTCGTCGAATCCGACGAAGACCTGCGCGGCAGCCTCCTGCCGGTCAAGATCACCTGGGCCGGCCCCTGGTCCATGCGCGGCGAACTGGTCTAGCGATGGGCAATGTCTCTCTCACCCAACCCTTCGAGATGGAGATCAACGTCCAGCCAGAGGACATTGACGAGCTGGGGCATGTCAATAATGTTGTCTACCTGAACTGGGTACAGAATGCATCGATATCCCACTGGAACGCCGCCGCGCCAAACTGGCAAGAGCTCTCTTCCATTGTATGGGTCGTTATCCAGCATGAAATCCGTTACAAACACCCCGCCTATCTGGAGGATGTCATCATTGCCCGCACCTGGATCGGCAAAGCCAAACGTCGATTTTTTGAACGCCATACGGAACTGCTGCGAAAGACAGATAGAAAACTCCTCGCAAAAGCGATCACCCTGTGGACACCGGTAAACACAGATACAGGAAAATCCGTGGAAATTGAGGCGGATGTGCTGGAGATGTTTTCTAAATAACCGGATACGAGTAAGGGCGCACAAGGTCTGATGCAGTATTAAACGGCTTGCGCCTGCCAACCCCGTTAAGTACGACCAAATCGTCACAGTTAACAAAGGAAGCCGGCGGATGCCATCCCATAGGCATCAAGCTAAGAAAAAAACAAATGCTCCCCTTGGAAAGGTTGGATTCTATAAAGTTGGATGGCAAAATGTGTTCAAAGTATCATAAATTGGTTAGCAATGCCCCCCTTTTCAAGGTTTGCACGAGATCAACCTTGAAAAAGGGCGATTCGCAAGCCATTAAATCTTACGGGCGGCGGGACTGGGGAAGTAAAATGCTAAGTGCGCCAACCTTTCCAAGGGAAGTTTTGCCTTAGCTTGATGCGCAGGGGATACCATCCGCCCCTGCAAAAAAAAACAATCTCTTCCCGAATCCCTGATCAACAATAGCTCAAATGACCGTGCACGCTTCGCGCGACAGCACCATTTCAATCAGCACACGTCCCGACATCCCCCCTCCCGCAGGTTTCGAAGAAAGCCCATCGTCAATTTCATTCCTATCAGCGCTTCTTAACCATCTATTCAAGTTCAACCCTGCGGGAGGCTTCTCACCGCCAGCGCCAAACCTCCCGCAGGGATGTTCGTTGTGCATCCTTCATAATCCCAAAATCTGAACAAGCACGCAGAAAGCACATCATGCCAACCTGCGGGAGGAAATTCCTGATCCTTATTCCCTGATTGCCGAATGCCCTGATTTCCCAAATCCAGTTGCCAGCCCATAACAATTCCATTACACTAGAAGAAGTATTTGGACTTCTCTCATCAAGGGGTTCCCATGTCAGAATTCATCAACCAGTATCTCAGTTCCCAGGTTCAGCAAAGGTCTCGGAACGCTGAAAATGAATAAACAATTCGCACGACGGTTATTACAAATTGGGGTCATTGGCGCTACACATACAATCGCCTTGATCCTGTTACAGCGCATTCTGCCGGGTTTTGAGTACACACGGGTAGCGGCAATCGTTATCATGATCATTGGGATAGCCCTCACTCAGTCTGGTTTTTGGTGGATGTTTGTCAACTTCTTCGCCAGACTGCCGTTTTGGCTGTATCCCGTGATGACGACTTTTGTGAATGGCTTTTTTATTTTCCTGTTGGGCCGTTTTTTACCGGGAATTGTGATCCAGGATATCCCGACCGCGATATGGATCCTGGTAGATTTGACCGCAGTTAACACCCTCGTCAGCAGCCTGTTTTCTCTGGAAGAAGACCGCTGGTTTGACCGCAACGTCATCCACAGCATGATAAAACGCACGGGAAACCAGATCCATACCGAGGTCCCCGGGTTTTTGTTTTTAGAAATTGATGGGCTGAGTGAGGAATTATTACGGCATGCCATCAAAGACGGGAATATGCCCACGCTTCAACGATGGCTGCAACGCGGCAGTCATCGAATCACAGGATGGGAAACAGAATTCTCTTCTCAAACCGGGGCGATGCAAGCAGGGATTTTATTGGGCAGAAATGCCAATATCCCCGCCTATCGCTGGTGGGATCGGCAGCAGCGCAAGCTGGTACTTTCGGGTTTACCAAGCGACGCCCAGAAAATTGAAGCGCAGCAAACCAATGGCGAAGGACTTTGCAACAAGGGTGGTTCTTCGCGCGGCAATATGTTTTCGGGAGACGCCTCCGAAAGCCTGTTTACGATCAGTACCTTACTGGATCGAAGCCGCAATCGCGGCCCAGGGTTCTATTTTTATTTGATCAACCCTCATGTCGTCATCCGCTTGATCACTCGCTTTCTTGTGGAAGTTGTAAAAGAGTGGGGACAGGCTTTTTGGCAGCGGGCGCAGCGCTATCCCTACCGGGTAAGCGCCAGAAATTTCACCTACGCCTTCTTACGCGGCTTTATGTCGCCGATCCTTCAAGATCTTTCCACCTACGCACTCATCAGTGATATGTTACGCGGGTTGCCGGCAGCCTATGTCCTCTATGCAGGCTATGATGATATTGCGCATTACGCCGGCATGTATTCCACCGAAGCAGCCCGCTCCCTGAAGAATACAGACCAGTATTTTGAGCGCATCGAACGTGCGCTGCAAAATGCGCCACGTCCCTACCATATCATCGTCCTTTCCGATCATGGGCAAAGCTTTGGCCGAACATTTCAAGCAGCATATGGCTTGAAATTAGATGAATTGGTGAAAGGTTTATTGAAAGACGAATCAAAGCTGGTGGGTGCCCTGGATACCAATGAAGCCTGGGATAATCTCAGCGCTTTCTTAAACGAATCAATCGCTCCAGCCTCGCGTACCGCAAACATCATTCGCAAGGCTCTCGCCGGTAAAGTACAGGCGGGAGCTGTCCAGGTGGGTCCTGAAAGAAAGGTAGCCAGGCAAATAGCCGCTGCGGACGATGGAAAAGTTCTGGTGCTGGCTTCCGGTTGTGCCGGGTTGATCTACTTCACCGCTGCAGAAACACGCTTGACTCAAGAACAACTACAGAACGCCTATCCCGGCCTGCTGTTAGGTTTAATCAACCATCCGGGGATTGGTTTCGCACTGATTCAATCAGAGCAATATGGACCGATGGTGATAGGGAAAGGCGGGGTTAATTATCTTGCGGACGGCAAAATTGAGGGCACTGACCCTTTGAAAAATTATGGCGTGAACGCTGCCAGGCATCTTTTCCAAGAGAGCAGCTATGAAAACTGCCCGGATATCCTGTTAAATACCGCCTATGATCCCGTCACCCAGGAAATTAGCGGATTTGAAAATCAGGTTAGTCACCATGGCGGCCTGGGCGGCTTGCAGAACCATCCTTTTATTCTGTATCCTACTGCATTTCAAGCACCTCATGCGCCGATCGTTGGCGCACAGGCGGTTCACCAGCTGTTACAAGGATGGCGCACTGCTGCTCAACACGATCGAACCCCTGCAGCCACCACAAAACCCAAACCTCCAGGATTCGAAGAAAGACCATCGCCAATTTAATTCCTGTCAACGCTTCTTAACCCTCTGTTCAAGATTCAACCCTGCGGGAGGCTCCCCCACCGCCAGCTCCAAACCTCCCGCAGGGATGTTCGTTGTGCATTCTTCATAATCCCAAAACCTGAACAAGCCCGCGGAAAGCACATCATTCCAACCTGCGGGAAGGAATTCCTGATCCCTATTCCCTAATTGACTAATTGACTAATCGACCAATTGCCTGGTTGACCGATTGCCTGATTACCTGATCCCCCAAAGCGGTTATAATCCCCTGCATGACCAAAACCCTCAAATTCTTCCTCTCCGCCGGCATCGTCGTCGTGCTGGTGGGCGCCTACTTCTGGTTCCGCCGCCCGCAGTTCCTCGGCAACGGCGGGCGTGACGTCCAGGTCATGCGCTGGATTCGCGGCGGCGGGAACGTGCCTGAATGGGTAATCGAGGCCAACACCCACTGCGGTGACGCCCCCTTCCAGATGCCCACCAGTGGCTTCATCGGCTACCTGTGGGACGATTCCTTCCGTCCCGGACACCACCACCAGGGCATTGACATCTTCGGCGTGCCCACCGTGGGCGTCACCCCGGTATATGCCGCCTACGACGGCTACCTCACCCGTAAAACGGACTGGAAATCGACCGTCGTCATCCGCATCCCCAGCGATCCCCTCCAGTCCAACCGCCAGATCTGGACCTATTACACCCACCTGGCGGACGCCAATGGCAATTCCACCATCGCCGCCGACTTCCCGCCCGGCACCAGCGAAGTGCCGGTCAAGGCAGGCGCCCTGCTCGGCTATCAGGGCAACTTCTCCGGCACACCTGGTAAACCCGTGGGCGTGCACCTGCATTTCTCCATCGTGCTGGATGACGGCAGTGGACAGATCCGTAACGAACTCGATATCGTCAACACCCTCGACCCTTCGCCCTACTTCAACCTCAATCTGAACGCCAACACCAACCCCGGTGAAGTGCCCCTGTGTGGAGAGTAACCGGACCCTGAGCTTGCCGAAGGGCACAGGAGTACGGAAGCCGTTCCGGCTTCGGCAGGCTCCGGCTTCGGCAGGCTCCGGCTTCGGCAGGCTCCGGCTTCGGCAGGCTCCGGCTTCGGCAGGCTCAGCCTGCGCCGACCCCGTCCCCTGAGCTTGCCGAAGGGCACATGAGTGGTGCGTTCAATAGCGAACGCACCCTTGTGGAACCTACGTTTTCCTGCTTTCCTTTCGATAACAAATATATAATTTACCGTATAATAAATACAGGCAGAATCATCCATCTGTTCATCAAGGAACGTTATGCTGTCCTATCGTGAAATCGACTGCGGCCTGCGCAAGCTGGGACTCGAAGAAACTACCCCGGTCATTGTGCATACCTCCCTGAAGGCCTTCGGTGAAGTGCGCGGGGGCGCGGAAACCATGCTGGGCGCCCTGCTGGCGAATTTCAACGCCGTAATGATGCCCACCTTCACCTACAAAGCCATGATCGTGCCCGAAGCCGGGCCGGAAAACAACGGCATTCTCTACGGCAGCGGCAAAGACCGCAATCGAATGGCGATCCCCTTTGAGGCCAACATGCCCGCCGACAAACTGATGGGCGTTTTGCCCGAAACCCTGCGCCGTGAACCGGCATCCAAGCGCTCTACCCACCCCATCCTCTCCTTTGCCGGCAGAGGTGTCGAAACCGCTCTTAATGCCCAGACGCTGAAAGACCCGCTCGCCCCGATCCGCGTCCTGGCCCAGACAAATGCCTGGGTGCTGCTGCTGGGCGTGGATCATTCCGTCAATACCAGCATCCACTACGCCGAAAAACTGGCCGGGCGCCGGCAGTTCGTCCGCTGGGCGCTGGAAGAAAATAAGATCACCGAATGTCCCGGCTTTCCAGGCTGTTCCAACGGTTTTAACCAGCTCGAAATGCCGGTCAACGGAATCACTGCACGGGTGAAAATCGGCAATGCCGAAGTGCAGGCCATTCCGCTGATGCCCATGCTGGACATCGCCATTGAAATGATCGCTGACGACCATCAAGCCCTGCTGTGCAACAACCCCGAATGCGAACGCTGCCGCGTGGTGCGAACGAGCAGCACGGCGTTGGAATGACGATGTCAGCCGCCATCGTTTGCTAGCCTGCCAGAATCACAGCAACCCGTGTTTCACCCTCGGTGTGAACTCTGGTGCGTTCAACAGCGAACGCACCCTGCTTTTTTTGACTGAACGCAAATCCCTGATCCCTAATTACCTGATTGCTGATTGCCTGATTGACATCCACCCCCATCTCTGGTATCGTACACTTAATACTGGTAACCCTCATTCCCCCTGGAGTAACATGTTCCTCCCCACTACCCGCACAGAAATGCAAGCCCTCGGCTGGGACGCGCTGGACGTGATCCTCGTCAGCGGGGATAGCTATATCGACAGCCCCTATATCGGCGTGGCGCTGATCGGCAAGCTGCTCGCAGCGCGCGGCTATCGCGTGGGCATCATCGCCCAGCCGGACGTGCAAAGTGCGGGCGACATCACCCGCCTGGGCGAGCCGCTCCTCTTCTGGGGCATCAGCGGCGGATCGGTAGACTCGATGGTTGCCAACTTCACCGCCACCAACAAGCGCCGCCGCAGCGATGACTATACCCCCGGCGGCGAGAACAATCGCCGCCCCAACCGCGCTGTGATCGCCTACACGAATCTGATCAAACGCCATTTCAAGAACACCGTCCCGATTGTGCTGGGCGGGGTCGAGGCCAGCTTGCGGCGCGTGGCGCACTATGACTACTGGTCCGACAGCATCCGCCGGGCTATCCTGTTTGACGCCAAGGCCGACATCGTGGTGTATGGCATGGCCGAGCGCACCATCGTGGAACTGGCCGAATGCCTGAAAAGCGGCACAGACTGGCGCAGCCTGCGCGGACTATCCTACATTGCCAGCGATCCGCAGCCTGACTACATCGAACTGCCCGCCTATGAAACCGTCAGGGAAGACCCGCAGGCCTTCATCGACATGTTCCACAGCTTCTACAAGAACAACGACCCGCTCAATGCCCGCGGCCTGTGCCAGCAGCACGGCAACCGCTTCCTCATCCAGAACCCGCCCAATTTCTACCTCAGCAAGGACGAAATGGACGAGGTATATGCCCTGCAATTTGAGCGCGAGCAGCACCCCTTCTACCAGGCCCAGGGTGATGCCAAAGCCCTCGAGACGATCCGCTTTTCCCTGTCCACCCACCGCGGCTGCTATGGTGAATGTAATTTCTGCGCAATCGCCGTCCACGAAGGACGCACCGTGCGCTGGCGCAGCCCCGCTTCCATAGAAAACGAAGCCCGCAGCATCACCAGACTGCCCGGCTTCAAAGGCTACATTCAGGATGTCAGCGGCCCTACCGCCAATATGTACGGCTACGAATGTCCCAAGAAGCTGAAGGACGGAAGCTGCCAGGACAGGCGCTGCCTGACCCCCGAGCGCTGCCCCGTATTGAAGATCAATCACCAGCCGCAGCTTGACCTGCTGCGCCGGCTGCGCAAAATCGACGGCATCAAAAAAGTCTTCGTCGCCTCCGGCATCCGCTATGACATGGTGCTGGCCGACCGCCAGCATGGCAAAACCTACCTGAAAGAGATCGTCGAGCATCACACCTCCGGGCAGTTGAAGATCGCCCCCGAACACACTGAAGAGCATGTCTTGCGCCGGATGGGCAAGCCCGGCGTGGAAGACCTGCACGACTTCAAGGCCATGTTTGACCAGATGAACCGCGATGCCGGCAAGCAGCAATTCCTCACCTATTACCTGATCGCCGCCTATCTGGGCTGCACACAGGCCGACATGCAAAAGCTGAAAACCTACGCCAGCCGGGAATTACGCCTCAATCCCGAGCAGGTGCAGATCTTCACCCCCACTCCCTCCACCTACGCCAGCGTGATGTACCATACCGGCATCGACCCCTTCAGCGGGGAAAAACTGTTTGTTGAAAAAGAGATTGCCGGTAAACTTCGTCAGAAAAGCGTGGTCACAGATAAGAAACCCGTCCAGCACGCCCCTGCACAGCCCATCAAACCCCGCAAACGGCGTTAATTCCTCCTCTTTTTCCACGAAAACAGTTCAAAAATACAGTTTATGCTATACTCATTTCATAAGAAAACCGGGGTATTCTTGCCTTTATCGCTTGAATCATCCTCTTTTTTCAACAGGCGCAGGACCATTCAGGCAGGGATTGGAACCATGACAAAGGACGCCACGCAAGCCTCTCTTGAGCTTCTTTACACCATCAGCCGCGAGCTGACTTCCTCATTAAACTTGCACAATGTTCTCAGCAGGGTTCTTTTCCTGTTTACCAAAAATGTCGGCGCAGAACGCGGCAGCTTGATCGTGCTGGACGAGAAACAACGCCCCGTCGAAGGCGCCATCGTCCTGGACGGCCAGCTTGACTCCCACAAAGCCGAACAATTGCAGGCTACCCTCGACCAGGGACTGGCCGGTTGGGTGGTACAGAACAGAGAATCAGTCTTGATCGCCAACACTGCCGAAGATGACCGCTGGCTGCACCGCCCCGACGATGAAGAAAACCGCACCGGCCCCAAATCCGCCATCTGCATTCCACTGCTCGTCCAAAATGAACTGGTCGGTGTGCTGACCCTCGTCCATCCTGAAACCGATTTCTTCTCCGAAGAAAAAATGACCCTCCTGCAAACGATTGCCGGTCAGGCCGGTATCGCCATCTATAATGCGCGCCTTTACAATTCTCTGCAAGCCACCAACCGTCGTTATTACCAGCTGTTTGAAGACAGCCTGACCCCGATCATCATTACCGACCGCAGGGGCCATATCCTTGAAGCCAATCGGCTCGCCATCCAGTTTTTAGGCACCCCCCTGCAAAATCTCGAACGGCACAACATCCTCGAACTGCACTGGGCAGATGTGGACGCATTGGGTGATGACTGCCAAAACGTACAGCAAGACAATACCGTCATCTATGAGTCGCAGCTTTATCCGCTGGAAGGGGACAGCATTCCGGTTGAGATGCACGTGCGCCAGGTGAATATTGCCGGACAGGAAAACCTGCAATGGATCGTGGAGGATATCACCCAGCGCAAAAAACTGGAAACCCTGCGTAATGACCTGACCGCGATGATCTACCACGACCTGCGTTCCCCGCTGTCGAACATCATCTCCAGCCTGGAAATGCTGCCCGCCATCGCGCCGGACGAGTTCAACCCCATGCTGGAACCTGTGCTGTCCATCACCAGACGCTCCACCGAACGCATGCAGCGCATGATCCGCTCCCTGCTGGATATCAACCGCCTGGAAACCGGCCAACGCATCACCGATCCCGCACCAGTGCTGCCCCGGGAATTATTGAGAGAGGCGATCCTCACAGTTGAGCCGATTGCCGCGCACAAAAAGCAAACCATTCACACAGAAATTGACAAAAATCTGCCGCAGATCAAGGTGGACGCTGACATGATCAAACGCGTTTTGATCAACTTGCTGGAGAACGCCAGCAAATTCACCCCGGCCAATGAAAGCATCTCGGCAGGGGCGGAAATGAAAACCCCGGACTGCATCCGCTTCTGGGTGCAGGACAGCGGCCCCGGTATTCCCGAAGCCGTGCAGGAAGAAATTTTCAACAAATTTACCACTTACACATCACCGGACCTGCCCAAAGGCATTGGCCTCGGGCTGGCATTCTGCAAATTGGCCGTTCAGGCACATGACGGTAAAATCTGGGTTGAAAGCAAAGCGCAGCAAGGCAGCCGCTTCTCTTTCCAGATTCCCACGAAACAGATTGACGAAGAGGAGTAGCTCATGAAAGAAATTGCTCCCGGCATCTATATCGAAACAGGTTATCACGGGGTAACCCTGGGCGCAGTCAACTGGCCGCATGGCCTCCTGCTGATTGATTCTCCCTCTCAGCCAGAAGACGTCCGCTCGTGGCGGGCGGCATTGCTGAGCCTGGGCGGCGGCGTTAACCGGCTGTTGATCTACCTAGATGCCCACGCCGACCGCACTCTGGGCGGCAGAGGGATGGAATGCACCCTCGTCGCCAGCGAGGAAACCGCCAACGCATTCCATGGCCGCCCCGGCAGCATGAAAGGGTACCAAACGGAAACCGGCGCGGACTGGCAGCAGTATCCCCGCACGGGCAACCTGCGCTGGGCGCCGCCCGAAATCACCTTCAGCGATCGCCTGATCGTGTACTGGAACACCTCCCCGATGATTCTCGCACATCATCCGGGGCCATCCCGAGGCGCCATCTGGGCCGAATTTCCTGAACAAAAAGTGATCTTCATCGGGGATGCCGTCCTTGCAAAACAGCCGCCTTTCCTCGGTGATGCCGACATTCCCCTCTGGCAGGAACAGTTAAATCACCTCAACACCAAAAAATATCAGGACTACCTGATCGTCAACGGACGGGAAGGATTGATCCCGCATGACTGCATCTCTGCCCAAAAACAATTCCTGCGCAAAGTATCACGCGGGCTGGAAAGACTGGCGAAACGGGAAAACCCGGCAGAAAAAACCGAGAGCCTGATCGATAACCTGCTCAAAGATTTGAATTTTGACCGGAAATATGAGGAACAGTATCAGCAGCGCCTGCAGCACGGCCTCTACCAATGCTATACGAATAACTACCTGCCCGCTAAAGAGGATGAAAGCGGCAAGTAACAAACCTACCCTACGGAGAAATCCATGAACCTCTCCACCTATATCCCCCTCACAGAATACACCCGCGGCCCGATGGTTGAATCCCTGCAGATCGGCGCGGCTGCCATCGTTGACAATCAGAACAACCTCGTCGCCAGCCTGGGAGACCCCAAGACCGTTGCCTTTCTGCGCTCCTCTTCAAAGCCCTTCCAGGCCCTGCCCCTGATCGAAAGCGGCGGTCGGGAAGCCTTCGGTCTCACTGACCAGGAAATCGCCATGATGTGCGCCTCACATCATGGCACAGACAAGCATGTCCGCGTGCTGCAAGCGCTTCACCTGCGCATCGGCATCCATCCGGAAGACCTGCTGTGCGGGGTGCATGACCCTGAAGACAAACCCAGCGCCAAGGCCCTCCTGCTGCGCGGCGAAGAACCCACCCCCCTGCACCACAACTGCTCCGGCAAACATACCGGCATGCTGGCCTACACCCGGCTGCACAACCTGCCCAAAGCAGACTACATCAACCCCGAACACCCCCTGCAAAAGATCATTTTACGCACCGTGGCTGAAATGATGGACATGCCCGTGGAAGATGTCCTCCTCGGCACAGACGGCTGTTCCGCGCCGGTGTTTGCCGTACCGTTGGCAAATGCCGCTCTGGCCTTTGCCCGTCTGTGCGACCCCGTCGGCCTGCCGGAAGCACGCGCCGCTGCCCTGCGTCACATTGCCCGTGCCATGCCTGCCCATGCGGACATGGTCGCCGGCCCGGGGACTTTTGACACTGTCTTAATGTCCACCTTTGCCGGCCAGATCGTATGTAAAGCGGGCGCAGAAGGTTATCAGGCCGTGGGACTGCTGCCCGGACTGTTGGCGCCAGCCAGCCCTGCCCTGGGGATCACCCTCAAGATGGCCGACGGCGACCTGACCGGACGAGGCCGCCCGCTGGTCATCCTGGAAATCCTCCGCCAGTTGGGCGTGCCCTTTACGCCTGCCCAAAAAGAAATCCTGGCCGGCTTTGATGCCCGCCCGGTGCAGAACTGGCGCAAGCTGGAAGTGGGCCAGATGCGCACCTGTTTTCAGGTGAAGAAAGAATAAAATGAAATCCAATGACCAGAAAACCTTGCGCCACTTCGCCAGGGAGATTCACCAGCGTTTGCTGTGCTTCTATGGTGAGCCGGAATGGCGCAACCCTCTGCCCCCCGTAGACGAACTGGTCTCGACGATCCTCTCCCAGAACACCAACGACGTCAACCGCGACAAAGCCTTCAACAGCCTGCGCGAACGATTCCCCACCTGGGAAGAAGTACGCGACGCCCCCACCCAGGAAATCATCGAAGCCGTGCGCATCGCCGGGCTGGCTAACCAGAAAGGCCCGCGCCTGCAAAACGTGCTGCGCCAGATCACCGAAGAACGGGGAGAACTTGACCTGAACTTTCTGAAAGAATGGCCGCCGGAAGAAGTGCGTGAATGGCTGGTACGTTTCAAGGGCGTCGGTCCCAAAACCGCCGCCATCGTGATGCAGTTCTCGCTGGACATGCCCGGCTTTCCCGTCGACACGCATGTCTACCGCGTCACCGGCCGCCTGGGTCTGCGTCCCGATAAAATGACCGTCGAGAAAGCTCACATCCACCTGGCCGCCCTCTTCCCGCCGGAAACCTACAGCACCGCCCACCTCAACATCATCCGCCTCGGCCGCGAGATCTGCCATGCCCGCAAACCGGAATGTCCCGCCTGCCCCCTGCGCGGGGTGTGCCCATACCCCGAAAAGAACAAATAAGGACAGTTTTTGTAGGGACAGGTCTCCCGACCTGTCCGCATCCCGCATGAATATTTTTGCAAGGTGGGTTGGCCCCACCTCACTACGATTGACTACCCAAACGGTTGCAAAATCTCCATCGGATTTTTTAGTAGGGACAGGTTAGAAACCTGTCCGCTTTCTCGTTTGTTGCACCGATAATCTTATAAAAACAACTTACAACTGTCACAGGGTGGAACGGCGCTCACCCTACAACTGCCCTAACCCCAAGAGAAATAAAAACATCCTCTCCCGGCTAGCGGGAGAGGATGAAATCACTCCGAAACGAATTCCTATTTCCTGCGCAGCAGGAAAGTCAGGGGAGGGTTTATGCCATCTCCTCTGCGTACACCAGATTACTGTGCGCACCCGGCGCAAACCTCAGGTATTGATCGGTAGCCTTGCTCATATCACGGTAATACCCGCGATACTTCTCCGGCAGCAGGGCCGCGGTTTGATACATGATCTCATCCGTCACCACCTGGCGCAGCTCGCGGTCAGGTTTTTGCCCGTGCAGATCCAGGGTGAAGGGATGCCCCGTGACAATGTGGAAATCCGTGCGGCGCAAATGGCGCAGGTTATCGAACACAGCTTCACCGCCATAATGTGCCAGCGGCAGGATCGGCACCCCGCTGCGCAGCGCCAGCAGCAGCACGCCCGGCTTGCCCTGCTGCAACTGCCCATCATCACTGCGCGTCCCCTCGGGAGCGATCGCCAGGATACGGTTCTGCTTCAAAGCCTCGCGGGCCGCATTCAGGGCAGTCATATCGGCTTCCCCGCGGCGGATGGGAATCCCGCCCCAGTGGTTCATTAAAATTCGAGAAAGGGTGCTGTCCCACAATTCTTCCTTGCCCAGCGGCGTGATCGGCCGCGGCTGCAAATACGTCATCAGTATGGGCGCATCAAAAGCATTGATGTGATTGACCGTCACGATCATCGGGCCGGTGAAAGGTACTGGCTCCTTGCAGTCCATATCCACCCGGGTGACAATAGCCAGAACGGTTTTCACCGTAAATTGGATCAGCGTATATTTCAAACTCATTTCAACCTCGATCCGATAAAAGAATAATAGCAAAGCTGATTGTATCAGAAATCAACCACCCCTTGGAAAGGTTGGCGTAAAAACTTCCATCCTGGTAATTCCTGTCAACAAGCAATATGATCTGCTGGCACACTAACCCTTTTCAAGGGTAATGTAAAATTTCCTCTTCCACCTTGAAAAGGATATGCAAGCAAACCTGCTGCATTTCAACAACCGATAAAAGAAGACAATGCAGCAGCCAACCAACCTTTCCAAGGAACTTAACAAAAACAGGGACAGGCATTCCACCTGTCCCTGCCTATTACACAAAGCTAATCTTACAAACCAGCAGCAGCCTTAAGGGCGGCGGCGCGGTCGGTGCGCTCCCACGGCAGATCGAGGTCTGCCCGGCCGAAGTGGCCGTAAGCAGCCGTCTGGCGGTAGATCGGGCGGCGCAGGTCGAGATCGCGCAAAATGGCGCCGGGGCGCAGGTCGAACAGCTCATCGACCAGCTTGACGATCTTCTCATCAGCCACATGACCGGTGCCAAAAGTTTCCACGTTGATGCTTAACGGATGAGCAACACCGATGGCGTAGGCCAGCTGCAGTTCGCAGCGGTCAGCCAGGCCGGCAGCGACGATATTCTTGGCAACCCAGCGGGCAGCGTACGCCGCCGAGCGGTCGACCTTCGTCGCATCTTTCCCCGAAAAGGCGCCCCCGCCGTGGCGGCCCATGCCGCCGTAAGTATCCACGATGATCTTGCGGCCGGTCAGGCCGGCATCGCCCAACGGGCCGCCAATGTGGAAACGGCCGGTGGGATTGACGTACAGTTCCACGTCATCATAATCCACCAGGTCTGCGGGCAGCACGGGCTTGATCACGTGCTCGATCACCGCTTCGCGGATGTCCTTCTGGGAAGCATCGGCTGCATGCTGGGTCGAGATCAATACAGTGGGAATACGCACAGGCTTGCCCTTGCTGTATTCCACCGTCACCTGGGATTTACCATCCGGGTAAAAGAAATCCACTGTACCGTTCTTGCGAACCTCTGCCAGGCGGCGGGTCAGCAAATGCGCATAGTGGATCGGGGCGGGCATCAAAACATCCGTCTCGGTGCAGGCATAACCGAACATCATCCCCTGGTCGCCAGCGCCCAGTGATTCGATTTCTAGCTCACTCATCTTGCCAGTTTTGGCTTCAAACGCCTGGTCAACGCCCATGGCGATATCACCGGACTGCTGGGAAATGGCAGACATCACGCCGCAGGTCGCGCCGTCAAAGCTCTTCTTGCCGCGGTCATAGCCAATGCTGTTGACGACTTCACGCACCAGTTCGTCAAAATTGACGAAAGCTGTGGTAGTAATCTCGCCCATAATCATCACGAAACCGGTCTTGGTCGCCGTTTCACAAGCCACCCGAGAGCGCGGGTCCTGTTCAAGGCAGGCGTCCAGCACAGCATCGCTGATCTGGTCGCACATTTTGTCCGGGTGTCCCTCGGTGACGGACTCGGAAGTAAACAGGTACTTGTCCGAGTTCATAAAAGTGTTGGTCACAAAAAACCTCCTGTAGAAAAGAAAATGCCCCTGCCGGTTTTGAGCGGGGGGCAAGAAAGACGAATGCCCTCCTATCTACCAGAATCTGTTCCTGACGGAATTGGCACCTTAGCTGTACAAGCCAGGTTGCCGAGGTTTCAACGGGCCGGTCCCTCCACCTCTCTGGATAAGAGTGCCTTACGGGGCTGTTAAATTGTTAAGAGGCATCGTATCATAAATCACACCGACTGTCAAACGGCAATTTTTCTGCCCAATTTTCTTATGGCGTCAGCGGTACCAGACCAATCAGGGCCAAATGCACTACAGCGCTGGCCTGTCCGGCATCCCGGCCTTGTTAGGATCAGGAAACATCAATATAATAGAAGAGACCATCAAAAAATCGTATGCCCTGCGCGATCATCTTTCAACAGGGTCGAAAGAAAAAATAATGCCTTCCAATAACCAAAACACTACCAAAATATTATCATTTTCAAAAATGCCGCGCCAAATTCTGCTGGTCTTCCTGGCGTGCGCCGTGGCCGCATTCAGCATCTTCTCTGCTGCATCAGATATCAATGCACAATCCAAAACGCCCCCGAATCCAGAGCCAATCCTGGTCGGTGATCTGCACGAAGGCGCCGCCAGCTCCACCCCGCGTTACATGACTGCCATTGGTTCGAGCATCTTCTTCCGCGCTGATGACGGTGAATTCGGCCTGGAAATCTGGCGCAGTGACCCGCCCTACGATATCGACCACACCTTCCGGGTAACCGACATCAATCCCGGCGTGGGCAGCGCCTGGCCGGAATACCTGACCGTGCTGGACGGCATCCTCTTCTTTCAGGCAGATGACGGCAATCACGGTAAAGAACTGTGGAAGCTGGAGCCGCCGTATTATCAGGCCCAGATGGTCGCCGACATCCAGTACGGCTCGGGCAGCTCTTCCCCCTCCGAGCTGGTCACCATCGGCAACGCCGTTCTCTTCACTGCTGACGGGGGCAAAAACGGCACTGAAATCTGGAAGACCCAGCCGCCCTATACCAGTGCTGAACTGGTAGCCGATGTGCGCAGCGGCCCCACCACGTCCCATCCGCGTGATTTGACCACCATCGGCTGGACGCTGTTCTTCACCGCCGATGACAGCACCGGCCGCGAACTATGGAAGAGCGAGCCGCCTTTTACACAGGGCAGCACTGCTATCGTGGAACGCATCTTTCTGAACGGCAACGCCGACCCACAGGAATTAACCCGCGTGGGCAATAAACTGTTTTTCACCGCCAATGACTTTGAAAATGGCAAAGAATTGTGGATCAGTGAGCCGCCTTATAACGAATTCAGCACCTTCCGCGCCAACGAAATTGACCGTCCTTTTCCGTCCATGCCCTCTGACCTGGAAGTAATTGGCGATACAGTATTTTTCACGGCCAATATGGGTACCAGCGGCTTTGAACTGCGCAAGATTGAATCGCCGTATACCAGCACCTACGTCTCCCGCGTGGCGGATATTTTCAAAGGCAGCACCGGCCCCATCCCCAACAGCTCTTTTCCCGAACAAAAACTGGCCGTCGGCGAGACGCTGCTGTTTGTCGCCAATGACGGCACGCACGGCAAGGAACTTTTCGCCTCTGCCCCGCCCTATACCGATGCCGAGTTAGTCAAAGACATCTACCCCGGCGCTGGCAGCGCAGACATCGCCAACATGACCGCCATGGGCACTACCCTGTTCTTCACCGCCAACGATGGCACTTTTGGCTATGAATTATGGCGCTCTGTGCCGCCTTATGATCCCGACCATACCGAGCGCATCTCCGACATTTACCGATCAGGCAATGCTTATCCCAATGAATTGTTCGTACTCGGACGCAGCCTGTTCTTCAACGCCACCAACCCGGACAATGGCACGGAATTGTGGATGTTTAGCTATGACTGGGGTCTGCCGCGTACCGGCTTCGCACCGAACGTTGTCACCACCCTGCCCACACAACCGCGGGAGAGGGCATACCAGGATATGAACAGCCTGACCCTTTCGATCCCAGGAAACGGAACAGCCCTGCCAATCGTGGGCGTGCCTATCGCCGATGACGGCTGGAACCTGACCTGGCTGGGCAGCAATGCCGGCTTTCTAAGCGACACCGCCTTCCCTACCCTGCCCGGCAATACCGCCATCACCGGCCATGCGTATCTGGCTGACGGCACCCCAGGGCCTTTCGTCAATCTGGGCAGTCTCATGTGGGGCAATGAAATCGTCCTGCATGCCTGGGGGCAGCGCTATGTCTATCAGGTGCGCACCATCCAGCAGGTAGCCGCTGACGATATGAGCGTCCTCGGCCACAAAGAAGAGGACTGGATCACCCTGATCACCTGCAAGGGCTTCGATGAGGACAGCGGTGAATATCAATGGCGCACCGTCGTCCAGGCTGTGCTGATACGCGTGGAACCCGACAACTAGACAACAGCTATACGAAACACGAACACGCTCGCCAGGTTAACCCGGCGAGCGTGTTCGTTGAATCATCAACTCTTTTTTTGCCTTGCCGCCAACGACAGAACTTAGCCTCCTGATTCCTGATTGACGGATTTCCTGATGCCGGTCTTTTAGATTTCTAGGGTCTCTGGGAACTGCCGTGAAAAGTTGATGTTCTACACCAGATATGGAGATAAATGTTGCCTTCACCCCCATATCTGGCGTGATTTTGCTCGTCGCCGCGGAAAATCACGGCGATTCCCAATGAGCCGATTTCTATTCTAAATGCAAACCCCTAATTTGTTGTATAATAAGTAGATTGTAAAAATAAAAGGAAAATAAAGAAAACGAATATGACAGAATCAAAAGTTAAAAACTACATTTGTGATATGGACGGCGTCCTGATCAGCGGGGACAAGCTTGTCCCTGGTGCCGACGCCTTCATTGAACGCCTGGAAAAAGCCGGGGCGAAATTCCTCGTTTTAACCAATAACCCCATCCACACCCCGCGTGACCTGTCGCACAGACTGACCTCGCTCGGCCTGACCATCGGCGAAGAAAAAATTTTCACCTCGTCCATCGCCACCGCCCGCTTCCTGCGCAGGCAGCGCCCTAACGGCACGGCCTTTGTGATCGGAGAAAGCGGCCTGACCACAGCCCTTCATGAAGAGGGGTACATCATCACCAACACCGACCCTGACTACGTTGTCCTCGGGGAGGCCAACACCTACTCGCTGGACATGATTACCAAAGCCGTGCGCCTCATCTCCGCCGGAGCGCGCTTCATCGCCACCAACCCGGACGCCTCCGGCCCGGGTGTGGGCGGCCTGGTGCCCGCCTGCGGTGCAGTTGCCGCGATGATCGAGAAAGCAACCGGCATTAGTCCTCTCTTCATCGGCAAGCCCAACCCGCTGATGATGCGCACCGCGCTTAACTACCTGGGTGCACACTCCGAAAACAGCATTATGATCGGCGACAACATGGACACCGACATCATCACCGGCGTACAAAGCGGCATGGAAACCATCCTTGTCCTGTCGGGTATCACCAAACGGGAAGATGTAGCAAAATATCCTTTCGTGCCCACCCACATTGTGGACTCGGTGGCAGATATCTACCCTGTTTCATCCTCATCCAAAAAGAAACCTGCCTGAAACCGGCAATGAAAAAACTAACCTCCCGCGCATGCGCGGGAGGTTGTCTTGTCTGCTCACTTCTCTCGTTTGAAACTGTACGTATCAAAGTCACGGGCTATCCTGACATTCGGGAAGACTGCCTGCGCTTCCTCCAGAATATCCTTCTCACGGTAACGCCGCGAGATATGCGTCAGCACCAGTTGCCCCACCCCGGACCGTTCAGCCAGTTCAGCCGCCCTGCGGGCCGTCAGGTGGTCATATTTCCGCGCCAGCGCGGCATCTTCTTCCAGGTAGGTAGCCTCGATCACCAGACCGTCCGCGCCCTGACAATATGCTTCCAGCCCACGGGTATCGCCAACATCGCCGATATACACAAAGCGCGTCCCCGGTTTGAACGCTCCCAACACCTGTTCCGGCTCAATCACCCGCCCGTCCGGCAGGGTGACCGCTTCCCCCTTGACCAAATTCTTGCGCCATGGCCCCATCGGGATGTCCAGCGTCTCGGCTTTTTCCGGAAGAAAAGGCCGCCGCCCGGCTTCATCAAACAAATACCCCCGCGAATCGGTGTGACGGTGCGGCACGGCAAAATTTGAAATCGTGAAATCTTCGCCCGCAAAGAATTCGCCCTCATCGATACAGGTCAACTTCACCGGCGGGTTCTTCGCCCCGCGCAGCACCACGCCAAACAGCAAGTCATGAATGCGGGACATCGAGCCAGGAGAAGCGAAAATCTCCAGATCATCCATTGCCTCCCAGCGCAGCAGGGTCGAAACCAGACCAGCCAGTCCCAGGATATGATCCAGATGGCTGTGAGTGATCAAAATGCGGTTGAGGCGCTTGAAACCGATCCCCGATTTAAGGATCTGGCGCTGCGTACCCTCGCCGCAGTCGATCAAAAAGCGGTACTCGTCATGTGAAAGCACCATCGCCGGTAAACTGCGCTGAATGGAAGGCGCCGAAGCGGAGGTACCCAGAAAAATCGTTTCGAACAAGGGATGACTGCCTTTCAATGATTAAAAAATAACCGACCTGTATTTTACCAGACCTTGTCCCGCTTGCGGCGAAAGGTCACCTTTTCCTGACGGCTTCGCGCCTTCGCAAAGCAATGAAAAAAGAGTTGCAGATTTTGCAGGGTGGGTTCACAACCCACCGAGTTTTTCTTTACGCCCCTGTGCAAAGCGGCCAGACAAAAAACCGGCTGCCCCAATCCAGAGCAGCCGATTCAACATGAAAACCAATCCTCACCGCACGATACGCGGCGCAACCCACAAAGCCCAATCCTGACCAGGCGTAGCATTGGCTTCTACAACCAGAATAAACTCCACCGCCTTGCCATTCAACGCGGACAGGTCAATATCCACTGTACGCATGCTGTTGTCATATACCTCAGGCCATTGGCCGAGGGTCTGCACCCCGCTGCCGGCATCATAACGCAGGTAGAACTGCACATCGCAGCTCGCCCCGCCGTGCAGGCAGCCCACCTGGGCCACAAAACGATCCCCGCTCTGGATATTGACCGCCGGAAAAACGCCCTTGATCGAGCCGTTTCCTGTCCAG
>Ga0334889_1001173_pt1 | contig 35953 bp, 29 predicted proteins | sample GraSluR1_MG_2_FD_207222 | JGI IMG/M metagenome (GOLD analysis project Ga0334889, IMG submission 207222) | Sludge microbial communities from methane-producing bioreactor in Wageningen University, Netherlands - Granular Sludge_8_08-R1 | ecosystem: Engineered > Bioreactor > Anaerobic > Unclassified...
CCGCTGGTGTCGAGCTTCATGCTGGCCACCAAGCCGGGCAAGGAGGCCTACGTGGAGCCCGTGGTCGAGGGGGACTCCTACCGGTTCGAGGTGCGGGTGGGTAAGCCGAAGGACCTGGAGGCGGCCAAGGCGGGGACCAAGCTTGGGCGGGGGGCGAACTTCCGATGCGTACTTTCGGGGGCGCCAATTACTCCGGACCATATCAAGGCGGAGGGTCAAGCCAGGCGAATGGGGGCCCGAATGCTAGCGATCGTGGCCGAAGGGGTCCGGAGACGGGTCTACTTGGCTCCAACGGCGAAGCACGAGGAGGTCGCGAGTGGTGCAAGACCACCGTGGCGCCCGGAAGGCTCTCTCGTCGAAGATGCACGTGCGTTCACCCCCTATCTATATGGATTGTGCGACTGGAAGGATCTTTTCACCAATCGCCAGAGCTTGGCGCTGTCGACTCTCTGCGATCTGCTGAAAGACCTGGGACCGCAAGTCGTTACGGACTGTAATCTTGAGAGTTCAATGCAAGATCTCGCACAAGATTATGCCAACGCCGTGACCATCTATGCTACTCTGGGCGTCAGCAAAATGGCCGACAGCAATAATGCTCTGGTCTCTTGGAAGCCCAGCATGGATCAGCCAATCCACCTATTCACACGACAGGCCATTCCAATGATTTGGGACTTTGCAGAGCCGAACCCGTTCTCTGGCGCCATGGGTGACCTGGATGTCACACTGCAAACGGTCGGCAGGGCAATGGAGAGACTTCCAGCCAACACGCCAGGTACGGTGAGTCAGCTAGACGCCAGTACACAGTCAGAATCGTCAGGCAAGATACTTTCTACGGACCCGCCATATTATGACAATGTAGGATATGCTGATCTATCGGATTTCTTCTATGTATGGGTCCGCCGCTCACTGTACGACGTAATTCCCGACCTCTTTGCCACTGTAACAACACCGAAGACTCAAGAACTCATCGCATCTCCCCATAGGCACGGGAACCGTGATGCAGCGGAAGCCTTCTTCATGCGTGGCATGACCCGGGCCATGGCCCGCTTGGCAGAGCAGGCCCATTCCGCATGCCCGGTTAGCATCTACTATGCGTTCAAGCAGTCCGAGGGCGACGGCGACGACGGCACCGCCAGCACCGGTTGGGAAACGTTCCTGGATGCTGTGATTCAGGCAGGCTTCGGCATAAGCGGAACTTGGCCGATGAGAACTGAACTGGCAAATCGCATGCGCGGCATAGCTTCCAACGCCCTCGCCTCCAGCATCGTCCTGGTCTGCCGCCCCCGCCCCGCCGACGCGCCTGCCGCCACCCGCCGCGAGTTCGTCGGGGCCCTGAAGGCCGAGTTGCCCGCAGCCCTGAAGCACCTGCAGAAGGGCAACATCGCCCCCGTGGACCTGCAGCAGGCGGCCATCGGTCCCGGCATGGCGGTCTACACTCGCTACAGCAAGGTCCTGGACGCCGCCGGCAACCAGGTCTCCGTGCGCGAGGCCCTGGCCCTGATCAACCAGGTGTTGGACGAGGTGCTGGCCGAGCAGGAGGGCGACTTCGACGCCGACACCCGCTGGGCGCTGACCTGGTTCGACCAGATGGGCTTCGCCGAGGGCGACTACGGGGTGGCCGAGACCCTGTCCAAGGCCAAGAACACCTCGGTTGCCGGCATCGTGGAGGCCGGCGTGGCCGTCGCCGGGGCCGGCAAGGTGCGCCTGCTGAAGCCCGCCGAGCTTCCCACCGACTGGGACCCCGCCACCGACAAGCGGCTGACCGTCTGGGAGATGACCCACCACCTGGTGCGCGCCTTGGCCCAGGGCGAAGAGGCCGCCGCCGGGATCATCACCCGGATCGGCAGCCAGGCCGACATGGCCCGGGAACTGGCCTACCGCCTGTACTCGGTCTGCGAGCGCAAGAAGCGCGCCACCGAGGCCCTGGACTACAACGCCCTGGTGCAGGCCTGGCCCGAACTGGCCCGCCTGGCCCAAGGCCACCTCGCCGCCACCCAGACCCCCGCGGCCACCCAGGAGGAGTTGTTCTGATGCTCACCCACCTGCAGGTACGAAACTTCAAGTCCTGGGAAGATACGGGCCCGATGCGCCTGGCCCCCCTGACGGCTCTTTTTGGGGCCAACAGCTCGGGCAAGACCAGCCTCTTGCAGGCCCTGCTGATGCTCAAGCAGACCGTAGATTCGCCCGACCGCAGCCAGGCCCTCAACCTTGGCGACGAACGCAGCCTCGTGGAATTGGGGACCTTCGGGGAGGCGCTCTTTGGTCACGACCTGGGCCGATCCATGAGCCTCGAACTGGAATGGACCCTTCCCGCTCCCCTTTCCATCCTGGATCCGGCCAGCCGGGCCACACCCCTGGCAGAAGGCGGTAGGATGGCCTTCCTGAACAGCATCGCCTGGCAATCCCACAAGGACTCGCCAGCCCGGCCGGTGGTCACCGAAATGACCTACCGGTTCGGTGGGCTGTCTGTTGGCATGCGACAGAAGGCTGCAGCCCCGGGCCAATACGAACTGTTTCCCAGGAAGGGGAAGTTCCGCTTCGTCCGCACCCTGGGCCGCTCGTGGCCGCTGCCCCAGCCGACCCGTTGTTACGGCTTCCCCGATCAGGCCCGAGCTTACCACCAGAACGCGGAATTTCTCTCCGACCTGGAACTGGAATTCGAGAAGTGCTTTGGCAGCATCTACTACCTTGGTCCCCTGCGCGACCACCCCCGTCGTCATTATCAGTGGGCCGGAACCCAGCCCGCCGACATGGGCCGCCGCGGCGAGAAGGTCGTGGATGCCCTGCTGGCTTCGACCGAGGCCGGCCAGAAGATCGCTCGTGGCCGAGGCCTGAAATCCTGGACCCTGGAAGAGCGCGTCGCGGCCTGGCTCAAGGAACTCGGGCTTATCGAAAGCTTCCACGTGAGGCGCGTCACGGAGGACGGAAAACTCTTCCAGGTCTGGGTCCGGCGCACTCCCGAGGCCTCCGAGGTCCTCCTCCCCGATGTGGGCTTCGGCGTCTCCCAGGTGCTGCCCGTGATGACGCTGTGCTACTACGCTCCCAAGGGCTCGACCCTGATCCTGGAACAGCCCGAGATCCACCTGCATCCCGCTGTACAGTCGGGTCTGGCCGACGTCCTCCTGGACGCCATCAAGACCAGGGGCATCCAGATCCTGCTGGAGAGCCATAGCGAGCATCTCCTCAAGAGGCTGCAACGCCGAATGGCCGAGAATGCAGCCAGCCCCGAGGAGATGTCTCTGTACTTCTGCCAGATGGAAGACGGACGCTCCAGATTGACCGAACTCGAACTTGACCTGTTCGGCCAGGTCAGAAACTGGCCCCGCGACTTCTTCGGCGATCCATTGGGCGAGATTGCGGAGACCCAGAAGACGATTCTGGAACGCAAGATCGCCGCGAGGCGGGAGTCGTGACTCCGACGGTGATTGACACCAACGTCCTGGTCGTGGCCAACGGGGGGCAAAACCAAGCCTCGGAAGAGTGCCAACTGGCGTGCGTGAACGCCCTGCTTCAAGCGCGCCGTGGCCGTGTCCTCATCGATTCGTTGGGCTTGATCCTCAAAGAGTATGGGGACAACGTCTGCTTCTATCAGCCCCCTTTGGCCGGCAGCGAATTCTACCGCTGGCTGTGCAACCACCTGGGACAGGAGTCCTGTCGGGCCGTGGACATCACGCCCACAGGGGACAGTTTCGCTGAATTCCCTGACGATCCTGACCTTGCTGGCTTCGACAGGTCGGATCACAAGTTCGTCGCGGTCGCGCGCGCCAGCGGACTTGCTCCTCCGATCCTGAACTCGGTGGACACCGATTGGTGGATCCATCGACAGGCTCTAGACCGAAACGACATCCACATCGAGTTCCTGTGCCCCGAGGCGATGCGGGCGAGAGGAGTCTAGCACCATGGCCACCACCAACCATGAGCGCGTCGGCAAGGCGATGGAACTCCTCAAGGAGGGCCTGGGCCCCTTCGTCGACCGCGAGATCAAGGCGGTCGGGCCCTCGGCCCTCAACCCCCAGGTCCGCCAGGAGTTCGCGGGCGACCCCATGCTGATGAACCGGCCCCTGCCCGAGTGGGACGTCTCGGCCCTGCTGAAGCTGATGTGGGTGACCTGGAACGACGTCTTCCGCAACGTCCTGGGCTTCGCCGAGCGAAGCATGGTCAGCGAGTTGCGCGACAGCCGCAACCGCTGGGCCCACCAGCACGCCTTCACCTCCGACGATGCCTACCGGGTGCTGGACTCCGCCGGGCGCCTGCTTTCCGCCGTCTCGGCCCCCCAGGCCGACGAGGTGGAACGCCTGAAGATGGAGCTGCTGCGCATCCGCTTCGACGAGCAGGTGCGCACCGAGAAGCGCAAGAGCGCGGGCACCGCCATCGAGAGCACCGGCACCCTCAAGCCCTGGCGCGAGGTGGTCACGCCCCACCCCGACGTGGCCTCGGGTCGCTACCAGCAGGCCGAGTTCGCCGCCGACCTGTGGCAGGTGCACCTGGGCGAGGGCGCCGACGAGTACCGCGACCCGGTCGAGTTCTTCCGCCGCACCTACCTGACCGAAAGCCTCAAGGGCCTGCTGGTCAACGGCCTGAACCGGATCTCCGGGGGCGGGGGCGACCCGGTCGTGCAGTTGCAGACCAACTTCGGGGGCGGCAAGACGCACTCGATGCTGGCCCTCTACCACATGTTCTCGGGGGTCTCCGCCTCGGACCTGGCGGGTCTGGAGACCGTGATGGCCGAGGCCGGGGTCAGCGCGCTGCCGCGGGCCCGGACGGTGGTCCTGGTGGGCAACAAGATTTCACCTGGGAACCCGGTCACCAGGCACGACGGCACCGTGGTGCGCACCCTCTGGGGCGAACTGGCCTGGCAACTGGGGGGGCGGGCCGCCTATGAGCGTGTCCGGGCTGACGACGAGCGCGCCACCAGCCCCGGCGACATGCTGCGCGAGCTGTTCAACGAGTATGGGCCGGTCCTGGTCCTGGTGGACGAGTGGGTGGCCTACGCCCGGCAACTGCACGACCAGGGCGACCTGCCCGGCGGGGGCTTCGAGACCCAGTTCAGCTTCGCCCAGGCGCTGACCGAGTCGGCCAAGCTGGCCCGCAACTGCCTGCTGGTGATCAGCCTGCCTGCCTCGGACACCGCGGGCTCGCCGCACACCCAGGCCGACGACGTCGAGGTGGGCGGCCGGCGCGGCCGGGAGGCCCTGGACCGGCTGCGCAACGTGGTGGGCCGGCTGGAGTCCTCGTGGCGCCCGGCCAGCGCCGAGGAGGGCTTCGAGATCGTCCGACGCCGCCTGTTCCAGCCCCTCTCCGACCCGGCCAGGTTCCGCGACCGCGACGTGGTGGCCCGGGCCTACGCCGACCTCTACCGCTCGCAGGCCCAGGAGTTCCCCCCAGAGTGCCGCGAGTCCGACTACGAGAAGCGCCTGCAGGCCGCCTACCCCATCCACCCCGAGGTCTTCGACCGCCTCTACACCGACTGGTCCACCCTGGTGAAGTTCCAGCGCACCCGCGGCGTGCTGCGCCTGATGGCCGCGGTGATCCACAGCCTGTGGGAGAAGGGCGACCGCAACCCGCTGATCCAGCCCGCCCACATCCCCATCGACGACAACCGGGTGCAGTTCGAGCTGACCCGCTACCTGTCGGACAACTGGGTGCCCATCCTCGAGAAGGACGTCGACGGGCCCAACTCGCTGCCCGTGAAGACCGACGCCGAGGTTCCCAACCTGGGCCGGTATGCGGCCTGTCGCCGGGTGGCCCGCACCATCTACCTGGGCTCGGCGCCGATCACCACGGCCGCCAACCGCGGGCTTGAGGACCGGCGAATCAAGCTGGGCTCGGTCGTTCCGGGCGAGTCCCCGTCCGTCTTCGGCGACGCCCTGCGCCGCCTGGCTGCCGCCGCCACCTACCTCTACCAGGACGGCTCCCGCTTCTGGTACGACACCCAGCCCACCGTGACCAAGCTGGCCGAGGACCGGGCCGAGCAGCTCAAGCGCGACCCGGACAAGGTGGTCGAGGAACTGGACCGGCGCCTGCGCCAGGACCTGGTGAAGACCGGCGAGTTCAAGCGGGTCCACCCCCTGCCGGGTGGAACGGCCGACGTGCCGGACCTGCCCGAGGCGCGCCTGGTCGTGCTGGGAAGCGCTCAGGCCTGGTCCAAGGAACCGAACTGCCCCGCCGAGGCCGCGGCCCGCGAGATCCAGTCCAGGTGCGGCAGCAGCCCGCGCCTGCGCCAGAACAGCCTGGTCTTCCTGGCGCCGGACAAGAACCGCCTGCAGGAACTGGACGAGGCCATCCGCCGCTACCTGGCCTGGAAGTCCATCCTGGCCGAGCGCGAGAAGCTGGACCTGTCCCATCACCAGGTGCAGCAGGCCGAGGTCCAACTGGCCTCGATGGACAAGACCGTGGCGCTGCGCGTCCCCGAGACCTACCAGTGGCTGCTCTTTCCCACCCAGGACACCCCCCAGTCGCCCACCGCCTGGCAGGCCATGCGCCTGACGGGCTCCGACCCTCTGGCCGTGCGGGCCGGCAAGAAGTTGTTGAACGACGAGCAGATGGTGACCCGCCTGGCCCCCACCCGCCTGCGCATGGAACTGGACCGGGTGCCCCTGTGGCGCGGCAACCACGTGCCCGTGAGGCAGGTCGTCGAGGACTTCTTCCGCTACCTCTACCTGCCCCGCCTCCGCGACACCGGGGTCCTGCTGGACGCCATCCGTTCGGGCTTTGGTCTGTTGACCTGGGAGCACGACTCCTTCGCCTGGGCCGACTCGTTCGACGAGGCGGCCGAGCGCTACCGGGGCCTGCGGGGCGGGGACGCCCTCTCGGTGGGCGAGGACAGCGCCGGCCTGCTGGTCCGCCCCGAGGTGGCCCGCCAGCAACTGGACCGCGAGGCGCCGCCGCCTCCGGCCCCGTTGCCGCCCGGCCCGGAGCCCCAAGACGGCGGCACCAAGGTGGTCGACCCCATCCTCCCGCCGCGCCCCCCGACCCCGAAGGCGCCCCGCCGCTTCTACGGGACCGTGACCCTGGCCCCCGACCGCGCCGGGCGCGACGCCAGCAAGATCGCCGACGAGGTGATCACCCACCTGGCCGGCCTGGTCGGCGCCAAGGTGACCGTGACCCTGGAAATCGAGGCCACCATCCCGGATGGCGCCCCCGAGCACCTGGTGCGCACCGTCACCGAGAACGCCAGGACCTTGAAGTTCACCAGCCAGGGATTCGAGGTGGAGTAGGGGGGCGACGGCGGCCGGTTGCCGCGTTTCCGCCATGAATTTGAGGAAATGCCACAGAATCATGCAGGAAACCGGGTTCAGCATTCCATCACACCGCCCCCCGATGGCCTGCCAGGAGCCAGCCTCTGGCGATCGAAGTCGCGTCCATGATCCTCCACGCCGAGTCCTGCGGGCAGGGCCCCGTCCTCCTCTTCATCCCGGGCCTGGGGGCCGACCATCTGTGCTGGGACTTCCAGGTCCCCGAACTCTCCCGCCACTTCCGTCTGGTGCGGCTGGACCTGCCCGGAGCGGGGCCCAGCCCGGCTCTGCCCGGTCCTTGCTCCTGCCCCGGGATGGCCGGGGACGTCGCGGAGACCATGCAGCACCTGGGCATCCCTTCGGCCTTCGTGGTGGGGCATTCCCTGGGAGGGGGCGTGGCCCAGTGCCTGGCGGCGCAGTCTCCCGAGCGGGTCGCGGGCCTGGTGCTGGTCGGCACGGCCTCGTCTTTGGAACCTCGGACCCTGGAAGTGCTGGAGGGCTGGCTGGCCTGGATGCAGGAGGGGCTCTCCCGGGAAGCCTTTGCCCGGGGCTTCCTCCCTTGGATCCTCTCGCGGCGCTTCTTCGAGAACCGCCTGGCGGTGGCCGAGGCCACCCGGCTGTACGTCGAGTCTCCCTGGCCCCAGCCCGCCCAGGCCTTCGCCAGCCAACTGGCGGCCTGCCGTGGCCTGCAGACCACCGGGCTTCTGCCGAAGATCCAGGCCCCCACGCTGGTCTTGACCGGTGCAGAGGATCTGCTGACGCCGCCGGCGCAGGGCCGCGACCTGGCTTCAGGCCTGGCCAGGGGCCGTTTCGTCCAGATGCCGGACCTGGCCCACGCCTGCATGGGCGAAGGCGCCAGCCTCTTCAATCGGCTGGTCGGCGACTTCGTGCGGGAAGTCCAGCTCTCGGCCTGACCCTGAATCCGCCACCCGGCGTGAGAACCGAGGGCGTCCAGGCGGGTCTGGATGCAAGCAAGGCGTGCATCGAGGAGCGGCGCATTGTTGGAAACGACGTCAGCACCGCAGCGGTGCGCCTGCCGACGCAGAGGGGCCCTTCCCACTCGCAACCAGGTGGGGGGGCCTCAATGCATCGTCGGCCGAAGGGCACGGTCGGCGGTGGAGTCAGGCTGACGCCCCTCGCCGGGTTCCGAGGGGCCCGGCGGCCTGGCCTGCGTCGGTTCAGGTGGCGGCGGGCGGGGCGGCAGGCTCGCTCAGGGGCGTCCACCCGAAGAAGCGGATCAACTCCTGGTAGGTCTCGGCCTCCCGGTTCAGCAGGCGGTGGTGCTTGTCTCCCGACAGGACCGTGACCTCGACGCCTGGGGGCCCCACGCGGTCGACCGGGACCAGGCCATCCCCCTCGGTGAACATGGGACCACCTTTTTCGGCCGGGGTCAGAAGCCCCCGGGCGGCCACCGCATGGAAGTCCTCCAGGCGGCTGGCCTGCTCGTCCCAGCGGGAATTCAGGGCGCTCAGGCGAGGGTTGGAAGAGCCGTCGCCCTGGACCGGAGCCATCCAGTCCAGCGCCGGAAGATCCCCGACGGTCAGGCCGCCCAGGCTCATGGCCCAGCGAACGTCGCGTTGGATGACGTGCCGGGCCAGCTCGGCGAAGCGGGTGCCGCGGTTGGGCGTGCCCAGCATCATCAGGCGCCCCACGGCCTGCCCGCCGCGATCCAGGTAGACCCGGGTGCTCAAGCCGCCCATGCTGTAGGCTTCCACGTCCAGTCGGGGGGCTCCGGTCACCTGGCGGATCGCCTCGAAGCTGCGCTCCAGCTCGTCGGCCACGACATCTGGAGGGGCGTGGGCATCCTTCGGGATCACCTGGAAGACCCGGGCGTCGGCAGGCACGCTCTCGGGGTCGGCCTGGACCTGGGCCTCCGGGTCGTTGAAGAACGCGCCGTCGCGCACGAAGACGATCCGGCCTCCGTTGAGTCCCCCTTCGGTCAGCTTCGAGCCCAGGTCATGGAAGGCCTCGGGACGGGTCGTCCACCCCGGAACCATCACGAAGGGGCGCTCCAGTTCAACCTGGGGCTGGCCTTCCAGGGGGCGCTCCTGGTCCAGCCGGCGCTCGGTTCGGACACCTTCCATCTTGTAGATCAGGCCGGTGGCCACGAACTGTGCCACGGTCAGGGCATCCTCGACGTGGGGAGGCAGGGCCTCGGGCGACTCCAGCCGGGCACGCGTCCCGGGGACGGCGGCGGGCCGGCAGGGGGCAACACTCGGATGAAGGCGAGAAACATCCATGGTGTCATTGTAGGCTGATCCGAGCTGGAAATTCGAAAAAACGAGGTAAATATTCCGACACTTCGGACCCCGTCTTGCGGTTCGGACCTCCCGCCTCGTCCGGCAGCGGTCCAGGTCCGCCTGCACCGGGTTGAAGTCCCCGGGGCCCGCTCGTCTGCCCAAGCCGTCTGGTCCGTCTGGCCCACGGACCGCTCCGTCCACCTCCGCGAATCTGCTAGACTGGGGGGGCGCCCACGCATCGATCGTTCGGACGGGGAGGAATCCATGAGCTCTCTCATCCCACGCCACCAACGGTTGTTGATCACGCTCATGATCGTGCTGCTGGGGGGCCTGCCCGCCGGCGCCGAGAAGCTCCGGCCCCAGGACGAGACCGCCCGGGCCCCGAATTTCGCGGCCTTCAAGACCCGCTTCATGCAGGCGGTCAAGGTCCGCGACGTGGTCTGGCTGGAGAGCCGGATCACGCCTCGCAGCCACTTCGGCTTCGGCCCGAACGAACAGGGAATCTCCGGATTCCGTTCCCGTTACCGCCCGGAGGATCCCGACAGTCCGTTGTGGCGGACGCTGGAGAAGATCATGGACACCGCCGGCTCCTACCACCCGGAGGAGGGGATGGTCTGCTTCCCCTGGCTCTACCGACGCCTGCCCACAAGCGACGGGGAGTCCAGGGCGGTGATCCTGGGCGACGACGTCGACGTGCGCGCCGGCCCCGGGGCCCAGACGCCGGTCCAGGAGCGCCTGTCCTGGGACATCGTGGAGGTCCTGGGACAGGAGGGATCCTGGGTGCACATCCGCGGCCCGGAAGGTTCCTGGCGCAGCGGCTGGGTCCACGCCGACTTCATCCACTCGCCGATGGGCCCTCGGATCGGATTCGTGCGCCAGGACGGGAGCTGGAGGATCCAGTTCCTGGTCTCGGGCGATTGAGGCATGGCACCCTCCCCCAGAAAAGACCGAGGGCCCGGAGTTTCGCCTCCGAGCCCTTTTCGAGATGATCGCCCGCGAACCAGGGCCTACTTCTTCTTGAAGAACTCGTCGGTGAGTCCCTGGTTGAAGCGGTAGTTGGCGTAGGTGGCCGTCGCGGTGGCCGAGACCGAGACCGCAGGGAACTGGAACTCGGCGGTCATGCGGTCGAAGACCAGGAAGCCGTCGGTCTGGCGGTACACGACGTCCACGCCCAGGCGCCCGTTGTTCTTGTAGTGGGTGACCTGGCGGGGGATGCTGTAGTCGTTGCGGTTGACCCACACCTCGACCATCTGGATGTCGCCCATGCCCTGCTTGGGGGTCATGGTGATCCGCCAGGTGGGCTGGCCCGCAAGGTCCGTCTGCTCCGCCACGCGGCTGTTGAACTTCTCGAGCACGGGCAGGTTCCAGCCGAAGATGTTGGGGTATTTCTTGACGTAGGAGGGGGCCTTCTCCAGGACCAGCTTGTGCTTGTCCGGGCGCTTGTGGTAGTAGGTCCCGCTCATGGTGGGGTTGTAGGGCAGGAAGGCGACCCGGGCCTTCAGGGCGATGTCGATGTCGGCCTGGTAGTCGTTCAGCCCCGGGTTGATCTGCCGGACCCGGGCGAAGATCGCCTCCACCTGGGCATCTGCCCGGGCGGGGACCGGGACTGCCAGGACCAGACCCAGGATGGCCACCACCATGAATCCCAGCGCCAACCGCTTCATCCTCTGACCTCCTCGAAGTGGCCCCCTCCGGGGGGCCTCATCCCTGCTTGAGACTCTCCGGGCACCCTTCAGGTTGCGCTGGCGGTCCGGCTCCGGGGTGAGGCGGGGAGGATGGGTCTGCCCACGCAGTGATACTCGAAGCCCAGTTCGGCCATGCGGGCCGGCTCGAAGAGGTTCCGTCCGTCCACCACCAGGGGGCGGGCCATCTCTTCCCGCAGTCGGGGCAGATCCAGGTGACGGAACTCCTGCCACTCGGTGCAGATCACCAGGGCCTCGGCGTCCCGGGCGGCCTGGTAGGGGTCCTGGCACATGGTGGTTTCCGGCACCTTCTTCAAGGCCCGCTCCATGGCGATCGGGTCGTAGGCCCGCACCCGCGCCCCTTCGGCCTGCAGGGCCGCGATGATGTCCAGCGAGGCCGCCGAGCGCAGGTCGTCGGTGTTGGGTTTGAACGACAGGCCCAGGATGGCGACCTTGCGGGTGCGCAAGGGCTCGCCCAGGGTCTGGTGCAGCACCTGCACGGGCCACAGCCGTTGGGAGGCGTTGATGCGCTCGGTGGCCTCCAGAAGCTCGAAGTCGTAGCCCACCTCGCGGGCGATCTGGATGAAGGCCTTGACGTCCTTGGGCAGGCACATCCCGCCATAGCCGATGCCGGCCTCCATCGAGGCCATGCCGATCCGGTGGTCCAGGCCGATGCCTTTGGCGACCTTCTTGATGTCGGCCCCGGACAGGCTGCAGACCCGGGCCACGGCGTTGATGAACGAGATCTTGACGGCCAGGAAGGCGTTCGCCGAGTGCTTGATCAGCTCGGCGGACTTGATGTCGGTCAGCAGCAGGGGGGCATTCAGCGGCTCGTACAGCGAGACCAGCAGCGAGGTGGCCCGCTCGGAGGAGGCTCCGATCACCACCCGGTCAGGGTGCAGGAAGTCCCGGATTCCCGTGCCCTCGCGCAGGAACTCGGGGTTCGAGGCCACGTCGAACTCCACGCCGGGCCGGATGTTCTCCGAGATGGTGCGGCGGACCCAGTCCCCGGTCTGCACCGGCACGGTGCTCTTCTCGACCACCAGTCGGTACTCGGTCATGTGCCGGGCGATCTCCCGCGAGACGGCCTCGACGAACGAGAGGTCCACCCCGCCGTCCGGCTTGGGGGGCGTGTTGACGCAGATGAAGATGATCTGCCCGTGTTCGACGGCCTCCCGAATCTCCGAAGAGAACTTCAGCCGACCCTCCTGGCGATGGGTGCCCACCAGGGTTTCCAGTCCCGGCTCGTAGATCGGGACTCCCCCGGACTGCAGGATGCGGACCTTCTCCAGGTCGTTGTCGACTCCCAGGACTTCGTGGCCGAGTTCAGCCAGGCAGGCTCCGGTCACCAGGCCGACGTAGCCGCAACCGATGATGCTGATCTTCACGTGGGCGATCCTCTCGGGTCTCCAATGGGGATGAAGCCCCTCCCTTCCCGATCGGGGGCGTTGTTCCTACGGCTGGGCAGGGACGAGGGCGGGGATGGGCACGGTGACAGGGTCCAGACCCGCCGCCTGCAGGGTGACCTGGCAGGCCTCCAGGGGCAGCTCCAGCCTCAGTTGCAGGTTCCCCTCGCAGGGGGTGGGGAAGGTCCCCGCCTCGGCCCCGTCCACGCTCACGACCACGGGCACTCCGGGGAGGGCGTTGTACCAGTCGTCTTCGGCCAGGACCTCCAGGATCTGGGTTCGGGAGCTCGGAGTGGGGGGGACGGATTCAACCTCGGGCTGGCCCGGTTCCGGGTCGGTCCCAGCAGGTGGGGCCGGCGGGAAGATCAGCGCTCCCGGACCCACCCGGGTGACCAGCCGCTGGAGCGGCCCGGCCTGGAGCACGATTTCGCCAAAGGCCTCGGCATAGCCGCTGCGGACCCGGAGTCGGGCCTTCCCGGGCAGGCGCAGGGCGGTGAGGGGGATCTCCGCCTTCCCCGCGCGGGTGCCCGCACGAGCCGGGGCGGCCAGGCCTTCAGCCTGGAACTCGACCGGGGTGCCGTCGGGGACGGGGGCCCCCGAGGCCGTGCGCACCAGGACCACCGCCTGGGCTTCCGAGCGTCCGTCGGCGGGAAGCCGGGCCGGGCTGAGCTTCAGCGAGACCTGCTCGGGATGCAGGGTCGCTCGCTCATCGAACAGCAGCAGCGCGGTGGCCACCGGCCTCTCGGGCAGGCGACAGCCCACGCCGTCGGAGATCTTGCGCCCGCCGAGGACCATGCTGACGCTCCCCCCGCCGTCCATGTTCATCGCCTCGCGGGCTCCCCGGCGCAGCAGGGTGGTGGCCAGCTCTTCCAGCTTCATCCCTTGCGAGTGGTTGTCGCGATACCCCGAAGCGGTCGCCAGAAGCATCTTCCCGTCGGCCGTGGTGGCCACGGCGGTGCGCCCGGCCACCCGGGTGATGTTGTTGCCGTTCGGGCCCAGTTGCTCTTCGTTCGTGGTCAGGGCCACCCGGCCCGCGCGCAGCAGTCGGGGGCCCCCTCCGCAGGCCATCACGACCTCGCTCCAGTCCTGACCGCCCAGGCTGGCCAGGCGCTCGCCGCGAACAGCCACCTGGTCGAACAGGACCCCGCGCTCCCGCGTCAGTCCCAGGACCGTCCGGGGAGGTCGTCGCGAGACGTGCGGCGCCAGGATCCGGCCCTCGCGGACCACCACGCCCAGGGGACCTCCCGAGTTGGCGAAGTAGCCCGCGTTGAGGGCGGCCAGGGCACCGGTCCGGCGGGCCATGGCGGTCACCGTCTCGCGGGCGTCCAGGCGGTCCTTGGCCAGGCCCAGGTCCAGCCGCAGGTGGGGGTCCTGAGGGTCAAATGCCAGCTCGTTCCACAGCAGGTAGCCGCGGAAGCCGCCCACCACCTCGCGGCGAAGCCAGGTCACGCCCTCGGTCAAGGGCAGGCTTCTCTCCTCTTCCCAGGTGGTCTGCAGATCCACCACCAGGCGATGGGGATCCTCCAGGACCATCGTCTTGATCCGGTCGGCGGGGACCGGGGCATCCAGGTCCACCACCCAGCGAAAGCGCCGCAGGGTGGGCTGTTCCACCCGCCAGCGCGCGATGACCCCGGCGGTGGGCGGGGTGCCGGGACGCAGATTCGTGGCCTCGGTGTCCAGCAGTTCGACCACCAGGCGATCCGGTGAGGTCCGCGTGTAGACCTGGTAGACCGGGGGCGCGCTCAGGTCCACCACCATCCGGACCTTGCCCGGGCCCGAGGAGTGGCGCAGGGCCGTCACCTCGTTGGCCTGGACGGGCAGGGCCCAGGCCAGCAGGGCCAGCAGGAGGAGGGAGCGGAAGGGCAGGCGCGGGTTCAAAGCCATCAGGAAGAGACCGCCGGGAAGGGAGGATTCGGAGGATGGAACACCGGAAGTCGCGTCCGGGTTCCGGGGGCGCTGCTCTCTTCCATCGCCTGCCCGGCGGTCCCTTCAGGAGGCGGCTCTCACACCTGGCGGGCGGGGGAGTTCCACCTCCCAGTTGTTCCTTGTTCATTCCCCGAAACCGTCGTCAGAGCCCCGTCTCCCTCAGAGACGGAGCCTGAACCCATCCGTGGGCCCCCGACCGCCAGCACGCTTCCCAGCGCGTCGAAGAGGTCGTATCGCTCGTTCTCGTCGCCGTCGAGGATGGCGATCCGGCCGTCGGGGCCCAGCACGTAGTCGGCCCTCCGGGCGCCGGTGCCGTCGAGTTCGTTCAGCACCTGGGACAATCCCAGGACCTCGTCCGGAACCCCGTCGGAGTGGGTCTCGGCGCCCGAGGGCGCGCGGCGCCAGGTGCGCAGGTCGTCTGCGTTGTCGCGGTACTCCGCAGTGCTCAGGTCCGGCAGGGTCGCCCTGGACAGGCGATGGACATGGTTCCACTCGAAGCGGGTGGGGTTGGCCTGGGCCGGATCGTCTCTCTCCACCAGGCGGCCAACCCGGTCCCAATGAAAGCTCCTTGTGGGGTTCTCTTGAACCCTGAGACTGGGCGAGGTCTATCCAAGTATCCGGAATCCAGGCGGACACGACCGTCCAAATACCGTAGAGAACCGCACCGAAGCAGGAATACGTAAACGCACCAACTACATAGGGCGTACCTGCAGACAATATCCCCAGCGCTTCGCCTTGCTCGCGCCTCCGATATATCTCGGCAAACAGAATCAACGACCCAGCCATAACAATAAACGAAGCATAGCGAATCGCCTCCATGATGATGGTGATGAGCAATGCTAATGTTGCAGGCGTTGGCCTGGACGGCGTCTTGTTCATGCGAAATCAATGACCAATGCTTGTAATCGGATCACAGCTTTGGCGGATTCCATGGCATCGGTCCTCCGCGAACTTCCCACGGATTTGGGCTTCGCTTCGTGTGCAACCAGGTTGTGTTGATCTGGTGCCGTTGGCCGGGTAAGGATCGAAGAATCTTGCTGATCCTGCTGCCTGCGGGCAATGTAAGTGTTCGAATACATGTCCTGTCCCCCCTCCAGGTTGACAGAAGTCCTTCAGGAAATCCCCTGGCCTGGTCTTGCCTTGAGCGCCGTCAGCAGGCCATCTTGGCAGCCGTGGCGAGCCCGAGGTTCTTCGCCCGCCTCTCGCCGGGCCTCAACCCCGGCATGCGCCGGCCTCAACTCCGCTTGTCAGGGGAATTCTTGCGAATACATGTCCGTCGACGCTCGGGATCAGCACCCGAAGACGGCGGCAATCTCTTGCCATGAAGTCGTCGGGTATTCCAGCCTTGCCGCAGGGGCGGTTTGCCTGGAGGACGCTCCTGGCCGGGTTGCCAAGGGCCTGCCACATCACCCCGTGCCCGTCATCCTGCTGGCCCGACTGGCCGTCGACCAGCGCGAGCAGGGTCGGGGGCTCGGTCCCGCCCTGCTGAAGGATGCCTGCCTGCGGTACCTGCAGGCTTGCGAACTCATCGGGAGCCGGGCTCTGCTCACCCACGCCAAGGGCGCTCGAGCCAGGTCCTTCTACCTCCGGTTCGGCTTTGAGCCCTCCCCGACGGACGCCGATCATCTCTTCCTGCTCACAAAGGACCTGAAGAAGACCCTGGGCTGAGTGGCGAGCGTGGCCGCTGCGCCGGCCTGTCGCCAGGTCGACTGTTGACGACCATTCCGCCATGCCCTTCCTGACCCCCCAAGACCGTCCGGTCCCTTCAGGCCCCGGCTCTCAGGCCTGGCGAGCCGGCAGTTCCACCTCCCAGGTGTCCAATGCCTTCATGATCCGGACCCGGGTGAAGGTGTGGGCCTCGACCTGGCGGCGGAACTCCTCGGCGTCCGTGCGGATGGGCGGGAAGGTGTCGTAGTGGATGGGGACCACCACGTCCGGGCGGATCAGCTCGACGGCCTTCAGCGCCTCCTGCAGGTCCATCGTGAAGTGGCCGCCGATCGGCAGGAAGGCCACCTGCGGGCGGTTCAGCTCGGCGATGAGCGCCATGTCCGAGAAGACGCAGGTGTCCCCGGCGTGATAGAAGGTGACGCCTCCCGCCTCGAAGACCACCCCGCAGGGCATCCCCAGGTACTCTCCTTCGAAGGACGACGAGTGGAAGGCCGGGACCAGCCGGGCCCATCCCCAGGGCTGCTGGATCCGCCCGCCCATGTTGGCCGGGATGGCCACGCAGCCCCTCTTCTCCAGCCAGACTCCCAGCTCGTAGGTCGCGATCACCGGGGCCCGATGCTGCTTGGAGAGGGTCTCGGTGTCGCCCAGGTGGTCGGCATGGGCGTGGGTCAGGAGGATCGTCGTGGGCTTCATGGCGGGAATGGCCCGCCCCTGCAGAGCCGGGTTTCCGCTCAGGAACGGATCCACCAGGACGGTGTGACCCTCGTGGTGGAGCGCCAGGGCGGAGTGCCCGAGGAATTGGACCTGCATGCTGTGCACCTCCCGTCGATGTTGCGGCCCATGTTCGCCGCAGCGGGCCACCGAGCCTACCGGAGGAGGCGGCTCGGGAGGGAACCGGGCCGGCTGGGACCGAAAGGGAGGGCTCCACCCCGAAGGAGGACGCCATGCCCGTCGATCGCGCCCGGCTCCAGGAAGCCATGCTGGACCCGGACCCCGAGACCCAGTATTTCGTGGATTCCCGCACGGGGAAGGTGGTTCGGGTCACCTTGAAGGACCCTCAGGGCCTGGCGCGCTTCAAGACGGAGCTGACCGCAGAGCCCCGCCGCTTCGTCCAGGTCCCCCGCCCCTCGGGCCGCGAGAAGTACGCCGAACTCTCCGAGTTCATCGCCTCGGTGGTCGACCCGGCCCTCAAGAAGAGGCTCCAGGCGGTCCTGGCCTCCCCCAACCCCTATCGGGAGCTGAACCTCGCGCTGGAGCGGCGCTTCAAGGAGCAGCGGCAATGGGAGGAGTTCCGGCGCCGCCAGGTGGCCCGCCGGATGGCGGACTTCCTCAAGCTCTCGGGGCTGACCTGAGGGTCAGGACGGTCACGTCGGGTCGGCAGCAGAAGCGCAATCGATAGGTGCTGGCCAGGCCGCGCGAGACGAAGAGGTGGGTGTCGCCGTGCCGCGACAGGCCCTGGTCGTAGCGACGGGGCAACTCGGTGACCCGCAAGAGCGAGCCCCACCACGGCAGTCGGACCTGCCCGCCGTGGGTGTGCCCGCTCAGCACCAGGCCCAGCCCGCGGCGGCTGGCCTCCATGACGGCGTCGGGCGAGTGCGCCAGGAGCAGTCCCGGCGCTCCTGCGGGAACCTCCCGGCAGGCCTTGTTGAAGTCGTGCCGGCCGGGCAGGTCGGAGTTGTCGTCCAGGCCGACCACCCAGAGGGCCTGGTCGCCTCGGTGCAGCGGCACGGCCTGGTTGCGCAGCACGGTGTAGCCCAGGCTCTGCAGGTGGTGCGCGACGGCGGGGGCGTTGAAGCGGTGATCGTGCCCGCCCAGCACGGCCAGGCGGCCCAGCGGCGGCTCCAGTCCGGCCAGGGGGGCAAGGACCTCCTTCCATGTCTGGCCGGCGCGGTGTCCCGCGATGTCGCCCGCCAGCAGCAGGACGTCCACACCGGCCCTGGCCAGGATGCGCACGGCCCGCAGGTAGTGCTCGCGGGGCGCCCAGGCGCCGGCGTGCAGGTCGCTCAGGAACCCCAGCCGGATTCCGTCCAGGGCCCGGGGCAGGCCGGGAAAGGGGACCTCGAGTTCCCGCTTCTCCAGCCACAAAGGCTCGATGGCCACGGCCCAGGTGGCGCAGGCCAGCGCCGTGGCAGCCAGGGCTCCCAGGGGCTTGAGGGCCATCAGGTCCGGGCTCGGAGCAGGGCGCTGGCCATCGCGGCCATGCCCTCACCCCGGCCGGGGAACCCCAACCTCTCCGTCGTGGTGGCCTTGACGCCGACCTGGTCCGGGCGGACCTCCAGGGCTCGGGCCAGGTTGGCCTGCATGGCCGGGAAGTGGGGAGAGATCTTCGGGCGCTGGGCCAGGACCATCGCGTCCACGGCCTCGATCTCGTACCCGGCCTGGCGCACCAGGTCGCCCACGGCGCTGGCCAGTTTCAGCGAGTCGGCGTCCTTCCAGCGCGGGTCGGTGTCGGGAAAGTGCACGCCGATGTCGGCCAGGGCGGCAGCCCCCAGCAGGGCGTCCATGACGGCGTGGGTCAGCACGTCCGCGTCCGAGTGCCCTTCCAGGCCTCTCTCAAAGGGGATCTCGACCCCACCCAGGATCAGGCGGCGCCCCTCCACCAGGCGGTGCACGTCGAAGCCCAGGCCCGTGCGGAAGCGGGTCTCTTCGCGGATCAGGCGGCGGATCTCTTGTTCCAGCATGCCGGGGTGCTTCTCGTCGGATGGGATGGCTCCTACAAGGGCGCCCCAGCGGGGGAGGCGGTTCCGGGCATGCCGCGATGGAACGCTGACCCAGGACCCATCCCATCCTGCAGGCAGTAGGTTCCAGGCGCACCGGGCGCGAACGGGGCGGGCATGCTCTGTCGCCGGTTCCGCTTCCGCCGCTACCAGCTCAAGAAGGACTCGCTGCGCGCCTTGAACGAGGGGCATCCCTGGATCTTCCGGGGCGCCATGTCTTCGGCAGCCGAGGTCTTTCCGGACGGTCAGTGGCTGGCCCTGGTGGATGGCCAGAACCGGCCCGTGGGCGTCGGCATCTACCAGGCCGAAGGCGCCGTGGGCATCCGGGTCCTGCGCCCCGGCGCCACGCCTCCGGATACGGACTGGCTGCAGCGAAGGCTCAACCGCGCCCTGGAGCGTCGCGCCGATCTGCGCCAACGGGTGGAGGGGTTCCGGGCACTCAACGGCGAGAGCGATGGCTTCCCAGGCGTCGTCCTGGACGTCTACGGCCGGGTCGGGGTCCTGCAGACCTACTGCTCCGGGGTGGATTCCCTGGGGCGCTACGCCGCGGCCCTGGCCTGCCGCTCCCTGGACCTGCCGGGCCTGCTCTGGAAGCCTCCTCAGCGACGCTCCGGGCCGGGGCCGGTCCGGCGGGTGCTGCGCGGGCAGGTGCCCCGCTGCGTGGCCTTCGCAGAGGAGGGCATGCAACTGGTTGCCGATCTGGAGGGCGGCCAGAAGACCGGGCTCTTCCTGGATCTGCGCGGACTGCGCCGCTGGATCCGCAACTCCGATCTGACGGGTCGCAGGGTGCTCAACCTGTTCAGCTACACGGGGACCCTGGGCCTGGCGGCTGAACTCGCCGGGGCCCGGGAGGTCTGGCAGGTGGATGCCTCGGCTCAGGCCCTGGCCTTCGCCGGTCACCACCATGTCCAGGATCCCGCCCGGCACCGCCTCGTGGAGGCGGACGTCTTCGAGTGGCTCAAGGATCTCCCCCAGGATGAGCTCTTCGACCTGGTGGTGGTGGACCCGCCGGCTTTGACCACGCGGGCCGATCAGGTCGAGCGCGTGCTGGCCCGTCAAGCCCGACTCGTGTCTCGGGCGGCGGCCCACCTGGCGCCCGGGGGGACGCTGGTGGCCTGCGACTGCACCTCGAGGATCCCGCGCACCCGGTTCCAACAGGTGCTGAAGAAGGCCGTCCCCCTGCGCCATCGGCAGACCCTGCTGCCCGAAGAGGATCACGCGCCTCGATTCGCCCAGGCGGATTACCTCAAGGTGGAGATCTATCGCTGAAGAGTCGGAAATGAACAGGAGCCCTGCCGCCGGGGTCGCCGGGGGAGGGCTCCTGGATGGAGGGGGCGGATCAGGCCAGGCGCCTTCCGCTCAGACCGAAGAGGCCTTCCTGGATGTTCGAGGGGCCGTTCAGCGAGAGCTCAGGGAACTGCACGCCCGGCGCGGCATGGGAGGGCTCGTCGATCATGGCGATCGGCCCCATGCCCGACACGCGGATCTGCGGGGTCAGGGAGGTGGCGTTGGCCGAGCCCGGGTCGCCCGCAACCAGGAAGCCGTCGAAGCTCTGCACGTCGCGGCGCGGGGCCTCGCGCGAGAAGACCACGTTCCCGCCCTCAGACCATGCTGGCTGGAACTGGGCGGAAGGAAGCGTCGGCAGGCCACTGGGGAGTCGGTTTTCGGGCAGCGTGGGCAGCCCGCCGGGCAACTCGCTCTTGGGACCGGCCGGGAAACCGATCGGAAGCTCTGCAGGCGAGGTCCCCGAATCGGTCAGGGACCTGGGTGCGGGCAGGTCGGCGTGCAGGTGGACCATGTCCCTGGCAACGGGAAGTGAAGTCTCCGGGCCCTCAGCCGGGGGCTGGGGGCGGGTCGTTCCCGGGCGCAGGGGCTGGACGGGCCCGAATCCGTGGATCTCGTTCATCTTTCTCCTCCGCGGTCACGACCAGAAAGGCCGGACCCTGGTTCCAAGTCCATCCTAGCCCCTCGCAGGGGGGCAGGCCAACCGTCTGGGAGGGGGGATTCGAGCCGCGGGCCGGCAGTTTACATCGTGGCAAAGTCGGTGGGGCGGAACGCCTCGTCGAAAGGGCCCGGAAGGGGCTCCCTCGGCTCTTCCAGAGCCCTTCTGGCAGGGTTTTCTGGCCGTCTAAAAAATCGCCCTGAACGCGCCTCCCAAGACCCCTGGATCAGAAGGCCTCGGCCAGCCGGTAGATGGGCAGGAAGGCGGCCAGGAGAAGGAAGGCCACGCCGACGCCCAGGACCAGCAGGACGACCGGTTCCAGCAGGCGGCTCAGAAGCTCCAGGCCGCGGGTCATCTCTTCATCGAAGAAGTCCGCCAGCCGCTCGAGCATGGGGACGGGGTTCCCGGTCTCCTCCCCGATGCGCATCATCTCCAGGGCCAGGGGTGGGAACAGGCCGCTTCGGCGCATCCCCGTCGAGAGCGTCGCGCCCTGGCCGACCGCTGCCTGCTGGAAGCGGGCGGTGGCGCGCAGGATCTCGCCGTCCAGGCTCTGGGCCAGGACGTCCAGCGAGACCATGAGGGGCACCGACGAGCGTAGCAGGGTGGCCAGGGACCGGAAGTAACCGGCCAGCATGCGCCGGCGGACCTGGCCTCCATACCAGGGGATCCGCATGATCCACCCTTCCAGGTGCCAACGGCCGGGAGCGGTCCGGGCCCAGCGGGTGAAGACCCAACCACCAAACAGGAGTGGGCCCGCCAGCGTGGCCAGGACCAGGGGGCCGTAGACCTCGAGGAACTGCGAGGTCTCCAGCAGGACCCGGGTCGGCCAGGGCAGCTCGACCTGCACGTCGCCGAAGAGCTGCAGGAAACGCGGAACCATGAACGTGAAGCAGAGGGCCATCAAGGCCCCGGCGCAGGTCAGGAGCGTGGTCGGATAGATCAGGGCCGCTCGCAGCTTCAGGGAATACAGGTGCTCTTTGTCCAGGTGGGCCGCACAGTTGGACAGGGTCTCGGCCAGGCGCCCGCTGACCTCGCCGACGCGGACCGAGCCGACCACGAACGGGGGGAAGATCTCGGGGGCCAGCCGCATGGCCTGGGACAGCGAGTAGCCGGATTGGACATCCACGGCCAGCCGGTGCAGGGGCTTGCGGAAGCGCGGCGGGCCGGCGGCACCGCTGGCCAGGGCCTCCAGGCAGCGCAGCATGGGGATTCCGGCCGCCAGCATCACCGCCAGTTGACCCAGCCACAGCACCACCAGCTCCGACCGGATCGGCTGCAGCAGGCGGCGGAACCAGGAAAGCTCGCGCACCTGCTCCAGGCGCAGGACGGTCAGGTCGTCGGCCTGAAGCCGGCGCACCGCGGTCGGCTGGTCCCGGGCCTCGACCTCGCCGCGGACGTCCAGGCCCTTGCGGTTCCGGGCAACGAACGAGAATTCGGGCATCAGCGATCCTCGTCGTTCTCCAGCAGGATCTTTCGGGTGGCCTGGACCGTGCGGGGGACGCCCTGGCCGGGCCGAAGCGGAGGGCGGCTGGAAACCGTGACCTCCAGCACGCCTGGCGAGGGCCAGCCGAAGCGCACGTCGTCCTCCGCCGACAACTCCAGGAAGACCCGGCTGGTCCCGTCCTCGCGCATCAGCAGGGCAGGCGGCTCCCGCTTCACCGCCAGCGTCCGGGCCTGGCCGCCCCAGTCGGGAAACCCCAGGGCCAGCGGGGAGGCGGCCGGAAGGAGGGAGAAGACGACCTGGTCGGCCTGGACGTGGTAGACCCGGGAGAAGGCCAGGAGGGTCTCCACCCGGTCCAGGACCTGCAGGACCCGCCGGTAGCTGGCCGAGGAGTGCTCCTGCCGGGCCGTGACCCGGGAACCCTCGATGTAGAAGCCCAGGATCAGGACCATCAAGGTCGAGAAGACCGCCAGGACCACCAGCATCTCGGTCAGGGTGGTCCCCGGACTCCGCCTCACCATCCCGGCCTGCGCACGCCGACGAAGGTGTCCATGTGCACGCTCTTCTCGACGGGTTCGGACCGTCCCTTGACCGTCTCGGTCCAGGTCGTGAACGCGCGCACCCTCCACAGTCCGTGGGCCACTCCCTGGACCGGCTCGAGGCCTGTGGCCTCACCTCTGCGGGCCTGGGCCAGGCGTTGCACCAGGGCCGATCGGGCTTCCTCCCGGGGGGCCTGGCGCTGCTCGATCTTCCAGTTGCTGTAGATCAGCCTCTGGTGCAGGGCCAGGTAGCCGAAGAGGGCGATGCACAGAAAGAGCGTGGCCAGCAGGACCTCGGCCAGGCTGAAACCCGAGGCCCGTCTCATGGCGTGAATCCCGCTGCGCGTCTCATGGCCTGAATCCCGAGGCCCGTCTCACAGGTCCACCACCGGCGCGTAGCGTTTCCTGGGGGGGCTGGTCCCCTCCGGGTAGGAGGCGGCAGCCAGGCTGCGGGGGGAGAGCTGCAGGTCTCCCACCTCCACCAGGGTGGAGTGCGGGGGAGTCGGCAGTGCCGAGAACTCCGCCAGGCCGCCCGGCCAGACCTGCCAGCGCTGGCCGTCGAAGCGGGCCAGCGCGACCGTCTCGGTCCGGGCGGAGTCCTTCAGGAACTCCTCGGTCCAGGGGGGCAGGTACTCCACGTCGGGCTCGGCCAGGTACTCGGTTCGCAGCCGGACGAACGTGTAGAGGTCGCTCCCCTGGATGGCCACGCAGTTGGCCCCGTCGTTGCCGCCTCCACCCTGGAAGGATTCCGTGCAGGTCAGATCGCCCAACAGGTTGGCACGAAGCCGCTTGGGCGGGATCAGGTCCCGTTCCTGGAAGCTCCGGGTCGAAGCGTCCCACAGGGCTCCTCGCACCCCGGGGCGGTCCATGACCAGATCCCGGCCCGGGTCCAGGCCTTCCGAGAGGCTGATCCGGGGCATGCCGTCACTGCTCCCCTCGGAGGTGTGCATCCGCAGTCGACCTGCGTAGGCGTAGAGCCCTCGCGACAGGCCACTGGACTGGCGGTCCAGCGTCCACCCGGACGACATGCCTCGCAGCACGGCCCGGGGATTCCCCGCTTCCAGGGCGTAGGGTTGCGAGCCCACCAGGCCCAGGGTGTCGACATCGGCGCTTCGGGAGCCGGCGTGGATCTCGGGATCGGCTTGAAGGTCGGAGACCCGCATCAGGTCGACCAGGACGCTCCAGTCCCCGCTGGCCAGGTCATGGGCCAGGAGGGCCGACGAACTGAAGTGCCGTCCGGGTTCGTCCAGGACATAGCCCGTCGCGGTCACGGTCGCTCGGGCGCCGCGGTAGAACTCGTGCCGGGCGTGCGAGACGACCACGGTTCCCTGGGCGACCAGGGCCCTTCCGGTGAGGGTGTACCACTCGACTCCCGGCCCCTGGTAGCGGGTGCCCCTGATCTCGGAGTCCACCTGGCGGAAGAGGTTTCCTCCGACCTGGTCGGGCGAGGGGATCTCCTTCCAACTGGCGGTCTCCGGCCCCAGGTCCAGCCAGGCCACGGTCCGGGAAGGTTGGACGACCAGAGGCACCTCCTCCATTCCCCGGGGCGTCAAGTCGAAGATCCGGGGCGGGGCATCGGCGGGCCCGTCGACGTGACTGAAGAGCGGGCCGCCAGAGGCGACCAGCCAGGATTGCGGGTCGGGAGCCGGGCCCAGCCGGATCCAGCGGAAGTCGGGGGCCAGCATGGCCAGTTCCCCTTCGCCGGTCAGGGCGAAGAGGTGGGGGCCGGGGCAATCCGGTGAGGCCAGGGCGACCTCTTCGACGATCCGCCGCCGGGTCACCCGGGCGATGCCCGAGACCCCTTCCGAGCGGATCTCCAGCAGGTTCGGATGGCCGGGAACCGGGGCGGGAGGTTGCAGGCTCCATGCGCCCCCGGTTTCCAGTTCGCCGTGGGCGCCTTCCAGGCGCTGGGGCCAGGCGGCGTCGGTGCGCATGACGTGGAGGGCCAGCTCCAGGCCCGCCCGGGCCGCGGCGTCGGCCCGAGCCCGATGCTCGCGGGTCACCGAGAGCAGGACGTCCTGGCGGTTCTGGGCCACCAGGGCCACGGACAGGAAGTAGAGGAAGACCGAGACGAACAGGGCCATCACCAGGATGTTGCCCCGGGCTCGCCTCATCGGGGCGTCACCCTCATCTGGCGGATCATCCCGTCGGGACCGATCTCCACTTCCAGCCCCGGTGCGATCACGCGCTGTCCCCCTCCGGGAAGGGGGCCACGGGCCGCTCCGGCCAGTTCGCGTCCCGGGCGGGCCTGCTCCCAGGGGGTTCCGACCCCCATCCCCGTCGAGGTGGCGAAGAAGGGGTCGGTGGTGGCGATGGAGACCACCCGCTGCTGCAGCAAAGCGAATTCCAGGCGGTAGACGGGATAGGAGAGGTGTTCGAACCCCCCCTCCAGGGCCTGGGAGTGGCCAGGGCCCAGGGATGCCAGCAGGTCCTCTCGCGAGACGCCCAGTCGGAAACGGCCCAGGGCGGTTCCCGGCAGGATCCGGTTCTTGGGGCGGGTCTGGGGCTCCATCGGCGCGGTTCGCACGTCGCGCAGCAGCAGCCGGGCCACTTCCTCCAGGGCGGGCCCCTCGCGGCCGGGGCGCTCGGGGTCGGCCAGGGCCAGCTCCTGCAACACGGAGGCGTCGGCCGCCAGCATGTAGTCGTGGCCGGGATAGCCCGGATGGCGGCCCAGGACCACTCCGGCCAGCTCCCGGCGTCGGTTCACCAGGGGGCCCCCCACCGAGGTCTCCAGGCTGTTGCCACGGAACAGGAACAGGCCACCGGGAAGCCGCTCGATCACCACGCAGGGTTGGAAGGCGCCCGGCGAGCCGAAGCCCGGTGCCGCGGCCAGCTCGGTGCCGGCGCGGGGGGGCGTGCCGGCCAGGGGCAGGGCTCGGGCTCCACCCATCTCCAATACGGCCAGGCCCAGGCCCGGGTCGTGCGCAACTTCGTGCATCGGGCCGAAGGGCGAATGGATCTGGTCGGTTCCCATCTCCTCCAGCAGGTGCAGGGAAGCCACCGCCCTCCCTCCAGGCAGGGCGGTGACGGAGCCCCGGGGCTGGCCTCGCCAGTCGGAGAGCAGGCCCCAGCAGCCGTCGGCGTGGGCCCAGGCCACCGGCAAGGGCATCTCAGGCCGCTCGAGGGGCGGGTCCTGGGGCGCAGCCGGGTGGGTTGCGGGCGGGCCCGGCGCCGGAGGCTTCTTCCTGGGGAGGGCAGGCGGAGCAGGCTTGGCCTTGGAGGGGGTCGCGTTCGGGGGGGAAGGGGGGGCGGGGGAAGCGGGGGGCGCCTTGCGGGCGAGCGCGGGTTCCGACGGGCCGGGGGCGTCCACGTGGCTCCTGGGGGATCTGGCCGGGTCCGGCGGCAGGGCGGGGAGCGTCCGGGTGCGGGCGTGGGGGATGTAGATCCGCCCGGATTCGGGAACCGAGCCCAGTTGCGGTTGCGTCGAGTCCGGGCGGGCCACCCGACCGCTCTCGGCCAGGCGTCGATCAGGCCTCAGCCACGAGACCTTGCCGGGGCGGATCTCCAGCCCGTCCCAGGTCAACCAGAAGCCCAGGACGGCCGCCAGCAGAGCCAGGGCGGCGCCCATCAGGATCTGGGTCCGTGGGATCGGGGGAGGAGTCTCGCGGCTCAAGCAGCTTCATTGTAGCAGGCTGAGCGCCATGTTCATCCTTCGTCGGGTGCAGATCCTGAGTGGCGACGAATATGTGTTCGCCAATCCAGGCGGAGCTTCCTGAATCCGCCGCCTGCGTGAGAACCGAGGGTCTTGACCGAATGCAGATGCCCAGGCGCGGGGTACTCGAGTAGGACCGCTCGAGGCCACAGTCCGCCTCGAAAAAACGTCACCCACCTGGAGACTGTGGGAGCCTGTGCCACTAAGGGAAGACAAGGACAGGCGTACCTGGACTGACCAGCCGGTAAAGCTCGTCGACATCTTCATTGTCGAGGGCGATACAGCCCAAGGTCCAGTCGGTGCGCGAACCACCACCATGGATCCCGATGGAACCGCCCAGCGCCGTGTGGCTGAAGGGAGGCTTCCCTTGAGCAGCCTTGAAACAGGTGTACCACCACTCGATCCAGGTCAGTCGACCGGAGACTCGCCCTCGCCAGGCATGTCCTCCATCGGGATAGCTCAGGCCGAGCCACTTGTGGAAAGGCTCCGGTCCCATGTCGGTGATGGTGAACCTCCCTTCCGGAGTCTTGCCGTCTCCCTCCCGCTCCTTGTCGCCAACGGAGTTCGGTCCAAGCCCGATCCTGTACTGTGCGATCAACTCGCTGTCACGCTTGAGCTGCAGGTTGCGCTCGGCTTTATGGACGACAATCTGGTACGGCCCTTCCGGAAGAGCGGCAATCGGTCTTAAAGCCAAGGTGACGGCAAGAATCAGCAGCCCGATCGCGACCAGGCTGAACATTCTTCCAGCCCGCACGCGCCACAGAGCACGGACGAACAGTGCCAGCCCAAGCAGCAGCGCTCCAACCGATAGCGGCGTGGTCCAGGGCAGGCCATGGGTCTCCATCGGGTGGGATATCGCGTAGACGGCGACGGCCGCTTCCAGGACTCCAAAGGCGAGAAAGGCACCGAGCGCATGGTTGAGCTTTGCTCGCTCGAGTTCTCGAACCCTGAGCATGGAGAGGATCATAGCAAACCTCATAGCTCCTGTGGCCCATGATCGGATGGTGTAGCCATGTTCACCGGATGGAAATAATCTTTGGGTCCACAATGATTAACCTGAGGGTGAGAGTCTGCGCGGCATGTCTCCAACCTTGCCGCTTGCGAAAGGAAGTCTGCCAGCATGCAGTTGTCGTCCATCCGGTCCTTCAACGCCGCTTCTCCTGCGCCCCCGGCCTCCAAGCCTGAAGTCGCCCAGGAAGCCGAGTTCAGCTACAATTCCCAGGATCGCCTGGTCATGGATCCCGGGACCACGGTCCTGAAGGGCGTGGAGGCCGGTCCTCGGACCGAGCGCTTCGCCATGAAGGGTACCTCGCTCCAGCCCAACGCCGATGGAGACTACGTCTTCGAAGCCAAGGACCCGCGCTCGACCTCGGCCGTGGCCTTCTCGGCTGCCCAGAAGACCCTCGAGACCTTCGAGTCGGCCTTTGGTGGCAAGGTGGACTGGGCCTTCCGCCGGCCTCAGATGGGCGTCTATCCGGACCACCAGGACCGTCCGATGCTGAACGCCTACTACTCGCGCAACGACGGCAGCGTGAACTTCTTCCACGACACGGATCGGGTCACCGGGACCTTGATCCAGAGCGGAAGCTCCGGCGAGGTGGTCTCCCACGAGGTGGGACACGCCATCCTGGATGGCTTGCGGCCCGGCTACCTGGCTGCCTGGAACTCCGACACGGGCGGCTTCCACGAGTCCTTCGCCGACTCCATGGCCATCCTGATGGGGACGCAGGATGAGGCCGTGGTCGCCAAGGTGGTGGACCAGAACGGCGGCGACCTGAGCAAGCCTAGCATCCTCTCCGGCGTGGCCGAAGAGCTCGGACGCGGCATCAACAACGCCTCGGGCACCAACCGCACAGGGGGCGACTATCTGCGCCAGGCCGTCAACAACTTCAAGTGGGCCGATCCCCGGACCCTGCCCGAGCGGGGCGGACCCGACCGGCTCGGGCACGAGGCCCACGACTTCTCGCGTCTGTGGACCGGCGCCTTCTACGAAGTGCTGACCCAGATCAACCAGGAGAAGATGGACGCCGGGATTCCGCCTCAGGAGGCCATCAAGCAGACCGGCCAGGAGGGCATCAAGATGCTGGCCAACCTGGTGCGCGAGGCCCCCAAGGGGCAGTTCACCTATCGCCAGATGGCCGAGGCCTTCGTCAAGTCCGACGAGAAGCACAACGCGGGCCAGCAGGCCGGCCGGATCCGCGAGGTCTTCACCAACCGCGAGATCCTCTCGCCCAACCTCTACGCCAATGCGGAGGATGCCGTGCCGGCTTCCGAGAACTTCCGGATGGTCCAGACCACCCTGCGCGGGAGCGGGTTCGGTCAGTTCGAGGGCGCCGTGGTCAAGACTCCGGTGGACGAGGCCTTCCCTCTGGGCAAGGACGTCGAGACCGAGAAGAGGACCCGGGACGACATCAAGCGCCTGATCGACGCCGGGCGGATCCTGATGACCAACCCGGGTCAGCGGGTCGAGACCAAGGACCTCTTTGATGCCCAGGGTCGTCCCTACGTGGGCGTCGTGACCTGGGAGAACGGCCAGATGAACATCGAGCGGGTTCCGATCATCTCCTAGGATCCCTCGGTTCATCCCGCCCAACAATAGGATCGGCCCGGCAGAAGCCGGGCCGATTTGTTGTCTTGCGGCAGAAGCCGGGCCGATTTGTTGTCTTGCGGCAGAAGCCGGGCCGATTCTTTTTGCCTTGCGGCTTCAGCCGGGCCCTTCCCCCATTCGGTGATCTTCGACTCCCGCGGGGCAGGGAACCGGGCGGGGCCACGGGGAAAGGGGCCGGATGAGCCCGGACAGCTTCGATCCCACGCAGTACACTTCGGCCGCGGAATGCGTGCAGGGCCTGAAGGAATTCGGGGTTGCGCTGGGACACCGGTTGGGAGCCCGGGTCTTCGGCCTGGGAAGCCGCGGGGTGCGGTTCTCGTTGGCCTTCCTGGACGAGGCGGCGCACCCCGGCTCGGCCCAGGACCTGCTCATGGCCCCGGCCTGGAGCGGTTCGGGTCCCCTGCAGCCCGGGCAGGTGCAGGAGCTTCTCCGGGGCCATGAGGTGGCGCTGGTGGTCGAGGGGGGCACCTGTCATGTGCTGACCTCCGACGAAGCCATGCCCGAAGGCTCGCTGGCCCGATCTTCGGGATCGCTGCTCCCCGCCGTGCTGGGGGCCAGCGACCCGTCCTCCTTCCAGGGGTTGCTGTGGGATCGCCGGCGCATGGAGGAGGCGGCCCTGACCCTGCTGGATGCCGAGGAACCCGCCGAGCTGCTGGAAGCCTTCCGCTACCTGTTCCGGGCCACCACGGTCTGCGGGCAGGACCCCACCAGCCTGATGGTGACGGCCTTGCGGCGGGGGCGCCCGGAGCTTTCCCGGGAGGTCGCCAACCTGGTTCGCGACGGCCTGGATCGGGATTTCGGCCGCGCCCTGGGCGACCTGCTCAGCGACGAGCCTTCGGGGATCCGGAATGCCCTCTACTTCTTCGCCGAGCGCGCCGCAGACCGCTACGCCAGCATCCTGGAAGCGGTTCTGCTTCCGGCCCTGACGCCCTTGCTGGGACGCCCCGAGTTCCGAGCCCACCTCCTGCCCCGGCTGACCCGCATGGTCCCCCTGGTCGGTCTCGATCCAGGGCCTCTGGAGGCCTTCCTGGATGCCCTCCTGGCCCCGGCCGACGAACTGGAACTGCACGAGCGCTTTGCCGTTTCGGCCTTCCTGGTCGATCTGGCAGCGCGATATCCGGCGCTGGCGGCCTATCTCCTGCGCCGCTGGGATTCCACGGCCGACCCTCATCAGCTTGCCTGGCTCGGCAGCATCCTGGCCCGGGTGCGCCTGAGCTCCGAGCAGCACGAGCGGGTGGTGGCCCGCCTGGTGACCGTGTTTCGCGAGCACGGGGACGACGAGGCCATCCGTCGCCGTCTGCGGGTCACGTTCCGGACCCTGGGGCCCGAGCCCCTGGCGCGTCTGTCCGACCCCCGGCAGGCCGGTGCGCTCGGCCTGGAGCAGCGGACCTGGCTGGTGCACCTCTGGCACGATTACCGCTCCCATCAGGCGGTGATGCCGCCGGAGGGCGCCTTTGTGGATTTCGCCTGCGAAGAGATCCTCTCGCGCAACCGCGCGGCCCTGCTGGCCATGGTGCGGACCGGTCAGTTGACCCGTCCGGCCCTGTTGGAGGGGTTGCGCAACAGCCCGCCGCCTCGAGAGCCGGTTGTGTCCTTCCTGTTGGACGAGGCCTGGAGGATGGAGGAGCCCGACGACGCCTCGGTCCTGGAGGCCCTGGCCGCCATGGGCCCGGAGGTCCTTCAGCGGGCCCTGGCGAGCGTCCGGGAGGAGGTGGCCCTGGGTTCGGGAGGGGAGGCCAGCCGCCTGGCCCTGCTGGGCCGCCTGGCCCGGCGGATGCCGCCCGGCTCCGTCGAACTCCGGCGGCTGCGGGAGGCGCTCGAGGAGCTTCTGGACGAGCCCTTCCTGGGGCGCGAGGCCCTGCCCGTGGCCTGGGCGGCCCTGGGAGAGGTGGGCGGCACCCCCGGTCTGGAGGCCGACGTGAAGCTGGCCCTGGTCGAGCGGTTGGCCGACCCCCTGGACCGCTTCGCCAAGGCCAGGGTGGACGCGCTTCTGGAGATCCATCGGTCTGGGGACCTGGTGGTCCGTCGTCGGATCGAGGAGGTTCTTCGGCGGGTCCTGGGGGCGGCTGAACCGGACCGCAAGGTGCTGCGGGCCTGCCTGGAGGGCCTGGAGAGGCTCTGCGCCGAGGGCCCCCTGCCGCTGGAAGCGGAGTCCCTGGTCGCCGAGCTCTGTCGCACGGTCCTGCGCCGAGGACAACCCGAAAGCCTGGAAGCCCTGCTGCGCGAGACCCTGTCCGAGGCCGCCGTGGGGGACGGGGTCCGGGTCCCTGCGCCCTGGAGCAAGCAGGATCGGGACCAGGCGCTCCGGATCCTGGGGGCCCTGGCCTGCCATCAGGAGATCCCGGAGCGCCTTCAGCGCATGGTCGTGGTGCGGCTCTTCTCGTTCCTGGAGGACTGGCTGACGGCCGTGGAGCAGGGGCGGGACCTCTACGCCCACCGCGAGACCCCCCTCTGGGAGATTCTGGGGCAGGTGCTGAAGGTGCGTCCCGGAGAGTTGGGCTTCACCCTGGCTCGCGAGACCGCCGTCCGGGTGCTGGAGGTGCACAGCCAGCGGCCGGAGGCGCTGGCCCTGGCTCGCCGCGAGAACACCCAGCGCTTCCTGCTGACCCTGTTGACCTGCGATTCCGAGGAGGGGACCGTCGTGCGCGGGACGCGGGTCGACCTGGCGCGAGTCCTGCTGCGCACCCTGATGAGCCTGGCGGCCCAGGCGCCAGGTGAGAATCGGGTCACCGAGTACCTCCTGCGCGAGCTGTCCGCCTCCCGAACGCTGCCGGAGGTCCTGCAGGCCGAACTCGCCGCCTTCCTGACGGGGCTGGAGGCCTGAGCGAGGTTAAAAGATTGTTACCATCCTAGATTCCTGGCGCGCAGGTGGGAGGAGGATCCATGAACCATGACTGGGCGCCTTCCCGGGAGACGCCCGAGCACCGATTTGGAGGAGCCACGGAAATGCATCAGGTCCTGGCACGAACCTTCGGAATCCTCCTCGTCGCAGGCCTGCTGGCCCTTCCGGCCGCAGCCGGCGTCAGCGGGACGGAGGACGGGTCCGACAATGCGGGCGGCAGCAACACCACCATCACCAACCGGAACACGGTGAAGACGCAGCGTGTGACCTCGACCTCGACCACCTACCTGGCCCCCATCATCCGGGACCTGGGCAACATCATCACCAACACGGTGCGCTCCGAATCCCACAAGACCGTGACCCGCTACGCCAGCACCTGGCGGACCAGCATGTCCTTGCAGTACAACGGCCGGTTCCGCACCGAGACCAGCACCTCGTCCAGCACGAAGACCTGGCTCTCGTTCCTTCGGGCTGCCGAGCGGGAGGTGGCCGACCGCTACCTGTATGACACCTATACCAAGACCGGCGAGACCTTCGACCGCACCGAGTCCAGCGTGACGGTCCAGGACAGCCCCGACCTGATCCTGATCGGGGACGTCGACTCTGCCGAGGGCGGGTACGCCGCCCAGGGGACCCGGGTCAAGACGGTGGACATCGTCGACTACATCTGGGAGGACATGCACAAGGACACCACCCGGCAGAAGGTCCTGGAGCGCTGGAAGGAATACCAGCAGAACGTCCACGTGACCTACACGACCACCAAGACGAAGTATGGGGTCACTCCCATCGTCCTGAACATGGACGGGACCGGCGTGCTGGGGGCCTCCGCAGGTCGTTGGAACGCTCCCCAGGACACCATGTCCGGCCCTCTGGCCGTCTTCGACTTCTTCGGCAGCGGCGAGCCGGTCCTGATGGAGTGGGTCAAGCCCCAGGACGGCCTGCTCGTCCGCCTCAAGGATCGCGGCCCGGTGGACGGAACCTGCCTCTTCGGCTCGGGCAACGGTTTTGCGGATGGCTATGAAGAACTGGCCACCCTGGACCGCAACCGCGACGGTCGGCTGACCGGCGACGAACTCGACGGGCTCTTCGTGTGGCAGGATGCCAACGGAAACGCCATCGCCGGAATCTCCGAGGTGAAGTCCCTGGCCGACCTGGGGATCACCGAGCTGGGCCTGGATCACCAGAACTACCAGTCCTACTTCGTGCGCGACGGGCAGCGCCTGAAGATGTGGGACTGGCATCCGGTGGTCAAGCAGTTGCAGCGCGTCTCCTGACTCTCGGTGTGAGGGCACTTCCAACGTGATGAACGCAAGGACGGTCAAGTTCCTGGCAGGGTTCGGCCTGCTGGTCCTGGCCGTGGCGGTCCTCTGGCCGGTCCACCCCGCGCGGGCAGACTCCTCGTTGGCCTTCCTGGCCAACCGGGATCTGTCCCGGCTGGGGGTGGACCGCCCGGATCTCTTCTGGCCCGCCCAGTTGAGCCGCGACGGCCGCACACTCCTGGCAACCGAGGACCTGGAGGGGGAGGCCACCCGGTCGGGGGCCCTCTCCCGGCTCTGGGTCCTCCGCTTCAACTCGGACGGCTCGGTTCGCGAGGCCCGCAAGATCCCCCTGAAGATGCCGCGTTTCCTGCAGCTCACCATGACCCCCGACGAGCGGGGCGTGGTCCTGCTGGCCCGCGAGGGAGCCTCCTTCTGGTACCTGGACCTGCAGACGGGCGACCTGCGGGAGTTCATCCATTCCGGGATGGGCGTGACCCGGTTCGTCGCCCAGCCTCACGTCCTGTGGCCGTATCAGGGCCGGCTCTACACCCTCGGCCATCCGCTGGATTCCAATGGGACCCGGCAGGGCCTGACCCTGGTGACCCTGGCTCCGGATCGGACCGACGAGCAGGCCATCGGCTCCACCGGTGTCGATGTGGCGGCGGTGTATGACCACTTCGACCAGGTCCGCAACGCGCGCTGGCTGGATCCTTCCCTGGCCTTCATCGGGGGGACCCTCCAAGGGACCTTCAAGATGACCTGCTGGAAGAAGGACTCCGGGTTCCACGAGATCGCCACGCTCGACCGCGTCACCAGCATGCTGGGCATGGGGGGGCACCTGGCCTTGACGGGGGTCTCGAAGCAGGGGCTCTCGCTGGCGATGCTCTTCGATGCTTCGAGTGGAAACCTCTGGGAAGCCCCTGCCCTTCCGCCAGAGCGGGAGTACAACTATCCGTTCATCTCGGACGATGCCGGCACGCTGGTCCTGACCGAGGGGCGCAAGGCAGGCCAACTGATCAACCTGCTCTATGGCCGACAGCAGTCGGGCTATGACCTGAGGCCCCTGCCCGGACTGCAGAACAAGAAGCCCGGCGTCCTGCGGCTGGCCGCCCAGGGAAGCCACCTGGTCTTCCGCAACCCCGACGGCCTGTACTACGCGGCGATCCCCCCGGGGCGCTGAATCTGAAGGTCGCTCGGACGCCCGACGACCCCACCCGCCGGCTCCTCGTGGCTTGTGCCCGGGGGGCCGGTTGTCTTGTCCTGGCGCCATCCGTGGTAGAATGCTCTTGTGTCGTCTGACCTGTCCGCCTGGTGGACCTTCTGCTGGAACCACCTGACGCATTACTACCAGGTTGATCCCCTGGTCTTTGCGGCCCTGTACGCGCTCAAGAGCGTGGTCTTCTGCTGGACCCTGGCGCGGATCGTGGCCCTGGTCCGACGGCGCTGCTTCCAGCCCATCCCCGCGCTGGCCTTGTTGAACCTCTCCAGCACCTTGTCGCCCTGGACCTACGTGTGGGTCTTCGGAAGGAATCTTCCCGACTGGTATACCGCGTGGATGGGGGGGATCCTGGTGCTGGGCCTGGGATGGCTGGTCTGGTCGGTCCGCCTGCGCCTGCGGCGATCCCGAGGGCTGGTCGGCGTGGCGGCTTCCGCCGAGGACCCTGCGTGAGTCGGGGGGGCTACGTGCGCTGCCCGCAGTGCGGGGCCAGCAACCGCTCGGGGGAATTGGCCTGTTTCCAGTGCCAGGGCGAGCTCGCGGCGCCGACCTCCCGGGCCTGCCAGGCGGCCCACGGGGTGGCCTTGGAGATGCAGTACCTGCAGGACGCCTGGCGCTGGCGCTTCCACGTGGGGGTCCTGATCCTGGCGGGCTGGCTGTCGTATCCCTACTTCACCCGCCCCGCCCACTTCGGCCTGCTGGACTATGCGATCCTGCCCTTCCACGAGGCCGGGCACCTGGTGCTGATGCCCTTTGCACCCAGGTTCCTGGTGGCGGCGGGGGGCACCCTGGCCCAGTTGGGTCTGCCCCTGGGATTCGCCGTCTACTTCTTCTGGAAGCGACGCGAGCCGTTCTCGGCCTGCGTGGCCCTGCTGTGGCTTTTCGCCTCGATGCAGAACATGGGCATCTACATGAAGGATGCCCGCTTCCTGCTGCTGCCGCTCTTCGGGGCCGATCCCCTGGAGGGCCACGACTGGAACTATCTCTTCGGGCAGATGAGGTTGCTGCATCGCAGCGTGGAGATCGGAGGGTTCTTCCAGGGGTTGGGCCGGCTCGGCATGGCGGGCGTGCTGGCCGGGATGCTGGGGCTGGTGGTCCGGGGACGCCCGCAGCCTCCGCCCGGCGCCTGAGGGTCGGGCGCCCTCAACTCTCTGGGCTCCACTCCCGCCATCCCCTCAGCAGCGGGAAGTACAGGCCCAGCCGCAACGGTCGCGGGTCCAGGCGCTGCATCAACCTGGCATAGCGCTCCATCTGCGGACGATAGCGCTGCTGTTCGGAGTCCAGGAAGGCTTCCAGCTCTCCCCCCTCGTGGGTTCCCGTCTTGTAGTCCACGATCCAGCGGACGCCCTGGTCGTCGACGAAGGTGCGGTCCACCTGGACGCGCACCACCCGCCCGTGCAGGCGGCCCGCCAGGGCATACTCGCTGCGCGCCTCGCGGTGGGTCGGATCCAGGATCCAGCGGCCTCGGGGGCAATCCAGAAGACCCGACAGGGCCTGCATCGCGGCCCGGGTCCCGGCCTGCAGTTCGTCCTGGGGGACGCCCAGTCGGACCAGGGCCGCGCGCAGGGCCCCTGGCATCG
>Ga0334889_1001191_pt1 | contig 35645 bp, 32 predicted proteins | sample GraSluR1_MG_2_FD_207222 | JGI IMG/M metagenome (GOLD analysis project Ga0334889, IMG submission 207222) | Sludge microbial communities from methane-producing bioreactor in Wageningen University, Netherlands - Granular Sludge_8_08-R1 | ecosystem: Engineered > Bioreactor > Anaerobic > Unclassified...
TTGCAACAAAAACGACTATAAAACGGTAGCGGAAACCATAAAAAAGCTTCCTCCGATTTCTGCCGGAGAAACCTCCATTGAAGATCCTCTACACAGGGCTGCCTCCCTCTCCAAACTCAACATGGAAAGAATTCGACAATCGAAACCGGGGGGCACGTGGCGAGATTGGAATCCGGAAATATGCGCAAAATGCCATCAGGCACAAAGTGGGAAAAGCTACCCCAGCGTATACGGACGTATGTCTTGGGATAAACCCGCCCCGACGATGACGACTCTCTGTTATGGCTACGGAAACGGACGATTCGGCCATCCGGAACAAGACAGAGCGATATCCCTACGGGAAGCGGCTCTTTTCCAAACGTTTCCGGAAAGCTACCAATTCGTGGAACCCGGCCAACCATATAAGATGAGAACGCTGGGACGTCTTATAGGAAACGCCGTTCCAGTTCAACTTGGTAGAGTTATCGCAAAAAGCATCTATCTCCACCTCCTCATGAACAGCTAGGAACTCGTTGCCCGCCACAGAAGACGCCCCCCCTCTACCCCAACAACTCTATCGTCCTGCTTTTCATGTTAGGAGCCAGATGGGCATAGCGTAGTGTCATTTTAAGATCGCTATGCCCAAGCAATTCCCTGACCACGTTCAGATCCGCACCATTTATTACCAGCCGGCTTGCAAAAGTATGCCTGAGGTCGTGCCACCGGAAGCCCTCTATATCTGCAGCCCTCAACAGGGCTGTCCAGGCGGAATTGCAATTATCCATAACGCCCCCCGTCTTTGGTGAGGGGAAAACAAGTCCTCTTCCACCTTGCTGCTCTTTCCACTTTCCCAAAGTTTCGAGAGCCGTAGGGCTTAACGGGATTTTGCGGGATTTTCCGGTTTTACAGATTTCGGCTCTCACGGTAAGAACCTGATGACCAAAATCCACATCTTTCCACTCCAAACGGAAGAGGGTGCCACGGCGCACTCCGGTTTTCAGACTTATAGTAATCATGGGCTCCAGGCTGTCGGCATAGGCCACGTTATCCAAATCCGGCCATGGGCCCCTGCCCCGAGAAAAACACCATTCGTTATGCTTCCGTCTTTTCCGGCGAATCTCCAGGTCCCGCTCTTTTAGGGCTCTGTAAAGTCGCTCTTCTTCCTCTTCCGACAGGTAGCGGATTTTCTCTTCCGAATCCGTTTCTTTCAGGGTTTTTATCCCTCGCATACTCACCAGGGGGTTACAAGGAAGAACCTCCATTTCCACCCCCCAATTAAGAGCCGCCCTCAGAGCACCATACTTACGGTTTATACTGGCGGCCTTGTTCCCACGGCTCCGCATTTTCTCCCGCCATGCTTCTATATCCTGCCGACAAAGATCGGAAATTATTTTGTTGCCCCCGAAAAACTCGACGAAATTACGCAGTATGATAGCCGTATTCTGCCCGGCCTTTTTGTTTTTTACCACCCAGGGGATATAATACTCTTCGAGGTATCTGTGCAAGGCCATGTCCTTTGTTGGGGTTTTTGCCGCCGGATCTTCCCCTTTGGCCACATCGCCGATGATACTCCGAGCAATATCCCGTGCCTGGGCAAGGGTTAACCCTTCCGCAGAACCTATTTTCGCATTGCGGCGAGGACCGTTCGGGGTTGAGTACCGCAGGTAATAGTTTTTGGTGCGGTTCCCCACTCGCACATGCAACCCCGGTAAAACCGTGTCCCACAGCTCCACTCGTTTTCCCGGCTCGGCTACAGCTTGCCGCACCAGCGTTTGCGTAAGTTTGATCTGCACTTTGCCGCCTCCCAGAAAGTTTTTGGAGTCAATTTGGAGTCAGGCAAAAGTATAACATAGTGCGATTCAATGCAAGCCAGAGAAAAACAAAAACCTTGCAAAGCATTACAATAACAGCGTTTCTCTTGCATAGCCATGGATGTGATTAGATTGAAATATACGGGTTAACGGCCTTCACACGGAAGAGGTCACAGGTTCGAGCCCTGTGTCGCCCACCATTACAAACACTGGCCCCGGAGGGAAAACCTCCGGGGCTTTTTCGTGCCCAGACACCAGATAGACACTCACCGGGACGCCACCGAAAAAATCGGAAGTGCCCCTAAAGGTGCAAAGGCCTTCGCACCTCTTCCCGCTTGATGTAATAAAGATTGCGCTTCTCTTCGTTTTTTCCCGAATTCGATGAAACCGCAAAATTGCTTGACAAAACCGCCTTTGAGTTATACATTTGTACATACATCGTATCAACGTTGCGTTGAGGAGGTGCGATCATGATAAAAACTTTAACAAAGCACGGAAATAGTCTGGCTCTGGTCATTGAGAAACCCATTCTGGAGCTGTTGGGGGCAGATGCGGAGACCCCCTTCGACATCACTACCGATGGGCACGTTCTCATCCTCTCCCCCGTAAAGGATGCTGGTCGCCGTGAAGCCTTTAAGGATGCTCTCCATAAGGTCAATTCCCGTTATCCCAAGGCATTAAAAAAATTGGCGGAGTAAGCTGTGGATCCTCAGTTTCTCAGTTTGAGCGAAATACTTGAGATTCACCAGGATCAAGCGATGCGTTACGGAGGAGCCTCGGGCATTCGGGATTTGAATCTTCTCAAATCCGCTCTGGCCATGCCAAGGGCGACGTACGGGGGTGAGTTTCCACATACCGACATTTTTGAAATGGCCGCAGCATATCTCTTTCACCTTGCGAAAAATCATCCCTTTCTTGACGGAAACAAACGTGTCGGTGCCGTGGCAGCCTTGGGGTTTCTTGCTTTGAATGATTATGACTGTTATGCCCCAGAGGAAGATTTTGCCGAGATAGTGCTATCCGTTGCACGAGGGAAACTTGGCAAAGCTGATATTGCGGTGTTTTTACAGCGTTGGAGCAAAGGAGACACATAGACGGAGGCTCCTTGAGACAGATCATGACACGCATCATTTGCAAAACCGCTCGAATAGCGAGCAAATGCGGATAGAGAATGAAAAAGAAGCCCCCTTCCATACGGGAGGGGGCTTAAGGATGTTTGCAGAGGCTGAAGAAGATTTTCGCTTTCGAACCTACTCCACCCGCTCCACCTGGGTCCACTTTTCTTCCGAGGCACCGCTCCGAAGCACCGCCTCAAGAAAGGCCAGGGTTACCGCCCCCTGGAAGGAGCAGGGGTAGTCCCGGCCGGGGTGGGTCTCCTCTCCCCGGATGGCCCGGAATGCCCCTTGATAGATGTTTGCGAAGGCCCGGAGCAATCCTTCGGGGTGCCCTCCCGGAAGGCGGGCGGCCTTACGGGCCTCTTCGCAGAGCCGGGGGCTCCCCTTTTTGTAGATTGTGCTGGTGCCGTCGGGGTTCATCTGTTCGAGGATATCCGGGCTCTCCTGATCCCAGAAGAGCCCTCCCCGGCTGCCGTAGAGGCGTATACGAAGGGCGTTCCCCTCCCCCGAAGAGATCTGGGAGGCGTGGAGAAGCCCCGGCACGTTCCGGCCGAACCGGATGAGCACGCTGCCGTTGTCGTCCAGAGTGTTTCCTGGAATGGCCGAGCCGAGATCGGCACAGACTTTTTCCGGGATAAGCCCCGTAACGGTCTGTACCAGATTGATGGCGTGCAGCCCCACGTCGATCATGGTGCAGGAGGGGCCGGAGATGCGAGGGTCCAGATGCCAGGTTGTGAAGTTTTGCGGGTCCTCCACCAGAGGAGAGAGCCATCCCTGGGTGTACTCCACCACCACCCGCAGCAGATCTCCCAAGGCTCCGCTCTCTACAAGATGCCGGGCCTGCTTTACCATGGGATATCCCGTATAGCCGTGGGTAAGGGCATAGAGGCGATTCTGCTTTTTCGCCTCCTGTCGGATCTCCCGGGCCTGCTCCAGAGAGGTTGCCATGGGCTTATCCGAAAAGACGTGGAACCCCTCTCGAAGAAAGGCCAGAGCAAGCTCGTGATGGTTCGCGTTGGGGGTGGCGAGAATAACGAAATCAATCCTCTCCCCCTCAGGGCGGCCTTTCTCCCCCTCTATCATGGCGTGATAGTCTCGGTAGACCCGACTCGGATCAACCCCCAGCTCGGCACCCCGGACACATCCCTTTTCGGGATCCCCCGAAAAGACTCCCCCCACCATGGTGGCCTCTCCGTCCAGGGCAACGGCTCCCATGTGGGCGTAGCCGATGAAGGAGTTTTTACCTCCCCCGATAATCCCCCCTTGCAGCTTTTTCATGTTTCTCATCATGGCATGCCTCCGATCTTTCGGGAAAATCTCTTAACACAATCCCAGGATTCTCCGGTTTTTCTCCCGGTCGTCCTCTCCTCCGGCAAAGTCGTCAAAGGCTTTTTCCGCAGTTTCTATGATCATGGAGCGGATAAAGGGAGCGCCCTCCCGGGCACCCTGGCGGAAATCCTTGATGCAGCACTCCCATTCGAGTACCGCCCAGGAGCTGTATCCAATTTCGGTAAGGGCGGTAAAGACCTTTTTGAAGTCCACATCTCCATCTCCCAAGCTGCGGAAGCGCCCCGCCCGATCCTTCCAGGAGCTGTACCCTCCGTAAACCCCCTGCCGGGAGGAGGGAGTAAATTCCGCATCCTTTACGTGAAAAGCTTTGATGTAGGGGGCGTAGGTTTTGATGTAGCCGATGTAGTCCAGACACTGCAGAACGAAGTGAGAGGGGTCGTAGAGAATGTTTACCCGGGGGTGATTTCCCGTGGCCTTGAGAAAGCGTTCGAAGCTCACCCCGTCGTGCAGATCCTCCCCGGGATGAATTTCGTAGGCTAGATCAATGCCGTACTCCTCTGCAGCTTCCAAAATGGGGCGCCAGAGTCGGGCAAGCTCCGCAAAACCCTCTTCCACAAGTCCTCCGGGCCTCTGGGGCCAGGGGTAGACCAGGTGCCAGAGCAGGGCACCGCTAAAGGTGGGAACCACCTTCAGCCCCAGGTTGGCAGAGGCCTTTATGGTGCGTATCATCTTTTCTACCGCCCATTTCTGGCGTTCCCGGGGGTTGTTTCTGAGGGAAGGTTCCGTAAATACATCGAAAAGTTCGTCGTATGCGGGGTGTACCGCCACGAGCTGGCCGAAGAGGTGCGAGGCGATTTCGGTAATCTTCAGGCCGTGACAGCTTTCTTTAAGTTCATCACAGTAGATCCTTGATTCTGCGGCCAAATCGATGTCCATAAGCCCCTTTTCGTTTGCGGGAATCTGCACCCCCTCGTATCCTAGATCCTTCGCCCAGGATGTGAGGTTTTGCAATGTGTTAAAGGGCGCCTCGGTTCCGTAGAACTGCGCCAGAAAAAGGGCGGGGCCCTGTATGCGACTCATGAGCATATCTCCTTTGCACAGGTTCTCACTGCTTTTTGTCGGTTCTTGTCGGTTCTTATTGGATCATATTTGTTTTTATATCTTATGGTTAAAAAAGCTGCTGACGAAACTGTCAGCAGCTTTTTTTGTTCGAGAGGGACGTCGCCCGGAGTGCCTACATGTCGAAGTTCAGCTCGTCTGCCATGTAGTACTGTCCGGCGTTCTCCTTGGTGATCAGCTCTGCCGCAAGGATAATGCGGATGGGGAGCTTCTTCTGGTAAAACCCTTCGAGAACCTGCTCGTTATGCCCCAGGATCGCCAGGCTGATGGCGGTGGCGATGCAATCCGGAGGATAGGTTACGTTGGCCTTTACGAGAGGATTGGAGTCCTCCATGATCATCTTCAGAATTTCCTTGTCTGCCGCACCGCCGAGGAAGATTTTGATGTCATCTCTTCCGGATTCCTTGTAGGCCTGGAGCGCTCCTTTGAGCATGTCGTCATCCGCGGTGTAGACTGCGTCGATCTGAGGATATTTCTGGAGGTAGTTCTCCATCACCGCCAGAGCCTTTTCGGGGTTCCACATCCCCGGCTGGGAGTCGAGGACTTCCAGGCCGTACTTGGCGGCGGTCTCTTTGATGGTATCCACCCGGATGGTGTTGATCACGCTGGGAATGCCTTCGATGATGACGAGTTTTCCCTTTCCTCCGAGCTGCTCCGCGATCCACTTGGTTCCTTCCCGGGTGTAGCCCTCGTCATCGTTGCTAATGTAGACGTGATAGACGGGTCTCGTGGTTCCCCGGTCGAGCACCACTGTATAGATACCGCTATCATAGGCCTTCTCGATCACCGCGGTAAGGGAAGAGTCGAAGGGGAAGCAGACGAGAGCGTCGATATCCTTGATCATAAGATCCTCAATATCCGCCGCCTGTTTGGTGACGCTGTCCGCTGTGACCACGAGGAATTCCAGCTCCGGGCATTTCGCCTGCCAGTCGCTCACGGCCTTTTTTACCCACCAGTTTACCCGGCCCATGTATCCGTGAGTAGCTGTGGGAAGAGAGATACCGATCTTGCCGGTATAATTTTTGGATTCCGCTGCCACGACACCACAAAGGGTCAGGGCGAGAAAAACAGACACCAGGGCAAATACGATAAGCTTTTTCATTTTCGACGAAACCTCCTTAAAAGATAAAAATTCCCATCTCCTTCACCGCTCTGCCGTGCCCCCCAGGCTGCGGGGGGCGAAAAAACGCTCTTCCACCGCACCACCTCCTTCTTCGGGGCCTTTTTCCCATCCCGCCCCGTCCCCTTCCATTCCCTGCATTCTCAGACTCCTTTTGCGGGTCTGCTCGCAAAGCGCCGTACCGTTTCGGGCTCCGCCCTCTGCATCCGCACCGGGGCGAGACCCTGAAGAAGAAGTTTCAAATCATCCAGCACCATATCCCCTATGGCAGTATAGGCCTGGGGAATCCCCCCCGCCCGATGGGCCGAGAGGAGCAGATGCTCGTTTTTCCGGGCCCGGTGATCCTGGGGGAGAGGCTCTTCGGGAAAGACATCCGTGGCAGCGGTGAATCGCCCCGCCTCGGTAAGATCGCAAAGGGCATCGAAATCCACCACCGCCGCCCGGCTCATGAGCAGGAAGAAGGCATCCTTTCGGATACGCTCCAGGAGCTTTCGGCTCAAGAAGCCCTGGTTCTCCTCGGTAACCCCCGCCATAACGAAGATAAACCGGCTCTTTTCCAGAAGCTCCTCCAGAGAGATTCCCCGGCATCCGTATTCCTTTAGAACGCTCTCGGGAAGCCAGGGATCATAGACCGTGAGGGAACAGTGAAAGGGCTGGAGCAGCTTTGCCAGAGCCTTTCCCAGATTACCGAAGCCGATAATCCCCACCTCGGAGCCGGAGAGAAGCACCGAATCCCCGCAGCTATCCAAGAGAAAGCCCTCCCGGCCCTGGCGGAAGCGGCGATCCTCCCGGCTGATACCCCGGGCAAGATCCAGGGCCATCCCCAGAGCCATCTCCGCCACGGGAAGAGCGTAGGCGCTGCCGCAGTTCAGCACATGGATATGATTCCGGAAGCAGTAGAGATAGTCTACATTCTGGTAAAAATTTCCCTCCACGTTGAAGATTCCCCGCAGATGGGGCATGTTCGCCAGGGCTTTTTCTGGAAGGGGCACCTGGCCGAGTATCGCCACCACATCCTCCCCGAGAAGGGGTATCAGCTCATCTTCGTTGATCTCCTGATCTCCAAGATAGTGGAGATCCACCAGATCTTCCAGACAACGTAACGCCTCCTCGGAAAAGATTACCTGAAGCTTTTTTGGATACGGAGCGGCGATAACCCTGGGACGTTTGTTTTTTTCCGTCACCGAGAACCCTCCCTTCGGTTTTTATGACTCTTTCGCACGGATGCCGTAACTAGTCACTGCTATTGCTATTGCCACTGTTTCTGCCATTACTACTGTTTCTGTTTCTGCACGTACACTGCGATGATGATCACTAGCCCCTTTACGGTGCCCTGAAGATAGGGAGAGACCCCCACCATGTTCATCATGTTATTGATAATGCCGAGGATGAGGGCTCCCCACACGGTTCCCCAGACGGTACCCCGTCCCCCCGCCATGGCGGTGCCTCCGATGATGACCGCCGCAATGGCATCCAGCTCGAAAGCAAGCCCCATGTTGGAGGTGCTCACCGCATTAAACCGCGACCCCAGAAGCACCGCAGAGACCCCCACGAGCATCCCCGTGAGGGTGTAGGCGTAGAATTTTACCCTATCCACGTTGATGGCGGAGAAGAGGGCCACCTTCTGATTCGACCCCACCGCACAGAGATAGCGGCCGTACCGGGTGTTATTGAGTATCAGATGCAGCAACAGAGCGAGCCCCAGGAGAACGAAAACCGGCACGGGGATACCAAAGAGGGACTCCATGCCGAACTTGCCGTAGAGGGCGTTTTTAGACTGAATCTCTCCCGCATTGCCGATATAAAGGGTGAGAGAACGGAAAATCGCCATGGAGCCCAGGGTGACAATAAAGGGGGCGATCTTTCCCCGGGTGATCATGATGCCGTTAAAGGCCCCCGCACATCCTCCTACAACGATTCCCGTAAGAATCCCCGCCAGAAGCACCATGAGTTCGTTGGGGAGCACCGTAAGAAGACTGTTCATGGCGATAATCACCACAGCCCCGGTAAAGGCTACCACGGAACCCACGGAAAGGTCGATCCCCGCAGAGATGATAACGAAAGTCATCCCCAGACTGATAATCCCCGTATAGGAAACCTGCCGCATGATGTTGATAAGGTTTCGGGGCTTCAGAAAATAGGGGCTCAAAAACGAGGAAAGCACGATGAGAAAGATCAGGGCGATCAGCGACGCGTGCTTTCTCAGAGGCAGTTTGTGCAGCAGTTCGACGAAATGTTTCAATCAGGCTCCCTCCCTTATGCCCGTGGCACAGAACATTATCTCTTCTTCACAGATCTGATCTCCCTCAAGAACCCCGGTAATGCGGCCATCCTGCATCACCACCACCCGGTGACACATGCCGATAAGCTCCTCCATCTCTGAAGATATGAGAATGCAGGAGATTCCTTGTTCCACAATCTGGCTGATGAAGGAGTAGACCTCCTGTTTGGCCGCCACATCAACCCCCCGGGTGGGTTCATCCGCTATGAGCACCATCGGCTTGGTATCAATGCTCTTTGAAAGGGATACCTTCTGCTGGTTGCCGCCGCTTAAAAACTCCAGGGGAGTGGCGAGGGATGCCGTTTTCAGATTGAAAAGCTCGCGATAACGCTGGGCCGCCCCAAGCTCCTCCCTTTTACGAATCCACTGAAATCGGGAGGGAGAGTATCGGGGGAGGGATGTGAGGGTGGTGTTGTGAACCACGCTGAAAGACGTGAGAATGCCGCTCCCCTGGCGATCTTCCGAGAGATAACTTATCCCCGCCTCCACCGCATCCCGGGGATTTCGGATCTCCAGCCTGCGCCCCTTGAGAATGATTTCCCCCGCCGAAAGAGGGCGCAGGCCGATAAGGGCCTCTGCCACTTCGGTTCTTCCCGCCCCCACGAGACCGCCGAAGCCGAGAATCTCCCCCTCCTTCAAGGTAAACGTGATATCCTTGAGCACCCCCGGAACCGAAAGATGCCGAACCTCCAACAAAGGAGTCTCTTGAGGAGAGATCTTTTTCGGAAAGATCTGGGAAAGCTCCCTCCCCACCATGCTCTGGGCCATCTCCTCGGGAGAGACCTCGGAGACGGGCCTGTCCAGCACGAAGTATCCATCCCGCAGGACGAGAACCCGATGGCATATCTCCTTGATTTCTTTTAATTTATGAGAAATATAGATAATGGTCATGCCTTCTTCTTTCAGCCTTCGCATGAGCCGGAAGAGAATGGCAATTTCGTGCAGAGTGAGCACCGACGTGGGCTCATCCATAATGAGGATTCGACACTTGAAGGCCAAGGCCTTACAGATCTCCACCATCTGCTTTTCCGCAGCACTCAAATTTTCGATCTTCTCCTCGGGAGCGATGGAAACCCCCAGCTCTTCGAGAAGCGCGGCGGTTCTCTTTTTCATGGCTTTCTTATCGAGAAAACCGCTCTTTGTACGAAGCTCCGACCCCAGAAAGACATTATCGTATACCGTGAGATCGTTCACCAGGTTGAACTCCTGAGGGATGATGCTGATGCCGAGTTTTTTGGCATCAAGAGGGGTTCGGATATCCACCTTCCTTCCCTCCATGTAGATCTCTCCGGAAGTAGGCTGATAGATACCGCTTAAAATCTTCATCATGGTAGACTTCCCCGCCCCGTTTTCTCCGATAATGCCGAGGATCTCTCCGGGGGAGATCTGAAAGGATACGTTGTGAAGCACCCTTACAGTGGAAAAGTCTTTGCAAATATCCGTAACCCGAACGAGTTCGTTCTTTTTATGGTTCATAGACGTCTCCTTTCCGGCGGTGATGCGGGGATAGGACATCCCCTGACAATACAAAACGATTGTACACTTTTCAGCCGAAATATGTAAAGGAATTTTCTTCGGAAACGCGTAGAAAAAAGAGCCCTCGGGATGGTTTTTCCCTGGGGCTCTTTCTTTATTAACCTTTTCCTTGCGAGTCGATTAAAGTTTGTTCTCTTGTATCACGCTCCTGAGTGCTGCTTTCGGAGAGTTTTTCAAGCTTTTTCAGACTCTCTGCAGAAGCTCCTCATAGGTGGCAAGCCCCGTCATTTTGGCGGCGTACCCTGTGAGGGGGACCATGTCCTCCCGCTCTATGTTAGCAAGGGCAAATTTCCGGTTCAGCGCCATGAAGTGCTGCATCCCTACGGTAACCCGGCGGAGATAGGAGAAGACACCCAACGCTCCGGGGAGAACCGAAGAGGCCTCTTTGCCGTAGAGTTCTTTGATAATACGATAATCTGCGAAAACCTCCTCAAGAGTATTCCCGAATCGGGCGTACTCCTTCGGAACCGTTCCCTTCTGCAGAGCCTCCCCCACCTGTCTTCCCACCGAGGCAGCCCCCATGGCTCCCCGGCCCAGGGCGATGGTTTTCACATAGGGGGCTCCCAGAGCAAGCCCCTTGTAGACCTGATCCTCCGTGGCAAAACCCCCCGCCATGGCGATATCCGGGAGGGGCTTTCCCGCCTTTTGCATTTTTTCGAGAATACGACAGGTGAGCACTTCAAGGAGCACCGTGGGAATCCCCCATTCATTCATCATCTTTACCGGGCTGTGTCCCGTGCCGCCCCCGGCTCCGTCCAGGGTTACCAGATCCACCCCCGATTCGGAGGCGATCTCCAGAATGGTGGCGATATCCCGGGGATCGAAGGGACCCGTCTTGAAACAGACTCGCTTTGCCCCAAGATTGCGCAGCTCCTGCACCCGCTTTACCAGCTCTTCCGGGCCCCAGAAGGGGAGCTTACCGATCTTTTCGAAGACCCGCCCCTCTCCCCGGGCGTAGGCCTCCGCCACGGCGGGATCTTCTGGATCCGGCAGAACCACGTACCCCATCTTTTTGAAACGGAAAGCATCCTCAATCTTCGGTACCGGCCCCATCCCCTGGATCCCCTTGGCAGCCTGGCCGAACTTGAGTTCCACCGAGGTAACCCCAAGCTTTTGGATGGCGTACTCCAGCACCCCGTGGTATTCATCGTCAAAGTTCCCCTGAAGCACCACATCTCCAAGTCCTCGATGGTAACGACGAAAAGCCTGGAGCATTTCGGCAATCAAAGGAGCCTCCACCACCCGGTTTCCCTCAAGTACAAGTCCGGGATCCTTGGCGATGACATCCTCCCCGATCACCACGGGAACCCCGAAGAGAGCCGCCCCTCCGAAGTACTCCCGCCAGGAAAGCTTTGCCATGGCGGGGAGTATGAAGGGGGCTGCGGTGGGAACGGCTTCATTCCTGCCGAAGGTAGAGGAGAGATCCGCCTTGGGAAAGGTGGCCTCGTAGGGATCTTCCGGGGCGCCCCAGGCTCCGAAGACTCGCCCGTTGATGTTGAAGTGGGAAAAATCCAGAGGGTAGCGTTTCTCCGAGGCAAATTGGTTCACATCCGCCAGATAGGGCATGATAGCTTCCGCCCCCCGCACCGCAGAGAGGCCGATCTCGCAGGGACCGAAGCATTTGGCGGTACAGACCGAACACATGCCGGAGATATCCGTTACGTGCTCCGGGGAACGCAGATGGGTGTTGCTGATGGGACTTCCCTGATAAGGGCTTAAGGACATGGCACATAACCTCCTTTTTCAGAACAGCTCTTCCTGGAGGACGTCTATAAGCCCTCCTTCCGCAAAAATGGGCGCTTTCTTCACAAGGATATTTCTCCCTCATCCTCCAGAGCAAGAGCAACTGCCTTCTGAACGTGCAGCTCTAGAGAGTTCAGAAGAGGAAGAGACGTATGTTCCGGTTTGATGAGGATGGGAATTTCCGTACATCCGAGGACAATAGCCTGGGCTCCTCGGTTTTCAAGGTTTTTCATAATCTCCAGATAGGTTTTTCTCGAAGATTCCAGAACCTTCCCCGCACAGAGTTCCTCCACGATAATTCTATCTACCTCCCGGCGCTCCTCCTCTTCCGGAAGAAGCACGGTGCGGCACCAGACTTTTTCAAGATGCCCCCGGTAGTAATCCGACTCCATGAGGGTCTTGGTTCCCAGAAGCCCCAGGGTTTCATACCCCTCGGCCTTCGCAGCCTCTCCGATGGCATCCGCTATATGCAGCAGGGGCAACCCCGTGGCCTCCTGAGCATCCTTCGCAAAGGCATGGGCGGTGTTGGAGCAGATGACGAGAAAATCCACCCCTGCACACTGAAGCTTCTTGGCGGAGTTCACCACAATGCCGCGAAAAGTCTCCATACTCCCCCCCTGGAGAACCGCCGCCACAGGGGTAAAATCGACAGAGGTCATGACACACTCCGCGGAGTGCACGCCTCCAAGTTTTTCCCGAACCAGAGTGTTGACTCTCTCATAGCATATAACACTTGACTCCCAACAGAGCCCTCCGATAAAGCCGATGGTCTTCATAAAGTTCTCCCCTTATTATCCCTCTAAAACCGCATAACCCCTTCAAGCACTGTTACTCCGGTTCCTCCCACTGCAACACGCACAATATCTCCATCTTTTCTCTCTACCGAAACTATTACCCTTCCGGGACGGCCTACTTCAAACCCCGCCTCGCTTTGTAGCTCCACCCGATCTCCGGTACCGAGGAGGTCATGATAGGCAAGAAAGGCCCCGGCACAGCCGTTGCAGGTTCCGCAGACGGGGTCCTCCGCAATACCTACAAGAGGAGCAAAGGCGCGCATGTGAAAGAATCTTTCAGGATTAAGCGTTTCGAGGCAGAGAGGAACCACTCCTATCACCCCATACTTTTCGCTGAAATTCCGGAGGCTTTCCATGGCAGGGGCAAGAGTGCGGACCGTTTCCAGATGCCGTATTCCCACCACAAGCCACCAAAGCCCTGTGGAAACCTTGAGAGGAACCTTTTCGAGAAGGTCCTCGGTTCTCAGATTCAAAATTTCTGCTATCTCTGCAACTGTGTCCGTCATCTCCCGGTATCGGGGACGGGCCTGAGTCATGGTAAAGAGGGGGAGCCCATCCAGAAAAGAACGTGCCACTTCCAGCACACCTACCCGGGTCTCCTGAGTAAATACGGAGCGTTCCGGCGAAAGATATCCCTTTTCGTGAAGGGCATGAAAAGTCCCCACCGTAGCATGTCCGCAGAGATCAACCTCTCCGTTGGGGGTAAAGAAGCGCACCCGAAAATCCGCCTTGTCCGAAGGAGAGACAAAAGCAGTTTCACTGAGATTCATCTCCCTGGCGATATGCAGCATCTCCTCATCCTCCAGGGAGTTCGCCTCCAACACCACCCCTGCGGGATTACCTCCAAAGGGCTTTTCCGTAAATGCATCCACCTGATAGATTTGAATCTCCTTCATGAATCACGTCACCGCCTTTATTATCAAGATTGCCTCGGGCATAGCCAGAGGGGTACTGCGTTTTTACACGAGAGGCTCCTGGCCTCCCGGATGTTCTTCGAGAAAAGGGGCATGTCCCTTCAAGCTTTCCCCAGCAGCTCTCGCCAGGCGAGCCACTCCCTCTTCAATGCGATCCAAGGCGGTATGGGCAAAGTTTAACCGTATGTACTTCTCTCGTCCCGCCTCATCAGGATAAAATGCCCCTCCGGGGAAAAAAGCCACTCCCTGCAAAGCTCCCCGAGAGAGAAAGCTACGCAGAGAAAGCTCTTCCGGAAGCCTGCACCAGACATAGAATCCCCCCTCGGGGGTTTTCCAGCTCCAGGGGATTTCTCTTGCATGTCTTCTCAGGCTCTTTTCCAGAAGATCCCGCTTTTCCCGATAGCCCCGGCAAATTCGAGAGAGGTACTCCTCGTAATGCCCCTGACGGAGGAATGCATCCAGAAGCATCTGAACCGCCGTATTCACGTGCAGATCCGTTATCTGTTTAAGTCGGGAAAAACGCTCGATCACCAAGGAAGGAGCCACCACCCACCCCACCCGAAGCCCCAGAGAGAGCACCTTAGAGAAGCTGCTCAGATATATCACGGAGTCCCGAAGGTCCAAGGCCTTAAGAGAAGGGAGGCGGTTCCCCTCGTAGCGAAGTTCTCCATAGGGATCGTCTTCCACCAGGGGGATCCCCGAGGTTCCCGCAATTTCCAGCACCTCTCGTCGTCTTTCCAGAGACATGGTTATTCCCGAGGGATTCTGAAAAGTGGGCAGGAGATAGAGAAACCTCGGATTGTGCCGACGAATAGCCCCCTCCAGAAGATCCCGTCGTATCCCCTCCTCATCCATGGGAATCCCCACAACCCGAGCCCCGGCAGCTCGAAAAATCTCCAGGGCTCCGAAAAAGGTGGGCTCCTCGGTGAGCACCACATCCCCGGGAGAGAGGAAACTCCGGGCAACGTAGTCCAACCCCTGTTGGGAGCCCGAAAGGATCATGACATTCCGAGAAGGTACATGCATTCCTCGATGCCCCAAAAGGGCGGCGATGCTTTCCCGAAGGGGGGCATACCCCTCCACGGGACTAGGAAGATAGAGTTTACGTGCATTTTCCCGATGCAGATTTTTCTGGATATCCTCCATGATCTCCCGTGGAAAGTAATCGGGATCAGGAAAACCCGAAGCAAAGGAAATCGTTCCTTCTCGGTTCGCCCGGGAAAGCATTTCGGAAAAGAAGCTTTCCGGAATCCCCGAAGAAGCGTTAAAGAGAGAGCGCCAATCCAGGGGTTCTTCTCTTACAGAGGCCTCTTTTTCTCGGGATTCCCAAATTTTCACCTCCGTTCCCCGTCCCACCCTGGCATGAAGAAATCCCTGGGCCTTCAGCTCCTGATAGGCCTTCACCACAGTGCTTCGGTTAACTCCCAGGCGATGGGCCATCTCCCGCTCCGGAGGAAGAGACTGCCCTTCCCGAAGCATCCCCGAAAGGATCTGCTCCCGAAGGGCCGAGGAGATCTGAAGATAGACGGGAACCCCGGAATGACGTTTCAGCCGCAAGTCCATTTTTAAAGGCCCTCCTCTCTCGGTTCTTAAAATATGGCGTTCTATCCTTTCGACATTTGCCGCCTGGACCGTCCAAACACCATTCTACCCCCCTCTTTTCGGTGTGTAAACTTCCAAAAAAGAAAAAAAATAGCCATCCAATGGAACAGGAAGCCATCCAAAAGAGGTTCTCTCTTTCATGTTGGAGTTCGCCCCCCCCTTTAGCCATAGGCCGCAACTTCTTCCTGTAGTATTATGGGGAGACGTGGTTCCCGGAATTTCCGGACACCTTCACAAATTTTCACTATTCTTATCCAAAGGAGGCTTGTTCTGATGGAAAGGAGACTTGGAGTAATCGCCATATTGGTGGAACAGCGGGAGCATGTTCCCGAACTGAATGCTCTGCTTTCGGATTTCGGATTTCTTCTTCTCGGGCGTATGGGGCTTCCCTTACGGGACAAGGGAGTCCACCTCATCTCCCTCATCATCGACGGCAATACCGATCAGATAGGAGCTCTTACAGGAAAACTCGGGAAGATCCCGGGAATCCAGGTAAAGTCCATGCTCACCAAATACCAGGAAGCTTCGGATGCGTAAAGAAGCCCCTTCCAAGCACCCTATCAAAAGCCCTGAAGAGGGTTTTTTCTCATGAATCATATCCCCGCTCCTTCGAAAGAGCAGGTTCTGCAATGGCATAAGAAGCTTTCCCTGGAGGATCTCTGCGCCCAGGCAGATGTGATGTGCCGAAAATTCTACGGGAGCACCCTCTGGATTCGGGGGCTTCTTGAGATTTCCAACCACTGCACCTGTAACTGCCTCTACTGCGGCATCCGCCGGGATAACCGGGAGGTCCGCCGGTATACCATGACCCGTAAAGAAATTCTCCGGGTGGTTCGGGATGCCTGGGATGCAGGGTTTCGGACCTTTGTGATACAGAGCGGAGAGTGTGCGGAAAAAACACGAGATCTCCTCTCTTTGGTAGAGGCCATGAGGGAGATCATCGGCTCCGAAGGAGCTCTTACCCTGAGCTGCGGCATCCTCTCTCTTCAGGAGTACCGGGATCTGAAAAAGGCCGGGGGGGATCGCTATCTTCTGCGGTTTGAAACCTCCTCCCCGGAGCTACACACCTGGCTTCGAAACGGGGTTACTCTGGAAGAACGCCTGAGAGCACTGCATCATCTTCGGGAAGCAGGGTTCGAACTCGGATCGGGGTATATGGTGGGACTTCCCGGAGAGACTTCGGAGATCCGACTGCAGAATGCCCTTCTCTGTAAGGATCTGAAGCTGGACATGGTGGGGATCGGCCCCTTTCTCCCACATCCCCGAACCCCCCTTCGGGAAGCCGCACCGGGAGATCCTTCCCTGGTGCGGGAGGCGGTGGCCCTGGTACGGCTTCTGCTCCCTCAATCCAACATTCCCGCCACCACCGCTTCCGCCACTCTGGGGAGGGATCTTCAAGGGCAGCTTTTTCGGGGTGGTGCCAACGTGCTGATGCTGAACATCACCCCTGCCAAGTACCGTCACTGCTATACCCTCTATCCCGGAAAGGCCACTCTTCCCGAGGACGTTCCTCTCTTTACCCAAGCCCGGGAGTTTATCCCCCCTCCGGGAAAGAGGGGGGATTTCTCCCGGGGAGATGCTCTTTCCCATGGGAGTGGAGGCGAAAAATCACGAAAGGAAACCCTATCATCATGAAAAACACCCCCCTCTCCGAACGAGTTCATATCGTTCTCTACGGACTCCGGAACAGCGGCAAATCCTCTCTCCTGAACAACCTTTTTCAGCAGTCCATCTCCATCGTCAGCCCCGTGGCGGGAACCACCACAGACCCTGTAACCAAGGCCATAGAGATGGAGGGGCTCGGCCCGGTGGCTCTCACGGATACCGCGGGGTTCGACGACTATCGGGACGCTCTCGGCCGTATGCGAGTGGAAAAAAGTGCCTCCCGGCTGGAGACGGCAGATATAGTGGTGCTGGTCTCTCCGGGGGATCGCCCCTTCTCTTCCGAGGAGAGAGCTTTTCTGGAGCATCAGAAAGATACAGCACTTTCAAGACCTCTTATTCTGGTGGAAACCTTTGGAGACCGCCCGCTTCACTCCTCCCGCAGAGATCTCTCCTCGGGATTCCCCCGGGTACGGATCGACAATCTCTCGGGATCCGGGGTGGAGGAGCTGCACCGGCTCTTCGTCTCCCTGACGGATCATATCGAGCGGGAACGCCCTCCTCTGGAAGGGCTGGTCTCTCCGGGAGATCAGGTGATGCTGGTAACCCCCATAGACAACTCCGCCCCCAAGGGGCGTCTTATCCTCCCCCAGGTGGAGGTGCTTCGGGATCTTCTCGATAAAGACTGTACTGCTTTGGTAACCAAAGAGTTCCAGCTTCCTCAGGCCTACGCAAGCCTCGTCAAACCTCCCGAGCTGGTGATTACGGACAGCCAGGCCTTTGGATATATCAAAGATCTTCTTCCTCCGGAACAGCCTCTTACATCCTTCTCCATTCTCTTTGCGAGAAAGAAGGGAGATCTCTCCTACTTTACAGAGAGTCTGAAGGCCCTGAAAAACTTCCCTCCCGGAGAGAAGGTGCTGGTGCTGGAGGCCTGCAACCATCACCGGATGGACGATGACATCGGCACGGTAAAAATCCCCCGGATTTTTCGGCAGAAGGTACAAAAGGATACCCGTTTCGATCTCGCCCAAACCCTTCCGGTGGAAGAGAAACTCCGCAGCTATGCCCTGGTGATCTCCTGCGCGGGGTGCATGGTAACCCGAAACGTGATGATGCGGCATCTCGGCATTCTTCGAAAGCTCCGCATTCCCGCCCTGAACTACGGCATGTTCTTCGCCTGGGCCAACGGGCTCTTTCCCCGGGCCCTTCTCCCCATCCCCTCGGCGGCCCTCCTTCTTCAGGAGTAGAACCACTAAAAAGAGGCGGTTCCCTTAAAGGGCCGCCTCTTTTTCCGCATTTTAAGAAGTTCTCCGGGGTGCACTCCTTCGGAATTTCTACAATCTTTCGGGTATCCGGGGAGTCTCGGAGACTCTCTCCAGGGAGAGTTTGAAGAACCGAAGTTCTCGCTGAAGCTCCTCGGCTCCCCGGGCAAGTTCCGATGCCGCCCCCGCCACTCCTTCGATGGTGTTAAAGGTAGTGGTGGCAGATTTCCCCATGGCTCCCAGGGCGTCGTTCACTCTTCGATTGTTCTGGGTGATGCTATCCACCGAGGCCGCCATCTCTTCGGAACTTGCCGCCTGCTCTTGGGCGATGGCGGCGATGTTTTGCACCACCCCGTTCATGCGTTCCACCACCTTGAGAGAATGATGGAGTTCTTCATAGGTACTCTTCGTCAGAGCTACCGCCTTGTCCACCTGATCCCGGCTGGCCTGAACTTCTTCTCCCGCATCCTTTGCCCGGGAGCGAAGCTCCTCCATGATCTGCCCTACTTCCCGAGCGGCCTGGTTGCTCTCTTCCGCAAGTTTTCGAACTTCTTCCGCCACCACGGCAAAACCCCGACCGGCCTCCCCCGCCCGGGCGGCTTCGATGGCGGCATTCAGGGCCAGCAGGTTCGTCTGGTCCGCAATACCTCCTATGGTGCTGACAAACCCTCCGATTTTTTCTACCGCCGCCCCTACGGAACTCATGCTCTCGTTAATTTTCCCGGAACGTTCCCCGATGCCTTCCATTTCACGGGAAACTTCTTCCATGGATTTCATGGCCTTGGTGCTTACACTCCGAGCCTCTTCCGAGGCCTCCGCCCCCTCCGTGGCGGAGCTGGCGTTGGTGGAAGCTCCGCTGGAAACTTCCTCCACCCCTGCGTTGGTCTGCTCCAAGGCTTGGGCCACATCCTCGAAAAGCTGTTCCGACCGCTCCAAATTACTCCGAATCTCCTCCACCGCCTGACGGCTTTCCCGGGAGTGCCCCTCCAGGGATTCGGACATGGACACAAAGTCTGCCGCCAAATGCATAATGTTACGGAGCACATCCCCCACCCGGAGTACCATCTCCGCCAGGGCATCCGCCATATCTCCCGCTTCATCCCGGCTCCGGACACCAAAATCCTCCCGGGTTACCTGAAAATCTCCGTTTTTGAGACGCTCCGCCACCCCGGCCACTCTCCGAAGGGGGTTAGCCATCCGGCTGGCGAGAAAGAGCCCTATCCCCAGAGCTACCAGGCCCCCGGCGATCATCCAGATCAGAATCTGCAGGGTGGCACTCCGGCCAGCGGCGGCGGAATCTTCCACATAGCCCTGAGCCCTGGTTTTCGCTATATCCATGAGGTGATCCATCTGGGTCTCTGCAATCTTCAGCAAGGCCCCCTGATCTTCGAGAATAAGGCTTCGAAGCTCTCCGAAGACCCGGGAGGACTTATCCGCCACCTCCATGACACTCGCCAGCCCCGTATTGACCACCCCCATGGACATGAGAAGCCGGGTCTGCACGAGTGTAGAGAGTTTTTCCCGCTTTACTGTAGCGGGGAGTGCATCATCGCCGATGATCTCTTTCCCCATCTCTCCTACCTTATGAATATTATTGTGGGCATCCTTGATGCTTAGAAAGAGCTGGCGCAGCTCTTCATTATCCGTCTCAAGATTCGCCATGAACTGACCGAGGCCGCATTTTTCAGGATCCAGCACCCCCCGGAAAGGGCGAACCGTGAGAGAGGACTGCATCAGTTCCTTAGCCCAAACATTGTGAGCCGAGAGAATCGACATGATATCGAACTTAAATTCCAGAGGATTTTCAATGCCAAACTCCATAACCTCTTCGTTGAGAGAGACAGTTTTTTTCATGTTTTCCCCCATCTGCGTGAGGGTTTTCTCAAAATCCCCGAGAATTTTCAGAAATTCCGGGTCCTGCTCCATCTGCCGGAGAACGCCGATCTTTTCGAGAAGCTCCTTCTTCCTGGCCTCCATCTCCCCCAAAACTGCCCTTCGCTCCGAAAAGGGAAGCCCCTCCCGTGCTAGGTTCTGCTCCACCTTTTCGATCTCCAAAAGCCTTTTCTGAATCTCTCCCATGCTCTCCACCAGAGGGAGAGCCACGGTACCTACATAACGGTTCTTTTCCTCCAGAAAACGGATCCCCCGATAACCAATACCCCCGAGCACCATGCCAATCATGGCAATTCCCAGAAAAGCGGCCACTAACTTGCCCTTTATACGCATTTCTCTTCCTCCTTTTTTGGAACAACCCGCAACAACAGCCCCACCCCGCCGAGAACGACAGGAAAGAGAGGCCACCCCTCAGAGACTGCTACATCACCTATAAGAAATATTTTTCTCCTATTTCCCATATTCTACTTCAAAAGAGGCTTTTGTTGCAAAAAAATCGGTGATGAAAGCGCGTATATCCGAAGATTTTCTCTTTTCCCTTCTCCGAAAAATGAAGACACACACATAACGAGAGAGGGCCCCTTTCGGAACCCTCTCTCGTTATGTTTTGAGTGGTGTTACTGAAAACCGGGGAGATGAGAGCCTAGAAGCCCCCCATACCTCCCATGCCGCCCATACCGCCGCCAGGCATACCGCCACCGGAATCCTTATCGCTGGGCTTGTCTGCTACGAGGCTCTCGGTGGTGAGGATCATGGCTGCAATGGAACCTGCATTCTGCACGGCGCTCCGGGTAACCTTCACGGGGTCGATGATACCGGCATTCACCAGGTTCTCATACTCGCCCTTGGCAGCGTTGAGTCCTTCACCTTCGCCGAGGGTACGAACCTTCTCTACCACCACGTCGCCCTGGAAGCCTGCGTTGCTGGCGATGAGGTGCAGAGGCTCGGTAAGAGCCTTGCGGACCGCCATGGCTCCGGTCTTCTCGTCACCCTCAAGCTTCTGCACAAAGGCGTCGAGCTTGGAGATGCAGTTTACGAGTGCTACGCCACCGCCGGCGACAATACCCTCTTCGACAGCAGCCCGGGTAGCGTTGAGAGCGTCTTCGATACGGTGCTTCAGCTCTTTCTGTTCGGTCTCGGTGGCAGCTCCCACCTGAACCACCGCCACGCCGCCTACGAGCTTTGCAAGGCGCTCCTGAAGCTTCTCTTTGTCGTACTCCGAGGTGGAGTCCTCAAGTTCACGCTTGATCTGGGCAGCTCTCTTCTGGATCTCTTCGGAGTTGCCGCCACCCTCTACGATGGTGGTCTCTTCCTTGGTGACCTTGATCTTCTTTGCCCGGCCGAGCATGGAGATATCTGCATTCTCCAGCTTGAGACCGATCTCTTCGCTGATCACCTGACCACCGGTGACGATGGCGATATCCTGAAGCATGGCCTTGCGACGCTCTCCGAAGCCGGGAGCCTTCACAGCCACCACCTGGAGGATACCCCGAATCTTGTTCACCACCAGGGTAGCAAGGGCCTCACCCTCGATATCCTCGGAGATGATCATGAGAGGTTTGCCCGCCTGGACCGCCTTCTCAAGAAGGGGGAGCATGTCCTTCACGTTGTTGATCTTGCCATCAAAGAGAAGGATGTAGGCATCGTCAAGAGCAGCTTCCATGCGCTCGGTGTCGGTAACCATGTAGGGGCTGATGTAGCCCTTATCGAACTGAAGCCCCTCCACCATCTCCAGGGTTGTTCCCAGGGTCTGGCTGTCCTCTACGGTGATGACACCCTCTTCTCCCACCTTCTCCATGGCCTCGGCGATAAGCTCACCCACAGCCTTGTCGTTGGCGGAGATGGAGGCTACCTGAGCAATTTTGCTGCGGTCCTTCACCTGAATGGACATATCCTTGAGGGCATCCACAACCACATCAACGGCCTTCTCGATACCCCGGCGCATGAGGATACCGTTGGCTCCGGCGGCTACGTTCTTCATCCCCTCCCGGATCATGGCCCGGGCGAGCACCGTAGCGGTGGTGGTGCCGTCTCCCGCCACATCGTTGGTTTTGGAGGCTACTTCCTTGAGAAGCTGGGCTCCCATATTCTCAAAGGGATCTTCCAGTTCGATCTCCTTGGCGATGGTGACACCGTCGTTGGTGATGGTGGGAGATCCAAACTTCTTCTCAAGAACCACATTACGCCCCTTGGGGCCGAGGGTAGCACCTACAGTATCTGCCACATAGTTTACACCCCGCTCAAGTGCTCTGCGGGCCTCTTCGCCGTATGCAATCATTTTAGCCATAATTCAATTACCTCCTGAAATTATTCGTACTTTCGGTACTCTTCGTGTTTAGCCTACGATGGCAAGAACGTCGCGCTCGCTGAGGATAAGGAACTCCTCACCGTCTACCTTGACTTCCGTGCCGCCGTATTTGCTGAAAAGAACCTTGTCCCCTTCTTTGACCTCAAGGGGCATTTTCTGACCGTTGTCGAGAACCCTTCCGGTTCCTACTGCGATAACTTCCGCCTCCTGGGGCTTTTCCTTGGCGGTGTCCGGCAGAACAATGCCTCCCCGGGTCTTCTCTTCCTGGCTGAGAACCTTAACGACGATGCGATCTCCCAGAGGTTTCAATTTCATAGTGTACGTACCTCCCTGATTATGTGTAGATGTTAGCACTCAACAAGAGAGAGTGCTAATTTCCTTTGACCATGCATGATCTTACTGACACAAGCCTCTTATCTCAACATAGATTAGAAGTGATTATTATTCAAAAAAGCTTTGACATGCTTTTTTTCTATGTTTTTCTCTTCAAAACGTGGTTTTTTGTTTTTCTTCCCTTTGGGGGCTCGAAAACCCCTTTCCACAGTTTCTTTGCGGGGCTTTTCCCAAAAGAGACCCTCCGGCTCATCTCCAGCATGCCATCCAAAATGCACACATCAAAAGGTCTCTCTTGATATTTCTCCTCAAAAACGATAAGGTCTCCCTGGTTCAGAAAGAATACTTTGTATACGTGCATGAACCGCACTGGAAAGGAGTATCATGAGTTACCGGCGTGTCGTATGGATTCTGCTGCTGCTTCAGTTCACCATCATGGGGGTAAGTAATATCTACTACCTTCTGGCTTCCTACCTTCACTATCTGGATGTCATCAATCCGGTAGTTCTCGGATGGGCCATAGGGATCTATTACGCCGCTTCCACGGTGGTGCGCCCCTTTGTGGGATGGCTTGTAGAACGCTACTCCTTCCGAACTACCATGTTTCTAGGGTCGGGGGGGTGCTTTCTCGCCACGTTGGGGCTAGCCCTCTCGGGGAGCTTCATGGGAAGCATTATCTTCTGGAGAGCTTTTATGGGAGTGGCTTCCAGCCTTTTCATTGTGAGCATCACTACGTTTCAGGCACTGGAGATTCCCGATGAAAAACGGGGGAGCGCCTTTACCTTCGTCTCTGCCGGAAGCATTGCCCCTCTGCTTCTTCTGGTACCTCTGGCGGAGTGGATGCTCCACCGAGGATATCTGCACATTTATATATGGTCACCTCCGGTGATGGCTCTTGCCTGCATGTCCCTTGTTTTCCTCGTAAAATCTTCCGACGATGAAGAATCCGGGGGAACGAGGCGCTCTTGGGGGACCTACCGGGAGCTTTTCGCTCTTCCCGAGGCCCGGACGGTCTTCCTGGCTACCTCTCTTTTTGCCTTCACCGATGCTGCCATGGTTTCCCTGGCAGCCCTGGCGATAGCAAAAAACCTGAGTGCGACCCTCTTCATCTCCGCCAACGCCCTTGTATCCATTACAGTTCGGCTCTTCTTTCCCTCGGTTCTCGATCGGATTCCCCGGGTTCCCGCCTCTCCCGTGGCCATCGCTCTCACTTCGGGGGCGCTGGTGATGGCCACCTATACGGATTCTCCCCTTCTCTTCTGCTTGGTGGGGATCCTCTTCGGTCTGGGGATGGGCTTCGGCTTTCCGTTACATCTCGCCCTCACGGCAGATCTTACCCCTCCGCATCTGCGGGCCAAGGCGACCTCCATGTCGTGGTTTTTCATGTCCTGTAGCTTCTCTCTCTGCCCCGTCCTTCTGGGATATCTTGCCAGGGCTTTTGGGATGATCATGGCCTACCGGCTACTCTTTATCCTTATCCTCTGCAGTACCGTCCCCCTGTGGTTTTTCCTCTGGCGACCCCTCTATAAAAAAACGCAGCACCCCTCTCAAAAAACCCAAGAAGGGTGCTGCGCCGTCTCTTCGGAGTAGCAAAAGATATTAGATCGAGTGCACCGTCATGGCAAGGGCCGAGGGGCATACCGCAAGCCCTCCCTTGGCGGTGCACCGAAGCTCTGGAGGGAGCATCTTTCCCGAGGCGTAGCAGGCATCGACGGTTTCGTCCAGAGGAACGGGGTTTTCGTACCCCCCTGCCACGAGATCCGCGTTGAGAAAGGCAGAGGATGCCGCCAGAGCATTTCGGGTGTGGCAGGGAATTTCCACACACCCCTTCACAGGATCACAGATGGAGCCCATGGTGTTCTGCAGAGCTATGGCTGCGGCGTTACAGGCCTCTTGGGGGGATCTCCCCGCGGCTTCCGCCACCATGGCGGCCCCCATGGCTCCCGCCACGCCGATCTCTGCCTGGCATCCCGCCACCTCCGCCGCAAAGGTAGCCCGGATGGAGACGATAAGCCCCACGGCTCCCCCCGCAAAGAGAGCCATGGCTACCTGCTCTTCCGAGAGATGCCACTCCTGCTCCAAGGTTACAGAAACCCCGGGGATCACCCCCGCGGCACCCCCCGTAGGGGCCGCACAGACCACCCCCATAGCGCTGTTCACATGCAGAGCCCCGAGGGCTCGTGCAGCCGCCCTGGTAAGGATCCCCCCCAGAGGAAGGGAGCCCGCCGCATCCTGGGCATAGACCCTGCCTGCGGAAGGGGAGAGAAGCCGCATCTTTCCGGGATCCTCCGAAAGCCCCAGCTCCACCGCCCGACGCATGACTCGGTAGCGCTCCACCATCTCTGCCAAAGCTTCTTCCTCGGAGATCCCCAGAACCTGAGATTCATAACGAAGCCCTACCTCCCCGAGAGAGAGCCCCTCCTGCGCCGCCAAAGCAAGCATCTCCTCCGCGGAGGAGAAGGGAGGTTCCCCCCGAAGAGGGAAGAAGAGAGGGGCGGAAAGGTAGCGGGTTCCAGGAAGATCCTTAAAGGCTTCTGGACCGTACGTTTCCAGGGGATTATCTGTAAAGGAGGCTCCGAGAAGAGCCACTTCGCCCTGGGCAAGAAAGCTCCAAAGAGCCTGGGGAAAGCGCTGCCCCAGGACCTTCTTCAAAGATTCCCCCTCCCGGGCGGGAATTTCGAGAAAGAGATCGTACTTCTTACCAAAGGAAGAACAGGGGAAGCCCTTAAAGCTCAGAAACTCTACCGCACCTCCTCCGATGGAGCGCCCCCGAAGCAGGATCTCCCGCCCGGAGATCCCCTTAAACCAGAGATCCACATCGTTGGGGTGTTCCGCCCCCTCCAGAGAGATCACCTCAAAGGCTACAGACATCCCCGCTTCCCTGGCATGATCGAAGACATCAAAAAAACGCTCGTCCCCGATATCCCAGTTCAGAAGCCCCGTAAGAAAGGCCTTATCGCTCCCCTGCTGGGCGTAGACCTCTCCGTAGGAGCCCGAAGAATCGAAGGAGATGCGCCCCTCCGCCACGGGCTCCCCGAGAAGGGCCCTCGCATAGAGCCCCATACGCCAGGATGCGGCGGTATGGGAGCTTGAAGGGCCCCTCATGACAGGCCCCAGAACCTCGTTGAAGATGCTTTTACACATGAATTTCCTCTCCTTGTATTTCTGTATTCTGTCCGCTTGTACAGGCTAGTGGGTTGTTCCACATTATATTGTGCCTTGGAATGGGAGCCTCCGCTTGTGTGTCCCCTCGGCTCCGAAAGTGGTCGAACCGCTCCCTTGCTTTGCTGCTCCGAACCGTCGCCACAGACGCGCCGTCCAGCTGCGCGACTGCGGCTTGCTGGCACGTCCGCCTGCCACCAGGAGGTTCTCCGCGACGCAAAGCTGCACTCGCCGACCACTATGCTCGCGCCTCCGGACACACAAGCTCCAGCTCCAGGATTTCAGCCGAAGTCACAATATAAGCAGGAATGATGCACTAGGAACGCCCTTCCTCCATCCATCGGAAAAGCTGGCGGATATCCATATTCCCCCCGCTCAAAAGCCCCACCACGGTGCAATCCTTTTCGGGAAAAACCCCCGAAAGAAGAGCTGCCACGGAAAGGGCCCCGGAGGGCTCCACCAGCATTTTACAGCGCTCCAGAAGAAAGAGCACCCCCTTTTTGATGGCCTCCTCGGAGACGAGAAGAACCTCCTCCACATACTTTTGTTCGATGGGAAAGGTATTCTCTCCGGGGATGGCGGTACGCACGCCGTCCGCGATGGTGGCGATGCTCTCAAGAGAGACTCGCTTTCCCTTTTTGAGAGAAAGATAGGTGCTGTTGCTGTTTTCCGGCTCCACACCGTAGATTTTGATCTTGGGATTACAGGCCTTGAGGGCCGTGGCAATACCGGAGATCAACCCCCCTCCCCCACAGGGCACCAGCACCGCCTCCACCGAGGGAAGATCCCGATAGATTTCCAGCCCCGCGGTCCCCTGTCCCGCCATGACTAAGGGATCATCAAAGGGATGCACAAAGTACATCCCTCCCTCCTGGGCAAGCATCTTGGCCCGGGCGATACGCTCCACCGAAGAGGTGCCGAAATGCTCAAGCCTGGCTCCGTAGGCTGCAATAGCCTGGGTCTTGGCGGGAGAGGCATCCTGGGGTACCACAATGGTGGCGGGTACCCCGAGAATCTGGGCGGCCCGGGCCACCGCCTGGCCGTGATTTCCCGAAGAGCCCGTCACCACCCCTCGCTTACGAACCTGGGGATCCATGGCAAGGAGGGCGTTCATGGCGCCACGGAACTTGAAAGCCCCCACCCTCTGAAAGTTTTCGGGCTTGAGAAAAACCCTATTTCCCGAGCATTCTCCCAGAATGCGGGAGCTGTGCATCTCCGTCACATGGATATAGTCTTTAATGCGCTCTCGGGCGGCATAGATATCCTGTACGCTGATACGTTCCATCTTCATAACTCCCCCTCGAATCTCCATGCGGCAGCCTTCCGGCAAAATTTCTTTTGCGCCGGAAGGCTCTTCGTTCTACAATAGCGCGACATCCTCTTGTTCGTATCATAAACGGAAAAAGGAGAGATCCCCGTGAAAAAAACCAACGCCATGCGCCTTCTCGACCGAGAGGGCATTCCCTACGATTATCGGAGCTACCCCGTGGATTCCGAGGACCTGAGCGCCCCCTACGTGGCCGCCAAAATCGGCATGCCCCCGGAGCAGGTCTTCAAAACCCTGGTGGCCCGCAACAGCGATAAGAGCATCGTCATAGCCTGCCTTCGGGGAGATGGAGAGCTGGATCTCAAAAAGCTTGCGGCTCTCGGAGGCCATAAAAAAGCGGAACTCGTACCCACAAAAGAAATTCTCCCCCTTACAGGGTACCAGCGGGGAGGCTGCTCCCCCCTGGGGATGAAGAAAAACTATCCCCTCTTTCTCGACATCTCGGCGCTGAACTTTTCGGTTATTGCCTTCAGTGCGGGAATCCGAGGAGCCCAGATCCTGCTCCCCCCGGAGGAACTTCTGCGGATCACCGGCGGAAAAATCGCAGACCTGTGCAGCTAATTTTGATGAAAATTAGCTGCACAGGTCTCTCTCAAGACTTCGGAAAAACGAACTCCAGCAAAATTTGTGAGCTTCTTCGAATCTCCTCGCATTTCGCAGGAAGCAAACCTTCTAGTGAAGGCTCCGAGAAAAAAAACCGGAAAACGCCTTCGGCGGTATCCGGGTAGCAAAATCCATAACCCCTTCGGAAAGGGTCAGGCTATGCACCCGCACGGGAAAGGGAAGCTCCCGAAAGTCGATAATGGGCTGCATCTCCCGCAAAGCTTCTTCGACCGCGCCGATCTCCTTCTCCCCTCCGTTTACGGAGAACACCGTATCCTCAAGGAAAACCTGGTTCCCCTCCCGAAGCCGGAAAACACCCCGAAGATCCACCACCGCCCGCACATTGCCGCTCAGCATAAGGTCCGCCCGGGCGGTGGCGTGGATTCCCCCGGAGAAGAGACGGCAGTGCACATCCCGCCACTCGGAATTTTCAAGGTTGAGCGTCTTGCCCAGAAGATAGCTGTTAATATCCTCCTCAAGAACCCTCGCAGTAAAATAGACCGCTAGAGCCTCCTGTATTTCGAGATTCTCCCCCTCGAATCCCCAATCTTTCAGCGGAGGGAGACGAAGAAAGGTAAACTCCCCTGCAATCTCCTGCACACGAAATCCCGAGAAAGAAGCTCCCTGAATACGCAGATACATGCGCCGCAGACTTCCATCAGACTCTATGGGGGCATCCAAAATCATCTCCATGGACTCCGGAGCAAAAATTTTCTTCATGTGGGAGAAGAGCATCTCCTCGGGAGAGGGGGCTCCTTCACAGGGGAGAGCGAGGGGAAAAAGAGAGAGAAAAACCAGCACTCCACAAAGAAAAGGCACAACCAACATCATCCTGCGACAAAACCCGCGGAAAAAGCTCTTATCACAGCCACACTCCATAAATAGATTCTCCTCTCTCCCATCTCCGAAGGGCTACCAAAAAAGATCCTATCGCCTTTCATGATACAACCAATGCAAGCACCAGGCAGGGAGAGGGAAAGCTCTCCAACTGCTTTAGGGAATAATGACCACCACGGTTCCTACTTTTACATGATCCTTAAGAGCACGGATATCGTCGTTCAGCATGCGTATGGAACCTCGGGTACTGCGTTTCCCCACAAGGCTCGGATCCGGTGTTCCCATGATCCCCAAACCGGACCAGGACATACGTAACCGCAGAAACCAGGGACCATATACTCCTTTTACAGGCCCCCGGCCATCTTTGTAGTCGTGGGTCCAGGCGCTGGAATCATGGACATTTTCGATGGAAAAGCGCCCCTCGGGAGTACGCTTATCCCCTGGCTGTTCTTTGTTCCCTGCATTTGCACCAATACCCACGGGATAGGTAGCCACTATCCGCGATCCCTCGCAGAGCATGAGATGCATAGCACTCTTATCCACTAGAATCCACTTTCCATCCGGGATCACTCCAAACCCCTCGGGAAGAGCGGTAATTCTTCCATCGGGTCTTCCCTGAGCGCTCACCCCATCGCCTCCGGGGACCGCCACCAGAGGCACCGCAGAATCCGGCACTAACGGAACATGAGAGGACTCCTCCTCAAGAAAGGCACCGGTTGCATCATCCCCCGAATCTGTCACAATCACCTCTTTGAAATTCTGCGAGTCTCCAAATCCCTGGGAGGAGGAACGGATAAAGCTCATCCAGCCGTACACCGTCCCCACCAGGAGAAGTATCGAAACGAGAGGAAAAAGAACGGGGCCAAAACGTACTCTCGGCCGACGAACACGGTATTTTTTTCGCATACACATCAATCCCTTTTCTCGGTTTTTCTCCTCCAGTATACCTGAACTATGCGGGACGACAACAAGGAATACCGCAAAAAAATCTCCGCCATTGTACCCTTTTTCAACCCTTCCTCACAATCATGAAGAAAGCCTCCGATACACATGGCAACCAATCGCCGCACTCTCTATTAAGAAAGATCCCTTGTGCCTCCGTAAAGAAAGCCCCAGGAACGAAAAAAAACCCCAGACATTTCGTCCTGAGGTTTTATTTTTTGTATTTATTATGCTAAATAGCGTTTTCTCTTTATTACACGCAACAACCCCAGGGAGATCCCGAAAAAGAACGCCCCAAGCTGTAAACGCACCTGAGGCTTCGCTATCTCTGGAGCCAGCGAACGGACTCGAACCGTTGACCTGCGCATTACGAGTGCGCTGCTCTACCAACTGAGCTACGCTGGCAAAAAGATTGGCGGTCCCAACGGGATTTGAACCCGTGCCGCAGCCTTGAAAGGGCTGTGTCCTAGACCACTAGACGATGGGACCGCTAACGTGGTGAGTCGTCTGGGACTTGAACCCAGGACACCCGGATTAAAAGTCCGGTGCTCTGCCAACTGAGCTAACGACTCTCCTGCAAAAGGGGACTTTTCGTTCCCGCAGGAAGACATTTTACAGGTTTTTGCGGGGACGTCAAGCCCTGAAAAAGAGCCTCGAAAAAGGCGAGTCCGTTGCTCCTGAATTGAGGGTTTTTTGTGAAGGCTTTTTCCTCCTCCTCAAGAAATGTAAGCCACCTAAGGAGGAAAACATTATGGGAGATGTCGTGCGTATTGTTCGGAATGAAAAGCTATCCTGGCAGGAACTGCTGATGCAGTTTTTGACGTTCAAAAGAGCTGACGGAAGAGCACCACGTACCTTGAAGGATTACCAGGAGCACATATCGTTCTTTTACCGCTCATGCCCTGATGCGTGGGAGAATCCACGCCCGGCTGTCATGGCGTACTTGAGCAGATACGAAAACCCCAGCACCTATAATCTTCGACTGGCATATTTGAAAGTGTGGTTTGATTGGCTGATGGCTGAAGGTCTTCTCCCTGGGGAGCGTCACCCCCTCATGGGGCTGAAGAAGAGGAAGGCACAAGGGAGGGTTGTCGATATTTCCTCTTCCACATTGAAAGCCCTTCTGGATGTTCCCGACGTGACTACCTATGCAGGGCTGCGGGATAGAGCCTTGATACTGCTCCAGATGGATTGCGGTGTTCGCCCTGGGGAAGCGTTGAACCTGATGGAAACGGATATTGACATGGCCTCTCTAGTGGTGCATATTCCGGCTCACGCATCAAAAACTCGGGAGCGGCGGTCTATGCCCTTTTCAGCTACCACTGCTGACGCTCTGCAAAAGCTCTTGAGAGTTCGCCCGGAAGAGTGGAAGGGCTCCCCAGTGTTCTGCTCCTGCTCGGGGGAGCACATGTACCCCTCCTCATGGAACCACCGCATAAAGGGGTATGGGGAAAAGATCGGAGCAGAGATAACGCCCTACATGCTTCGACACTGCTTTGCTCTCTCCTTCCTGCGGAATGGTGGGAACGTGTTTTCCCTCCAGAAGATGTTAGGACATAGCACGCTGGCCATGACGCAAAAGTACCTTGCCTTGAGCATGGAGGATTTGCAGAAAGCCCACGCTAACGCCTCTCCGGTGAACGCCCTGATACCGAAGAAAAAGAAGCTGGGGAAGGTGTAGTCATGAGAGTATCCTATTTCGCCGCCGTCCCTGATGATGTTGTGAACACCCTGGGGATCTACGAGACCATCCGCAGGGCTTACCGGATCTCCGAAGAAGGAGCACCGGAGAATCTGCACCTGCTCCCTGGGGATCTCTCGTGGAAGATCCGCCTCGATGAAGGAGAGTATTTCGCCGTCCGCCACAAAGGGATCAATTCGGATTGCTTCATGCTGTATTTGGTGATTTGAGGCGAAAATGAGGCTCTTAAGGGGTTGCAAACACTGGGGAAATTGCCATTTCGCCGTAAAGCCCTTTGAGAGCCTCTCTCCTGCATTCGGGGGGATAGAGGAGCAACTACACCTGTGACCGCAAGGGAGACGCTCCTGCGTGTTCTGGCGGGGTCGAAAAGTGAGTAGAACGTACTCGGGAGGGGGTTACGGAGATGAGTAAGTCTGAACTGATGAAATGGGCTCATAGATGGGCTAAAGAGCACCGTGGGGAGTTCGAGAAATATGCTGATGCTCTTTCCGTGGGGATGAAAAAGGCTTATGTTCACAAAGCAGAGCTGGAGGAGATCCGCAACACGGCCACGAGAGAGAGAGAAACGGATCCGCTAAAAAACGAATCCTCTGAAAAGGCTCCCCAGATGGAGATGGAGATCCCGAAGGAGGAAGAGCCGGAAAAAAAGCCCTTCTCCTTCTCCGACTTTTCCCGGAGGGGAGTACCGCTACTCCTGCAGAATTGGCTTGATCCTGCGTATCCCTACAGGAAGGATTTCAGGGAGCTATCCTCGCCGCCCCGAGATAGGGAGATGAGATCCGCCAGGGAAGGGGAGAGGCTCTCTTTGTGAGGAGAGTCTGCTCCTGCTCGATACTGTGACCACAAAGAAGGCTTACCCGAGACACTGCCAGGAGCTTGTTTGTGAAAAAGGGAGCTTTCGTCTCTGGCGATTTTATATCCTGTTCTGCTTCACCCTCGCCACTCCACCACCCTACCCATACCATACCCCCTATGGTATAATATCCCTGCTAGCCTACCGCTTTCTTTTGGGGGGAGAGCTTCTACCGTGGGGAGAGGCTTTCCCCTTTTTTTGATGGGGAGAGGAGAGGTATCATGCTGGAACCGTTGATTCTGTCGTCCGTAGGAGATGCCCTTCGGAGAGCTGGTTTTCATTCCCTGGGAGATTTGGAGTTCAGCGTCTTCGGGAAGAGCTGGATAGGGGATAAACTCGGGGTTTCTGGTGGGGAGCGGTATCACGTGCAGGATCGATATCTTGACCACTCCGAGAAGCTGGAGAAACTCGCCCCCATGGTGCGGGCCGTATTGAAGGAACTGTTCAACTTGAGAGAGCCGGGGATCCGTACCTGTCTGGTCATGATGGGTTTTCTGGGAGAGGAGCACCTGCCGAAGACACGTGCCAAGAAAGCTGCCAGGGAAGATTTGGAGTACCTGATGAAAAAAGCGGTTGATCCGTTCATACAGGTGAAGACCGAAGACGATTACCCCGAGTTCGCCGCTGCTAAGGGGTTGCTGCGAAAACGCCCTGCCAGGGGATTCAGAAAGAGCGACTGGTGAACACAAGAAGATGAACCACGAGTTTTTGACAGGATTATCAAAAATCTCTACGCAACAAAAGCCCCCACCGTCATGGCAGGGGCTTTTTTATATGGTGGAGAAACTATCAGACTATTATTGACTATTCGTTGTCAACCAATATTCATGTGCGGGTTGTCAACCGTCAACGTATTGCCCCTCACAAGTCGCTTGACCTAAAATCGAAGATACCCCCCTCCGGTACTGTCAACTCATGAAACTGGAATTTTATGCGGGGAGCAACTGAGCTGGATTCGACCCTCGGTGTATATCCTCCAGGAAGTACCTTTTTCTCCTGGGAGCATTATACCCCTCCGCCCAAAGTACACCCCTTGTAGCGGCTCTCACGGGCTCCAGCTCTTTGCTATCCGCACCAGGCGAGGAAGATCATCTTCGCCTATGGAGATCTTGCCGCCCTGGGAGAGGATAAAGCCCCGGAGAGCTGACCACGCCGCCCTGCCTGGGGAGAGTGGGTCTCGCTGCTGGGCTGCTCGGTATCGCCGTTCAAGTTCTTCGGGGAGCACGTGAGATCCCCAAAGGGAGTACAAGTCCTGCTGCATGTTCGGTGCTCCTTTCCGAATGTCTACCAGGGGGAGAGCCATTTTGAAATTTTCCACTTTTGGCCCGGTTGTAAGCTTGCTGACTGGGGATCCGAAAACGGTAAAATTTCGAAGTGGGGGTTATTGGAGATCCTCATCATCCATAACCACGGGTTGCAATCTGCTGCACGTCCCGTAGCTATCGATGGAGGGATGAGAGATCCACGCCATACACAAACACCCTCTGCATACCCCGCCGGAAAAAGGGCACTCTATTTCAAACTCGGTAATGTCCTTCTCGTATTCCCAGTTCCTCAATTCCTTGACCACAGAAGAATCCTTTCCCCGAGACCATGCCCGGCTCTAGTCTTTTAATCCTCTTGCCATGACGGAATGACGGAAAATGCTTTTTTCCAGAAACCTCAAAAATTACTATGTTTTAGGAGGTTTGGTATATTTTCTGATTTCCGTCATTCCGTCATAGCCTTTCGGTTAATTATCTGACTATTCGGAGGAGAGGCGAAAAGCCCTTGGGGAGATTCTTCTGTGGATACGGCTTTTCGTCTCTCAATTCGAATCTAGTGCTCTGCTATGGGGCTCTCTTCGGAGAGGGCTACATCAAGAACAGTGATACCCCTCATGCCCTTGAGAGTCTGGTATCCTGACTGCTCCAGCTCTTTCAAAAGCCTCTTGTTTGTAAGGCTCTTCTCCCGATTCGCTTTCGACCACTTGAGATATTCCGCATGGAGCCGGGAGAGTAGAACGGAATGCCCGGGCACTGACTCGGTACAATCTTCCATGAAAACCTTCACGGCCGATTGTTCATCTCGGTATTGCCTGGTAGCTGCACTCACCACCTCGGGCTCTTCCATTCCGTACTCCAGATAATTGCAGAGTCCTACCAGTGACCACAGGAGGATCCCGTCCGCTTCTTCCCGGAGCTTTTCCTTAAGGCTTCCATCTTTCCGGGCACCATCGAATACCACCCGAAAAGGAATATGTTTGATCCGTCTCCAGAAACCATAACTATTGTCTCGTACCCTGGGCTCTCCGTTGGCAGAATAGATAATCTTGAACGCTGGTTTCAACGTGAAATACTCTCGGTACAGAAAACGAACTGCTATGGAATCCTCGCCCGTCAAGGTTTTGATGAGGGCACTGTCCATGGTCTTGCCCGGGTCAATCTCTCCGCAGTAGGCAAAACGTACACCACGCAAACCTGCCCATTCATTTGTGGAAGTATCGCCTTGCTTCACGGTCAGGGCCGTACCGGAGAGGGGAGCGGCATAATCCCCCAGTACGTACGCCATGGTTTCCACAAAAGTTCCCTTCCCATTCCCGCCTTCACCCGAGAAGAACAGAAACGCCTGCTCCTTCGTGATGCCCGTCAGGAGGAGCCCACACCATTTCTGGAGATACCCTACAAGTTCCGCATCTCCTGCCATGGCTTCGAGAATAAACTTTTCCCACTGTGGGCACTCCGCACCTTCCCGGAAAGATGCAGTGGCTACACGAGTCAGAAGGTCCCCAGGGGAGTGCTTGTCGAGTGTTCCAGTTCGGAGATCCAGCGTTCCATTCTGCAGATTCAGAATCATGGGGTTTTCGTCTAGCCGCTCCTGCGGTACTCTGATGCCGGGCTCACTTCGGAGGAGGGCACACATGTTTGAAAGGGAGGATCTCTTTTCACTTTCAAGAGCCCATTCTGCCAGGGCTTTTCTACGTCCTGCATGCATCTTTTCCGCTGCGGCTTCTTCTAACAACCCCTGCGGTACGTCTCTTGCGTACTCCATGATGAGAACATCGTCCGTGGCCTTCCATCGCTTACCATCGAAGAACAACCACCCCAGTGCAGGGCACCACCGGAATTTATCCCCATGGAGGAAGGAGAGCCGTGCAGCATTCCCCATATCCGTTAAGTGAGCATCACTCCCCAGATAGGCGAGTTCGTTTTCTTCGGGATCTACCATGCTCTCAATGCTGATGACATTATTCTCTGCTGCTACTGTGGTCATGCTCCACCTCCTGCCAGCTTTCTGGCCATGGCGTTCAAGTAGTCTTGCCTCTGCCCCTTGGGTCTTTCTGCTCTGGCACTCTGCAGGAACATCGATATCATGCGGGGCCCGTCCCCATCACACCAATATGCCAAGTGCGACATGAGTGCAAAGTCTCCTTCTGACGGTGTTCCTTTCGGATTGCCACCGTTCCAGAGATCCCGGATAGCCGCCCCGTTTTTTGCGGCGAACATCAATTCCTTGAGCTTCTCATCATCATAAT
>Ga0334889_1001208_pt1 | contig 35381 bp, 38 predicted proteins | sample GraSluR1_MG_2_FD_207222 | JGI IMG/M metagenome (GOLD analysis project Ga0334889, IMG submission 207222) | Sludge microbial communities from methane-producing bioreactor in Wageningen University, Netherlands - Granular Sludge_8_08-R1 | ecosystem: Engineered > Bioreactor > Anaerobic > Unclassified...
AAAAATACTTAAAAATTGAAAAAAAACTTATTTCTAAAAATTTTTAAGAAATAAGCGATAATTTTTTAATAAATATTTCTATTATTTATAATTATTTTTATGAAAATCGGACTTTTTCAGTGGCCTCGAACTTTGCACGGCGTTACAGCACTAAGATAACTTTAATATTTAAAACGTTGAATTTGGATAATTTGAAAAATACGTTATTATACTAAATTAAAAGAAAGTGAGTGAAAAAATTGAAGGAAATAAATCAAAATGACGTAAAAAAACATTTAAAAGAATTATCAAAAAATGAATTGGAAAAAGAAGTATTGAATCTTTATAAAAAATTTAAAGATGTAAAGGAATATTTTTCTATAGAATTGAACAAAGATAATCTTGAAGGAATTTTAAGTTATTATAAAGAAAAAATATCAAATGAATTTATTATTGAAAGAGATATTGAAGATATTAATTTTAGATTAATACGAAAATATATATCAGATTTCAAAAAAAATTGCAGCAATAGCAGGTACGTAGTTGATTTAATTCTATATGCAGTTGAACAAGGTGTTCTTCTTATTGATAATTATGGAGATATTACCGAACAATTTTATATAAGTGTAGAAAAACTATTCGCAGATGCAACAAAACATATGCGTATAAACGAACTTACAAAAGAGTATGTAAAAAGATGCAAAAAAATAGTTGATGATTCAAGTAATGTTGGGTGGGGTTTTTCTGATACAATGTATGATATATATTATGAAAGCTTTAGTGAATATATAGATTTTGAAGAATAAGAAGGATTATCTGTTCATGCAGAGGATGATTTTCGTTTTAAAACAATTGAGAAAAGTGCATTATAAAGTGCAAAGAATAATGAGGATATTAAATGTAATATAATATGATATGATATAATTAAACTAGGGAAAAGTGTTAAAATACGATGGAAAGTGTTAGCTGTATTTGTAAAATATATATCAAACGAGACTATATTATGATTGCTATATCAATAAATCAAATAGATAAATATTTTCAGTGGATAAAAAATACCCGTTGTATAAAATGGGAATCGATAACAATAAAAGAAATGTAGTTTTAAAAAGAGATCCTATACAAAAATTAGAAGAATATTTGATATTCAGACATTATTTTAGACACTCGTATTCTTTTCATCTTAATTGGAATAAAATGAAGCATTTAGTTTTTGAATTAAAAGATATTTGGTTTAAAGTAAAAACAGTTCTTAATGAATTTTTAGAATAAACAAAATAATTACTTGAAATTATTAAATTGCTTTTATTTTAGTTTACTTGCCACGCTTCTCTTTGCAGGGCATTGCAGTGCTACGATAACTTTAATAATTTTTAATATTGAATATAGAAAAACAAAAAAATCTGAAGGGGAAAACTATGGATAAAAAAGAATTAATCAATTTTGCTAACATAGAACTTTTTGAAAAAGGAAATTTTGAAATTATTAGTGAAATATTTGCAACAAATTATGTTGTTCATTCTGCAAATAAAAATTATGAAGGTCATGATTTCATAAAAAAATGGTTTAAACAAATTCATAAAACATTTTCAAATATTCGTGTTGTAAAAGTGGAATTCTTTACTGAAGAAAATAATAGCATAGTATGGCAAAGAACAATAAAAGGAAAACATATTAATAAAATAAGGGGAATTAACCCTTCTGGAAAAAACATCAAATGGAATGAGATTGTTGTATCACGTTTTGATCAAAATAAAATTATAGAAGAATGGGTGGTCTCGGAATTAAAAGGAGAATTACTTTCTAAACCTTAGTTTATCAAATGCAGCATAAAAAACATATAAAAAGCTTTATTCAAATAGATTTTAGCGAACAATTTTTATTAAATAATCTCTCCAAATCTTTGAAATAATTTTTTTAGTACATATAATTATTTTAACATAAATTATCAAATGATGAAAAATTAATTGTATAAATTTTTTAATAATTCAGTCGTAAGAAAAAAATACAAATTTTAAGGCAAATATCTTATTTATATTATTTTTGAGTGGTTAGAGAAAAATTGAGATATATGATATAATTTAACATCCCAAATAAATAGAAAAGGAGATTTAAAAATGAATGAAATCAGATTAGTAGAAGTGAACAAGGAAAATTTTGGTGAAGTTGTTAAGCTGAGTAAAACATTAACTAAAGAACAGGCTGAATGTGTTGCACCAAATGTTTATTCGATAGCAGAAGCTCATGTTCATGGTGATGAAGCTTGGATGAGAGCAGTTTATTTAGACGAAAAACCTATAGGTTTTGTAATGTTAAGTTATGAAAAAGATGACGAAATGTATAATGATTTTATTAAACCGTTTGTTGATAACAAAGATAATTTATCTTATATAGGTTTATGGAGATTCATGATGGCAGGAGATTATCAGGGAAAAGGTTATGGAAAGAAAGTTTTAGATTTAATTGTTAATAAGTGTAAAGAAGAAGGAATAGATGTTTTATGCACTTCATGTGTTATGGCAGAGGTTAGTCCGTATAATTTTTACATAAAATATGGATTTGAAGATACTGGAATTATGGACGATGATGAAGAAATTCTTTTATTAAAATTGTAATAAATATTTTTATATTGATTATTTCAAAACAATAAAATAAAAATTATATATTTTATTAATATTTGCAAATGACATTATTTTTAATGTCATTTGCTTTTTTTTATTGATTAAAAAATATCATTTGATTTTGCTTGACAAAATTCATAATTTCATTTATAATAATTTTAACGTTAAATAAAATAAAACGTTTAAAATAATTTTAGGAGGTAAAATTATGAATGAATTAAGTAATCCTATTATAATGGATTTTCCGTTAAGAGGTGAGTGGTGGGTTTTTCATACCCCAGCAAAAGTTATTCCGAGTCATGGTACAGATCAGCTAGGTCAACGGTATGCATATGATTTTTTAATGGTTGATTGGAATCGTAAAGGTACTCCTTTTTATAAGAGTAGTAAATTGAAATATAATACTCTTGGGGTAAAACTTAAAGAATGTTACGGATGGGGTAAAGAAATATATGCTCCATGTGAGGGTAGAGTTATTATTGCCAAAGATGGTATAATTGAACGTAACAGAGTCCATATGTTAAGAGATATGGCAGTCGTTCTAAAAAATGCGTTTTTCTTTAATCCAAAAAAACATGATTTAAATAAGGTTGTCGGTAATTATATTATTATTGATTATGGAAATAATATTTATGCTTTTTTTGCACATTTACAAACGGGTTCTGTTAAAGTTAAGGAAGGTCAAGATGTAAAAAAAGGAGAGGTTTTAGGGCAGCTTGGTCATTCGGGAAATTCTACAGCACCTCATCTTCATTTTCATTTGATGGATAGTCCTGATTTTTTTAATGCTAAAGGAGTTCCTTGTGCTTTTAATAAATATGAGGAATTTGATAAAGGTGCTTGGATATCTGTAAAGAATGGTTTTCCAAAAGATAGAATTAGGTTATAATTAGAAAGAGGTGTTTTAAAAATGGCGGGAAATAAAGAATCAAATGATAAAAATAGAATAGTTATACATGAAGGAAGCAGAATATTAATAGCTTCTTCTGAAAAGGATATACAAGTTTTATCTTCTCCACAGCGTCAGCGTATATTAAGGTTATTACAAAATGAAAAGAAGCCTCTTCATGGAAAAGAAATTGGTGAGAAGTTAGGACTTAAAGCGGCTTCTGCTCATTTTCATTTAAAAAAGTTAGAAGAAATTGGAGTGATTAACCAAAGTCACACACAAGTAATTAATGGTATTACAGCTCGTTATTATGAGGCTTCAGTAGACTCTGTTATTATAGGAGAGGATTTTATTGAAGCAACCGATGATGATTTTATTAAACAAAAAATGCTTTTTATTCATAACACTTTTAATACAAATAGAGATACTTTTATAAAATCATTACATCAGACAATGTTGCAAGAGCAAAGTGGTAATATAACAGAGAAAAAACTACACCTTTTACTTGATTTTAAATTATTTTTGTCTGTTGAAGAAGTTGAAAATCTACAAAAAGATATGGAAGAAATTTTGTCAAAATATTCAAAACCTTCTTCTGGTAAAAGTACATATTCTGTATGTCTTAGTGTTATGGACGAGAGCGAATAAAATATGCGAGGTTTTTAAATGAAAGAATTTATCGAGATAAAAAATGCAAGAATTAATAATTTAAGGGGTATAGATGTGAAAATACCCAAAAATAAAATTACTGTTATTACGGGTGTTTCAGGAAGTGGAAAGTCAAGTCTTGCTTTTGATACTTTGTATGCTGAAGGTAATAAAAGATATCTTATTTTTTCAGGGTCACAATTTATTGTAGATAAAAAAGAAATTTTTGATAGTATTACGGGTTTATCTCCTACAGTTGCAGTTGAGCAGAGAATTATTCGTCAATCAAATCCAAGAAGTACAGTAGCTACTAGAATGAATATTGAGGCTATGCTTGCGGCACTTTTTGCTCATTATGGTGTAATAGATAGTCAGTATGATGATGGAACGCCTCTTCAAATTGCAAATTTTCAAAAAGGTTCTCCCAAAGGAATGTGTACGAGGTGTCGTGGTTCAGGAATGGTTTTAAATATTGATGAAGATGCTGTTTTTTCGGATATGAACGTGACAATCGAAAATCTTTTTGGTGTAAATCAAACTCATTATAATCATCTATATATGAGATTTGATAAAATGTACAATGTGAATAGAAAAAGAACTTTAATTTCATTAAGCGAAGAGGAATTTCGTTTGTTTAAATATGGAGATGGAGGAGGTTTTGCGGCATCTTCAGGGTTTATGGGGATAATTCCCTGGTTGGTTGAAAGTTATAAATATCATAAAGGACAAGGAAGAAATAATTGGATTACAGAACTTTCTTATATTAATATGAAAACGTGTCCTAAATGTCATGGGACTGGATTAGGTGTATATGCTTTAAATACAAAGATTAATGGTAAAACAATATCAGAAATAGAAAATATGTATATTGGTGATATTTACAATTTTCTTGATGTTTATGGCAAAGGAAAAAATCAACTGGTAGATAAGATTTTAAAGCGTATAGAAGGACTTTCTGAAGTGGGATTAAAACATATATCTCTTTCACGAAAGATTCCAACGTTATCTGGCGGAGAGCTTCAAAGGGTTTTTCTTGCTTCTTATATAATGGCAGCTATGGATTCGATTATTTTTGTGTTTGATGAGCCTACTATCGGACTTCATGAAATTGAGAAAGAAAATTTATTGAAGCTTTTAAAAAAGTTAGTTGAAGAAGGCAATACGGTTGTTACAGTAGAACATGATGAGAGTTTTATACGTAATGCTGATTATATTATTGATATAGGGCCAGAAGCGGGTATAAATGGTGGACAAAAAATTTTTGAAGGTAATTATGAAGATTTTTTAAAGTGTAAGGATTCAAAAACGGCTCCTTATTTTTCAAAAGAGACTTCTTTTAATATAAAAAAAGATTATAGAAAAATAGACGAAAAAAGAATATTGCGTATTGAAAATGCTAATTTACATAATTTGAAAAATATAAGTGTTGATATTCCTTTAGGTTTAATGATAGGAGTTGCAGGAGTTTCAGGTAGTGGTAAATCAAGTTTGATTTCAGATACTTTAGTTCCACGACTTAAAGAGCAATTAAAAAATAATTGTGTAATGACTGAAGAAGAAGATATTGAAAGTGAAGATGTATCAGGTGTATTTCTTACAGGAACAAAACATATTAAAAATTGTTATATTATAGATCAAAGACCTATAGGGAGAAATAAAACATCATGTCCCGCAACTTATATTGGTATTATGGATAAGATACGAGGTCTTTTTGCTGCAACTGAAGAAGCAAAAGAAAAGGGTTGTTCAATTTCTATGTTTAGCAGAAATTCTAATGGTGGTTGTAAAAGGTGTAAAGGGGAAGGTATTGTTCATCATTATGTAGGATATGGGAGTTTTATGGATTTAATTTGTGATGACTGCGAAGGAACAGGTTATGTAGATATAGCTAGAACAATTTTACTTGATGGGAAAAATATTTGTGAAGTTTTAAATATGAGTGTAGATGAGGCAAAAATATTTTTTGCAGATAAAAGTGAGGAAATATGTAATATTCTTCAAGTTTTACGGGAAGTTGGTATGGGCTATATCACACTTGGACAATCTATACCAACAATTTCAGGTGGCGAGAGTCAAAGGATTAAACTTGCAAAAGAGCTTTCTAAAGGAAGAAAGGTTAATCAAAAGAAAAATAAAGGTTCTCTTTATATTCTTGATGAACCAACAACGGGACTTTCTCTATATGATGCAGAGAAATTATTATCAATTCTTAATGAGATAGTAGAATGCGGAAATTCTGTTATTATCACAGAGCATGATGTTCACATGTTAGCAAATTGTGATTATTTGGTAGAGATGGGAAAAGGCGGCGGAAGAGAGGGTGGAGAAATAATTGCAACTGGTACACCTAAAGAGATTAAAGAAAATAGTTGTTCAATCATAGGAAGGTATTTGCCATGATAAATGAAATTGAATTAGATCAATATATCAAATTAAAACAACACAGATTAATCAATAGCATCTTAATATGGAAAGATGGAGAGGTTATTATAGAGAGATATTATAACGGATTCACAAAGAATAGTAGAAATGTAATTCGCTCTGTTGTGAAGAGTATTCTTTCTATTGCAACTGGTATATGTTTAGATAGAGGTTTAATAAAAAATTTGGATGAACCGTTATTCAAATATCTTGATATTTTTAATTGTGGAATACATCCTTATCATAAAAGTATTACGGTTAGAAATCTTTTAACTATGACTTCGGGTATTTATTGGGTTGGTGGTGTGCATTATCATTGTCCTCAACTCTCTATTCTTCGTAAGAGTTCAAATTGGGTTGAACATATTGCTGAAACGGATATGGTTTGTTTTCCTGGAACAAAATTTAATTATAGCGAGTTTGATATAATTTTACTTACAGCTGTTTTAGAAAAAGTTGTTGGTAAAGATGTTTTTTCGTTTATAAATGAAAATTTGTATAAGCCTTTAAATATAAAAAGCGGATTGTGGTGGAGAAGCAAATGTGGTATTGCTTACAGTTGTGCGGATGCTGGCGAAGGAAATGATGGTTTAGACGAGAGTCCTTCTAATTTAACTGCACGTGAAATGTTGTCGATAGGAAAGCTTTTTCTTCAAAAAGGAGTTTTTGAGGGTAATAGGATTGTTTCGGAAAAATATGTTAATGAGGCGGTATCTCCATCAAAGTGCAATTCTTCTTACGGTTATTTATGGCGGCTTGGAAATAATTTTTATAAGTGTAAAGGATTTGGTGGTCAAAATATCACAGTAATTCCAGAAAAAAATCAAATATTTGTTATTCAAGCAACACCTACTTCTAGAGGTAAAGAATACGATGATGTTATTGAATTGTTTAATAATTAAGAGATAGTACATTTTAAATTGTGTGGAGGTTTTTATGAATAAAATAATTTTTTTAAATGATTTTCAAAAAAATGAATTGATGAATAATCAAAAAAGTGTAGAAAATTTTTTTGAAGGTTTTTTACTTAAACCTTTTGAAATAGAGAATAATAAAAAAATAATACCAATTGAATTTATGCCTTGTTATTCTCACAGTCATTTTCATTTGATTGTGAAAATACCTCAATTAAATTTAGTTAAAAGAGATAGATCGTATCAAAATGGTGATGGATTTCATTTTGTTCTTGCAAATCCTAAAGAAAATAATGAGCCTTCAGATGAATTTTATGTTATTGCAGTTAGTCCTGAAGAAGAAAAAATATTTATTTGGTATAAGAATATAGATTTTATTGGTAAAAAACTTGAAGATTCTATAATTAAATATCACAAAACTGATGAAAATTTATTTTTAATTTTAAGTATTCCGTGGAAAGAATTAGCTCCATTAAAGAGTTTTTTTGTCGAAAAATATGGTTTTAATTTAAGTTATGTTCAAGCTATTGAAGATGGAAAAAATGTTTATATTTTTGAAGAAGATGATAAAATTCAATCTGAACAATCGTTAAGAAAATATATTGTTTTTGATTTTGAAAAGCCAGAAGGATTTAACACTTTTGAATATAGTTTAAGGTTAAACAGATGTCATTTTGATTTTAATGATAATATATTTTTAGAGTTGTATGCTTTAAATCCTCAAAATGATGAGATAGAAATTACAGTAAAACAAGAAGATAACATATTGTTATCGAAAAAGATTAAAGAAGATAATCAAATATTAAATAAGGTGTATGAATTGTCTAAAACATTTTTAAAAGAAGGTTTTAATGAATTAAATATTGAAATAAAAATTGAAGAAAAGTGTTTTGAGGAAAAAATAGATTTTTTTGTTTATTCTGAAAAAGAATATAATAATTTATTTGAAAAAATAGATGTTTCAATAGAAAATAATTTTTTGTCCGCTGAAAGTAGAATTTCATTATTATACTATTGTAAAATGATTTCAGAAAAAATTAAAAATATTAAAAGTTATGAGAAATTTGATGAAATATATAATTTAAAAGTTTTTACAGAAGAGATGATTAAAGAATATGAAAAAAATGGGGATATTTTCATAAAAGGAAAAGTTAATCATTTAGCTCATTTAAGTAATATCGATAATACTTATCAACCGTATTCTTTATATGTGCCTACTAAAAAATCTGATAAACTTTTGATTTATCTTCATGGAAGCGGAAGTGATGATAAAAGTGTTGTAAATGCAAAATATTTATTAAAATTTGCAGAAGAAAATAATATTATAATATTAGCACCTTTTTCAAGGGGAACTTCTCATTTTTATTGTTCTAAAGATTCTTTATTAGAAACGAAAGAAATAATGGATAAAATAATAAAATTATTTAATATTAATAAAAATGAAGTTTATTTGAGTGGTTTTTCAATGGGTGGTTATGGTGTTTTGAGAGTGTATGATGAATATCCAGTTTTTAAAGCTATAATAATGATTTCGGGTCATCATAGTATTGGCACTTATTTTGATGGTTATGATTATAGCAAAGAAGAAAAAATGAAAATTTTTAAAGATGTTCCTTTTATAGCTTTTCATGGAAAAGAAGATAATAATTGTTCATTTAAAGAAGTAAATGTTTTTTTTGAAAAAATGAAAAAAGAAAATAAAAATTTTGATTTTATAGTTTCAGAAAATCTTGGACATTCTGGATTAACAGAGGAGTGGTATGAAGATTTATGTAATTGGTATAAAAACACTTTTGCAAATATTTAGCTATTTATTTCTAATAGAGTGATTACTGGTTGATGTTAAATCTTCTACTACAAAAAATTAAAAATTCTTTATAATTTGGAGGGAAAAAATGAAAATTACGGTTTTTAATGGAAGCCCTAGAGGTGAAAATAGTAATTCACACAAAATAATTAAACCTTTGTTAGAAGGTGCAAAAAAAGCGGGAGCTGAAACAAAAGAAGTATTTTTAATTGAAAAAGATATTAAACAATGTCTTGGCTGTTTTTTTTGTTGGGGTAAAACTCCTGGGAAATGTGCGATCAAAGATGATATGGAAAAATTATTAGATTTATATTTGGAAAGCGAATATGTGGGTTTTGCAACTCCTGTATATGGAATGTATATGACAGGATTATTAAAAAATTTTATGGATAGATTTTTACCCTTGGCTACTCCCCACATCAGAAAAAATCCTGATGGATCTTTTTATCATGACGGAAGAATCAAAAAATTTCCAAAACAATTTTTAGTTGCTAATTCAGGATTTCCTGGTAAAAATAATTTTGATTTGCTAAAAGCTGTTTTTTCTCATCAGAATATGGTTTTAGCAGTATATAGAAACAGTGGAGAAATATTTAGTTCTCCTGAAAGCAAGGATTTGCCAGAAATAAAAGAGTTTTTTGCATCTTTAGAAGAGGCCGGAAAGGAAATGATAATTAATGGAAAGGTTTCTGAAAATACTATTGAAAAAATAAATAAGGATATAATAAGTGATGAAGATTATATGAAACAAGCCAATCAATATTGGGATCAGACTATTCAGGAATCAAAAAAATAAATTATTTATTTATTATTTAAATGTTTTTGAAAATAAGAACAATTATTAAATAGTTGTTCTTATTTTTTTTATATATGTAATTAAAATTGATATAAAAAATATGTTATAATTTTTTAAGATATAGATTTTTTATAGGTTTAATTATATTTTTAGAAAGCGAGGAATTGAAGATGAGACCAAGTGAAGTATCTTTTTTATGTGAAAAGATAATGAGTTCAGGAGAAATACCTCTGGTATGGGGGCATTTCGGTGTAGGTAAGACGGATCTTGCGAAACAGATTGCTAAAAAATATGGTAAAGAGCTTATAATATTAGTTATTTCTCAAATGGAACCGGGAGATTTAATTGGGTTGCCTTCAAGAGATGTGGATAGAACTACGTTTTTAAAACCTGATTGGTGGCCTGAACATGACGAGGTTATTATTATGATCGATGAAATAAACAGAGCTCATAAATCAATAAGAAACGCTATTATGCAGCTTTTAATTGATAAAAGAATTCATAATCATATTCTTCCAGAAAATGTTTGGATAATGGCGGCTGCTAATCCGCCAGATGAAGAATACGATCAAGTAGATTTAATTACTGATCCGGCTTTTATGTCAAGATTTTTTCATATTGATTTATCTACTGATTTGGAAGATTGGAAAAACTGGGCGTTTGAAAATGAAGTTAGTAATCAGGTAATTAACTTTATTGATAAATATCCTGAATTTCTTTCTTATGATAATTCTATTAGTTTAAGGCTTGATTTAAGACCAAGTCCAAGAAGTTGGTTTAAATTGTCTAATGTGATGAAAAATTTAACTGAAGAAGAAATTGAAAAATATAATTATTTTTTAAGCAGTTCTATTTTAGGTTCGGAAGGTGCTAGAGCGTTAAATAATTATTTTAAAAATAAAACTAATATACCTACAGCCGAAGAAATACTTTTTAAAGACTCTATTGAAAAGATTCAATCTTTTAATTCAGATGATAAAATGAGTGTAATTTTAAGATTAAACAGTTATTTTGAAAAAATTGAAGAATCCCGAATGATTGAGATAATTGATAATTCACAGCATAAGTTAATTGCAAAAAAGATTAAAGAATTATCAGCTGTTTTACCAAGAGATGCTGTTTTTTCAGTTTTAAGAAACTTGAATTTTTTAGTTGAAAATAATAAAGGTTTAAAGAAAGCTTTTTATGATAAACTTCTTGAAGAAATTGCTATAACTCTTGGAGATGAAAAATGGTTGGAGGAAGTTTAAGATGAGTAACATCGTTGAAAGAGCTTGGTTAGAGCTTATACAGGAAAACATATTTTATTCTTATGTTAAGATGAAATTTGATTCGCTCGAAACCAAAACAGTAAGAACAATTAAAGTTTCAATAACAGCAAATGGAAATTTCAGATTATTATATAATCCTATGAGATTAGAAAGCAAAGGGCTTATTTTTACAAAAGCTCTTTTAAAGCATGAAATATATCATATAATATTTGGTCATTTTTTTATAAAATATAAAAATAAAAGAGAAAAAGGTGTATGGGATTTATGTATGGATGCTTGTGTAAATCAATTTATTGATGAAATGGATGCTTTGTCTGTACCTTTAGATGTTATGTTGCTTGAAGGGCATGCTCCTGATAACGAGTATTTTTTTGTAACTTGTCCTATTGATAAACCTAATCTTACTGCTCAAGAATATTTTGATTATGCAATGGGATTAATTGAAGAAAAAAGAATGATTGATTTAGATATGATTTTAGAACAAAGAGAAAATATTGATACTCATGATTTTGATATGGAAATAACAGAAGAAATGGCTTTTGATATAATTAGCGAATTTGTTCAGAACGCTTATGATAAATCTTCAAGCAATTCTCCTGAAGGTGTTGAAATGGCTGTTAAAATAATTAGAAACAAGCCGAAATTTAAATGGAATACGATATTGAGAAGATTTTTTGGTAGTTCAGTAATCGTAGATAAATATAGAACGGTATTAAGACCTAACAGAAGATATGAAGATCAACCGGGATGGAAAAATGAGTTAGGGCCTAATATTGCAGTTGTTGTAGATACTTCGGGTTCTATAATTGAAGAAGAATATAATCAGTTTTTTGGAGAAATTGAATCAATTGCCAAAAACACTGGTGGAAAAGTAAGACTCGTTCAAGCAGATAATAAAGTTCAAAATGTTATAGAGTATTCAAAAGGCGGTTGGCAAGATATTAGTTTAAAAGGAAAAGGTTCTACTGATTTGCAACCTGCTGTAGAGTATCTTGAAAAAAAATATAGACCAGAAGGTATAATAATTTTTACTGATGGTTGGGTGGAAGTTCCAAATGTTATGAGAAGGGTTTTGTTTGTTTTATCTGAAAAATATAACGTAGATTTTTTTAATCAGGTTTTAGAATATTATGGCAAAAATTCTGTAATTGTAATTAGTAAACTATCCCCCAGCTAAAACAAGATGGCTTTCTAAATTATATGATCATATTTTGAACAAGTTTTTGCTGTTTGTTTGATTAATATAAAATAAATTGTATACAAACCTTTAAAAGCAGACAGGTTTTTCAATATGCTCCTCCATATTATTCACTAATTCTCTTATTATTTCAACTAACAAGAGAAAACTAAATTTTTATATCATTAATAAGTAATTGTACGATTCATCCATCTAGCTGAAAACTCAACGAGTTTATCACACAATTTAATTAAAATAAGGAATCTAAAAATTACTTTTAGATTCCTATTTTTAGCCACAAAGCAGGTCGAACACCGCCAGTACACCAACCATCACTCGCATTACCCTTCAAAATATTGTTTCCTTGCAAACCTATATTGCCATCCCCATGTATATACGCAGCTCTCACATTAACACGACCAGGAGAACGAAGCCACCACCACCAAATTCCGCCCTTATCTGGAGTAAGTCTTGCTACTCTTTTACTGTTATTTTCATCCTTTCTTTCAAGCCAATATCTTTGTTTCTTATTAGGATTATACAGTTTTGAACTACTATCCCCAAAATATTGACACGCTACTTCCTCAATACTTAATAAAAATATTTTATCTTCCGTATCTTCTCCACCTTTTGAACCATGCCATTGATTATCAAGGTTTTTAATCATTGCTGGAATTATTCTTGATCTATCATTTTCATTAAAAGAATTATAAAAATCGCCATTTAAATATTTTCTTAAAGAACATTCAGCCCACGTTATATCTTTATAAGCATTATGATAAGAACGCTGATCTATAATATTTTCTGTTATAATCAAAGCCATATTATTTTTTATATCAAGAATACGCCAATTAAAACCTCCAAATGACAATGTTGAACCGATATTAAAATTATCCATTTTCTTTCTCCTTAATTGGGTATAATAAATCCAGTTGTAAATTTTTCATTTCACCATTTTGAGCATAATTATAAAAATTTAATGTTTCTTCAAAACCTTGTCCCGCAAGAGTTTCAGGAGAAACCCAACGCGGCGAATCCCAATCACAATAATATTTATCGCTGGCATTAACCCATTCCTTTAATAAACGCCAATCATCAAAATCCCAAGTTCTCAACACATGTGCAGCATATAAACCACCATTAAAAGTTCTTTTTACTAAAGGAGAAGGAACATCTAAATCATCCGGAATAGATACCCACACTTCATATATATGCGAAGGCTCTCCAATTACCGTTGCTTCTTTAGAACAATCAAAACCAAAACTTCTGGCATCAGGTTTGGTTTTTAACAATTCACTATCTTTTACAAATTGATTTATCATGCCTATTGCCTTACCTTCACAATCTTTTCCAGATGCGTAAGCAGCCGCTACAGTCATTGGAGGAAGATAAACAATTCTCACATCTTTGTCCTCTAATTTACTCAATTTTTTACTTGCTTTATTAAGATCTTCCATAGATCTTTCCTCCTTAAAATTAATTTTAGTTACAGTCAATGAATCCACAACTTCTAATAAACCCTCATCATCCGGAAGTGCAAACATTGAACTCCCAAGATTTAAATGCTCAATAAAAGATTTAATAACACTACGTATTGTTGATAAAGCGGTTATTTCATCTTCAATATCAGCAAGGTTACGTTCAAAAATCTCTATTGCAATTTGAACATCAGAATTTTGTAAAATCTCGGCAATTTGTTTAAGCGGTATTCTCAACTTACGCAAAACAATAATTTGACGTAACCGTTTGATTGCCTCTGTATCATAAACACGATATGCAAAATCTTCTTTTTTTGAAGGGGTGATCAACCCAATTTGCTCATAATATCTAAGTGTTCGAGTTGAAACTGAAAATTTTTTTGATACTTGACTTATCGTTTGTAAATCCATGAATATCCTCCCTATTAAATAAAGTCAATTTATTTATTTTTAGTAGATGATCTTTTTATATAATATCACTTGACGTGACGTTAAAGTCAATAGAAAAAATCATCCAAATATTAATTTTTAATTTCTACTTCTTAAATTTTTTTCTTTTATCTCTTACAATCCATCATTTTATTGGTTTTCTGTAAATTTTTGTAGGCAATTATGAAAAGTTGAAACTTATAAATAATAAAAGAAAATTATGTGATTTGTCATTTCGAACGAAAAAATTTTTTAGATTATTTATACACTTCAATAACATAATATCGTTCAATAATTTTTGCCTACTATTTTCTACATAGAGCCATTTTATTATATCAATTGATTATTTAATATGTAAATTATATCACGAGAGTTATCTAAGTTATAGAAAATATTTTTGAATTCCACAATCACTTTAAAGAAAGCTTGAAAAAGAAATTATAAAATATTATAATAGAAATAAAAGAAAATATAAAACTTTTTAGTAAGAATATACAACTATTTTAATACTCTATTTGGAGGCATTTTAATGAAAAAAATATTTTTAGTCACAATGACTTCTGCATCTTTTTTTGCTGTTATAAGTCAATATTATATTATGGTAAGCAGAGCAAATCTAAATGTTTTTGAATCTACAATAAGATTTTTCAGTTACTTTACAATTTTATCTAATCTTTTAATCGCATTTTATTCTTTATTTATGATAATCAAAAAACCAAAAAAATTAAATAACGCACTTTCAAAAACAGGAGTGATAACAGCTATTGCAATATACATAACGATAGTATGTTTGGTTTATCAAATTACATTAAGACCATATTGGAATCCCACAGGATTTCAAAAAGTCATAGATGAAATACTTCATTCTTTAATTCCATTTTTATTTATTTTTTATTGGCTATTATATGAGAAAAAAGCTGAAATAAAATTTTCTTTAATCCCAAAATGGACAATCTTTCCATTAACATATTTAGGAATTATTTTGATAAGAGGAATATTTTCAAACTTTTACCCATATTATTTTTTAAATATTGTTGAATTTGGATATTTAAAAGTCTTTATAAACGTATCTTTTTTGATAATTTTCTTTTTAATTATGTCTTTTTTATATGTCTTAATATTGAAACTCATTAGCAAATCAAAAACATCATTAAAACAAAATGATTAAATATCGGAGGTTTTTTTATGAACGATTTTTCTTTCAGAAAAGCTGAAATTAAAGATATTACAAGTATTATGGAAATAGAAAAAAATGCTTTTAATTTAAAAATTTGTGAAAACGAAACCACTTTTAAAGAAAGAATAGAATGTTTTTCAGATGGTTTTTTTGTTCTTGAAACAAATAATAAAATTGTTGGATATTTAAGTGCAGAAATATGGGATTATTACGAAGAAATAAATGACGAAAAATTTATTCTAGGACATTCTATTAAAACATCTCATAACATTTCAGGAACAGAACTCTATATTTCTTCAACAGGAATTCTTCCAGATTATAGAGGAAAAGGACTAGGCGGGTATATTTTTCAGAAAAGCTTAGAAAACATTTTAAAAGAATACAAAAAATTAAAATCAATAATTTTGATCGTTTCTGAAAAATGGAATAATGCAAAAACTATATATGAAAAAAACGGATTTACTGAAATTAAAATAATTAAAGATTTTTTCAATTACAATGAAAATGGAATTGTAATGAGAAATTTTTTATGAAATAAACACATTCAAAAATCACGTTATTAGCTGAAATTTTTCCTATTAATTATATGCTCTTTAAAAATATTTTTTTTAAAGAGCATATTTTTCATATTTTAAAATTATTAAAATCAAAAATAATAATTATTAAATTTATATGATATAATTTTAATAATCACTTAAAAAGGTAAAAGTTAACTATTTTTTATAAAAATTGATTTATAATTAATTAAAATTCAGGTTCTATGTAGAAAAGATCGGGTAAGAATTATTGAACGTAGTTGGTTCTTGCAAAAGTTATTGAAGTGTATAAATAATCTAAAAACTTTTTTTACGCTCTGTCATCTCGAACGATATTTTTTGGAGAAGAGATTTGCAAACTTTGATTTTTTATTAAATTATTTCATAACATAAAATCACAAACCCTCAGATTTCTCTTTAAAAGAAGAACTCTTTTTCGGTTAAATATATTTTCTTTCACTCTTTTTAATTTCCAACTTTTCATAATTTTTCACATTTATTTATATAGCACCATTATTTTTTATTTAAAATTTCAATATTTAAATCATCAATCCATTCAATCAAAGTATTAGTTATCATATAATGTTGTTTTATAATAGTTCTTCCTGCTAAAGGAATTTCTTTATATTTATCTGTCATTTTTTCTAAAAATTCTTTTTTGTTTAATAAAGAGTTTTTTATATTTTGGATTATTTTAATAGCTTTTTCTTTTTCTATTTTTTCAATATTAACTATAGCAGAATTAAAATCAAAATAACTTTTGCTTATTCTTTTTGATGATTTATCTAATAAATCGTAAAAATGTTTAATTCCTTCTTCTGTTATTGTATATATTTTTTTTTCAGGCATTAAAGAATTTTTTTCAATTTTATATGATAAATAATTTTCTTTTTCCATTTCTCTAACGTTTTTATAAATAGCTGCTTCGCTTATTTTTACCCATTCTTTCATTCTTCTAAATTCAACTTCTTTAACTATTTCATATGCACTCATTGGTTTTTCAAATAATAATCCAAGTATAATAAGATTTATAGAAGAAATTGATATCATCTCCTTTTATATATTATTTTTACTAAGAATTTTATTTAATTCTTCTTTATTTGAATATAATGAACAACTACTATCATTGTTTTCCAATAATTTTTTATTATTTCTAATATCTTTAAATAATTGAGAGTTTAAACATTCTTTTAATGTATAGTCTTTAATATTATGTGTAAAAACATCTGAAACAGGGCATGGGGTAACATTTCCAAACGGATTAATATGTGCAAAACCTATTCCTGAAGAAACACATCCTCCTAAAGCTTCTTCATCTCCAGGTGAATGAATTATTAGCATATTTTTATTCTTTTTATACTCTAATATCTTTTCTCGGAAAATCTTTCTTTGATGATTATCCAAACAAAATTCTTCTTGTTCTTTTTTATTTAATGGTATATACTCTGTAAAAAATCCTAATCGAATTCCATTATCTATCAAATAATCCAAATTTTTTTCGTCCATCCAAAATTTGTAATTAATAGTAGTAATTGTTATAGATACTCCAGACATTATTTTATTTTCTTTTAAATAACTAAATGCTTTTAATGCTTTATTATAAGTTTTTTCTCCTCTTCTATTATCTGTTAATTCATTATCTCCTTCAATACTAATAACAACTACAGTATTAGACATATTTTTTAATTTATTTATTTTTTCTTTATCTAATAAAGTTCCGTTAGTAAAAATAACAAACAAATTATCTTTATACATATCGCATAATTCTAATAAATTTTCATATAAAAATGTTTCTCCGCCAATCATTAAAAAACCAAAAACACCTATTTCAATAGCTTCTTCAATAACTTTTTTCCAATCGTTAAATAATAAATTTTTTCCATTATCAATAACTCCAGTATTATAAGCAAAACATCCTTTACATTTTAAATTGCATTTCGATGTAATACTTAAAATCATAATAGGCGGAACAATAATATTTTCTTCATTTTTTAATTTTTCTCTTATCAAACAAGATTCTTTATACCTTTTTGCTATATTAACATATTTAAAAATATTTTTCCTGTTTTCTGTAATAATAGCTTTAAAAGCTTTTTTCATGTTAGGAGTAACGCTATCCATAATATGAAACATTTCTTTAATTTGGTTTAATTTAATCATTTTACCCTCCATGCTATACATTATATAAGTTTACTAAATATTACTATAAAGTATAGTAGTATCAAAATCTAATTGTAGTCATTTTAAGATAATTAAATACAAATAATATCATTTAGGTAAAAAAATAAGCTTATTATTATTTGAAAATCAAAACAGAAAAAATTTTGTAAATTATAATTTCTTTGACTTTTTTAATAAATGCAATTATAATAATTATAATTGCATTTATTTTTATTTATAATATTTGTGATGCGAAAATTTATTAGATTAGAAAGGATAAAATATATGATTGAATATGGGATTTTAGGTGCTATGAAAGTTGAAATTGAGTTAATAAAAAAAGAAATGTTGATTGAAGAGGTTAAAAAAATTTGTGGATTTGAGTTTTTAAAGGGTAAAGTTTACGATAAGGATATTGTTTTGGTTCAATGTGGTGTAGGAAAAGTAAATGCGTCTTGCTGTACTCAAATTTTGATAGATAATTTTAAAGTTCAAAATATAATAAATACAGGTATAGCTGGAAGTATGAATGAGAAAGTGAAAATATTTGATATAGTTATTTCGGATAACGTAACTCATTTTGATGTGAATAAAGTTCAAATGAAAAATTTGTTTCCAAATCAAGAATTTTTTGAAGCTGATAAAAGTTTAATTGATATAAGTGTCAAGGGTGTTGAGAGTATTCAAAATAGAAATTTTGATTATCATATAGGTAGAATAGTAAGTGGAGAAAAATTTGTTTCATGCAATATTGAAAAAAATAATATTATTAAAGAATTTTCTCCTTATTGTGTTGAAATGGAAGGTTCTGCTATTGGTCATGTGGCATTTTTAAATAAGATTCCTTTTGTTGTTATACGGGGTATTTCGGATTCCGCAGATGATAACGCTAATGATGATTTTGAAAAAAATGAAACTATTATTGCAGAAAATACTTCTAAATTAATCTTAAAAATACTTAAAAATAATATAATAAATTAAAGTTAAACTTTAATACTTAAAAAAAGGAGAGAAAAAAATGACTGTTTCCGTTATTTTATTTTCAGTTTTTATTTCTATTATAGCAGGGTTTCAAATAGCACTTGCATTGGGTGCTCCATTAGGTGAGTTTACATTAGCTGGTAAATTCCCAGGTAAACTCCCACCTAAAATGCGGATTGCTGCATTAATTCAGCTTTTACTTTTGGGGGTTTTTGAAGTAATAATTTTAAGTAAAGCCGGAATAATTTTTGAATCGTTTTATTCTTTTTCAAATATAGCTATTTGGTTTATTGTAGGTTTTTCGGCTTTATCATCGGTAATAAATTTTACTTCTCCAAGCAAAAAAGAAAGAATTTGGGGGCCAGTGTCAATTATTTTATTTGTTTCAAGTATTATAATAGCTTTAGCTTAAATGAAAAAAAACTTCAAGCAAAGTAATCAACTTTGCTTGAAGTTTTTATATTCTTCGGTAGTAAAAAATTCTGACGATTTTAAATATGATGGTATATCAATAATTTCTCCATCTATTTTAATTTCTGCAAAACAATTTTTAATTTCAAGTGAATATGTTTTATCGTTGTTAGGCAATTTGCCAATACATTTAAGTTTAATATGAAAATCTTCTGAAAGGTTTGTAATATCTAATAAACCAAGCATTTTTTGACATCTTCCCTTAAAAGCTCTTTCGGGATCAAGGTTAGCTATTTCTTCGTTATCAAAAATAAAGCTCACGACAAAACAATTATTTTCATTTTCGATAGATGTTTTACAAAATTCATTAATAAATTGACGATTTTGGTCTGCTCTGCTTATTCTTGAAAATTCTTCGATTTCGTCTACAAAAGACAGAATTTGAGATGTGCCACTTATTTCATTTATTTTATATCCTTTACTTGTATGATTTGCAATTGCTTGAAAAATTTCGCTCAACGCAAAAAGTTTTTTTCGTTCTTTAGATCCTATGCTTAAAACATTTTTGTTATCTGTAATTTGAATATTTCTAAAAACTCCTAAATGTTTAAATAATATATATGCACTCATAATTCCATGCTCGTAAACTTCAAAATCATGAGCATATCTAAGTTGAACTGCTTTATTACTAACTAATTCTAATTTCCAATTAAAAATTTTCCAGTCTTCTATAATTTCATCTTTAGAAATATTTTTAATTTCAGGATTTAATTTTATAAAGTTGCTATTTTCTTGATTTATTAAAAAGTATTTGTGTGCAAATTCATTAAATTTTTTATGATCTGAACCGCTATTATTATCACTAATAGAAAAATTAAAAACCATACCCATTAAGTAAATCAAATCTTGAATTACAGGCATATGAAGTGGTTGATAGTTAAAATCAAATTCTTTAAATTGGTCTATTCCAAAAAAAGGAAGAATTTTTTTTATAGAAGAATTAATTTTTTTTATTTTTTTTAATGGGTATCCCAAATCATGAGTTAATGAAGATATACATCTTATACTACACTCATCAGGAATATTGTGAGATATTTTTTCTAAATTTTCATAAGTTATTTCAGGTAATTTCATTTCTAAAGCATCATCAATAATATTTTTTAATGTAGTTTTGTATTCAAACATTGGTTTGAAAATGAATTTAAATTCTGGATTAAAATAAAGATATTCTCCTAAAAAATATACCCATAGACAGTGTAAAGTATGATCTCTATAAAAAGAGTCGGAAGCAAAAATTAATTCTTCAAAATCCACATAGGTATCAAAATATTTGAAAAGCTCATCATAACCGCTTTTGTCAGGGTCAATATAACTCATAGCTGCTTCAAAAAGAATTTTCCATGCTGATTTTGCATATTGAATTCTTTCATGCAAATTTGACTCATCTCTTAATTTAACGAGAGCATCAATTATTTTACTTTTTGTTTTAGGGTTATTAGTTAGAAAAGATATTTTATCTTGTTCTAATAGTTTGAAATAATTATTCAGTACATCTTTTTCGTCAATAAAATTCATCAAAATACCTCCAGTAATTTTTTAAAACAAAGTTAGACATATTGGTTTTTCTGAAGAAGAGAAAATTTGATTAATTGTTTCCAAATAATTTTGTTTAGAAATTTTAACTCTTCCAAGTTTGTATAAACTTTTAAAATCTACAGAGCAAGTGATTAAAGATGAAAAGTCTGAAATGTCTGTTTCTATTTCAACTTCATAATCGTTATTAATTTGCTCTTCTAAAAAACCATTTTTAAAATTCAAATAAAAACTTTTATTGTTTTTTTCAACAAAGTTATCTTTTATGTTTAATTTCAAACTGCAGTTTTGATTGTTAAAATTATGTTCTTTTAAAAGATTGAACAATAATTCAACGTCTATTACTCTATACATTAAACCTGTTCCGCCGATAAAACTTTCATGATAAACTAAAACAAACATATTATCTACACAATTTGTAGGGTTTTCTAAAAAAAATCTAAAATTTTCGTCAAAAGTATTTAAAATTATATATCTAATTTGGTCTTGTTGACTGTTTAAAAATGTCATTAATTGCGATAATGCTCTTTCATTTTCATAAACAATTTGATTTATTATTATATCATTTACAAGAAAATTTGTATCGTTTGATTTAAATTCAAAAGCTATATATCCTTCTATTTTATCTTCATTTTTATATACAACATATTTAACTTTTGGGTTTTTAAGAATCATTTGAAATTCTTGAATATTTTTTTTTGTTAGACCGTTAGTTTTGTTAAATAATCTATTATAACATTCTAACATTTTTTCAGCGTCAGAATCATTTGCAAACTCAAGGTTAGCTTTTGAATCTCCTTTAGGCAAATCTTGTGGTTTAATTTTATATTGATACATATTTGGACCAAATCCAAAACCCATTTTTTTATAAAATCCTGGTTGAAAAGGGTATAGCATAACTAAAGGACAGTTTTTTTCATTGTAATGGTTAATAAAACCGAGTACAATTTCTTTTGCTATTTTTTCTTTTTTGTGTAAAAAATCGACCGCAACTAATCCTATTCCTCCAACATCAATATTTTCTGATAATAATTTCATCTGATAATCATGATATCTCATTCCACCTAAAATTTTTTCGTCTTCAAAAACACCATAAAATTTTACAAAAGGGTTTTCAGCATGAGTTTTCATTGATCTTTCAACCATATTTTTCTTTTGTTCTTCTGTTTCTATTTTGAATTCAGGATAAGCCAAACCAACTATTCCAGCAAAATCAAAAAATTCTTTTTCATTTTCTAATTTTCTTATAATTTTTCCCATAATTAAAATCTCCTTATATAGTTTTATAATAAAAATTTTTTAAATTCATTTATATTATCAAATTTTATTATTTCAACATCATGTTTTTTTAGTATTTCAACAAAACATTTTTCATGAAGTACAATATTTCCCTTTAAACCTTTGAAGTTCTTGGTTTCAAGATATTTAATTAAATTTGGAAAGTTAAAAGTTAAGTAACTATCTCCAAAAAAACTATAAAATTCATTTTCTAAAGATAAAACGGCAAAATATGCTTTTAGATGATTTTCTGTTTCACAAGCATGAATGATCTTATTATATGTTGATTTTAATTCTTCATAAAATCCTTTTGCATTATCGTTAGATATTTCTTGTTCATTTTTTTCATTTTCTGTTTCATTTAAAATCAAATATTCTGTATTTTTTATTAGATTTCTTAAATCTCTAATAATTGCATTTTTTTCAGAACTGTTAATAATTCCTTCAAATAATTCCATAAAATTTTCCGGTAATTTGTTGAATGTTTTTATCTCGTTACTAAGGTTATAAGATGCTTTTACTATATAAGAGGAATTCATATAAGCAATAATATTTAAAATAGAACTCAATATTTGAGAAGTGCAAATTTTTAATTCATCTTCTTTTTTAAATTCTAAATCAAAATACTGTTTTTTTATTGTGCTTAAAATATTTTCTGCTTTATTTTTCATTATATTTTCATCTTTCAAGTTTTCTTTTGCTTTATTAATTAAGTTTTCAAACTTTATTTTATCTGCATCACTATAAAAATAAATTGCTTCTGAATCTAAAATAAGAGATACTAATGGCTGTTCAAAGGAAACAAACTTTTCTAATCTTTCCCAAGATACAGGCCAGAAATCGTATCCTATATCTTCAATAATGAATTGAAAGCTCATATCAAATGCTTTTTCAGTTTTAGGAATAAAATAAAAATCTAAATCAGATTTTTCGTTGGCAGTACCTGTTATATAAGATCCGTATAATAAAATTGCTGCAACATCTTCTTTGAAATGTGTATTTACTTTTTCTAATAGAGCACTTACTATTTCTTGTTTTTCAAAAGGGAGTTTTTCAAATGTTTTATTCATGTTTTTCACCAACTTTTAATTATTTTTTTCATTTCCTCTTTTAAAATTTCCTGTAATTTTTGCCATAATTAACTGTATTTCAAATTCATCCGCATTTTCTATTTTTTTTAAAAACTTTTCGCTTTCTTTTCCTTTTAATATTTTAACTTGTTTATCATACCAAAATATGAAGACTTTATCATCTTTTGACTTTTTATAAGAAAAAATTCCTTCTTCTAATCTTTTATTTTTATCTATATTTTCCATTTTTAACTCCTTTTTTCTCCAAAAATTATATTTCCCATGACAACTTTTTTATTAGCCCCAGTCACCGAAGGAACGTTATTAGTTTTTCCTTTTAAAGTATAATATCCGAGCAATGCAAAAGCTATAGCTTCTTTTGCATTAGATGACATTCCTTTTTCTTCAAGTGTGAATACTTCAGCGTTTTTTAAATATTTTTTTGAATATGATTTTATATAATTAATTAATACGGGGTTATAACTTCCGCCACCCGAGATTATTATTTCATCAATATCACCTTTTATAAATGTTTTATATGTATAAATAATTGAATAAGCAGTAAAAGATGTAACGGTAGCAATTAAATCATATTTTGTAAAATTTTCTGTAAATTCAATATCGTTTAATATTTTTTGACAATACTGAATACCAAACAATTCTCTGCCTGTTGTTTTAGGTGTTTTTTTCTCAAAAAAAGGATTTTCCATCAATTTTTTTAATAATTTTTTGTCAACATTTCCTTTTTTAGCCCATTCACCATTTTTATCATATGTCAATTCATTTTTTGTTAAAATAGATATAAGCCCATCAATGATCATATTTCCTGGGCCTGTATCACTTCCTTCTATTTCATTTTCTACACATCCTGCTTTTAAATAAGTATAATTTCCAATTCCACCTATATTTTGAAGCACAATATTTTTTTTCTCACTTTTAAACATAATATAATCAAAAAAAGGTATTAAAGGAGCACCTTCCCCACCAGCTGCTATATCTCTCATTCTAAAATTATTGACAACTGTTACTCCTGTTCTTTCAGCGATTATTTCTCCGGAACCAATTTGTAAAGTGGATTTTATTTCAGAATTTACATCATGATAAATAGTTTGACCGTGTGAGCTAATAAAATCTACTTTATTGATGTCAAAAGAACTTTTTTTACATAATTCCATAACTGCAGAAGCAAAAAGCTCACCAATTACAACGTTCATTTTACATATTTTATCTACCGTACCTTTTTCAGAACATAGTTCGAGTATTTCATTTTTTTGTTTTTCAGAGTAATTAAAGTTTATAAAATTTATTAGTTTTAAATTAAAATCATCTTTTTCACAAAATTCAACTAACGCTGCATCAATTCCATCTATAGAAGTTCCGGACATAAGTCCTATTCCGTATTTCATTTAGTAATCACCTGCTTACCATTCTTTTGTCCAATGCCAATCTTTATCAAAACTTTCAAATCCAGCCGAATTATAAAATGCTTTTCTATCGTTTCCATAAGATTCAACATAAGCTTGAATTGCACCTATTTCTTTCAATTTCCTTAATCCTTCAATAAGCATTGCTTTTCCAAGTCCTTTTTTCAGATGTTTCGGATGAGTTGCAACTGGCTCAAACATTCCTGTTTTTGTTTCTTCGTCATACCAAACAATTGAAAAAGAGGCTATAGTATTATCTTTATATTTAGTCATTATTTCGAATTCTGGTCTGAATAAAGGGGCTTTTTCCATCATTAAAAATGAATTTGGAATTTTTTTAGGATTTTCTCCTTCAGGATGAAAGCCTCTAAAAACAGCAGTATGTCTTTGTAAAGCGTTAAAAGATTTATCTTCTGCTGTTAAAAAAGTGTATTCTGTGGGAAGTTTTGGGATATAATCTTTATCTAAATATTGTGCGTTATAATAATTTCCATCTTCCCCTTTTATATAGCCTCTTTTTAAGAGTAATTCGTTTCTATAAGTATCACTTTCAAGCGACCATACGTTTAATCTTTTTTTTCCATCATTATTATACGATATATTTTCTTCTGCATATTCAAGTATTTCTTCTGTCAAGTATTCATATCCATTTCTTAGTTGGATAAAAGCGTTATTTCCATCTTCTTTATGACAAATTCCAACAATTTTTTCGTTTTCTTCCCATATTTTTATGTAATTATGCCAGTGAATGTCACCATGTTCAACTGAAAGGTGAGTTATAAAATGTTCTGCATATTCCCATCTTTGAGGAAGCCAACATCTTTGAAGTCTTTTTTCTAAATACATTTCACGTAAAAATTTCATGACTTTCAAATAATCATTATTATAATTTCTAATTTTAATCATTTTAATATCCTCATTTTATTTTTTTATTTGATATCGATTTTTTTCATTAAAAAAAGTAATGTCTGCATATCCTGCAAAAATTTTACCATAATGTTTAACGTTTTTAGGGATAAAATATCTATCGCCTTTGCTGTAAATTTTAGTGACATTATTTATTGTTAATTCGATTTTTCCTTCTAAAACAATTCCAAATTGACTTTCGTGAGAATGTTCGGGAAGAATTACATCTTCATCGAATTTCATAAAAATAATTTGATGATTTTCTGCTTGAGATAAATAAGCAGTAATTCCATCAAGAGGGATATCTGCTTTAGGTAAATTTTTGATTTCTTGTGGAAAAATATTTATTTTAACCACCTCACTTTAATTTAATTATTTGAGATTTCTATAACATCCCAAAATATGTCTTCTATATCGCTTTCAAGATTACTTAAAATACTAAAAAATATATTTTGTTCTGGTAAAAAACTTACTTTTGCAAAATATCCGGGATCTTCTCCTTCTAAATAATAAGAAATAACATTATCATTTTTATCTTTTAGTATATATATTCCGAGTCCATAAAAGTAATTATATGATTTTCCTTCTGCAATTTTTACTTGAGAAGAAATCATTTTTTCTTTTATCCCTTTTGAAACTACTTTATTTTCAAAAAATAGTTTAAATAATTTATTCAGTTCAATAACATTTGAAAAAATTCCTCCGTCTGGAGCTCCTCTATACGGAAAATCAAATATATTTCTTTTTAATTGATCATCTTCATAATAATATCCTTCAGCTAAATTTTCAACAACATCGTTTGATTTATAAAATTTTGTTTTAATTAAATTAAGTTCTTCAAGAATTTTTTCAATAAATTCAAAATAATTATTTCCAGAAATTTTTTCAATCAAATAACCTAATAAAATGTATCCTGAATTACAATATGAAAAATTTTTTCCAGGTTCAAATTTATTTTCAAGATTAATAAATAAAGGTAAAAAATCTTCTAAGTTATTTAAATTATATACAGGGTTATTTATCCATATTGATGCAAAATCATCATTTATTTCTTCGTCAAAATAATCACCTATTCCAGAAGTATGGTTTAGAAGATTTTGAACAGTAATTTCATTCTCAAATTTATTGTTTAAATTTAATATTTTATATGGTTTGTCTGTTAAAGATAATTTTTCAGTTTCAATAAGTGTCATTATACCTAAAGCAGTAAAAAACTTAGTTACTGAAGCTGTTCCAAATAAAGTGTTTATATTGTTTGAAATGTTGAATGAAGCATTTGCTTTTCCGCCACAATATGAAAATAATTTATCATTAAAATTTTCAATTAATAAAGTTCCCCAAAAATCTTTTAAACTTTCAATATTTTTAAAATCCATATTAACACCGCCTTTTTTTGTATAAGAAAGGATAAGACTATTTTATTCTATTAAAATTTTTTAATTTTATTAAAGCATTTAAAGTTAAAACGCCTTCCCATTCTTTTTTTGCTTTTTTCCATTCTTCTTCATAAGCTCCCCATTGCCATGTTGTATTCATAAAACCTTTTTCTTCTAAATTAGAGATAATAAAATCTAAATTTTTATTTATAACTTCTTCATCTATTCCAAATTTTTCAGATTCTATACTATCAATAAAATTTAATGGCGTAGGAACATACTCTTTCCATTTGTCTTCATCAATACACACTATCTTATTTATAACTTCTGTTAATCTTCCTCTAATTCTTTGTTTTTGTTCTTCTGAAAGAATGTTGAATAATCTTATATAACAATATATTTCATGTTCTTCAAATTTTTCCATATTATTTAAATGTTCAAATGCGTATTCTAAAAGGTTATTTGTGTTGATTTTAGAAACGTATTTATTGTATTTTAACAGATAACCTATAATTTCTGCATTTTGATTTCCCCAAGTTTCATCAATAACAGTCATTTGTTTTTCTTCATCAAAGTTCCACCATGGAGCATGAGGATAATCATTGATTTTTTTTGAGGCTGTAAACCATCTGTTTATTTCATAATTAAAAGAATTTTCAAAATAATTAATTCCTTGTTCAATTAATAAATCAGCCTTTGGAAAATCCTTTAAATATAATAAAATAATTTCAAAAGCGATTGTAGTAGCCATAGAAGAAGAATCAGGTAATCTAAAATCTGCTTCTAAGCCATTACCAAATCCGCCATCAGAATTTTGAAATTTCTTTAATTCTTCAAATATTTTTTCTTCACATTTTTCATGAAAAATATGATTAAAAATAGCTTTTTCAAGAGGTCTTGCATTTTCATTAATAAAGTTTCCTAAATTTTTAAAATTATCCATTTTTAAAGTTTTCATTTTAAATACCTCCGATAGTTTATATATTTTTTAAAGTAAATGCTTGAAAGTTTAGAGTCTTTGTTTCTATATCTTCAAAACTGATTATTTCAAAGTGTTTTTCTAAAATATTCTTTATTTTATCATTTGTATAAAATGAAAAGAATCTTTTTGGTTCATAATAATCCGATTCCCAAATTCCTTCACTATCTTGCCCGCCATAAACTCCTAAAAAGAATAATCCATTTTCATTTAATGATTTTTTTATTTCAATTAATACTTCTTCAAGTTTATTTTTTTCAACGTGCAAAAGACTATTCATAGCCCAGACTGCATCAAAAGTTTTTTTTAATTTAGATAAATGATAAAAATCAAATTCGTAAGCTTCAATTCCTTTATTATTACATAATTCTACCATTTTTTCGGATAAATCAACTGCCATTACTTTTATCCCATTATCTATAAAAAAACGACTATCTCTTCCATGTCCTGCTCCAAGTTCTATAAGAGTTTTTTTATTTTCTGTTTTGAGTAGGTTTAAAAATTTATCTCTTATTATTAATTTCCATTCTGAAATTTCACTTTCTTCTCTTTCATATGCGTAAAAGTCATAAGTTTTTTTTAAATTCATTTTATGATTCATTTTTTAACCCACCTTTATATATGTTTAAAAGTATATATAAATTATACATTTATATAATTGTTTTGTCAAATTAAAAATAAAATTTTTAATTTAATTAGTAGAGAATTGGTTATGAAAAACTTTCCACTTGAAGCCTAACGATTTGATATGTTATAATTTCTAAGTTAATTGGAATTTTTTATTAAAAAAATTGGAGGTATAACTTCATGGATGATATTATTTACAGGAAAATTAAAAAATCAGATTATGAAAAAATTAAAAAAATGGTTGATGAAACATGGCATATTACTGATTGTTTAGACCATAAAAAAGTTGGAAAAATTTTTTTAAATATGTTTATTAACTCTTTATTGATGATTGAAAATTACACGCAAGTTGCTGTTGAAAATGAAAAAGTGTTAGGGGTTATAGTTGGAAAAACTAAAAGAAAAAATTTTAATTTGAAAAAAATTTTATATTTTATTAATTTAATAATAGATTCTATAAAAATAAATTTTATTATTAAAACTGATAAAGATAAAAATGTAGTAAAAGATTATATGGAGTTAATAAGTACATATAAAAAACTTAAAAATGAGATAAATAGAAAATTCGACGGACAAATAGAATTACTTGCCGTAGATGAAAAATCTCGAGGTAAAAGAATAGGAAAAACTTTAGTAAATAACTTTTTTGAGCATTGTAAAGAAAATAATGTTAAAAATATATACTTGTATACCGATACTAAATGCAATTATAAGTTTTATGATATTATTGGAATGACGCAATTAGGTGAAAAAACCGGAAATTTTAAATCTGATTTATTTGGTGATGAAGATTTCAAAGTTTTCATGTATAGCATAGATTTTTAGAAAAAAATTAAAATAAAAAAATTAAAAATCATATTTTTATAATTATATATCATACTTTAATAATCTTTATGTAACTAAAGTAATCAAAAAATTTCTATCTACTTTTTAAAAAGGTATAAAATAAAAGGTGGTATTTTTTATATGAAAAAATTTATTGCAAAAGGTAGAACTGCGGATGTTTACCAAATAAGCGAAAATAAAATTTTAAAATTATATATTGAAAATTATGATGAAAAAAGCATTTTGAATGAGTTTGAAATTAGTAAATTTGTTTTTAAAAAAGAGCTTCCAGTTCCTCAACCTTTTGAAATTGTTTCTGATAATAATAGAAAGGGGATAATTTTTCAATATATTAAAGGAAATACTATGTTAAAAAAGTTTTCTGAAGAGCCTTTAAAAATTCAAAAAAATGCTAGAATATTTGCAAAAATTCAGAAGAGCATTAATGAAATATCTGCAGAAAATATTTCGCAACATAAAATATTCCTTGAAAAAAATATTATTAATAATAAGAGTCTCGAAAATAATTTAAAAGAAAAAATTTTAAAACATTTATATAATTTAAATGACGATAAAAAACTTTGTCATGGAGATTACCATCCAGATAATTTGATTGTAAGTGATAAACAGATTTTTGTTATAGACTGGTTAAATTCTGTATCTGGAAATCCGGCTTCAGATGTTGCTAGAACAACATTGCTCATTAAATTTGGTTCACTTCCTGAAGGAACTTCTAAAATTTCTGGTTTTATAATTAATAAAATTAGAAATATTTTTTATAATACTTATATCAAAGAATACCTGAATAATTCTTTAATAACGAAATCAGATATAAACAAATGGTTGCTACCAAATTCAGTAGCTAGATTGAATGAAAATATTCCTGCGGAAGAAAAAGAGAATATATTAAATTACATAAAAAGTTTTAAGATATAGTATTTAATTCGCTGAAAAAATAATCTTGATCTTCTTTTTTGGAAATGTTTTTACCAGTTTCTTCAGCTTTTTGATTATATTCTTTAAACTTTATTTCATCTTTAAGAATTTTATAGGTTCTCTGTAAATTTTTGTGGGCAATTATGAAAAGTTGAAACTTACAAATAGTAAAAGAAAATTATGTGATTTGTCATTTCGAACGAAAAAAAGTTCTTCTTTTGAGGAGAAATCTGCGAATTTGCGATTTTATGTTTTGGAATAATTTAATAAAAAAATAAAGTTCGCAGATCTCTCCTCAAAAAAACGTCGTTCGAGATGACAGAGCGTAAAAAAAGTTTTTAGATTATGTATAAACTTCAATTACTTTTTCAAAAACCATCTATCAATCAATAATTTTTACCCACACTTTTTTACATAGATCCATTTTATATACTCTCGAAAAGGAGATTATACAATCATGAAAAAATTGAAAATTATTTTGCTACATCTTCTGCCAATTGCTGGAAATATCGAACACAATAAAAATTTAATAGAAAATTCTATTTTGAAAGCTTCTGAATATAAACCCGATTGGATTATTACTCCAGAATTGGCTTTGAGCGGATTACAATTTTCTAAAAAAATTGGTGTCAATTGGATAGAAGAACAACCAGATAGTTGGTTAAAAAAAATTTCTGAAAAAATAAAATTATTAAAAACAAATTTATTTGTTGGATTGCCTGAAAAAGATCATAATGGAAACTATTATAATTCTGTTTTTGTTATTAACAATGAGGGAAAAATAATAGGCAAACAAAGAAAAATCACAAGTTTTATAGATGAGTGGTCTACTTCAGGAGAAAAAATTGAACCTATAGAAGTTTCTGGTATTAATGTTGGAATAGTTATATGTGCTGATTCTTATTCAAAAAATATTGCTGATACTTTAAAAAATAAAGGTGCTGAATTTCTTATAGCTCCTTCAGCATGGGGGCCTGGTCAATATGGCCCTGAGGGCGAATGGGAACAACGAACTATAGATACAGGATTACCTATGTTTGTATGTAATCGCACTGGAGAAGACGAAACAGTCAGCTTTTGGCAAGCCGATAGTTCTGTTATTAAAGATGGCAAAAGACTTATATCGCATAATTCAATTGAGCCATTTATGATAATTATTGAATGGAATTTAGATAAAAAAGAAATTGATAGTTATGAAATAAAAACCCTATAAAATAACTTATATAGGGTTTTTATATTAATTAATTTTCAAAGTTCTCATTAAAAAATTTCAAAATTATTTCAGAATACCATTCGTCTTTCCAAGGTGCAAGAAATGTTTCGTCTTCTAAAATCATATGATGATTCCCATCTTTTAATTCATAAATTATATTTTTAGGGGCATTTTTTAAAATGCGTTCAAGATTTTCAACGGGAACTTGATCATCTTCTTTTGAATGAATTAATAGAACAGGTATTGAATCTAAATTTTTGATTTGATTTTTTGGAGAATGATTTCTAAAAGTCCATCCATATTTAAAGTTTGTATAAAATTTTACAAAAGGTTTTTGAATACTCACATAAAATTTAGGCATTCCCATTAAAATCATATTATCTGCAAAATTATCCTCAAAAGAAGAATAAGCTGAAAGACTTATTACGCCATTTATATTAGGATTTACGCCTGCCGCATTTATGGCTACAGCACCTCCCATAGATAACCCATATAAAATTATAGGTTTTTCACTCATAATACTATCACTTTTTATATGTTTAACAAGAACATCTACATCCTTTGTTTCATGATATCCAAGCCCAATTAAATTCCCTTCACTTTTACCGTGAGCTCTTAGTTCAAGTAAATAAACATCGTAATTTAAATCATTAAACCATTTCGCATGTCCAAAAAAAGCAGTTACTGAAGGGTTATGAATGCCTGATATAAAAATTACAGTGCCTTTAGGATTTTCTGTTTTAACATAATAACTTGCAATTTTAATTTTATCTGTAGTTTCTAACATAACGATTTCAGAAGAAAGACCAAAATCTTCTGCGTTATAAACGGTTCTATGATTTACATGCATTTCTACCATATCTTTAATAATAACAGGTGGCATAATCATTAGAGTGCTTATGAAAATTAACGCTAGTAATATAAGAAATATTAAAAAAAATTTTTTTCCTTTGCTTTTTTTCTTCATAAAAAAATTACCGCCTTATCTTTTTTTTTAAGATTATTTAATTACCGCTTTAATACTAAAGATTATTGGAAAATACTCTTTAAATTCTGGATAATAACATAAACCGTCTTCTCCTTTTTTACTTCCACCCATACCCGGACTACATTTATCGTATTCTTTCATGTATTCAATATATATTCCTGCTTTTGATAATGCGTTTACTATATCGCTCATTTTATAAGACCAATAATAAGTTTCAGCAGGTTTAGAGTCAGAAGCATATCCTCCAATAGAATCGTCAACTTCAACCTCTTCTTTAAAATATGGGTATTTTATTACAACCTTTCCATTTTTTAGTTCTTCTTCATCAAATATCAAAAAAGTTGGGTGTGAATCATGTAAATAAAAATATCCCTCTTCTTTTAGAAAAAATCTTATTGTTTTACCCCATTTTTCTAAATCCGGAAGCCACCCTATAGCTCCTTCTGAAGTAAAAACTATATCATATTTTCCTTCATGATTTTCCATTAGTTCCATAATATCTGAAACGACAAAACTAACATTTTTTTCTTGAAAATCTTCTGCAAGTTGTCTAGCAAACTTTATGTTATCTGGAACTAAATCTACCCCAGTTACTATAGCCCCTTTTCTTGCTAATAATATTGAATCTGCTCCAGTGTTGCATTGAAGATGTAAAACTTTTTTACCTTTTATATCTCCCAATTCTTCTGAAATAAAAGGATTTAATTTGTAGTTTTCATCTGCCAGTAATTTTTTAAATGTGTTATAATGTTCTTCAGATAATAAAGACCACGATTCTTTGTTTTTTTCTATTTCATGCATAATTTTTCCTCCTGAATTTTTAAATATTTTATTGTGCGAATACTTATACTATTATATCAAAAATAATACAATAATAATATAATTTGCTGATGAATTGCCTTTAAGTAAAAAAAAACGTCTTATTAGTGAATTAACAGTCTCAAAATTTGATTTAACTTTCTATAGAATTTTATAAATAATAAAAATCATTTTTTTCTTTTACAAATTTTTTTAATTTTTCTATTTAAAATAAATAATAATTATAGTATAATTAAATAATAAAAACATTTCAAATGCATAGAAAAGAAGTTTGAATAAAAAATGGAGGTAAAAATTCAATGAAAAGATTTAAAAATGTTATTGTAAGAAAACCTGCAAAATCTATAGTTGATGGAATAACTTCAAATCCACAATTTGGAAAACCTGATTATGAAAATGCTCTCAATCAACATGAAAATTATATTAAGGCTTTAAAAGAATGCGGTGTTGAAGTAGAAATACTTGAAGCAGATGAAAGATTTCCTGATTCTTGTTTTGTAGAAGATGTTGCTGTCTGTACTTCAAAATTTGTTTTAATAACAAATCCGGGAGCATTGTCAAGAAAAGGTGAAGAAAAAGAAATACTTGAAGTGTTAAAAAAATATTATGACGATATAGAATATATCAAATCACCTGGAACACTTGAAGGTGGCGATGTAATGATGGTTGGAGATCATTTTTATATAGGTCTTTCAGAAAGAACAAATATTGAGGGAGCTAATCAATTTATCAATGCTCTTGAAAAAAGGGGAATGACGGGTTCGGTTGTTGAAATGAAAGAAATGCTTCATCTTAAAACGGGCATGGCATATTTGGAAGAAAATTTTCTTTTAGTTTTTGGAGAATTTATTAATAAAGAAGAATTTAAAAAATTTAAGAAAGTCGTTATAAATGAAGAAGAAGCATATTCTGCAAATTGTATTAGAGTAAATGATTATGTTATAATTCCAGCTGGTTTTAATAATACAAAAAGAAAATTAGAATCATTGGGTTTTAAAATTAAAATTGTAGATACTTCTGAATTTATGAAAATAGATGGCGGACTTAGCTGTTTATCTTTAAGATTCTAAAAATTTAGGAGAAAAATATGAAAAAAACTTTATTGTTAGTTTTTATTTTGGGTTTATTATGCAATATGATTTTTTCTATAAAAATACCAGAAAATATTGTTTCAAAAGATAATCAAGGAAATAATATTTATCAGGTTGATATTGGCGAGATTAAAATAGGATTTAAAGTGGTTGGAGAAGGAGAACCTATAATTTTGTTAATGGGTCTTGGTGGCACGTTTGAAAATTGGCCTGAAGATTTAATTAACACGTTGTCAAAAAAATATCAATTGATAATGCCAGATAATAGAGGAATGGGTTGGTCAAGCGATATAGAAGAAAAAACTTTTTCTTATGAAATTTTATCGGAAGATGTTATAAAATTTATGGATGCAATTGAACTTGAAAAAGCACATATGATAGGTTATTCTATGGGGAGTATTTTTATTCAATATATTCTTTTAAACCATAATGAAAGCGGCTAGAACCCTAAATATTAGACAATAAATAAGAAAATCATAAAAAATTGTAAAAATGAAAAAACCAAAATAAATAAAAATAACTAAAATAAAACTCAAAACCCAAAATACAAAAACCTAGCTT
>Ga0334889_1001209_pt1 | contig 35347 bp, 23 predicted proteins | sample GraSluR1_MG_2_FD_207222 | JGI IMG/M metagenome (GOLD analysis project Ga0334889, IMG submission 207222) | Sludge microbial communities from methane-producing bioreactor in Wageningen University, Netherlands - Granular Sludge_8_08-R1 | ecosystem: Engineered > Bioreactor > Anaerobic > Unclassified...
CGGCTGTCTTCGAGCAAGCTCGACGAGCGGACCGCGATCGGATACCGCACCTCTTCCAGGAAGGCCCGCAAGTCCGTCATGATTTCGCCGGGCAGCGGCTGTTCCAGAAACAGGCGCACTACCTCGGTTTCGGAGAGCGCATTGTCGAGCACGCGATCGCGCAGGCGGTTGCGTTCGAGGAATTCGTCGAAGATATCGGTGGCCACGACCGCCGTCGGCGGCACGGCGATCGCGACGCCGGGGAAACGCTCGTCGACGCCGTAGGCGCTCAGGACCGAGTTCATAAAGGCCAGGCCGCGGGCCTTGCCGCCCAACGAACCGCCGCCGATGCGCGAAAACCCGCTGCTCGCATCGAACTGGACGCGATCGAAATCGACGATGACGCCGCGCTGCGACTCCATGCGGAATCGTTGCAGGCAGTCGACCAGCCAGGCGCGCAGATCCGCCGCATTGGCGAAATCGTGCGCCTTGCGCGGCCTGATCATCGCCGCCAGCGCGAACTCGGTACGGGCGCGCAACCAGGTCGAGAAATGATCCTGGCTGGCGTGGTGCAGCACCGAAGCGTCCGGCACTTCCTGCAGCACCCGCACCATTTCGCGCAGGTCTCGGGCGCGCGCCAGTTCGCTGCCGTCGGGCAGGCGGAAGACGAAATCGCCGAAGCCGAAGTTATCGGCCATGAAGCGGCGCAGTTCCTGGAGCAAGTGCGGCGAGTTCTTGTCGATGAAGCCGGCGCCTGCCGCGGCCGCTTCCCGCCGCAGCCCGAGATTCGTCGACTGCAACACAGCCGGCAGATTCGCATCGGCCGCTTTGACCCGGCGAATGAAGGCCATGCCCGCCGTGTCGACCAACTCACCGCCCCAGGGGAAGCGGCCGTCGGCGATCACGCCCAGCAACGAGCCGTGGTACCGATCGAACCAGTTCCAGGCCTCCTCGAAGTTGGTCGCCAAAAGGATTTTCGGCCTGGCGCGCATGCGCAGGAGCCGGTGGCTGAGGTTGATCCCTTCGTCCATCAGATTCTGCGTCTGACGCACGATCTCGGTGTAGAGCAGCGGCAGGTAGACGGAATAGAAACGCTCCGAATCCTCGATCAAGAGGATGGCCCGCACGTCGCCGTAGCGGGTGTCGTGGGCCAGGTTGCGCTGATCTTCCCAGCTCTTGATCCCGGCCAACAGCAAGCGAACATCGCCGCTCCATAAGAAGACACGGTCGATGACCCCGGCAACGCTCTGCGCGCGCACGACCTGCAGTTCGCGCGGATTCAAGACCAGCACGTAGACCGGCAAGTCGGCCCGGCGCACCTTGACGGCCGCCGCCAGCTCCGCCGCCTGCAGGTCGCCGAGCCGCGACATGGTCAACACCAGGTCGAAGCGGCGGTTGGCAAGCAAATCGAGAGCCTCGCGGCCGCTCGTGGCTTTGGTGATGTGCGGCGCGAAGCTCAGATTCAGCTCGCGATACTCGTGCAGCAGCAGCTCGGTGAGACGGCCGCCCTCTTCCAGCGTGAAGGCGTCATACATCGAGGCGACAAGCAGAATCTCCTGGATACGAAACGGCATCAAATCGCCGAAGCCGCTAAAGCGTTCCCCGGCGCCCGTCCGCAGTTGACTCCAAAACTCGTCTTTCATGGCGGGGAAACTAGGTCGATTCGGCCGGCGAGGCCAGGATCAATCCGCGTCGAAATCATTTTTGACAGGTTCCAACAACGCAACTGCGTGGACCGTGACGGCCTCGCCCCGGCCCTCCGGACCCACCCCTTCGCCCCGCGTGGCCTTGACTGAGACCAGCGCGGCGTCGATCGCGAGGGCCCGCGCCAGATTGGCGGCCATGGCCGCCTTGTGCGCTGCCAGGTGCGGCTTTTCGGTCATCACGGTGAGATCCAGGTTGACCGTCCGCCAGCCGGCCGCGCGTACCCGCGCGGCGGCCTCGGCCAGCAGTTCGAGGCTGTCGGCGCCGCCGTAGCGGGGATCGGTGTCGGGAAAGTGCTGGCCGATGTCGCCGAGCGCCGCCGCGCCCAGGATCGCGTCGGCCGCCGCGTGGCACACGGCGTCACCATCGGAGTGACCGACTGGCCCGACCGGGCTGTCGGCGAAGAACACCCCGCCCAGTACACAGCGTCGTCCCGCGGCGAGCCGGTGGCGGTCGAGTCCAAAGCCGATACGCATGGTGGACGGTCCTTTATCCCGAGCACCGCCGCAAAAGCCGCGGCCGGGGCGTCGCGTTACCGACTCCCCGGTCACGCATTCAAACCCCTGATCCGATCACCCCGCGTACTCCGCCGCCAGAAAATGGAGAAACGCCAAGACAGCACCTACAAAACTATCATAGGTAATACCGCCGACATTCCACGACTCAGAATGATCGGGATCGATATCACTGGCGACGACTTCGTCCGCAGCGTCGAGCGCAGCCTGAAAATGACCTTGCGCCGCCTCGGCGAAGGCACCGATCAAGCGCAGATCCGACGAATCAAAGCTGGTGCGATAGTCGAATACGAATTCTGGCGACGCGCTCAGAGCTGCCTGTACATCCGTGACAGCGTCGGCGAAAGCCGCGCCGCCTAGACTCAGTTTCGTCGCGGCCAGACCCGCGAACACATACGCCGCATTCTCACCAGCCGCAATCGCGCCATCGAAGTTCGCGAGCGCAAGTTGAAGATCGGCCGCCGTCGCGGCATCGCTGAGTCTAGCCCAGCCGCGACCGGCGAGCGCCGGTCCGTACGATTCATCCAGATCAAGCGCGGACGCAAAATCCGTCTCGGCTCCTGCGAAATTTCCCGCCGTGAACCGGTCCCACCCGCGCGCAGTAAAACCTGCGGCTGTAGTCGGCTCGGAAGCAGGAGCAACAATAGTGTCGTCATCGCCGCCACAACCACCGACGCACGCGACGCTCAGGGCCAGGCCAATCCATAGTTGCCACCGGTTCCCCCGTATTTCATCGACAATTGGATTCCACCGCATGGTATGTTCCCTTCTAGAATACGACATAGGCCTGGCTACTGCCGGTTCCAGCCTCGGTTGTATCCTCAGCCAAGATCGTGGCCGCCTCAACACTCGCTGGTAGAAAAACATGCCCGAGATAGACGTGTTCGCCAATTGCGCTGACAACCACCGCCGATGAGTTCACCGTCACTGCAGGCGCGTTGGGGGAACCGTGCGCAACCTTCACGAGAATCGTGAGGTTGCGAGAGCGAGCGGGATTCTTCAAGACGGCGATCTGCAGCGACGGAACATCTACGAGGCAGGGGCCGCACGAATCTGTCGAACCGCCGATCAGGGCGTGGTGGTCATCCGCCAGGCAAGGCGAATCTCCGCACAATCCGAAATCCTCCGCCACGGCGTCGCAAAAACCGGGATCCAGTTCGATATTCCCGGCGCTGCCCAGGAAACCAGCAAACGCCCCCGCCCAATTCCCACCTTCATTGCCATAGACGTCTGAATTCGTTACAACCGCTGCAAGATCCCCGTCATCGTGAAAATACAAACCAGCGCCCTCGCCGCTAAACGAAACGATCGTATTGGCAAGGTCGAAAAAACTCATGCCGTTGATGGCGATACCCCCGCCGGCAATGGTCCCCGAATTGCCGTACAACGTGCAGTGATCGACCGTCAGCACGTAGCTGCTGGCGATCGCGCCGCCGTAACCACTGCTGTTGCGCGCGAAGATGCACCAGGCAAGGTTGCCGCTCGATCCCTCGTACTGGATGTAGCCACCGCCGGCTGTGCTCGCGTAGTTATCCGTGAATTGGCAGTAACTAATTTGTGGGTTGGAACCATTGGCAGCAATCGCCCCGCCGCCCCAGGCGGCCTGATTACTTGTAAATACGCAGTCTGACACCGCCGGCGTGGAGCCGCAGTCATTGAAGAAGATGGCACCCCCTGCATCTCGGGCTGCATTGTTTGTAAACGTGCAGTGTTCGATGACCGGGGCTGATTCGAAGAAATAGAGTGCGCCACCGTCGGCATAGGTCCTCAAGGAGTGATTGTCGCGAAAGGTGCAGCCAGTTATCTCCAAGGCGGAGTTATAGATAACAAGTGCCCCGCCCCCGGTATTGGCTCCATCATCAGGATCCCCCCCAGAGCCATTGATGAACGTCATCCCGATAAGGCGCGTCGCTGCGCTGAGGTTGAACCCCAAGAAGATTCGTCCCGTGCCGCCGGCATCCAAGGTGACTTGCTCGGCGCCGGAGGATGAGAACGGCTCGATAACGATGCCATCCTTGAGGGTAACGTCCCGTACGGCGTAGATCCCCGGACGGATCCTAATAACATCACCGAAGGTTGCGCTATCGACAGCAGCCGCAACGGTGGGCACCTGATCAGGCACCAGCAACGTCATTGCATGAAGAGGATTGCCGCTGATGAGGTAAACAACAATCGAAAGCCACGGTAGAAGCCGAATTGGTCGGCGCATGGATAACGCTCCAATTTCCCGGTTTAACCCGGATTATTCATGAAGGACCGCCGCGAGAAAGTGGAAAATGCTTGCCAGGACGCGGGCTCGCAAGGATCGGCGAGGGAGGCGTATCCAAGGCGGTACGTTGACCGAGCCGATCCGAGAACGCGCGTCCTGGCAAGCACTTGACCTTTCGCAGCCGGTCCTTCACGAATAATCCGGGTTAATTGATGTTCCCGCGAGCCACCACCGCGTTGCAGGCGCCGGTTGTATGCTCCCGGTTCCGAATATGGGCATCTCAGTTCACGCGGGCGATTGTACTTCTGCCAGGTCGCGAACCGCCACCTCCTTTTTCGCGAATCGATCCCGTAAATACCTGTTCCCGATCTGGAAAAGCCGCAGCTATCGGTTCTTTAACCGAGATGCCCTCACGGGACACCGCAGGCTGAATTCGAGCGCCAACGCCTTGCGCACGCTGCGAACAGCTATCACTTCACCAGCGTCAACTTCTGCATCTGCCGCACGACGCCGGCGCGCAACTCGACGAGGTAAACGCCGGCAGCCAGCGTGCGTCCCTCGCCGTCGCGGCCGTCCCACGCGGCAGTGTGTTCGCCGGCGATGAGTTTTTCGTCGACCAGCCGCCGTACAAGGCGCCCCCGCTGATCATAGACTCGCAGCGCGACGGGTCCGTCTTTGGCGAGGGTGAACCGCAGCACGGTCGTCGGGTTGAACGGATTCGGCACCGCCCGCGCCAGGCTGGTTCGCCACGCGGGCAGCGAAGCGACGTCCGTAGCGCCCAACTCCAGTTCGACGGTCGCCATCGCGACCGGTACGGCGCGGCCTTGCCCGACCCACGCGTCGTAGAGTTCCTGGCCGAGCGTGTTGGTCGTGTTCGCGTCGCGCAGGAACTCGATATACTCCTTCGAGGTGCTCTGGTAGTACAGCGTGGCCGTGACCGACGCGGTCGCGGCCGGCAGCACATAGCGCGTGTCGTCCCAGTACTGGCCGTCCTGGTATCCGTCGTAACCCACAACCGGCGATTGGATCTGTTCCAGCATTGCCAGGGTCGCTCCGCGCGGCGGAATCCGATTGTCGAAGAACACCGTGTCGTTCAACACGAAGTGGAACGACGGTCCGGCGTCGATGTCCAGCAGCGCGGCGAGCCGCGTCGACGACCCGGGCTTGATGTGATAGATCTTCAGGTCCTCGTCGTGGGTCAGCACGCCGGTCGCCGGGTCGTACGCGCCGGACTCGTAGATCAGGCTGCCGCCGCCGTCGTAACCGCTTAGATTGAGCCAGATACGCCGCCCCTCGGGATAGCCGCTGGGCAGCTTGTGGCCGGTCTCGTTGGTCACCTTGACCGTCACCGCCCGTTCGCCGCCGGCGCTCGTCTCGACGATCTCCACCGTGGCCGCCCGCTGGAGCATAGAAACCGCGCGCGCCTTGCCGGCGACGAGTGCAGCCGCGTCGTACTCGCCGGGGAAGAATTGCGGGATCAGATCCGGCACAAAATGGTTGCCGCCTGTGAGATCGTGGACGCCGAGATCCAGGCGCACGGGACCTTCGCTCGCACCCCTGCCGACGGCAGCAACCATGTGGCAATCCTGGCAGGTGTAGACCATGCCGTCAGGACTGCTGCCGGCGAACTGCGGCGCGTAGACGCCGACCGTGGCGTACTCGCTGATCGCCCACTCGCTGAACGTCCGCTCGACCGGGAACATGTTCCGCTTGTCGCCGTCCGGGTGCGGCGTGTTCAGATCGTACACGATGTACTCGCCGGGGTGGCTACCGGCCACGAACACCGGGTTGCTCACGTCGTGGCAGGTGCCGCAGAGGTTGGCCGCGCGGTGAAACGGCGATTCGAGCCACTGGTGCGAAGCGTCGACATCGCCGTAGGGACCGCGCCGGATCGGGTTCGGATCGGTGACGAACTGCCCGTCGCCGTAGTCGAGCACCGGCGCCCCGAGGGCCGCTAAAATCGGCAGGTCTTCGACCGGACTCGTGCCTTCCTGGTAAATGGGATCGACCAGCCGGTGGCAGTAATCGCATTGCACACCCCAACGATCCTTGGCGGTGATCATGCCGCCGGAGGTGTCGGTCGAACGGCCTTCCTGCCAGCCGCCGGGCGTGTGGCAGCGCAGGCAGAGGTCGCCGGAGGCGGGCGCATCCTGTTCGGCGATGACCATGGTCGCCAGGAACAGCGGGTCGCGCATCGTGTTGCCCATCATGCTGCCGCGCCAGTTGAACCAGTGCTCGACCGCGTTGTCATAGCCGCCATGGCAGCTCGCGCAGGCGTCTTGCGGATCGGTGAGGATGCCGCCTGTGAACGGCTGCGTGCCGGCCAGCTCGAAGTCGCGCAGCGTGGTCGGCGCCACGCCGCCGGCAAACGGCAGGATGGTGAAGTTCGCCGGGCTGTCGCCGTAGCCGGTGTTGCCGGCCAGGTCGAGTGCCTCGACGCGGATCCGGTTCGCCGCACCCGGCAGGTTCGGCACGAACCAGGCGAAACTTCCGGTATCGGAGAGGTTGGCCGCGGCCATCTTCCAGGTCAGGCCGCCGTCGTCGCTCAGGTAGATCTCCACCAGGGCGATGCCGCTCGCGTCGGCGGCGGTCCAGCTCACCGTCTCGATAGAGTTCGGCGCGAACGCTTCGCCGCCGGTCGGACGCGTCACCACGACCACCGGCGGATCGTTGTCCACGCTGGTCGCCGGCGTCAGCGTCCCGACGAGGTCGGCGGGGTTGACGCCCGTCACCAGGTGCACATTAGCGTCGCTGTAACCCGGGAAGGTCGGCGTGTTCGGATAGTTGATCGTATCGGTGATTTCGACCGTGCTGGTGTAGCCGTCGCCATCGGAGTCGAGCGGTCCGGCGGCCAGGATCGCCTGCAGATTATTCAGGCCGCCGGCCAGACCGTCCTGGATCGCCAAGCCATAGGGATTGCGATCGCCGCCGCCGCCGAAGGCATAGTGGCACAGGCCGCAATGTCCCGAGCTGCTCGGTAGATTGTCGAGCACCGAGCCGGCGGTCGCGGGGTAGGCATTCTCGAAAAACGTGCGTCGGATGGGGTTGCGGGCCTGCGCGACGACGGCGCCTAGCACGAGCAACACCGCGATCAGCATTTGGCAGCGGTAGCGAAAGGACAACATCGCGACCTCCTCGGGATGATCACGCGCCATGCCGGCGGCAACGCGTAGCGAACACGCGGTGTTTCGCCGAAACAGCGGAATTATCCCGCATCCCGGGAGGATTTTCAATCAATAGTTCAAATGATACCAAATATCAAGCTCAAATCCGCGCCCCGCCGAGCGGCTCGTGGCGGCACCTGCGCAGACCAGTGGCGCGAACCGCGCGGACACAGCAACCTCACCCGGGGAACTGCACCCCCTGCGCCAGGTGTACCTGTCCACCCCAGTTGACGGTATTGGTCTGACGGCGCATGTACGCCTTCCAGCAATCGGACCCGCTCTCGCGCCCACCGCCCGTTTCCTTCTCGCCGCCGAAGGCGCCGCCGATCTCGGCCCCGTTGGTGCCGAGATTCACGTTGGCGATGCCGCAGTCGGAGCCTCCGTAGCTGAGAAACCGTTCGGCCTCGCGCAGCGAGTCGGTGTAGATGGCCGAGCTGAGACCTTGGGGCACGTCGTTATGCAGCGCGATGGCTTCCTCCAGCGTGCGGTATTTCATCACGTAGAGGATCGGAGCGAACGTCTCGTGCTGGACGATCGGCGCCGAGTTGTCGATCGCGATGATGGTCGGCTCGACGAACGTGCGGCGGCCGTAGAGGGGCGCCAGCACCGTGCCGCCGTAGAGAATCTCGCCGCCTTGTTGCCGCGCCGCGGCAACCGCCCGCTCGAAATCGGCGACCGCGTCCTCGTCGATCAGCGGTCCCATGTGCGTGGCCATCGCGAGGGGATCGCCGATCGTCACTTGCGCGTAGCGCTCGCGAAGTTGCGCGAGGAAGGAGTCGTAGATCGATTCATGGATGAGCAAGCGGCGGGTCGAGGTGCAGCGCTGACCGGCGGTGCCGACCGCGCCGAAGAACGCGCTGGCGAGCGCGCCCGGCAGATCGCACGACGCGGCGATGATCAACGCGTTGTTGCCGCCGAGTTCCAAGATGGTGCGCCCCAGGCGCGCGCCCACGACCGCGCCGATGCGCTTGCCCATGCGCGTGGAGCCGGTGGCCGAGATCAGCGGCACCCGCGTGTCGGCGATCAGCCGCTCGCCGATCGTCGCGCCGCGGCCGATCACGACGCCGCTGACGCCGGCGGGCAGATCGTTCGCCCGGAAGATCTCGTTGACGATGTTCTGGCAGGCGATGGCGCAGTACGGGGTCTTGCTCGACGGCTTCCAGACCGTCGTGTCGCCGCAAACCCACGCGAGCGCCGCATTCCAGGCCCACACCGCAACCGGGAAATTGAAGGCGCTGATCACGCCGACGGTGCCCAACGGATGCCACTGTTCCATCATGCGATGGTCCGGCCGCTCGCTCTGCAGGGTGGGGCCCGAGAGCAGGCGGCTTTGACCGACCGCGAAGTCGCAGATGTCGATCATTTCCTGGACCTCGCCCAGCCCCTCGGTCAGGATTTTTCCCATCTCCAGACTGACCAGGGCGCCGAGCGCGTCCTTCTTGCGGCGCAGAGCTTCGCCCACCTGCCGCACGACCTCGCCGCGGCGCGGCGCCGGCAGCGCGCGGAACACGGCGAAGGCCTGCTGGCTGGCCTGCATGACGTGCTCATAATCGGCTTCCGCGGCTTGCGTGATTTGGCCGAGCAGTTCGCCGGTGGTCGGGCTGCGGCTCTCCAAGACGTCCTGGCCGCTGGCGAACCAATCGCCGCCGCCGTTGGCGCCGCCCATCGCGACCTGCAAGCCGAGTTCGCGAAAGATTCGCTCGCGCGCGTCGGCCGCGAAAGCCGCGCGACCGGCTCCGCTCGTCTGCGGCGGGGTCGCCGTTGTGTTGGCGGTGGGTCGGTATGACATCGTTCGTTGACCATCCTCATCGTTTCGGCCCAATGAAAAGACTATTTTAGTATGATATAAAAGAAACGGCCACCCCCAGCGGGGCAGCCGCGTCAGTTCCACAACGCACGCGCATGCCAATCAGTGAATCAGTAGGTTTCCGTGTGCTCTCGGCAGGCGATGTTCAGGCTCGCCAACTCGTCGAGGACCGGGTTGTAGATCCCCGGGACGACCGGGCGCAGCACGCCGGTCTCGGTAATCTCGCCCCGCAGGAGCATGTGCGCGGCGATCGCCGCCGGCAGCGACACGGTGCGGCTCATGGCGCTGTCACCGCCCGGCTGACCAAAATCGATCAAGTGCGACGTGATCCGCTCTTGGTGACCGTCCGGAAACACCGCCTGGAAATCGTGGAACAGCACGATCAGATCCAGCTCGCCCGGTTTGTACGCCAGCTTCTCGAACATGAGATCGCCCATGGCGTCGAGCATCGTGGTCTGTTCACCCCGGATCTTGCGGTCGGAGAACATGCCGAGCCAGTGCAGATTCCAGGCTGGCAGGCTATCAACGGGCAGGCCGGCTTTGCGCGCGAACGCGGCACGCAGATCCTCGCCCGCCGCCGCGTCCAGGTGGTCGCGCATGAGTTGGGCGTAGGTCCGGCCGCCGACCTCGAGCGGCTCGAGTTCGAGCAGGCCCTGGCGCCGGTAGTTGTACAGGCAGTCGCACCAGCCCATGTTGCGCAGCGTGCCGCGGTACAAGGTAGCAATCCCGGCCAGCCCGTACACGTCCTGGTAACTGATGCTGTCGCGGTTGGGGTAGGCTTCGAAGTCGCCGAAGCCCGGCACCTGCAAGATGTGCATGTCGCGGAACAGGCGCGCCGGTTCGACGACGACCTTGCGACCGTCCTGTAGATACTGCGCGCCATTGCGGCTGGCCATCAGCACGCCGCGCGGCGCCCAACTGAACTTGTAGCCGAAGGGATTGTCGTTGTGCTGCGGGGCGGGCAGACCGCCGCAATAGCTCTTGAAGGCCGCGATCTTGCCGCCGCGGCGTTTGACGTCGTCGATGATGCGCATCGCGGACATGTGATCGATGCCTGGATCGACGCCGATCTCGTTGATGATGACGAGTCCTTTGGCGCGGGCCTCGCCGTCGAGCGCGGCCATCTCCGGCGAGACGTAGCTGGTGGTGACCATGGGCTTGTTCGTGGCGAGGCAGTGGCGGGCGACGACAGGATGCAAAGGCGGCGGCACCAGGCTGATCGCCAGATCCGCCGCTGCGATGAACTCGGCCAGGCGCGCCTCGTCGGCGAGGTCCAGGGCATGGGCGTGGCCGCGTGCGTGGCCGCCGATCAGCGCTTCCGCCTTGGCGACCGTGCGGCTGGCGCAGATCACCTCGTAGCCCTTGTCCAGCAGGTACTGCACCAGGGGACGCGCCACCAGACCGGCGCCCAGAACCAGGATCTTCTGCATGCTGTCGTCCTCCGCTTGCTCAACCCGGGTCGTTCATGAATGATGATCCGGGTTACCCTTCAGATGTTCGGTCAAATACCGGTAGGCCGGGGTCAGTTCGCCGCGATGCGCGATGACGGCCGTCTTGAGCTCCGGCGGCAGATCGAGGGATGCGTACGCCGCCGACCAATCGCAACTCGCCAGGGCGGGCACCATGCCGCGCAGCACGCGGCTGAAATACTCGCTGCTCTCGAGCGGCACCTCGCACGGCAGGTTATCGACCGCCATGATCGCCGGACCCGGGCCCGCGACGCCCGGCCGGGCCGTGTCGGTGTCGGGATCGTAGACATAGCTGGGCTCGTCGGGCATCGTCGCGCGCAAAGTGAGTTCGATCGCCCCTTCGATGTCGCAGCTGATGTCGCCGATGACCTGCAGCCGCGCCCCGCGGTTCTCGCGCGCCCACGCGCGCGTCACGAGCCGCGGGTAGCGGTCCGTCCAGTAGATCGTATTGACCAGGACGTCCAGGTGCGGCAGATGGCGGGCGAAGACGCCGGTGTAGCGCTCAGGGTGTTGGTAGTACTCCGGCAGCGAGAACGTCTGGCCGCGGGCCGGCGCGACCATGTCCGCTTCGCGGAACTCGACGCAACGCAGCGCCGGCGCCGCCGGCTCGCGCGCACCCAGGCGGGCGAGATCCGCCGGCTCGATCCACTCGGCCGGCAGGCAATCCAGCACCTCGCGGCAGCCGCGCGCGACGTTGCCGTAGCCGGCCATGCCGATCGTGAGCGGGCGCACCGCCGCGGGCAACTCGGTGACGAGCCGGGCGCCAATCTCGCGCAAGTGTTCCTTCGCCGCAGCAAAGCTCGGGTACTCATGGGTCAGTTTGACCTCAGCCAGCGGCGTCACGAGGCCCTGCGCGCGCCAGCGCTGCCCCAGCGTCCAGAGCGTGTCGATCATGCCCGCGTAGCCGGCGTGCACCGAGAAGAAGATCAACCGGCGGCCGTTTTCATCGACAATGCGTTCGTAATCGACCAGCGAACAGCCGAGTTCGAGCAGCCGCTGCAACATCGGCATGTTGTACGGCTGGGCCTTGATCACATGGGCGAAGTAGACATAGACCTTGCCGGCCAGCAGCAGCTTGGTGGGAATCTCCTTGACCGCCAGTACTAGATCGGCGGCGGCGAGGTCCGCGGCGACCTCGACGCCGAGCGCCGCGTAGTCACCGTCGGCAAAGATGCGATTGGGCGACGACTGGATCACAAAGCGCAACCCGCGCGCCTGCAGGGCGGCCACGTCGGCGGGCGCCAGCGGCACCCGGCGTTCCCAACGGTTCTTGTCCTCGCGGCGGATGCCGATCAACACGGCGGCGGGTCCTTCGGTCAGAGGTGTGGGACGGCGAGACAGGCCGCAAAGCTAGGCGGGGCGTCAACGGCAGTCAAGCGGCGTCGGCCTCGATCAGAGGTACAGGTTGACCGCGGCCCAGACCACGGGCAAGAGCACGCCGACTGCTAGCCAGACGCCGCCGCGGCCGGCCAAACCCAGCCGTCCCTTGACCAGGACGATGCCCGAGAGGGCCAGGATCACCAGGATCAGCGCATAGGCATCGGCGATCCAGGTCCAGGCGCCTTTGCTGTGATTCAAATGCAGGAAATTCAACTCGCGCAGCAACGGCCGCGGGCGGAGTCGATCGGCGCGCACGCGACCGGTCAAGAGATCGACGTCGATGGTGCCGCTGGGCACGATGACGCGCACCGTGTTCGGCGTGGCGCGCCAGACATTGCGCACCGGTTCGTCCAGGTCAAGCTGCGCCAGGATCGCCGGGGCGATCTCCTCGGTGGGCCCGTGCCCGGGCGAGGTGATCGTCCAGGTCGTGACCGTGCGCTCGTAGCTGGGGTTCCAGTCCTCGTTGTGATTGACGGCCACGCCGCTGACGGCGTAGACGAGGGTCATCCCCACGGCCAGAAAACCCAGCTCACGATGTAGGAAGCGGCAAACCTTGCGCAGCCGGCTCACGGTTGTCCTCCAGGAAGATCGGCGCTGCGGGCCCGGTCTTGCCGCCGGGCCCGCGCAAGGGAAAGAGGATCAGTTGCCGGTCGCGGCCAGGATCACCGCGCCGGTTCCCTGGATCCGATAGAAGATAATACCCTCGGCGGGAACGGAGGCGGGATCGAAGGATTCACCCTGGCACTTGGCTTCGCTCTCGAGATAGGCGCAAGCCTGCTCATAGGTCAGCGGAATGCCTTCTAGCACTCCCTCGACAATCGCCGTTTCGCCGACCAGTTCCGGCGGGAACACGATCTCGTTGTCTTCGACCTTGAGCTGGATGGTCTGCATCTCCTTGTCCGACGCGATATCGAGCCAGCAGCCGCGATGCTTGCAGAGATTGACGATGGGGCCTTGCACGCGCACCGTCTCGCCGAGGAAACGGTCGGCATTGGCCAGCAGCTCGCTCACCAGCACGGTGTCGGCGGCGGACACGCCCGCGCCGTAGATCTTACCGGCGACGGGTTGCTGCTTGGCGCTGTCGGCGCCGCCACAGGCGGCCAGCAGGGCCAGGCTCGCGAGCGACAAGGTCACACTGATCAGGCGCATAGATTTCCTGCCTTGGTTGCTTGGTCGAGTGGTCGATCTGCTACCGAAAAGGTGGACTCTTGCAACGCAAAGATCAAGCCTGAGTTCCCGATCAACTGCTCAGATCGCGGCCCGTCTTCGTCTTGAGCGTGGCCACCTTGCTTGCCAGGCGTCCGCCCGGTCCCCGCCGATAATCAACCTTGAGATTGACGGCGATGCGGTCGCAATCCTGGCGCATGCGCTCGAAGCACCGGGTGACCACGGCCATGACCTCGTCCCAGTCTCCCTCCAGACAGGTGCCCATCGGCCCCAGACGGTACGGCAAACCGCTGTCGTCGATGATCTCGAGCGAGCGTTTCACGTAATCGCTGACGCTGGCGCCCTTGTCCGTCGGGTACATCGAGAACTCGAGCAGAACCATCATTCATCTCCGCTTTCGTCGTCCGTTTGCAGGCGCCGCAACCGCTCCTGGCGCTTGCGCGCGTGCTCGTCCAGGACGAGCTTGCGCAGCCGCAAGTGCCGCGGGGTGATCTCGACGCACTCGTCGGCCGCGATATGTTCCAGCAGTTCTTCCAGCGACAGCGTCACCGGCGGCGCGAGGTTCATCTTGCGGTCCGAACCGGCGGCGCGGATGTTCGTCAGCTGCTTGGCGCGCTGGGCGTTGACCAGCAGATCATCGTCGCGAATGTGCTCGCCGATGATCTGGCCGGCGTAGAGCGGCTCGCCGGGGCCCACGAAGAAGCGGCCGCGGTCCTGCAGGGCGTCCAGCGCATAGGCCACGGCGGGGCCGGCGTGCTGGCTGATGATGCTGCCGGTCTGCCGGCGCGGGATCGACCCCTTGAAGTATTCATACTGGCGGAAACGGTGGTGCATGACGATCTCGCCGCCGGTCGCGCGCAACAGGCGCGAGCGGAATCCCACCAGGCCGCGGCTGGGAATATGAAAGAGCAGGCGCGTGCGCCCGTCGCGCTGGTGCATCTCCACGAGGCTGGCCTTGCGCTGGTTGGCATACTCGATGACAGTACCCGCGTGCGCGTCCGGCACGTCGACGGTCAGTTCCTCGACGGGTTCGGCCTTGCGGCCGTCGAGCGTTCGGTAGATCACCTGCGGCTGGCCGACCATGAACTCGTAGCCCTCGCGCCGCATGGTCTCCATCAAGATCGACAGGTGCAGGATCCCGCGGCCGGACACCTTGAAAGTATCGCTGGCGGCGGTGTCTTCCACGCGCAGGGCGACATCGCGTTCGAGTTCCCGCAGCAAGCGCTCGCGCAGCTGGCGGCCGGTGCAGAAGCGGCCGTCGGTGCCGTAACCTGGGCTGTTGTTGGTCATGAAGCTGAGGCTGAGGGTCGGTTCGTCGACGGCGATCAGCGGCAACGGCTCCGGGCACTCGGGCGCAGCGATCGTATCGCCGATGTCCACGTCCTCAAGCCCCACCACAGCGCAGATATCACCGCACTCGACCGCGGTCGTCGCGCGGCGGCCCAGGTTCTCGAAGGTGTACACCTGCGCGACCCTGGTCTTGACCAGCCGTCCGTCGCGCTTGACCAGCACCACCGGCTGCTGGCTGCGCAGGGTGCCGCGCACGACGCGTCCGATGCCGATGCGGCCCACGTAGCCGCTGTGGTCCATCGCCGCGATCAACATCTGCAGGGGCCCGTCACGGCGCGGCGGCGGCGGGATGTGCCGTACGATCTTCGCCAACAGCGGCTGCAGGTCGATCCGCGGCGCGTCCAACTCGTCGATCGCCCACCCTTGGCGTCCCGACGCATAGACACCGCGAAAATCGAGCTGCCGATCGTTGGCGCCGAGGTCAACGAAGAGGTCGAAAACCTCGTCGAGGACCTCGTGCGGCCGCGCGCCGGGGCGGTCGACCTTGTTGATCACCACCAGGGGCACCAGTTCCAGCTGCAGCGCCTTCTGCAGCACGAACCGGGTCTGCGGCATGGGCCCCTCGAACGCATCCACGAGCAATAACACGCCGTCGGCGAGCTTGAGCACGCGTTCGACCTCGCCGCCGAAATCGGCGTGGCCGGGCGTGTCGATGAGGTTGATGCGGGTGCCCTGATACGTCACCGCGAAGTTCTTGCTGGTTATCGTGATGCCGCGCTCGCGCTCCAGTTCGCCCGAATCGAGGAAGCAGTCGCGGACGACCTGCCCGGCGCGAAAGACCTGCGACTGGCGCAAGATCTGATCGACCAGGGTCGTCTTGCCGTGGTCCACGTGAGCGATGATGGCGACGTTGCGAATATCCATGGCGACACCATGATATGCGCGCCGGGCCGCGGGTCAAATAGCCAGCAGTGTTCTGCCGTACCCGATGCGACCTCGCGGTTGCCGCGGCGGGCTTGACTTGGCTCATGCCTGAAGGACCCGGACAAAAATCGTTGACAAATCCGGCCGGACGCGTCCACATTTGTTGTCGGCTGACAACAAGGAGGTTGCCATGGACCGCGAACTCGCCGAGGCCCTCGCGCTGTTGGGTCTGAGCGCTGCCGAGGCCGAGATCTACGTGGCGCTGTTGCAGCACGGCACGACCGGGCCGGTCAGCGCCTACAAGCTGGCCCAGACCATGGGCCGCGACCCCGCCAACACGACCAAGGTCTTGAGCGCGATGAGCAAGCGCGGAGCCGTGCGGGTTTCCGGGCGCCGCCCGTGCCTCTACGCCGCTGTCTCACCGGAAGATTTCACCGGCAGGCTGGTCGCCAACGTGCGGGCCAAACAACAACTCGCCGTCCAATTGCTCAGGGAAATCGGCGAACCCACGCGGGACGAGCATGTGCACCCGTTGACATCGCGCGCCGAGGTCATGGACACGGTCCACCGGCTCCTGGGCGAGGCCGAGCGGGTCGTGCTGCTGGACGCCGCCGGCGAGCTGGTGAACGAACTTGCGGCCGACCTGACCGCGGCTGCAACCGGGCGGGATGCCACGGTGCTGGTCAAGAGCACCGCCACGATGGATATTCCCCGGGTTCAGATCCGGTGCGACCAGCAGGAACTGGCGCCGGCGCGGGCGCCAGGCCCCTGGCTGCGCCTGGCGATCGACGCGACGAGTTGTCTGGAAGCGCTGTTGCATCCAGCGGGCGGCGACGACGTGCTGTTCGGCCAGTGGAGCCGGTGCCCAACCCACGTATTTCTAGTTCACCGCAACCTGGCGACCGAAATGGCCCTGGCGGACTTGCTGGAGTTGCTGCACGGCGGCACCGGCGGCGACCTCGCCCGCCGGCGGACGTCCGAACGCGCGGCGGTCGTCGGCCGCCTGGCGACCTGGCGCGAGCGCTGGCGCGAAGCGGGTTGGCCCGCATACGAACCGCTGCGGGACGCGGCAACGGGCGCGCCCTCGGCGACCGGCTCCGAAGCGGCAAGCGAACCGGAAACCGCGGCGGAGGCCGTTGCCGAAGCGCAAGCCGGCGCTGACACGGACGACTCCCTGCAGTTCATCTACCGCAAGCGCCGCCGTTCGTAGCGGGGGCCCACTACCAGCTTGACGGCCCGCGGGATCACTTCCGCGGCGACCGGCGTGGTGCCCATCATCTCGCCGTCAATCTGCACAGGCAAGGGAGGATCGGCCGTGATGCGCACGCGCTCGGCCTTGAAGTGCTTCATTCGGGGAACGCGGGGATTGCGCCAGGTAAGCATGCGGAACAGGATCGTGAGAATGTCCCAGAGCGTGCGGCTGGAAATGATCGTGACATCGAGGCAACCATCCTGGGGATCGGTGTCCGGAGTCACACGGAAGTTGAGATCCGGCACGAGCCCGATGTTCGTTAGCAGCACCGTATTCGCCCGCCTGCGCGTGCGCGTGTCGTCCGCCTCGACGGTGACGAACGCGCTCTGCCGGCGGAAGAGGTTGCTGACGGCGGCCCAGACATACGACCCCAGGCCGAAGAGATTCTTCAGCCTGCGCGAGCTGTCTTTGATGATGTTCGCGGGATAGCCGACCGCAGCCATCAAGATGAAGTGGCGCTCGCTGCTGCTCAGGTAGCCGACGTCGAAATCGTAGACCCGCCCCTGGAAGATGGCCGCCACCGCCGGCCCCGGGAACCACGGCAAGGCCAGGGTCAGCGGGATGACATTGGCCGTGCCTCCGGCGATGTGGGCGAGCGGCACTTTCTTCTGCGCGCGTACCTGGCCCGTCACGGCCTCCTGCATGGTCCCGTCGCCGCCCATGACGCAGACCAGGTCGAACCCTTCCTCAGCCGCGGCTTCGGACCAGGCAATCACGTCGTCGGCGCCGCTGGACTGGCGGCGGGTGACCTGCAATCCGCGGCGCGCGAGATCGCGAGCCACCCGGTCGGCATACCGCGGCCCGGCTCCGATACCGGACGCCGGATTGACGATCAGAAGCGCATGCTGGAACTCGGGCATGGCGCTGATTGTACCGATGGCCCGCGCAATAACCAGCAACATTTCGCGAGACTGCGTTCCGGCAAGCATCCGACCCGGCGCCGCCGGTCACGCCGGCATCATCCGGGTTATGGCAGCTCGCGATCAAACGTTCCGCGCCAAGAACGAATGCGCAAGCTCTCGCCCGGACCGATTTCCGCCGGCGACAGCTTCTGCTCATCCGGCTTTTCGATCCAGGCCCCCAACCACTGGTCGCCTTCGTGGGCGGTCACCAACACCAACCTCTCAGCCACGAAATCACGAATGAAATCCAGCGCGCAGCGCCGGAAATCCTCGGTGTCGTCGCGGCCGCTAACGCCGAAGCGCGTATGAAAATTTTCGCCGAAGCCGACTGCGATCTCCCATTCGCTCGTCGTGATGAACAGGCCGTGGCGGCCGTCGCCGACTGGACGTGGAACCTCCACTAGGAGCGCTTCTTTCTCGAAATCCTCGTAGGGATCGAAGCGGGCGTAGGCGAGCCAGTCCGGAAACTCCCGGAAGAGCTGCTGGGCGAAGAGCCGCGAATGATCGTTGAGGCGGGATACGTCGAGCATGCAGGCCTCGCAAGGGGAATGAGGCGCCGGTTCTTCTACATACGACAAGACACGCGCGCAGGTTCCCGCACCGGCGCCGGAAATCAAGAAACGAAAAAGCGGAGGATCCGGCCAGCGTCAGTCGGCGTGTTCGATGACCACCGCCACGAAACCGTCCAGCTCGGCGCGCAAATCGGGCTTCTGCACGGACTCGGTCTCGATCTGCCCTCGCGGCAGGATCATGCTGTCGGCCAGATGAAACGCCACGAGCTCGGCGCGGCGCTCGGCCAACGCCAGCGTCTCGGCCGTCGCCACGACCCGCACCGGCGAGTAGGGATGGCGCCGGATCTCGTCGGCGGCGCGTACTAGCCAGTCCGATCCGCGCGCGGTCAAGGCGCTCTCGCGGCGGGAGAACAGCTCGCCGCCGGCGATCTCCAAGACGCGGTCGCCCTGGCGGCGATAATCCAGAGCCGGTAGGCGAAAACTCTCCCCCGCGTGATTGTAGGTATTTGTTCCCTTGTCCGTAGTCGTCAAGACGTAGCTGTAGGGGTAGCCGACCTGCATGATCAGACCTTGGTCGGTGCGTCCGTCCCACTGCAACATCCGCGGCGGTTTACCCGAGCCGGTGTAGGTGCGGCAGGGACTGCCGCGAAAATCAGTGATCGTCAACTGCCACTGTTGGATCTGGTGGCCTTCGGGCTCCTCGAGATAGAACGTGGCCACCGGCACCGCGGGGAACTCCGGCAGCCACAGGTGCGGCGGTTGCTCGCTGCGCAGCGGTTCGAGGTTGTTCAGGTGCGGCTGCAGGCCCGACACCGGGCTGAGCGCCAGGGCGAGTTCGTCCATCGCCGTATGCAAGGAATCCACCGTGGCCGCGTCGAGGGTAAGAGCGAAGTTGCTCTTCTCGATGGTCTGCCGTACGCGGTTCTGAGCCTCGACCACCATTTCCGGTAGCGCGGCTCCCGACTGGCCGTCCTGGGTCCATTGCTGTCCCGCCTGCGGTCCCCCCTTGGCTTGGCTGCCCTGGGAATCCTGGGCCGCGGCGCCGGCGCACAGGGCCGCCAGCAGCATGAGCATCGTGACGGAGCGGTTCAACATGGCAGTCCTCACCTAGTGCAAACGGAAAACAATGGTGATGATACCCCACTGTTCGAGGCTCCCCTGGTCGGCCGCCAAAGGAGCAAAACGAAACTGGCGAATCGCGGCGAGCGCGGCCTGGTTGAGATCACGGTGAACCGAGGTCTGCTCCAGGAACACGTTATCCTTGACACGGCCGTCCGGCAGCACGGTGAAGCGTACGGCCACGACGCCCTCCCAGCCTTCGCGGCGCGCGCGTTCGCTGTAGACCGGCGGCACGCTCGTCAGAATCTTGCGCCCGGCGATCTGGCCGGAGATGGTCATGCCGACGCCCTGGCCGCCTTCGAGCCGCGCCTCGGCGACCTTGGGCGCTGGTTCGGCGGCTGCCGCCGCCGCCGCAGCGGACGCCACGATGTCACGGCTGGCCGGGACTTCGGCGATGCGGCCGCGGCGTTCGGACAGGCCGCCGCCGCCACCGCCCCCGGTACCGTAGTCCAGGATGGTCTTGCGGCCACCCTTGACGCTGCCGCCGCCGCCCTCCGGCACGGTCGCGTCCAGGATGCCGGTCGGCGAACCGCTGCCGCGGGCCGTGCCGGCCGGCGCCAGTCCGCCCGCGGGCGGGTTATAGCCGCCGGCAGCCGGGGTGCGCGCGCTCAGATTGCCGCCGCCGAGGGAAGGCGCCGCCTCGGCGATGGCACCGCCTCTGGGCCGGCTCGCGCCGGCCGCGGCGACGGTGGGTTCGTTGCCCACCGGCGCCCGCCCGCCGCGGTCCTGCAGACCGGTGTTGGCGGGCTTCATCGTCTGTCGCGCGGGCGGGGCCGCCGGTCGCGGCGTCTTGTCGTTGCTCGCCTCGAGCTGGCCCGCCAACGCGCGCTCCAGGCGCTCGGTGTCGACCACCTGCCGGACGGGCGCCGGCGCGGTCCGCGCTTCGAGCGTCGCCGCGGCAACAGCCAGTTCCCTTGGCGGCGCAGCGACCGTAGGCGCCAGCGCGGGCACGTCGGCGGCCGCCAACTGCGGGCGCTCGGCCGGCAGTTGGGGCGGCGGCGCCATTTGCGGCGCCGGTGCAAGCCGCGGTTCCAGCTTGTCGGGTTCAGGCAGCGTCTTCGGCTGCGGGGCGATGTCCGGCGCCGCGGGCTTGGCCTTGTTGACTGCGCTGTCGGTCGTGATGCCGGGGCCCGGCGGGCCGGGCGCCAGCTTGCGCGACGGCAGCTCCTTCAACTTGACCTTTTCGGCAACGTCCTCGCCGTAGCGCGCTTCGATATAGGCGATGTGGGTCAGCTCATAGTCTGCGAGCTTTTCCAGCGCCGCGCGACCGATCACCAAGGTCAGCAGCAAGAGCAGCAGGGCGTGCACCACGATGCTGGCCAGGAACGATCCGCCGGTTTGGGCGGACCGGTCGATCGCTTGCTGCATCATCGCTGATTCTCCCGGGGGCGGGTCGCCAGGGCGATGCGCGGCGCGCCGGCCGCGTCGATCACCGCGATCAACGCCTCGACTTCGCGATACGGCAGGCCCTGATCGGCTTTGACCACGGCGACGCCGTGGGGCAGCATTCGGAACATTTCGTCCAGGATCGCGGGGAGTTCTTCCAGGGCCAACACCGTCTCGGCGACCACGATGCGCCGGTCGCTGGTGTAAAGGATCTCGATGTTGTCGGTGTCGTCGGCCTGGCTGGCGGTGGCCTGGGGCAGGTCCACGTCGATCTCCTCGCCCGTCAGAAACGGAGCGATCACCATCAGGGTCAGCACGACGACCAGCGAGACGTTGATCACCGGCACGACGTTGATCTTGCAGTCCACGGTCAACATTTGCCTGCGTCGCGCCACGTCTAGCCCCCGATGCGGTTGAGCAGAGCCAGGTTCTCGGCTCCGCTGGCCTTGGCGATGTCCAGGGCGGTCACCACGCGGCCCAGAACGACTTGGTCTTCGGGCACGATGACCACGGTGCGATCCTGGCGGCCGGCGAGTTCGCGGGTCATCGCCTCGGCCAGGCCCTCATCCGACAAGAGCTTGCCATTGAGCTTGAGGCCGGCCTCCGTAACGGCGATGGTCAACAGATCGTCGTCGAGTTTGTCGGTCGGCTGGACCTGCGGACTCTCGCCGCCGGTTTCCGCTTGGTTGACGTCGAAGCCGCTCCACATCAGGGCCGGCATGGTGATCAAGAAGACCACGATCAACGTGGTCGTCACGTCGGCCAGCGGCGTAATGTTGGCCTCGTTCAAACCTTCTGAACGGTTCTTGCGTTGCTTGCGCGCCATGGCCTTCCCCTAGCCGGCAACGCCGACGGGCTGCGGTTGCTCGGTAGTCGCGCGTTGCCCCGCCGGCTGGTCGGCGGACGCGCGGCGCCGCACGTACTGGCTGGTCAGCGCCAGCCACACCTCGCGGGCGTCCTCGAGCTGGGCGATGCGGGCGCGGATGCGGCGCACGAACACGTTGTAGAAGACGGTGGCCACGACTGCGACCACGATGCCGGCCGCGGTGGTCAACAGCGCCTCGGAAACGCCCATCGCCACCACAGCGCCGCCGCCGGAGCCCGTGCGGGCGATGTCAGCGAAGGCGCGGATGATGCCCACCACGGTCCCGAAAAGGCCAAGCAAGGGCGCGATCGTGGCCATGGTGCCAAGCACGCCGAGGTTGCGCTCCATCTCCACCTGCTCGAGCTCGATGGCCGTGTCCAACCGCTGCACCTGTTCCGCCGCCGTGCGGTTCATGCTGACGACGCCCTGGGTCATCAGGCGCGCGACCGGCGTATTCTGGCGCTGGCAGAACTCCAGGGCGGCGCGCGGGTTGCCGGCCTTCAGGAAGTTCGCCAGCTCCGCCATGAACCGGCGCACGTCCGAGCGCGAGCTGCAGAAGTACAGCAACCGTTCGACGCTGAAACCGACGGTGATGATGGAACAGACCAGCAGCACCAACATCGTGGGCGAGGTCTGGAAGACCTGGATGACGGACATGTCGCCGAACATGGGCTGTGCACCTTCCTGCTGGGAACTCCGCGGCTGCGAATTGCACGGAGTCGGTCTTGCAAATCGCTCCACCGGTTGCGGCGGCGAGCCGCCGAGGCACCGCTGGTGCTCGTAGTCCCTTACCGTTGCTCCATTGGGCAAGGAGCATGCCACGGCTCTGGGCCGAATCAGCCGCCGGCAATCACGCCGGCCGCCTGGATGGCGGCGATACGCTGCTCGGCCAGGGTCCGCCACTCGGGCTTGCCGCCGGCCGCGATGATGCTGCGGTACGCGTCGACGGCCTTCTGCCAGTCGCCGCGTTCTTCGGCGATGCGGCCGATCTCCGCGAGCGCCGCGATACGGAACGGATCGGCACCGCCGCCCGCCGCGGCCGCCGCGAAGCGCGCCAACGCCGCGTCGACGTCGCCGGCCTTGACCAGGCATTCACCCTGCCGAAAGCGGATCTCCAGGAGCGGCGCCCCGGCCACCGCGGCCGCCTTTTCGTAGCTGCTGACTGCACGCTGCCAATCGCCCAGCTCCTCTTGATACAGGGCCGCGATCTGCAGCCAGATGCCCCGTGCGTTCTCGTGGTCGGGATAGTCGGCGGCGAACCGCTCCAAACTGCCGATGGCGGCGTGCCACTGCTCCTGCTCCTGGTAGCTGATGGCAGCATTGTAAGCCGCCAGCGGGGCGTACTCCCCGCCCGGGAACAAATCGGTCAGCGTCTCATAGGCCGCCGCGGACTCGTCGTACCGCTCGAGCTTGAACAGGACGGTGGCCGCGCGCAAATGCGCCAGTTCGGCCAGCTCGTGGCGCGGATACGTGGTCGTGAAGTTGCTGAAGCCGGCCAGGGCCTGCAGCTGCGACTCGGCCCGATAATAGCTTTCAGCCAGATAGAACAGCGCGCCGGGCGCCGACTCGCTCGTCGGGTAGTCCAGCGTAACGCGTTCGAACGCCTCGGCGGCCTGACGGAACTGCCCGTTCGCGAAAGCTTCCTGACCCTTGTTCCAGTAGATGTCGGCCGCCAGCGCGCTGTCGGGCCGGCGCTGCAGATACTCGGTCATGTCGCGGCCGCTGCGGTAGAAGCAGCTCTGGATGCCGAGCTCGGCGTCGTCGACGCGCGGGTCGCCGGGGAACTTCTCGGCGAAGGCCTGGAACCGCGCAATGGCCAGATCGTCCTGGCCCAGGTTGTAGGCGCAGTTCGCCAGGCCGAATGCTGCGTCGGCGGCATGCTCGCCGGTGGCGAATTGGGCCTGCAGGCGGCTGTAGCTGCGGTCGGCCGCCTCGAAGCGGCCGAGCCCGAACTGCGTGTCGGCGATGCGATAGAGCGCAGTTGCGGCTTCCGGCGCTTGCGGGAAGCGGGTCAGCAGCGTGTTCCAGGCTTCCAGCGCCTGCTCGTAGTACTGCAACCGGTAGAAGCAGTCAGCCTGGTTGCCCAGCGCCGTCGGCGCCGCCGCGTCGTCGGGATTCTTGGCCAGGAAATCGGTGAACTGCCGCAGCGCATCCTCGTAACGATGCTGGTTGAAGAAGATCGAACCGACGGCCAGGCTGTTGGTGCCCTTCTCGCTTTCGGCGTTGGCCAGCACGCGTAGGAAGCGGTCTTGCTCGGCCAAGGCGTCTTCGTACTGGCCGGCGCGGCTGAGCGCGGCCACCAATCCTTGCAGGGACGGCGCCGCGACATTGCTGCGCGGATAGCCGGTCAAGACCAGGCGGTACATGCCAGCCGCCTCGCGGTAGAGACCCTGGCTGAAATACGCTTCACCGAGATGGTAGTAAGTTCGCCCGCGCCAGTGGCTCGGTGTCGGCAAGAGCTTGCTCGCAATGTAGTTGTAGTTGGTCAGCAACCGGTCCAACTGTTCCGTGCGCAGGTACGCCAGCGTGGATAGGAAGAGGGCCCGCTCGGCGACGTCGGTGTTGACGTGCTTGTCGGTCACGTTCTGGAAGGCGAGGATCGCCTGCTTGTATTCTGCGAGCTGGAAGTGGCTGAAACCCTTCAGCACGCGCACGCGCGGCGCCAGCGGATCGCCCGGATACCGTTTCAAGAACTCGTCGGCCAGAACGATGGCCTGACCGTGGTTGCTCTCCTGCGCGTACGTGTAGACTACCTTGTGCATGGCCGCGCTGGCCACGGTGCTGGCGGGGAAACGGCGAATCACATCGGTCCAGGCGAAGATCGCCTCGCTGGGACGCCCCATCTGCAGGCAGCAGTTGCCGATCAGGTACTGCGCGTAGGCGACGACCTTGGCGTCCGGGAAGCCGTCGACGATCTGCTGGAGCTGGCGCATGGATTCGTCGTAGCGCTGTTCGCGATACGTCACGCACGCAATCTTGTAGCGGGCATTCGGCACGAACGGACTGTTCGGGAATGTGTCCAGGAAGTCGCGGTAGCTGCGCACCGCAACGTCGTTCTGACCGGACCGGTAGAACGCCTCGGCGATGCTGTAGGCGACGTCGTCGGCCAGCGCGCTCTCGGGGTACTTGCGCAGGATCTGCCGGTAGCGCTGGATGGCCAGGATGTACTGGCCCGTCTCCTCCAACGTGCGGCCAAGGAAGTAGAGGCCGCGATCGCTGGGCACCTGCTCGAAATAGTTGCGCGCTTCATCGAAACGCTGGTCGTGGAACGCGAACAGACCGAGCGCGAACTTGACCTCCGGCAGATCGCCGTAGCCCGGCCGCCGCTCGAGCAGCTCGCGGTAGGCGCCTTCCAGCCGCAGCCAGTTGCCTTGCACGATGTAGGCCTGGCCCAGTTGGTAGAGCCCCTCGGCGAGCAGGAAGGTGTCCTGGTAGCGGGTCACCAGTCGGTTGTACTTTTCGACGGCTTCGTCGAACCGGCCGAGATTGAACAGGCACTCCCCTTCGCGCAACAGGACAGAAGCCTCGAGATACTTGTCGCGCCCCCGGGCCCCGCGCACGGCATCGTACTCGCGTAACGCGCCGGCCCAGTCGCCAGCGGCCGCGTAACACTCGCCGAGCATGAACTGCGCGGCCGCGACTCGATCGCTGCGGCCGTAAGACTGCACGAACAATCGGTACTGCTGCATCGCGGCCGATTTGTCGGCGCCCTCGGCGTACGCCTTGCCGGCCGCCTGCCAGAGCAGATCCTCCGGCGGCACGAGCGACCTTTCGGCGGCCTGGCTTGCGGCGGCCAAGCCGAGGCTCACCACGAGAACGCCGATCAGGAGCAGGCTGGCAACGTTGGACTTCATCGGAGACTCCCCTCGGCAGCGCCCGCCGCGCTGCCGCCAATTTCCAGGCGGATCGGCGTCCGGGTGCGCTCCCGGAACCCCATCACCTCGACCTGGCTCTGGTAATCCCAAACCTGACCCAGCGCGTCGACGATCTGGACGCGCGCCGTGTAGACGCCGTCGTCGACCAACCGGCCGTCAGTGTCTTCGCCGTTCCAGGTCACTTCCGCCGGCGGCGCGCCGGAGCCTTCAAGGCGCCGGACCTCGCGGTCCTCGCTGTCGCGGATCACGACTTGCCAGCGATCGATCGCGCCGCGGACGGCCGTCCGGACGCCGAACGTCACCGTGCGGTCGCTGCCGGAGGGACTGAACAGCGCGCGGTCGCGATCCAGCTTCACGCCATACGGCACGCCGAAGCGCAGGGTGGCCGACACCACGTTCTGGCTGCCCAAATCCGTGTTGACGTAGGCGTAGTCGAACTGCCAGTTCTCCCAGCGGAAGCCGGCGCCGGTCGCCCACTGCTCTCTTTCGCCGTCATAACCCGCGCGCAACGCGACCTGGCGGTGCGGCCAGGTCTCCAAGCCGAAATGGTAGCCGGGGTCCATCCAGCGCGTACGCACCAGATCGGCGGTCATCTCCAGGCGGCCCTGGAAGAAGTTCAGGGCGATGCCGGCGCGCAGACTGTGCGGCAGCTCCTCCTCCGCTTCGATCAACGTGAGCTTCGGCGCCAGCGCGTTCTGCACCGAAACGCCGAGCCCCAAGGCCTGATGCGGCCGGTAGTGCGCGCCCAGATCCAGGCCGGTGCCGGAGCCGCTCGCCCCGGCAATCGACTGCCGGACGTTCTTGACGGCCAGGCCCAGCGACAGCCGCCCCAGCGGACGGGCCCACGCAAACGAGTGGATGCTCTCGCGCTGGCTGAACGTCGTGTCGAGGTCCTCGTAGAGCGTCGCGCTTTCGAACTCGCCGCTCGAGGTGTAGGTGCCGCTGAGGGCGAAGGTCCCCCAATGCTCGGTCGGCAGACCCAGGGTCATGAATCCGTAGTGCGTATCCATGCCGAGGCTGGCGCCCATGGCGGTCAGTTCCATGGTGCGCAGCGACGCGTAGCCGGCGGGGTTCCAGTAGCTGGTGGCGGCGTCGTCGACCAGACCGCCGACGGCGTTGCCTAGACCCAGGCTGCGCGCGCTGGCGCCGAAGCGCAGGTAGCCGCCGGCGACGCCGCCGTCGTGTCCGGCCGTGGCCGCGCCCGCCAGAGCCAGGCACGCCGCCGTCGCCAGCAGCCGTTGCAGCGTAAGAGTGCTCCCGAAGGTGTTCATCGTGCCTCCGCTTGCGGTGCGCATCACTTCACCACCGCGATCTTGTGGCGCAGATCGAAGCCGCTGCCTTGGATGCGACAGACGTAGCCGCCGTTGCCGACCAGCCGGTTCTTACCGTTGCGGCCGTCCCAGACGTACTGCGCGGTTGTCCCGCCGGTCACTTGCATGCGGTCCTGGAAGACGATCGCGCCGTAGAGGTCGTAGATCGTGATGTTGACGGGTCCGCTCGAGACGGCCTGGAAGAGGATCACCGTCGACTCGCTCCCGGCCCGGAACGGATTGGGACGGTTGGTGATCTCGCGATCCGTCGTCAGCCCCGTCGCCGTGTAGAGCACGACCGTCTTGACGGCCTCGCGCACGCCGCCGGTTTCTTCGGCGAAGAAGCGCAGGGTGTGCACGCCCGGCGCAGCATAGGCAGCGCCGAGTTCGGCCAGGGTGAACGACCCGGCGTAGAGGTTGCCGGGAAGCGGGGTGTCGGTGATGTCCACGTCGAACCAGACGCCCTGCACCGGCTCGGGGCCTGCCACGACCGAGACCAGGGAGATCGCCGTCGTCGGCAGCACGTAGTAGCCGTCGCCATACGGCGCCGCCTCGGGCAGGAACCGCGGCGTGGTGATCGGCGGACCGAGCAGTTCGATCGCCAGCAAGGCGGACATCGCGTCGCCCGCCGCGGCCTGGATCAGCAGGTCCTGGGAACCGTGAGCATTGACGTACAGGTCGCAGGTGGCTTGGCCGTTGACGTCGGCGATCAACTCGGCGCTGGCCGCGCGCAGCGAGCCGAGCCCGGCGTCGCCCGCCAGCAGGAACACCGACAGCGGCGTGCCGGCCACCACGTTGCCCGAGGCGTCGGAGGCCCGCACGCGCAGGTAGATCCGGTCGCCCGGCCGCAACGGCCGCAACAGCGGCTGCCCGGGCACGGCCTCCGCTTCCAGGATGCAGATCGAGACCGGCGCCGGCCGGACGACGATCACCGAGCTGAAGAACTGCTCGCCGGTCGCGTCGCTGACCTTGATGTAGATGGACTCGGCGCGGTCGTAGCTCTGGAAGGGGATCTCGCACACGCCGCTATTGGTCGTACCCACGGTATCGGCCAGGACGCCGGCCGGCGTGAGCGCGGGATCGGGCCGCGGCGCGTTGCCGCTGTAAGCGGTCAGGATGAACGAGCGGTCGTCGCTCGTGACGATCTGACCGGTGACGATGTCCACGCGGCGCACGCGCATGGCGAACGGAACGCCGGCGATCGCCGTGTCGGGCACGTCCACCGCGTAACGCACTCCCTCGGGCACCACGGTGAGCACGTCGCTGTAGGACGTGCGACCGCGGCTGTCGCGCACGCGGATGACGAGGCTCTCGCTCGCCGGATAGTACTGGCCGCCGATGACCGCCTCGCCGGCGACCAGCGTGCCGCTGGTGATGCCCAAAACCGACGTCGCAGCGCTGCGATCCGGCTTGAGCGCCGTCATCTCGAACTGGCCGCCCGCCTGGATCCGCTCGCCGGTCTCCGGGTTCACCAGTCGCACGGTCAGGGTGAAGGTGGCCGGCGGTCCCGCGGTCACGACCGGCGGCGTCGGCAGAATGATCCGGTACTCCGCCTCGTTGACCGGGATGTCCACGCGGCCGGAGCTGACCGTCGGGTGGTCAGGGTCGGTGGCGAACACGCCGATCAGACCAGGATTGCCGAGCACGATGCGCATGTCGCGGCTGCCGCCGATGAACGGCGCGTCCAGATCGTCGGCATCCACCAGATCGAGCTGGCCGCCGTTGCTCGCCAGTTGGATCCTGCCGTCGTTGATCGTGCGCACCAGATTCCAGAACTGGTCGACGGCGCGCACGGTCAAGGTGAACGGCACCTCGGCCTGCTGCGTCAGGGGCGCGCCTGCTTTGCCGGAGCCGCTCAGGCTGCCGGGAGCGGGCGTCTCGCCGGGCGCCACGATCTGGATGCGCTTGAAGCCATCGGCCACCAGCCGGCAGGTGTTGCTCAGTCCGACGATACCCTGGGCGTCGGCGACCTGCACGAAGATGTCCTCGGCGCGGCTGTAAGCCTGGTTGATCAAACGGTAGCCGCTCTGCAGCATGCCTTGCGCGACCTCGAGATGCCCCTCGCCGGGCAAACCGGTCTGGGCGCTCATGACCTGGATGTCGAAGAGCCGATCCTGCGTGGTGACGCGCAGGCCCGTGTTGCTGTCGATCAGCTCGACCGTCAGCGGGAACGTGGTCGGCGGCCCGACGATCGCCGTGTCCGGCAGCGTGACGGCGTAATAGAGACCGCCGGACTGCATGACGATAACGGTGCTGAACGCTTCGCGGCCGTAGTCGTCGTCGACGCGGATGATGATGTTCTCGACCGTGCTGTAGCTTTGCGTATTCAGCACGCAGACGCCGCCGATCAACTGGGCCTCGGCAATGCCCAACACGCCGTTGGCCGCGCCTTGATTCGGCAGCAGCGGCGTCAACCGGAAGCGGTTGCTCGCCGTTGGCACGACGTTGCCCGACACCGGATCGATCAACCGCACCGTGACCTGGAATCCCGGCACCGGCCCGGTCGAGGCGACCGCCGGCACGGTGATCTGGTACGCGTACGGCGGATCGACCGGAATCAGCGTGGTCTGCGCGGGCTTATTGAGATCCTGCTCGTCGTAGATGGTCACGCCGACAATGCCCTCGTCGGTCAAGAAACCGTTGAACGTGCGGCGGCCGTTGATGAACGGCACGAAGTTCTGGTCCGGGTTGCCGGGATTGCTGAACGAACCGTCGCTGGCGACCAGGCGCAGGTTGCCCACGCTGGTGGTGTCGGCCAGGTTCCAGTACTGGTCGACCGCGCGCGCGGTCATCGGGAAGACCTCGCCCGAGCGCTGCGTGAGCGACGCGCCGCTCTTGCCCGTTGCCTCGTATGCCGGGATGCCGGGTTCTACGACCTCGCCGGGCGCCACGATCTGCAGCCGCTTGTAGCCGTCGGCCGCGAGCGTAAAGACCGGGCTGGCGCCGTCGAGACCCGTCGAGTCGAGCACCGTGACGTAGATGTTCTCGGCGCGCGTGTAGCTCTGCTGGAAGGTCACCCGGCCCTCGTTCAGGCGCTGGTCGGTCACGCCGACCACGCCCTGGCCGGGTCCGCCGGCGGCCGCGTTGATGCCCACGGCGATCCGCCGGTCCTCGCGGATGATGGTCTGGGTGTCGACGTCGCGCAGGCGCACGGTCACCGGGAAGGTCGCCGGCGGGCCCACGCGCAACGTCTGCGAAGCGTCGACCGTCACCACGTACTCGAGCCCGTTCGGCACCATGTGAATGGTGGAGCTGTAGCTCTGGCGGCCCGAGACGTCGGTGATGCGCAGGACGATGTCCTCGACCGTGTTGTAGGCCTGGTTCGCGATCGTCACGGTGCCGGCGGCAAGTTGCGCGGTGGTCACGAGCGGCGTGCTGCTGGCCGGCTCGAGATTGGCCTTCAGAGCGCTGATGGTCACCCAGTTGTTGGCGGCCGGCAGCGGATCGCCGTTCTCGTCCACGAGGCTGATCGTCATCGCGAAGGTGCTCGGCGGCCCGACGGCCGCCGTGGCCGGCGTCTCGATGCGGTAGGTCGCCCCCTGTTCGACGGCCAGGATGACCGATTGGCCGGTGATGTCGGTATGATCGAGCGCCGACGCCGTGAGCGTCACGTAACCGGGGTTGATCAAGAACACCGGCATGATGATCTCGCCGTCGACCAGCGGCTGATCGTTGTTCAGCGGGTTGGTCGGGGTGAGCGAGCCGTCGTCGCTGGCCAGATGCACGCGTTCGGTCGCGCTGGTCACGAGGTTCCAGAACTGGTCCGTCCCGCGGATGCGCGCGTCGAATTCGAGGCTGGCGGTCTGCGGCGTCGGCGTGCCGATCTTGCCATCGGGCTCGGGACCGCCCGGCTGCGGCGTCTCGCCGGGCAACAGCAGCATCAACCGGACGAACTGGCCGGCGGTCACGCCGACGGTCGAGGTGTCGTTGACGGCGGGCTGGATCAAGTCGGCGGCGATCAGCTGATGAGTTGCCGCGGTCTTGAAGTAGAGGTCGAAGAGACCGGAACCGTCGATGCCCAGCGCCTGGTCGTTGGCCGAGATCATCTGGAAGAACTGGTTGCTCGCGAAGTGCACCTGCGGGCGCGCCGGCACCTGGTTGTACCACGCGTCGGTCGCGAAAACCTGCGCCTGCACGGGCTCGCCGGCTTGCACCGGCAGCGGCGTGCCGACCTTGCCGGGCGGGATGCCCGGGGTGCTGGTCTCGCCGGGCAGCAGCAGCAGCAGGTCAGCGTAGTCCTGCGCGTCGGCGAAGACGTTGAAGGTGTTGCTGCTGTCGGTCAGGGCGTAGGTTTCCTCCCGCACGAAGAGGCGCACGTCCTGGCCGGTTCGAGTGATCTGGATCGGCCCGCGCCAGGCACCCTGGAAGCTGCCGCTGCCCATGCCCTGGCCGAGGTTGACGCTGGTCGGCGACAAGATGCCGGTGCCATGGCTGACGAAGAGCGTGACGTCGGCGGCGTAGTCGTCGATATGGTTGCCGAAGATGTCGCGGGCGATCACGGTGACGTTGGGCAGCCAGGAGCCGGCGCGGTGATCGGGCAACGGACTCAGCACGTCGTTCGGCGTCGGATTCGAGCGGTTGTTGATGCCGATATCGAAGTGATCGATCAAGCCGGCCTTGACCGGGATGGTGGTGAACGCCGAGCGGCCGGTCGCCTGATCGGTCACCACGATCGTCTGCCGGTTGGGGTCGGCCAGGGTCACCAGCGCCACCTGGAAATCGCCGAGGTTGTCGTTGAGCTGCTGCGGGTTGGCCGGCAACTGGGCCGCCGGGTCGCTGCTGGAGAAGTGGATGGTCATCGGCAGCGCGGGCGAGCTGTCGCTGATGGGGTTCCAGTACTGGTCCGTCGCGTAGACCCGCGTGTTGAACGGCACGCCGGCGTCCTGCGTCGCGGGCTGACCGAGCTTGCCGTCGTCCTCGATCGAGTCGAAGATGCCCGGCGCCAAGGTCTCGCCGGGAGCCCGCACCACGAGCCGCTGCCAGGCCGCGGGCGACACCCCGACCGGGCTCGACAGGCTCGCCTCGAGGCCGCTGCTCTGCGCCCGCAGCACCTGGGCACTGGTGGCGGTGCGGAAGACGACGCGGATTTCCGTCGGGTTGCTGATCTGTACGATGTTGCCCGGGTAGTCGGGCAACTGGAAATAGCCGGTGGGGCAGCTCAGGGTGACGTTGCGGTTGCCCGGCGCCAGGTTGTTGTAGCGGTCGACCGGCCGCAAGGTGACCGGCGTGATGATCTGACCGGCCGTCACCGGATTGGGCGTGCCGAGATTGCCGCTGAAATTGGCGTCGTTCAGACCGTTGACCCAGGTCTCGCCGGGAAACGTCATCAGGATCTTCTCGCAGGGGCCGTTGGTCACCTGGAACGCCGGCGACGCGCGCACGATGCCGCTGTCGACGATGATGTAGGCGGAGAAGCCGCGTTTGGTTACCTGCACGAGCGCGTCGAGCTGACCGTTCACGAACGTGCTATTGCTCGTCAGGATGTAATCGGCGCTCTCGTCGGTGGTGCCGATGCGGGCGCGCAGCGAGACCTGGCCGTTCAAGGGGAAGACGTTGCCGTTGGCGTCGCGGGCGATGATGCGGATGTTGAACGGAATCGTGGTGACCTGCAGATCGGACGGGTTCCAGACGCCGGTGTCGAACTCGAAGTCCGCCAGGCCCTCGGGGTTGATGACGACGTCGCTGCGGCTGGTCGCGGTGACGGCGCCGCTGGCGGTCGTCGTGACTCGGGTCGTACCGGCGCGGATCAGGCGCAGGTTGTAGCTGGTCTCCGGGTTGCCGCCCATGACCGCGGTCGCCGGCAGGACCACGCCGGGATCGGGGTCGTCGCAGCTCCAGGCGATGGTCGGGTACGGACCCGCCATCACCGGGTTCCAGTGTTGGTCGATGGCGTAGACGCTCACACCGCCGAAGGTGGCGCCGGAGGTCTGGCTGTTGGGCGTACCGGACTTGCCGGGGCTGACGCCCGGCGTCAGTTGCTCACCGGCCAGCAGCAACATGACCGACGCCAGCGGCCCGGGCAAAAGCGGCGCCACGGCCGCTTGCCCTTGGGCCGGCTGGGTCTGACCCTGGTAGACGACCGTGCCGTCCACGGTCAGCACGTTCTCGCGCGTGATCGGATCGGTACCCCAGAACGTGACCGACAGGCTGACCACGCCTTCGAAGAACAAGGTGCCGGCCACGGTGATGGTCGGACCGGTGGAGAAATGCCCGACGGCGGCCGACAGCACTACGTTGTCGCGGAAGTTGAGCACCGTGCCGCCGCCGCTGTCGAGCGCGGTCAACGTCACGGTGATCGGCGTATCGACGTACTTGGTTCCGGAAGGCACGGCGACGGTGAAGCGGTCCACCGGGTCGTAGCTATCGATCAGGACCTCGGCCGCCGGCACGGAGGGGTCGTCGGCGTCGGCCACGCGCAGGCGCACGGGTCGGCCCGCCGCCAGGAACCGCAGGCCGTCGAACTGGCGCTCGCCGTTTTGCAGATAGGCGCTCCCGGGCAGATCGGCGGCCACGTCCGGCGACGAGAGAACGGCGTTGATGAAGTCGGCGGCGGTGTCGGTGGTGCCGTCGGCGTTGACCGCGCGGACATGCACACTGAACGTCAAGCCCCGCGTCACCGCAGGACGGCCCTGCACGATATGAGGATTGACGACGGTGATCTCCAGGTGATCAAACGCCGCCGCGACGCCGGCGAGACCGCACAGCAGAGCCCCCACCAGAGCCGACCGCAGAATCCAGGTGCGTTGCTTCATCGCTGCCCTCTGCCTCGTGTCCGTTGCTAATTGCACTGGCGCCCGAGCGGGCTGCTGGCAAGCTGCCCGTCCCGCTGCCGGATTCGTCGAGATTGGCGGCACTTCGACACGCTGTAGCACGCCACGACCATCGCGGATCAAGAGATATGCCACGCCTCTGGTCCTTATCGCCGCGCCGCCCTCGCCGAGTGGACGCCCGGCGCAACGCCGGCCGCGACAGCGGACCCGGCCGCGGCGTCGGCGCCCTGTCCAGCGAAATGCATGCGGGGAATCTCGCGGCCTCTCGCGCGGCGACTCACGCGGAGACTGGCTCGGCGTCGGAGCTGCGCCGCGAAAGAAGCCGGCGTTGCTGAGCCATCACGTACTGGCGGATCAACTGCGTCCCGTGGCGGTCGCCCGGCCCGTCGGTCAGGAACTCCAGGCCGAGATCAGTCTGGTAGCGGCCGCGGGGACGTGACGTGACCAGCACGCGGCGCACGGCCCCCGTGAGTTCCACCGGCTGGGGCAACTCCTCGCCGGACAGCCACATCCGCACCCGGCTGTCTTGGGTCAGCTCCGCCGGGGGCTCGCCGGTCAAGGTCACGGCGAGACCGGAGAAGCTCAGGTCCACCACCTCGGCATCGACGGTCTGGACCGGCGCCGTCACGATCGCACAGCTCGGGTCGCGCAGTTGTTCCTCGTCGCTCGCCGGCGGCGGCAACACCGCGAGCCGCGCCAGGATCGGCTTCTCGGGCTGGACGCGGAAATAGCGGCGGCGTTGATCCAGGTGAAAACGCTCCGGCAGATCGCACAGCACGCATGGCAGATCGCCCACGCCCTCCAGCGGCAACGCCACTTGCCCGCGGCACCGCGTCCGGAAGCGGAAGACCCGGCCGGCGGCGCCGAACGACCCTTCGAGTTCGACCTCGCCGGCGAGCTTGCTGCGCGCCTCCTTGGCGAAATCGACGCTGATCGCCAGCAGCAAGCGGTCGTTCTGCTTGACCTGTTGCACGACCACGCCGCAGCCGCGCTCGACCTCGTCGTCGCCGACGGGCACGAGCAGTTCGACGTCGTGTTCGAAGCGCGTCAGATAACTGCCGACCCGGTTCAGCGCGACGGGGCTGTCGACGCACTCGAGCCGCACCAGGTCGCGCGGCAGCAATTGGGCCGCCAGATCGTCCTCCCAGCCGGACAGGCGTTGCGACTCGTATTCCCCGCGCGACGCGACATCGGCCATCAGATAGAGGTTGCCGGCGCGCGTCTGCTGCCGCAGGATGAAGCTGCGCAGGCCTCGCAGCGCCCGTGGGCGGCCGTCCGGTGGGACGATCTCCCAGGCGCCGATGGGTCGCTTGGCCGGCACCCTGGCGACCAGGGCCTTTTTGAATTCCTCGAGCAGGACCTCGTGCCGGGTGGGATCGCGCAGCGCCTTAGCCAGCGGCTGCGAGATGCCGACGTAGATCTGGTGGATGGGGCTGTTGGCCACGGTGACGCGCGCGAGGTAGGGCATCGCGAACGACCACTCCCGCACCTGGCTGACTTGGGTGCGGACCTCGAGCCCGGAGCCGAAGGTCTCCAATGCGTGGCGGCCGGCTTGACCGATGGCGGTCAGAGTCTCGCGAATCATCCCATCCCTTCCCGGTGGACTTCGACGGATTTCGTATCGGCCGCAACGTCCAGGGCTTGACTCGGATTATTCCCGCAGGGCCGGCGGCGCACGGGCCGATGCATACACCGAGGCGAGGTTGATTCGACATGGCGGCACGTTCTCGTTCCCGCAGCGATCTGCA